>Scooby_p2__coassemble_151_pt1 | contig 63053 bp, 60 predicted proteins | sample Scooby_p2__metabat2_high_PE_043 | metagenome-assembled genome bin Scooby_p2
GGGCGGGCTTAGAGCCCGCGTCCCGAGCCACCCGTTTTACGGGTGGGGGCGACTAATATCACGAAGTGGAGGAATGAGGAGAAGATGTTTCGAAATGTGGATATGTCAGAAATTTCCGACGGAAAATTATATGATGCGGGCGACATGGTAAAGGTTGGCTGTCAGGATTGTGAAGGCTGTTCGGCGTGCTGCTGCGGGATGGGAGATACGGTCATCCTGGATCCGAGGGATGTGTTTGAGCTGTCCAGGAATCTGGGAAAACGTTTTGAAGAGCTTTTGGAGGAGAGCCTGGAACTGCATGTGCAGGATGGAGTGATACTGCCAAATCTGAAGATGCAGGGAGAGAGGGAGTGCTGCACATATCTGGATGAAAAGGGACGCTGCAGTATACACGCATTCCGTCCCGGCATATGCAGGCTCTTTCCGCTCGGAAGGATTTATGAGGATGGAGGTTTCCGGTATTTTCTGCAGACAGGGGAGTGCAGAAAGGAAAGCCGGACGAAGCTGAAGATAAAAAAGTGGATAGGCATCCCTGATTTTAGCAGATATGAAAAATTCGTGGCGGACTGGCATTTTTTTGTGAGAGAGCTTCAGGAGAAGCTGATGGAAAAAAAGGATATGGAAGCGGCGCAGAAGATAAATCTGTATGTGCTGGAGCAGTTCTTTTTTAAAGGCTGGGAAGCGGAGGATTTTTACGGGCAGTTTGAAAAAAGGCTGGAGGAGGCAAAAAAACTGATATAAAAAACACTTGCGTTTACCGAACATATGTACTATATTAAACTTATAAAAAGAACATACGTTTGGAGTAAGAGCATGGCTTTTCATATCGCTTCGGGCAGGTCCCTGATGGAGAAACTGAATATCTTATCCGATGCAGCAAAATACGATGTGGCGTGTACGAGCAGCGGGAGCAGCCGCAGGGGAGACGGCAAGGGTATCGGCAATACAGTGAGCGCGGGGATATGCCACAGCTTTTCCGCAGACGGGCGCTGTATCAGCCTGCTGAAGATACTCCTCACGAATGAATGTATCTATGACTGCAGGTATTGCATCAACAGGTGTTCCAATGATGTGGAACGGGCGTGCTTTACGCCGGAGGAGATATGCAGGCTCACAATAGAGTTTTACCGGCGCAATTATATAGAAGGGCTGTTTTTGAGCTCGGGTATTTTGCAAAGCCCTTCCTATACGATGGGGCTGCTGTACCAGACAGTTTACCGGTTGCGTACGGAATATCACTTTCAGGGATATATCCATGTGAAGGCGATACCGGGCGCTGATCCGGAGCTTATCAGGCTTACGGGCTTTCTGGCGGACAGGATGAGCGTGAATCTGGAGCTGCCGACGGCCGAGGGACTTTCTCGGCTTGCGCCTAACAAGCACAGAAAGACAATACTGACGCCGATGCGTCAGATTCAGAACGGGATCGTATCGAATAAGGAGGAGCTGGCACTGTATCGGCATGCTCCGGAATTTGTGCCGGCGGGACAATCCACGCAGATGATAATCGGGGCAACGCCGGAACACGATTATGAAATCCTGACGGTAGCGGAGAGTCTGTATCGCAGATTTGATTTAAAGCGGGTGTTCTATTCGGCGTTCGTACATGTGAATGAGGATAAGGAGCTTCCTGTGCTGGCGGGAGGACCGCCGCTTTTGCGGGAGCACAGGCTGTATCAGGCTGACTGGCTGATGAGGTTTTACGGATTTGGCGCAGAGGAGCTTTTGAGCCGGGAGCGGCCGGATTTTAATCTTTTTCTGGATCCGAAGGCGGACTGGGCCCTGCGCCATCTGGAGCAGTTTCCTGTTGAGATAAACAGGGCGTCATATGAAATGCTTCTGCGCGTCCCGGGGATAGGTGTCAAAAGCGCCCGCAGGATCGTGCAGGCGCGCCGGAGCAGCGTGTTGGATTATGTCCATTTAAAGAAGATGGGGGTCGTATTAAAGAGAGCGGTCTATTTCATTACATGCAGCGGCAGACAGATGTATCCGCTGCGGATAGAAGAGGACTTTATCACGAGGCAGCTCATAGACGACGGGAAAAGGCTGCCGTTCGATGCATCGGGAGCGACCTACAGGCAGCTTTCTTTGTTTGATGACCGCAATTTTATGATGGATCAGCAGGGAGTACAGCCGGAGGACGGCTGGATAAAAATGGCGGGGCAATAGGAGGGGCAGGATGGAAGAGACGATTTTGGTCTGTGAGGATTCGATAGAGGCGGTTTTGACAGCGGTTTATCGTGCGTATGAGTGGAAACTTGCCCCGGAACGGACGAAGATACAGCTCGGGGAAGATGATCTTGTACTGTTTTCACAGTATCGGGAGGTAGAAAACGACGAGGCTCTGGCGCAGAAGGTGATGAATACTGTGAGGAGAAGGTTCGGGGAGGATGCATGGGAAGATATTGCCTATGCGCTGATGGCAGAAGCGACGGATAAGGCGACAGCGGTTTATCATGCAATCGCGGCAGGGATTTCCGGCAGGATCAGAGGGCCGCTGATGCAGGGACTTTCTGAGCCCGCGATATACAGGGTGTTTGAGCTGAGCAGGACGGTACACAGGGTCAGGCACAGGATGCTTGAATTTTTGCGTTTTCAGGAGTCGGAGAAGGGAGGTCTGTATGCGCTGATAGAGCCGGATGCAGATGTAACGGCGCTGATAATGCCTCATTTTGCCGACAGATTTCCGAGAGAGGATTTTATCATTGCAGACTGCAGAAGAAAGAAGGCGGGGATTCATCCGGCAGGACAGGCGTGGTTTATGGTGCGGCTGACGGATGAAGAAAGAGAGAACCTTCTGCGGATGCAGAATCACAGGACGGATGACCAGAGGGAGATGGAGGAACTTTTCAAGGGGTTCTGTCATACGATTGAAATCAAAGAGCGAAGGGATATATGTCTGCAAAAGCAGTTTGTTCCGGATAAGTTCAGACGTTTTATGCCGGAATTTCAGGAAGGGCATGCATAACTTCCTGTACGGGGGCAATACTGTGGAACAGACAGGCGGGGATTGCCTGTCCGGAAAGGATGGAGTATCATGGAAGAAGAGGGATTATGGAAGTATCAGATAAGGCTTGTGCCGGAAGAGATAAGCCGTTTTGTGGAAGCGGCATCCAGATGTGATTTTGATGTGGATATCGCGTATAACAGTTTTGTCGTGGATGCCAAATCTATCGTAGGTGTGATGGGGCTGGACCTGCGGTATCCGATGTCGGTTGTATGTCACGGATATGACAGCAGTTTTGACCGGTATTTAAGGGACAGGGTGACAGAGGAGAAAGTGTGGAAATGTGGAGATAAGGATTTCGGTCAGAGGCCTGGTGGAGTTTTTACTAAGGACAGGGGATATCGATAATCGAAGAAAGACTGCGCCTGAGGACGCGATGCAGGAAGGCGGCAGGATACACCGGATGATACAGAGACGGATGGGGGCGGATTATCATGCGGAGGTATCGCTGCGCTGGATACAGGAATATGACGGCTATGAATTGGTTGTGGAAGGACGTGCTGACGGGATAATCGATACGGATCCGGTGACAGTGGATGAGATAAAGGGTACATACCGTGATCTTGAACGTATGAGGGGGCCGGAGCCGGTCCATCTGGCGCAGGCAAAGTGTTATGCGTGGATATACGGACATCAGCATGATATGGAGCAGATGAAGGTACGGATGACCTACTGCAACATGGATACGGAGGAGATACGTTACTTTGAATATATATATTCCATAAGGGAGCTGGGGGAATGGTTCGGCGGACTTTTGGATGAGTATCGGAAGTGGTCGGATGCAGAGATAGCATGGAAGAAGAAGCGTCAGGAATCTATTCATACCATTCAATTTCCGTTTCCGTACCGGGAGGGGCAAAGAGAGCTTGTGACCCATGTATATCACACGATATGCCATAAGAAGAAGCTGTTCATTGAAGCGCCTACCGGGGCGGGAAAGACGATTTCTACCATATTTCCGGCAGTCAAGGCAGTAGGGGAGGAAAAGGCGGACCGGATTTTTTATCTGACGGCAAAAACGATAGCCAGGACAGTGGCGGACGATACGTTCGGGATATTGAGGGAGAACGGACTGCATTTTAAGACGGTCGTGCTGACGGCGCGTGATAAGATATGCTTTATGGAAGAGGCGGAGTGCAATCCGGAGCACTGTCCTTATGCGAAGGGGCATTATGACAGGATAAACGGGGCGCTTTACGAGCTGATGACCTCCGGGGAGCATTATGGAAGAGAGGAGCTGGAAGAATGCGCCGGCAGACACAGGGTATGTCCGTTTGAGCTGGGGCTGGATATCAGTCTGTTTTCAGACGGAATTTTGTGCGATTATAATTATGTATTTGACCCGCATGTATATCTGAGGAGATTTTTCGGAGAGGGGAGCGTACGGGGAAGGCATCTGTTTCTGGTGGATGAGGCGCACAATCTTTTGGAACGGGGCAGGGAGATGTACAGCGCCGTTTTGTATAAAGAGGACTTTTTGGCTCTGAAAAAGACGGTAAAGGCATATGATATCAAGATGGAGAAGCGCCTTGAAAAGTGCAACCGGGAATTGCTTTTACTCAAGAGGGAGTGTGAGGACTGGTGTATTCCGGATACGATAGACGGTTTTGTGGAAGCACTCCTGAGGCTGGCATCATGTATGGAAGATTATCTTGAGAATCATGATGACAGTCCGGTGCGGAGGGAAATACTGGATTTTTATTTCGAGGTCAGCCATTTTTTGCAGATGTATGAGCTGGTGGATGATAAATATGTGACATATACTCAGATAGACGGGGAGGGGCGGTTTTTCCTGAAGCTGTTCAATGTGGATCCATCGGCGAATTTAAAGGAATGTCTGGCAAGGGCGGTCAGCAGCATAATGTTTTCGGCGACCATGCTGCCGATACAGTACTATAAAAAGCTTTTGGGCGGGGAAGAGACGGATTATGAGGTCTATGCCCGGTCGGTCTTTTTGCCGCAGAAAAAGGGGCTGTTTATCGCAGAGGATGTGACGAGCAGATATTCCCGGAGGTCGGAGCAGGAGTATGACAGGATAGCGGCATATATCCATCAGGTCGTCGGAGAGCGGCATGGCAACTACATGGTGTTTTTTCCGTCCCATGTTTTCCTGCAGCAGGTATATGAGCGGTATGAGGCGTTTTATGCGGAAGGGGACAGGGCGGAGTGCATCGTGCAGACGGAGCGCATGGATGAGCAGGAGAGGGAGGTATTCCTGAAAAAATTTGAGGGAAACGGGGGCTGCAGGCTTTCGGAAGTGATCCATATGGAGATTGAGATAGAGGAAGAGACCAGTCTTGTCGGTTTTTGCGTTTTGGGAGGTATTTTTTCCGAGGGAATAGATTTAAAGGAGGACAGACTGATAGGGGCGCTTATTGTGGGAACAGGGCTGCCTCAGGTGTGTACGGAGAGAGAACTCATAAAAGGATATTTTGACGGACATGGGGCGGACGGCTTTGACTATGCGTATCGATATCCGGGGATGAACAAGGTATTGCAGGCGGCGGGAAGAGTGATAAGGACATCACAGGATGTGGGGATTGTTGCGCTTCTGGATGACCGATTTTTACAGTATTCGTATCAAAAGCTGTTTCCGAGGGAGTGGGTGGACTATGAGGTCGTGAACCGGGACAGTGTATCGCGCCGGGTAGAGCGGTTCTGGAATGAATGGCTGTAGGAAGCCCTGTGAAGGAAAAAACAGGCGCAGCAGGAATGCTGCGCCTGAGAAACGGCGAACGGTATTTGTTTATACGTGGCATTATACTCTGCCGGCAGCAGGGTCGGCACCTGAAAGGAGCCATTGTATCTCTCTGCGGTAAGGGGGGAGTACTTTGCCGGGATTTTCCGGGTCGGGATACCAGGGCGTTTCCAGAATTTTGGGGACATTCAGGAAATCCGGGTGGTGTACGATGCGGAAGATGGGAGAAAAGCCGATGAAGCCTTCCCCGATATCGGAATGGCGATCCTTGGCAGCTCCTCGCTCGTTTTTACTGTCATTGATATGAAAAGCAGCTATCTGCTCTTTTCCGATGACCCGGTCAAACTGCTCGAGCACGCCGTCTAAGTCGTTTACGATGTCGTAGCCCGCATCGTGGACGTGGCAGGTATCAAAGCATACGCGGAGACGTTCAGGGAAGCGGACTCCGTCATAGATAGCGGCGAGCTCTTCAAAGCTTTTGCCGATTTCAGAGCCCTTTCCGGCCATTGTTTCCAGTGCGATGCAGACCGGTGAGGGCTGTGAGAGCACTTCGTTCAAGCCGTCGATGATGAATTTTAAGCCGGCCTGTGTACCCGCGCCCACATGGGAGCCGGGGTGAAGTATCAGGGTGTCACTGCCCATTGCCTGTGTGCGGGTCAGCTCCTGAGCCAGGAAATCCACGGCGAGGGAATAGGTTTCAGGCTTGACGGAATTGCCGAGATTGATAATATAGGGCGCATGGACGATGAAGCGCCGGATGCCGTTTTGTTCCATCAGCGCGCGGGCCTGCGGGATGCAGAGCTCCTCCACGGATTTACGGCGTGTGTTCTGGGGGGCTCCGGTATAGAGCATGAATGTATTCGCACCGTAGGACAGCGCTTCCCGGACGGAGCCGGCCATCATTTCTTTTCCGCTCATGCTCACATGGGAGCCGATAAGGATGGGATTTGTATTCATAAGGTCACTCCTTGCATGTTTTTTGTTTGATGATGGTATCATAACACGGCGGCAAAGGGATGTGAATGAAAAATGTCGTATCATTTGTCCGTGTTTACAAAAATGTTGCAGAATATTCCGGAAAAAACGGATACAAAGCAGGAGAAAAATGGTAAAATAAACTGAATTCCGCCAATAGGCGAAAGGTAGGAGGAAGCAGAAAATGTGGGCTTATGAAAGTGTGTTTTATCAGATTTATCCATTGGGCTTTGCAGGGGCGCCATATGAAAATGACGGTATTTTGGAGCATCGTATTTTAAAGGTTAACGACTGGATAGGGCATATTAAAAGGCTCGGGGCGAACGCGGTTTATTTTTCACCGTTGTTTGAATCGGATACGCACGGATATAATGCAAGGGATTACAGGAAGGTAGACTGCCGTCTTGGAACAAATGAGGATTTTGCACAGGTATGTGATAACCTTCATAAAGAAGGGATACGGGTGGTGCTGGACGGTGTGTTTAATCATGCTGGAAGGGGATTTTGGGCATTTCAGGATGTTTTGCAAAACAGAGAGAACTCCCGTTATCTGAACTGGTTTTATATCAATCTGGGAGGAAATTCTAACTATAATGACGGCCTGTGGTATGAGGGATGGGAAGGAAATTATGACCTTGTAAAGCTGAACCTTCAGAATGAAGAGGTCGTAGATTACCTTTTGGAGAGCGTACGGGGCTGGATAGAGGAATTTGATATCGATGGACTCAGGCTGGATGTGGCATATTGTCTGGATGAGAATTTTGTGCGTCGTCTGCGCAGCTTCTGCGACAGCCTGAAAAAAGATTTCTTTTTGGTAGGGGAAATGCTTCACGGAGATTATAACAGGCTGATGAACGATTCCATGCTGCATTCAGTGACGAATTATGAATGCTACAAGGGACTTTATTCGAGTTTTAACAGCATGAATATGTTCGAGATAGTACATTCCCTGCTTCGGCAGTTCGGTCCGGAGAACTGGACACTTTATAAGGGAAAGCATTTGCTGAGTTTTGTAGATAATCATGATGTGACGCGCGTGGCAAGTATTTTGACGAATGAGGCGCATCTGCCGCTTATTTATGCGCTGATGTTCGGAATGCCGGGAATCCCGTGCGTTTATTATGGGAGCGAATGGGGCGCAAAGGCGGATAAGAGTCAGGGAGATCCTGCGCTGCGGGCAAGCTTTGATGCACCGGAAGAAAATGGTCTGACGGAGTGGATTGCCATGCTCTCCGAGGCAAAAAAGAAATCAAAAGCGTTGAATTACGGAGCGTTCCGGTCAGTGCTCCTGACAAACAGACAGTGCATTTTTGAAAGAGCGGCAGAGGGAGAACGGGTTTTAGTTGCAATAAATGCGGATGAACAGGCGTTTACAGCACACTTTGATGCGGGCTGCGGACGGGCGGTGGACCTTATAACCGGGAAGGAGCATGACTTTGGAGGAGGCAGCACGCTTCCCGGTCACAGTGCCTTTTTCTGGAAATGTGAACGCTGATCAGAGTTTTGCGGCGTTATCGAGAAGAGAACGCACGCTGCGGACGGCATCCGGGTCGGTCTGCCAGATATCATATTCGCTCATACCGGGAAGTCCCATGGAGACATTCGGATTACGGTACTTCATTTCACTGTTTCTGATGAGCTTTCCGGACATATGGTACTGGGTAATGTCAGTGGAGGCAAGGAGCGTGCGGACGGCAGAGGCATTGATGCCTGCTCCGGCAAGAAGATTAATGTCCGAACCGGCAGCTTTTTTCAGCTTTTTCAGGAGAGGGATACCTTCTACGCAGGAAGGCGCCTGCGCGGATGTCAGGATAGTATCGATGTGAAGTTCTTTTGCCTGTTCGAGGGCGAGGAAGGGGTCGTTGCACATGTCAAAAGCCCGGTGAAGGGTAACGGACATGTCTTTGGCGCACTCCAGAAAGCGTTTCATCTGCTCAAGATCGAGGGAGCCGTCCGGCTTGAGGCTGCCGATGACAACGCCGTCTGCACCGGCCTTTTGAAAGGCTGTAATCTCGTGGCAGATGATCTCGGCTTCATCGTCCGAATAGAGAAAATCGCCGAAGCGCGGGCGTATCAGTGCATGGATACGGATATCAGTCTGCTCGCGGATGAGCTCGTAAAGTGACAAGGAAGGGGTTGTGCCGCCGATAACAAGGTTGGCGCACAGCTCCAGACGGTCTGCACCGCCTTCTTTGGCGCAGCGTGCGGATGCAGCGGAATCGACGCAGCATTCTAATAAATACTGTTTATTCATAATAATCTCCGTTCTGGAGCGTGGGAGACATAGCAGAAAGAAAATCGCGAAGGTAATTTCTTTTCTGATATAAGGGCTGTTTGCGACGCTCCGGCACAAACGGCCGTATGAAAAATAAGCTATCAGAATTATTTCTCATACCATCTCTTAAAATAGGATGTTTTATGGAAAATGTACCTATTTTTGAGTATAACCGATATCCTGAAAAAAAGGAAGCTTTCGCAGAATTGCTGGAAAATATCGAATTGTGTCTAAAGTGTGAACAAAAACATATGAAAATTCATAAAAAGTTTTAAATTTATATAAAAGCTATTTACAAATGAAAAAAAACGTGATATTCTCTCAAACGTATTCAGGAGCGATGTGTTTCAAATGGCTCCGCAATATCAGGAGGAGAATTATTATGAAGAAAAATTTAGTAGCAGTATTAGCAGCAGTAGTTATGACAGCATCTATGGTAGCTTGCGGCGGCAACGCTGAGGAGACCACAGCAACATCTACAGCAGTTGAGTCTACTGTAGAAGCAACTGAGACTGTAGCAGAGACAGCAACTGAGACAGAGACAACAACTGAGACAGCTACAGAGACAACAACTGAGACAGCTACAGAGGCTGAGTCTACAGAAGCTACAACAGAGGCTGAGACCACTGAGGAAGCTACAACAGAAGCAGCTACAGAGACTGCATCTACAGAGGCAACTGAGACTGTAGCTGAGTAATCAGTCATACAGCTCCTATAAGCGCAGCTCCGCGCGGCATTTTATCAGTCAGCACAGACGGAGCATCAAATACCATCTCTTCGGAGGTGGTATTTTTTTATTCGATAGGAAAGTTCATTTAATGTCGAATGAAAAACATGATTATGTGCCAGGTTCGGGTGTGTCTGTCAGGATGAACGATTTTTTGGTTCGGAAAAATCTCTTTCTTATTTAAAATAAAAAAATACATTAAAAATTCCTACAATTTAATATGGGTTTATGTTAAGATATTTAGATAAACAGGGACAAGGTTGTTAATACATTTTTTGCAGCAATGATGGAAAGGATTGAAAAATGTCTGAATTGATAGCACCACTTTTTCTGGCACAGTCTTATCAGGATGCACAGGCGGACTACGAGCGGGCGCGGAACCGGGAAGATTTTGCGCGCTGGGATTATATCATATTGACGGCTTCCAATGAGCATCAGGCGGAAGGCTTCCGGGCACAGCTGAATCAGCGCCGGAGAGATCATTTTTTACCTGAGGGGACGAAGTTTGCAGTCGTATCAGATCCGGATGGCAAGCGTGTAGGCAGCGGTGGAGCAACGCTGGGAGTGCTTCGCTATATCGCAGAACAGACGGGGCGCAGTGAATTTGACGGATTGCGTATTCTTGTTATCCATTCGGGAGGGGATAGCAAAAGAGTCCCGCAGTATTCGGCGCTTGGAAAATTATTTTCTCCCGTCCCGCATGAATTGGAGAATGGACGTGTATCCACACTTTTTGATGAATTTATGATAGCGGCGGCAGGGGTACCGTCCAGAATCAGGGAAGGAATGCTTCTTTTATCGGGAGATGTGCTTTTGCTGTTCAATGCGCTCCAGATAGATGATTTTGGAGATGGGGCTGCCGCCATATCCTTCAAAGAAAAGGTGGAGACAGGAAAGGATCATGGCGTATTTTTACGCGGGGAAAACGGCTATGTGTCAAGGTTTTTACACAAGCAGTCGATAGAGGCACTGCGCAACGCAGGTGCGGTCAATGAGCAGGATTGCGTGGACATCGATACGGGAGCAGTGCTTTTTTCAGCGAAGATATTAAAGGCACTGTTTGGTCTCATATCAAAAGACGGACGGGTAGATGAGAAAGCATGCGGCAGATATATCAATGAAACAGTCCGCCTGTCTTTATATGGTGATTTTTTGTATCCGCTGGCAGAGGAGTCCACGCTGGAGGCATTTTATGGAGAAAAGCCGGAAGGTGAGTATAGTGAGGCATTGGCTGAAGCACGCAGGAATGTATGGGAGATTCTGCATCCTTTCAGAATGAAGCTGCTTCGTCTGGCTCCGGCACAGTTCATCCATTTCGGGACAACGGCAGAGATACTCCATCTGATGTCCGAAAAAATCGACGCATATGCTGCTCTGGGGTGGAGCAGGCATGTGAACAGCAGTATCGGCAGGGAGAGTGTGGCAGGCTGCAACAGCGTTTTGGAGAATGGTGCAGTATGCGGCAAAAACAGCTATCTGGAAGTGAGCTATGTCCATAACGGAGTGACGGTAGGGGAAAACTCTCTTCTTTCCTATGTGGATATCCATTCAGGAGATGTGCCGCCGAACGTGGTGCTGCATGGATTAAAGCAGAGAGACGGCAGATTTGTGGCTCGTATTTACGGAGTGGATGATAACCCGAAGGGAACGCTGGAGGATGACTGCAGCTTTTTGGGAGGGACTCTGGGAGAGTTTCTTGAAAAGAGCGGGATAGAAATAGGTGAGCTTTGGGAAAAAGATGTCAAAACGCACAGCATCTGGGACGCATGTCTGTATCCTTCCTGTGAAACGATAGATCAGGCGGTGGACGCCGCACGCAATCTTTACAAGATTGCTCAGGGCGAGGGCGATGTGGAAGCATGGAGAAAATGTGAACGCAGAAGCCTGAAATCCGGCTTTGCGGAGGCTGACCCGGAGGCGCTGATCGCATGGGAGCGCAGGATGCAGGAGCTGGTCCGGATGGAACGTCTGGAGCAGATGATAGAAAGTGGAAGACCGGCTTCAGAGGCGGGGCTGGTGCTTCATGCCGGAAAGCTGACAGGAATTCAGGAGGAGTGGCTGGAAAACAGGCTGAAAACGGCTGAGCCGGGCAGAGCAATGAGGCTTGTTTATTATGTGGGATGCGCTCTTGGAAAGGCGGAAGGGGAACGTTATATCTCGCAGTGTTTTAAACGTATCCAGCAGACGGTCATGGAAGGCGCAATGAGTGTCCTGAAAATGAATGAGAACTGTCGGATGCAGGGGGAATACCATCGCGTCAGGCTTCCTCTGCGCGTCAACTGGGGCGGTGGCTGGAGTGATACACCTCCTTACTGTAATGAACAGGGCGGAACGGTGCTCAATGCGGCGATACTTTTGCAGGGAGAAATGCCGGTAGAGGTGACGCTGACAAGACTAGAAGAGTTAAAGATTATTTTTGAAAGCCGGGATATGGGAGTCTACGGAGAATTTGATGATTTGAAGGAGCTGCAGAAAACCGGAGATCCATATGATCCGTTTGCATTGCAGAAGGCGGCTCTTTTGGCATGTGGGATACTTCCGCCGGAGGGCGGGAGCCTTACGGAAATCCTGACGCGTCTGGGCGGCGGTTTTAAGATGCAGACGGAAGTTACGGGAGTGCCGAAAGGAAGCGGGCTCGGAACGAGCAGTATTCTGGCGGCGGCATGCGTGAGAGCGCTGTTTGAATTTATGGGTATCGCGCACAAGGAAAGCGACCTGTATGGACGTGTACTTTGTATGGAACAGATAATGTCTACAGGCGGCGGCTGGCAGGACCAGGTCGGCGGCCTCTGTCCGGGAATCAAATATATTACGACAATGCCGGGACTGGAGCAGGAGATTTGTGTAAAGCAGGTGGAGCTGCCGGAGGAGGCAATGAAGGAGCTTCAGGAGAGGTTCTGTCTGATATATACCGGACAGCGCAGGCTTGCTCGAAACCTTCTGCGCGATGTGGTAGGACGCTATGTAGGGGCGAATCCGGATGCACTGTATGCGCTTAACGAAATCCAGAAAGTCGCTGCGTTGATGCGGTTTGAGCTGGAAAGAGGGCATATAGATGATTTTGCGGAGCTGATGAGCCGTCACTGGGAGCTGTCCCAGATGGTGGATGCAGGCAGCACAAATACGCTCATCAATCAGATATTGAAATCGGTGGAGCAGCTGACGGACGGTCAGATGGTGTGCGGAGCCGGAGGCGGAGGATTTTTGCAGGTTATCCTGAAAAAGGGGGTAACGCGCCGGCAGGTACATGAGAGGCTCAGAAGTGTATTCCAGGATACAGACGTGGACGTGTGGGACTGCACGTTAGTGTGAGCAGATAAAGAAAGGCTTATATTCGCGAGGATATAGGTCTTTTTTTAAAAAATGCCCCTGCGGGGGTTGACATTTCAGGCGGAAGCGTTATAATTAAAACAACATATGAATAAATGTTCATATGATAAAAGAAAGAGAGGATTTCGGGATGAAGAAAACTTACAAAATTGATGTTGACTGCGCAAACTGTGCAAATAAGATGGAGGATGCAGCAAAGAATACTGCCGGGGTAAAGGATGCAGTCGTGAACTTTATGACATTAAAGATGTCAGTGGAATTTGAGGACGGTGCGGATGTGAAGGCGGTTATGCAGGATGTTTACAAAAACTGCAAAAAGGTAGAGGACGACTGCGAGATTTTCCTGTAAGATATTTTGGACAGGAATTTTGGGAACAGGTCCCGTTTGAGGGAGATGGAAACCGATGAATAAGAAACAGAAAAAAATGCTCATACGTATTATAGCATCAGCGGCGCTCATGGTCATGTTCAGCCTGCTTCCTGTTGAAGGATGGCTGCGTTTTATCCTTTTTATGATTCCGTATGGTCTGATCGGTTATGATATTCTGGTTAAGGCGGTAAAGGGGATTTTAAACAGGCAGGTTTTTGATGAAAACTTCCTGATGGCAGTAGCGACTGTTGGAGCTATCGTTCTTGGTGAATACAGTGAGGGCGTGGCGGTTATGCTGTTTTACCAGATAGGAGAGCTGTTTCAGAGCTATGCAGTGGGCAAAAGCCGTCGCAGTATCAGCGAACTTATGGATATCCGTCCGGATTACGCGAATGTAGAGAAGGCGGATGGAAGTTTGGAAAAAGCTGATCCGGATGAGGTAGAGATAGGTACGGTAATCGTGGTAGGACCGGGGGAAAAGGTTCCGATAGACGGTATAGTCGTAGAGGGCAGGTCGAGTTTGAATACGAGTGCTTTAACAGGCGAGAGTCTGCCGCGGGAGGCGGTAGAGGGTGATGAAGTCATCAGTGGCTGCATCAATATGTCAGGCGTGTTAAAAATTCGGACAACAAAGGAATTTGGCGAATCTACGGTCTCCAAAATCCTGGATTTGGTAGAAAATGCCAGTTCCAAAAAATCAAGGTCGGAGCAGTTTATTTCCAGATTTGCAAAGATTTATACGCCTGCAGTCTGTTACAGTGCGCTGGCACTGGCAGTGCTGCCGCCGCTTATACGGATGCTGTTTCTCGGAATGACGCCGGAATGGGGCGACTGGGTGATGCGCGCTCTCACCTTTCTTGTAATAAGCTGTCCCTGTGCACTTGTCATCAGCATACCGTTAAGCTTTTTTGCGGGAATCGGCGGAGCAGGAAACGCAGGAGTCCTTGTAAAAGGATCGAACTATCTGGAAGCGCTGGCTCGTACAAAATATGTTGTATTTGACAAGACCGGAACGATGACACAGGGCGTTTTTGAGGTCAGCGGCGTACATCATTCCCCGATGGATGCGGAAAAGCTGTTGGAATATGCGGCTCTCGTTGAATATCACTCCTCTCATCCTATCAGCAAAAGTCTGAAGGCGGCATACGGAAAGCCGCTGGACGCTTCCAGAGTGACTGAGGTAGAGGAAATAGGCGGAAACGGCGTGACGGCAAAGGTGGACGGCATCGCGGTTGCAGCGGGCAATACCCGGCTGATGGACCGGCTCGGTATTGAATGTATGGAGTGTCACAGCGCAGGGACGGTAGTCCATATGGCGGTGGACGGAAAATATGCAGGACATATCCTTATCTCTGACCGGATAAAGCCGCACGCTCAGGAAGCAATCGCCTCCCTGAAAAAATGCGGAGTGAAAAAGACGGTAATGCTGACCGGGGACAGACGCCAGACTGCATATCAGGTGGCGGAGGAACTGGGTATCGACGAGGTTCACAGCGAGCTTTTGCCGGGGGATAAGGTAGAGCAGGTAGAAGTGCTTCTGGGACAGAAGGGCGAAAAGGAAGTACTCGCCTTTGTGGGAGACGGTATCAACGATGCGCCGGTCTTATCAAGAGCAGACATCGGTATTGCGATGGGGGCGCTTGGATCTGATGCGGCAATAGAGGCGGCGGATGTGGTCTTGATGGATGATGACCCGGTGAAGATAGCGAAGGCTATCCGCATCGCACGTAAATGTATGAGGATAGTTTATGAAAATATTTATTTTGCGATCGGTATCAAGCTTTTATGTCTGTTGCTAGGCGCAGTAGGAATTGCAAATATGTGGCTTGCCATTTTTGCGGATGTGGGCGTTATGGTCATCGCAGTGTTGAATGCGATACGGGCGCTGTATGTGAAGAAGCTGTGAGAAAAGCGGCAGGCAGCTGAGTATGGAGGAAACGGGATGGAAGAGATGGAATGCTGTGAAGTAAAAGAACTGCATGAGGAGCTGCTTAAAACAGTGGCTGATCAGATGCCGGAGGAGGAAGAGCTGTATGACCTGGCGGAGCTGTTCAAGGTATTCGGGGATTCCACCCGAATCCGGATATTGTTCGTTTTGTTTGAGGCAGAGGTGTGTGTCTGCGATCTGGCGGAGGCGCTCAATATGACGCAGTCGGCGATATCGCATCAGCTTCGTATATTGAAACAGAGCAAACTGGTGAAGAGCCGGAGAGAAGGAAAGTCTGTTTTTTATTCTTTGGCAGACGGGCATGTTCGCGCCATTATCAATCAGGGGCTTGAGCACATCGAAGAAGATGGCAGACAGAAATAGAAAAATGCCGTAAAAAAGGGAGCATCCCAAAGTTTGTGTAAACCTTCAAACTGATGTAAGATAAACTTACCGGTTTGGAGGTTTATTTTATGGCAAGAAAAAAGATACTCCACAAAAGGCTGGCGTTGGAAAATGATGGGGAATTATCTGAAAGAAAACGATGTAAAGGTCAAGGGGAGAACCTCTGAAATCGTCGCTTTTGCTGCGGTCAATTTTGCTGCTGGATACAATTTAATGCCGATTGGGCTCAATTTGGCATATGCACTATTGAGTATTTTGGGAATGGGACTCGCAGTGATTTGCATTGTTTTTTTCTATAATCATAAGCAGGCAAACAAAAAAACAGCGTTTTCAAAATGGTTTTTCTATCTTTTTTATCCAGTACAGTTGCTCATTTTAGGGATTTTACGGATTATTTTTATTGGATAATATTCTAAATATCTATGGTTATGCTGTTTCAGCGTGAGATCAGGTAGAATCAGGAAAGAAAAAGCTGACAGTATAAATACAAAGAAAAAAGACCGGAAACGACGGAAATATTTACCGTGTTCCGGTCTTTTTGTATACGGCTGGTCAGATATGATTTGCAAAAAACGCAACGGCTATTGCTCCGGGGCCTACATGAGTTCCGATAGCGCCGCCAATCGTGCCGATGCTCAGGCTGTCAGCATGACCTTCCCAGAGGGAGCGGCTGTCTTCGATATATTTCTGCAGGAGGACATCGCTCAATCCGGTATAACCAAGAGCGATAGGACGGGAAAAATCGACGCCGTGTTCCTGAATTTTCTGTATCAGGAAATTGTTGCCCTGCTTTGAGCCGCGCGCTTTTCCGAGAAGCTGTACTTCGCCGTCTGTTACAGTGACAACGGGCTTAATGGAAAGCAGGCTTCCGGCGATAGCAACGGTTTTGGAGATGCGCCCGCCTTTTTGCAGATATTCCAGCGTGTCAAGAAGTCCGAGCACACAGAGCTGCTTTTTTTCATGTTCCAGAATTTCAACGATTGTATCGATGTTGGCGCCCTGGTCCTTTAAACGCAGCGCATATTCTACGAGAGCTTTTTCGCCGACAGCGACGCTCTCGCTGTCCACGATGTGGATCTTTTCATCAAATTCTCCGGCAGCAATGCAGGCGCTTTGCCATGTGCCGGAAAGTTTTGAGGAAATGGTAATGACAAGGGGGATATCGCCCTGCTCCAGAATGCTGCGTATTGCGTTCTCGAAAAGGAAAGGAGAGGGCTGGCTTGTGGTCGGGAGCGTATCGCTTTCAATCAGTTTTTCATAAAATTCGCGGTGAGTCAGATTGACGCCGTCCTGAAATTCCTCTTCGCCGAAGCGGACGGTCATAGGCAAAACGGTCAGGTCAGTGCGGTCGGGGTTCACGATATCGGAACCGGCGTCGGTAATGATGTGTATCTGATTCATAGTATGAACGATTCTCCTTTTAAAAGAGCGGACAGAGGCTGGTCTGTGCCGCAGGTATTTGTTGACTGGTCAAATATAGCATGAAAATGTTGATGTGTCAATAAAAATTAAACTGCATTTTATCATACAGATGAGGTTGCACAGTAAACAGGAGAGGGGGTGGGTAATGTTTTGCGTAAGTGGTCAGATGGTTTCAGGAATAATACGAAAAAGAATATCATGAAGAGTATATCTGGAAAAACCGTATTTACGTTAAAAATAAATTGAAATTATACAGAATTTACGATAAGATATTATTATAAAATTCCAAAAGCAAAGGAGGAATTGTCTTATGAAGAAGAGCGCATTTTTCCCTGTTGTATTTCTGGTACTGGCTTTTGTGTTCGCAGCCTGCGGCGTGAAAAAGGAGGAGCTCCGGCTGGAGGCGCTGGGGGAGAATGGCGCCCTCATATCCGGTGTGACCCCCTGCGGCACAGAGGAGGAAGTGCGTAAGGCGGGAATCCCTTTGTCAGAGGAGCCTTTTGGCACGCAGAGCGATGAAGAAAAGGGGCTGGAAAGCGTTACCTATCTCGTTCAGGATGAAAAGTTCGCATTTGAGCTGGCAGGCTGTGAGGTTAAGAGCAGCTTTTTCCAGTTTGTGAACGGGAAGCTTTCCAACATTACGATGGAGCTGCCGGACGGCGTCTCTTATGAGACGGTAAATCAGGAGATGATAGCTCTCTATGGAGAGCCTGTGAATGGGGAGAAGGTCGATGAGAGGAGCGCCATGACCGTATGGGAATTTCCGGGCGAGTATCCGGTGCGCGCAGCGGTGATAGAACGGCTGGAGGAGGAACAGCTGGTTGCGGCAAGCTTTCAGGTATCCTATGTCTGGTTTGGGGAAGAGCTGTTCTCTCTGGAAGAGCTGCGGAACGAAAACGGGGATTTTCAATATAAGGACATTCCGTTTGGAAGCTCCAGCGAGGAGGTGCTCGGAGAGATTCCCGTAGAGCTTGAAAAGATGGAAGCGATAGATTCTGCCGCCGTGAGCTATTATACAAAAGAAAAATTCGAGTTTTACGGATGCGACGCGACGCTTTTTCTGGAGTTTAACGAGGATAAGCTGGACGCAGTACAGGTTCATTTTCCGGTAAAGGAAGGGGATGGGCAATTTCAGGAAATACTGGATGAGCTGACCGGGCTTTACGGAGAGGCAGATGAGGTTACGGATGAAGGAGGGGAACTTTTTACGTCAGAAATATATTTGTGGGGAAAGGATACGGACGCTGCCCATTTACAAGCGATGCTGCTTAAGACAAAATCGGATGTGAGCGTATCTATCGCAGTTTTTGCACGAGAATAGCAGTTTGCTGGTATTTTACATGGCTGTTTGCAATTGGGCATCGCAGACAGCTGTTGGCGGCAGTCCTGTTACATCGCAGAGGAGGGAAGCGCTGACCGGCTATCGTCAAAATCCCTTTTTACGAACCGTGAATTGAAAAACCGTTCCGGATATGCTAGAATTGAAACGAAGTGATATCTGAAACAGGAAGAGGCTTTAAAAGCCCGTAAATACAGGAGGTTTTGAAGGATGGAACAGTATAAGCAGGAGTTTATTGAATTTATGGTAGACAGCGATGTCTTGAAATTCGGTGATTTTACATTGAAGAGCGGACGTAAGTCCCCGTTTTTCATGAATGCGGGCGCTTATGTGACAGGAACTCAGTTGCGCCGTCTGGGCGAGTATTATGCGAAGGCTATCCACGACAACTATGGTCTGGATTTTGACGTGCTGTTCGGGCCCGCATACAAGGGCATCCCGCTTACAGTTGCGACGACGATGGCTATCAGCGAGCTTTACGGCAAGGACATCCGTTACTGCTCCAATCGTAAGGAAGTGAAGGATCACGGAGATACGGGTATTCTTCTGGGCAGCAAATTAAAGGACGGAGACCGTGTGGTTATCATCGAGGACGTGACCACTTCCGGCAAATCTATCGAAGAGACATTTCCTATCTTAAAGGCACAGGCTGATGTTGAGATAGTCGGTCTGATGGTTTCCTTAAACCGCATGGAGAAGGGACTTTCCTCTGATAAGAGCGCGCTGTGCGAAATCAAAGAGAAGTATGGTTTTGACGCAAATGCTATTGTGAGCATGGCGGAAGTGACCGAGTATCTGTATAACCGTCCTTATAAAGGGAAGGTTTATATTGACGATGCGTTAAAGAGCGCGATCGATGCCTACTATGAGCAGTACGGCGCAAAAGCGTGAAACAGACAGGAGATTTTTAAATGGAAGAAAAGACCTATAAGCTCATGGGCGGGAGCGGCGCGCTGAATATCGCGGTTGGTGTTGTGACGACAGTGTGCGGCATCGCAGGCGGCGTGCTTTTGATCGTAAACGGCGCGAGGCTTCTTGCGCACAGACGGAAGCTTATTTTTTAAAACAGGCGGGAAGGAAAAGCGGCGTGCGCAGAAAATTTATTTTTACAGATAAAAAAGAATCAAAAAAGGGTATATTTTCTGCCGCGCTGGGCGCGATGTCGCTGGTTTCCCTGATACTGACCGTGTATTTTACATGGCAGAATCAGGGGACAGCGTATGTCCGTTACGGCGTGGTGGCGCTTTTATGTCTGATCTTTGCGGTCGCAGGGCTGGTGGGCGGCATTATGGCGAGAGCAGAAGAAGATAAATTTTATCTGTTCGCGTGGATAGGTATTGTTTTGAATGCCCTGACGCTCGTCGGGATTGGATTTATCGTATATGCAGGAGTGTATGGACTATGACTGTGATGGAAGAACGTTTTGAACTTGCTGTAGAGCGGGTGAAGCAGGTTTCGAAGGAGCACGAAACGGCGGAACCGTTCCGCAGCTTTTTTGCAGAAACGGCAGATTACCTTGTAGTAATGATAGAGGAGTACCGTTGGATAGCGGCCGGAGGTCTGAAAAATGCGGAGCTGGAGGAATTAAAGAGGCATAATGAAATCTGCCATATCGACATTCTGGGGCGTGCTTATGAGATGAGCTGGGCTAATCCGGCATGGGCGGTAAAGCAGCTCGGCAAAAAATTCGGGCAGCTCCTTTCCGCGGTGAGCGCGGAACTGCACAGCCTTCCGGCTTTCGTGTATGAGCAGGATCTGGAGGCGGTGACGATACGTACGGAGCTGTTTTTGGAGATTTATTGCGCCTTTGCGGACGCAGAGCGGGAAGATACAGAGCCGGAGTACGAGCAGATAAGGGAGATTTTTTACTGGTTCGCCAGCGATTATGCGGAGCTTACCGCAGAGCATGCGGTGGCCGGCAGCGTGGACTGGGAACAGGATTTTGCCCGGAAAATCGTGATGGAAAGCGACCTTTCCGATATCCGTTACCTTTTTTACTACGGCGAGTATATCGCGGACGATCAGTGGAAGCTGGCAGAATATCTGAATGGACTGCCGGAAGAGAAGATTCAGAAGATTGCGGATACTTATACCGAAGGCTACAAAAAAGGCTTTGAACTTGCAAAGAAGGATTTGAAATGCAAGAAATCCGTCAATATTCGTTATCCCCTCGGTTTTGAACGGGTGGTGCGCGCTGCGATAGGAAATTTTGCAAACATGGGTCTGGAGCCGGTCATCTTCCGTGCGCCCGCAAGCTTTCTGGAGGGCCGTAGAGTATATAAGTCCGGATATTTCGGAGCGCCGGTGAACCGTCAGTTCGATTATGACCATGAAAACGATAAGGCGCTGTATTTTGACAAAAAATATGTGACCCGGATGCTGGAATGCAGGAAGGCGGCATGGGAAGAGTATCAGGACAGGGCGGCGCTTCATGCGGGACCGGCGGTGATAGAATCGTTTGGAGAACAGCCCTTTGAGCCGGAAAACAAGGCGGAGAGACTGGAACTTTCCAAAGAGCAGCAGAAGCTTTCTGTGGAATATCAGAGCCAGGCGGGAGCGATGACGAACGAATATATCGATCCGGAAGAGAGAAGCTTTACGATCATTGCGTTCCCCGTACCTCAGATAGGAGAGGATTTTGAAGCGATTTTCGATAAGATACTGGAGATAAATACGCTGGATTATAAGACGTACGAGACGATTCAGCAGCGTATCATCGACGCGCTGGACGAGGCGGAATGGGTACGGGTCAAAGGCAGAAATGAAAATCGTACTGATATGAAGGTAATGCTCCATCCGCTCTCCGATCCTGCAAAGGAGACGAATTTTGAAAACTGTGTGGCAGACGTGAATATTCCGGTGGGAGAGGTGTTCACATCGCCGCAGCTTTCCGGAACAGAGGGCGTGCTGCATGTGACGCAGGTATATTTGAATGGGATGCAGTATAACGATCTGGAGCTGCATTTTGAGGATGGCCGCATCAGCGGCTATGACTGCAAAAACTTCGCAGACGAAGAGGAAAACAAAAAGCTTTTGCAGGATAACGTGCTGTTCCATCATGATACTCTGCCGCTGGGCGAATTTGCCATCGGCACGAATACCACAGCGTATATGGCTGCACGCCGCTTCGACATCAACGACAAGCTGCCGATTTTGATAGCGGAAAAGACCGGACCGCATTTTGCGGTAGGCGATACGTGTTACAGCCATGAAGAGGACAGGATGACATACAATCCGGACGGCAAGGATATCATCGCGCGGGAAAACGAGATTTCCGCCCTGCGCCATACGGACATGTCCCAGGCGTACTTAAACTGTCATACCGACATTACGATTCCCTATGACGAGCTGGGCGAAGTCAGCGCAGTCCGTGCGGACGGAAGTGTGATAGAGATAATCAAAGACGGATTTTTTGTATTGAAGGGAACGGAAGAACTGAATGTGCCTCTGTACGGAGGCTGAAAAATGTATGTGCCCGGCGCAGGCCTGCGTCCGGGCACATATTTTTTTATACGAACACTTTTTCGTATACTAAAGCGAACACTTTTCTGCCGCAAAAACTCATAGAATATTAAGAAAATCTTCCGAAGCATACGAATGTCAGACTGCGTCTTTCATGATATAATCATAACAGGAGTATCGGTCGTAGCAAAGGGAGGGCGGAAGGATGACAGGAACATTAAAAAAGATACTGGCGGTATTTTTGGCGGCAGGGCTGCTGGCAGGCTCAGGCTGCGGGGAGAGCGTTCGCACAACGGGGACGGATATAGGGGAAGAAACCGGAAAGGCGGCAAAGGAGACGGAGAACGGCTCAGAAGGAAAAGAATCTGCCGCAGAGACCTCATCGCAGCCGGCAGGAGAGCAGAAAACGGCGAACAGCGCAGACTGGCTTTATGCGGGGGCGCGGCCGATATTTTTTGAACAGACAAAGGAGCAGACAGAGCGCGTGACGCCGTCAGTGGAGCGATGGTCTGTCGCGCCGGACCTTGGAAATGTTGAAAATACATGGCAGTTTTATATCACGCCGGGGATGCAGGAGAAGCTTGTACAAAACGGGTTCGTGGTAACGGACAGCGCGGGGAACGAATTTTTTGATATATATGAGACGAACCGCTACGCCATGATACCGAATTTTATTACGGTGGATTCGCTGATGCACACCTATCATTTATGCTTTGACCATCTTCTGGAAGATGTCGAGCGGCAGTATCTTTCGGAGAAGCTAAGGGAGCTGGGCATCCGGATGGCGGACGGCAGCAGGGCGCAGTATGAGGCGCTTTCCGGAAGCGAGTGGGAGGAAGCGGCAAAGCGCAATATGGTATTTTTTTCGGTAGGGGCAAAGCTTCTGGATGACAGCTTTTTGGCAGACGGTGCGGTAGGGGCAGCTGTTTCGGAGGAGCTTTCCAAAATAGAGAGGGCAGAAGGGATAGAATTGTCGGCGGTCACCGGAAAAGAGGAGGACTACAGCCAGTATCGGCCGCGGGGACATTATGCAGGCGATGAAACGCTGGAACGGTATTTCAAAGCGATGATGTGGTACGGCAGGATACATTTTGAGCAGAAGCAGGAGGAGCTGGACAGGAGCGCCCTGCTCATCACGAAGGCGCTGGCGGACGATGCGGACGCGCTGAGGCTGTGGAAGAGGATTTATGCGGTGACATCGTTTTTTGCAGGGACGAGCGACGATGCAGGAGTGTGCGAGTACGCTCCGGTGATGGAGGCGGTTTACGGCAGGGAGTTTGCGGTCGGGGAGCTTGCGGGAAAAGAGCGGGAATTTGCGGATTTTCATGAGAGGACGGCGGCTCTTCGCGCCCCTGCGGTCAATTCCCGGCCGATATGGGACGGGGAGGAAAATCAGATTCCCGGATTCCGGTTTATGGGGCAGCGGTTTAGCGTGGATGCGGCGGTCATGCAGAAGCTCATATACAGCGACGTGGGAGAAAACGGGGCAGGGCAGAAGCGGATGCTTCCCGATGTGCTGGACGTTCCGGCGGCGTTGGGCAGCGATATGGCGCTTAGTCTGCTGGAGGATGCCGGGGCGGCAGACTTTGCCGGATATTCTGAAAATATGGAAAATCTGCGCGCCGTTTTTTCGGAGGAAAACGATGCGCTCCGGCCGTCCAGCCTGTATTCGGGATGGCTGAATACGCTCCGCCCGCTCCTTTTGCCGAAGGGGGAAGGGTACCCCGTATTTATGCAGAATGAGGAGTGGGTCAAAAAGGATTTGGAATGCTTTGCGGGAAGCTATACGGAGCTGAAGCATGACACAGTTCTTTATTCCAAGCAGGTGATGGCTGAAATGGGAGGCGGCTGGGATGAAGAGCCGGACGACAGGGGCTATGTGCAGCCGGAGCCGCTTGTTTACGAACGGTTTGCCGCACTGGCAGGCCAGACGGCGGAAGGACTTTCCAGGTTTGGGATGCTTTCCGAGTCAGCCGGGCAGGATTTGGAACGGTTAAGGACGATGGCAGAACAGCTTTTGACGATTTCCAATAAGGAGCTGACAAAAGAAAAGCTGACACAGGAGGAATACGAGTTTATCCGCAGTTACGGCGGCTACCTGGAGCATTTCTGGTATGAAATTGCAAATGAGGAATCGGGAGCGGACGAGGGGACTTATATTGAAAGTGCACAATATCCGGCGGCTGTCGTGGTGGATATCGCGACCGACCCGAACGGAACGATGCTGGAGGCGGCGACAGGGCAGCCAGCCATGATTTATGTGGTCGTGGAGGTGGACGGAAAGCTGAAGCTGGCGAGAGGGAGCGTCTTTTCCTTTTACCAGTTCCCGTGGCCGTTAAACGACCGTCTGACGGATACGAAATGGCGTCAGATGATGGGCTTTGAACTGGGAGAGGACGGAAGCTACCGGACGGACGGCGGCGTCAGCCAGCCCGGCTGGACGCAGAGCTATCGCAGCGTTTATACCTATGCATAAAGAAGGATTCCGCACCAAAATCTTACAAAACAGAAAACGGATGCTATGGCTGTCTGTCGTATCGGCGGCCGCGGCTGCCCTTTTGGGATATTTTGGCTGGAAAAACGGCGCGTTTCTGCCGCACTGGATTTCCTGGGAGAGCAGCAGTATACAGGGCGCGACAACCGGATACCGGATAGAGCTGCAGCGCCGCCGTGTGAGCGTTTTTGCCGGAAAAAAAGAAATCTGGCGCTCTCCCGGAGAGATTCAGGTACAGGATGTGATGTCCTGCGATATCGACTATGACGGGCAGGACGAGCTTGTGCTCCTGTGCTGGAAGATAGGACGTTTCGGGGAACATAAGCCCTTCTGGATAAAAGAGGATGAAAAAAAGTGGTCGCAGCATCTGTTTGTATACGAATACGCATCAGACGGCGTGAAGCCAAAATGGATGTCTTCCTACATGGGAGCGGATGTGGCGGCGATGACGGAATATGAAAGCAGCGGAGGACAAAAGGAAATTCTGCTGACGGACCCGGCAGGAAAGGTCAGCCTGTGGAAGTGGGATTCATGGGGATTTACCCGTCAGGAAACAGAGGTTTCCTTTGCGGTATTCGGAGATCTGATCGCACATGAGCCGATATATCGGTACGGGCTTTCGGAAGGGTTTGATTTTCTGTTTGAACATGTAGGGGAGGCCGTGGAGAAAGCGGATATCGCGGTGCTCAATCAGGAAACGCCGCTGACGCCAGAGCCGGGAAGCTATAGTGATTATCCGAGGTTTGCAACGCCCGAACAGGTAGGAGAAACGATTGCAGATGCAGGCTTTGATGTGGTAACCTGCGCAACGAACCATATGCTGGATCAGGGAGCAGAGGGAGCGCTTTTTACCCGGGATTTTTTTAAGGGAAGAGGCGTGGAGTGTCTGGGGATAGGGGAAGAACCCTATGAGCTTTTGGTAAAAAACGGTATCCGTTTTGCGTTGTTTAATTTTACATACGGGACAAACGGGATGCCTGCGCCGGAGAATATGCCGAATCTGGTCCATCTTTTAGAGGATGAAAAACGGATACGCACAGAGCTGGGAAAGGCCCGCAGGGAGGCGGATTTTATCATCGTCTTTGTCCATTGGGGGACGGAAAATGCCGCAGATCCGGATGTTTTTCAGAAAAAGTGGGCGGATGTATTTCTGGAAGAGCAGGTGGACGCGGTCATCGGAACGCATCCCCATGTCCTGCAGCCGTTTGAGCTGCAGACCGACGGGAACGGGCATGAAATGCTTCTCTATTATTCCATCGGAAACTTTTTGAGCGCCCAGCCGCAAAAAAGCTGTGAAAAGGGCGGAATGGCACATTTCACGGTGTCTGTCACAGAGAATGGATGTAAGATTACGGACTACGGGCTGACACCGCTGAGGATAGAATGGGAAGAGGGCGGGAAATTCGTGACGAAGCCGAAGACAAACAAAGGAAATGGAGTTTGGATACAGAACAAACTTTTCTCTGTATGGTAATGGTGTGATAGAGATAATAGACTGCGAAGTAGTCTCCGACGGCGCGGCAGAACGGGCGGGGGCTGTCTTGCTGAAAGATGCGGATACGGGAATGGCGGAAGTGGCATTTATGGATATGGAAGGATATTTTCAAAAAATAGGACTTTCTGCAAGACCTGCGCCCGAACCGGAATTTACCTATATGGGAAACGGCGTTGTAACGTTCCGGCTGCTGACGGATGAGGGAGAATCTTATACGTCTGAGATTGTTTTTACCAAAAAAGATAATGAGATAAAATATGTCAGGAAGGACAGCGTGGATTAGGAGGATATTATGGCAAAGCTTGAGAAAATAACGGACAGGGATTTTGACGGATTGCTCTATAGCATCGAAGAGGGGATTCTGGAAGGCAGTATATCCGCGTCGCTGGAGGATTCCAGTGATTTTCAGAGCGGGGACGCGCGCTGCAGCGTCAGAGTGTTTGAGCGTTACAGTTATATGGGCGGAAACCGGGTAAGTCTTTCGGTGACGCTGTTTCAGAGCGGGAATGAGCCGGTTCATCTTTCCGCCATCACGGCGGGAGGCAGTCAGGCGATGTTTTTTAAGATAAATGAATTCGGAGAAGAGGCGTTTCTGGGTAAGCTGAGGGAAATACTGTAGGCTGCTGCGGGATGAGACATAAAAGTATATGGAGGAACGGGAAATGTGGATATTGACAGGTTTGATAAGCGTTGTGATGACAGGTGTGACCATTTTTCTGGCATGGAAGGACAATGAGAAAAAAAGCTGGTCTGCATTCGCAGCTGTCTCGCTTGCGGCATGCTCTGTGCTGCTGGAATATAAGCTGGTAGACACATGGGTCTTCCATGAGGATTGGGGAGCCTTGATGGATGTGGTCCCGGGAATGTATCTTGCTTATCGGAATTATCTTATTTTTATCATAGCGGTTAATGCAGCCGCAGTCATATTGAGAAGAGGCCGAAAGAAGTGACGGGAAGAATGGCGTACAGCCGGGACAAATTCATGTTTTTTCACAAAGCGGCAGCCTACATCCGCTCCATTTGGAAAAAACGGTTGCATCCCGCAGAAAAGTTTAGTACACTGTAGATTGATAAGTTATGACATTTTTCGCGCTTTTTCGGCGCGGAATAAAAGCATGATAACAGGAGGAAATACAATATGGCACAGGTCAGTATTGTAATGGGCAGCGATTCCGATATGCCCGTTATGGCAAAGGCGGCGGAAATCTTGGATAAATTCGGCATCACTTATGAGATGCGCATTATTTCTGCACACCGGATGCCAGATACCTTTTTTGAATATGCGCAGACAGCGGAAGAAAGAGGCGTGAAAGTGATCATCGCGGGCGCAGGCATGGCAGCTCATCTGCCGGGGATGTGTGCGGCTCTGTTCCCGATGCCTGTCATCGGTATCCCGATGCATACGACATCTCTGGGCGGCAGAGATTCCCTGTATTCCATCGTGCAGATGCCTTCCGGTATCCCGGTGGCAACGGTGGCGATCAACGGCGGTGCAAACGCGGGTATTCTGGCGGCGAAGATGCTGGCAGTTTCCGATACTGAACTGCTGAAGAAGTTAAAGGCTTACAGCGCCGAGATGAAAGACGGCGTACTTGCAAAAGATGCAAAGCTGCAGGAAAGCGGCTATCAGAACTATACAAAATAAATCAAACAGTGCACAGGCACGGCATGGAGGAACAGATGGATTACAAGAGCTCTGGAGTGGATATTGAAGCAGGTTACAAGTCGGTAGAACTGATGAAGCAGTATGTAAAAACAACCATGCGCCCTGAGGTTTTGGGCGGTCTTGGCGGTTTTTCGGGCGCCTTTTCCCTTGAAAAGATAAAAAATATGGAAAAACCCACACTGGTATCCGGCACAGATGGCGTCGGCACCAAGATAAAGCTTGCGTTTCTTTTGGATAAGCATGATACAATAGGTATTGACTGTGTGGCAATGTGTGTAAACGACATTGCTTGTGCGGGCGGTGAACCGCTGTTTTTCCTGGACTATATCGCATGCGGCAAAAATGAGCCTGAGAAGATAGCCCAGATAGTAAAGGGCGTAGCAGAAGGCTGTGTACAGTCCGAAGCGGCGCTGATCGGCGGCGAGACGGCGGAGCATCCGGGGCTGATGCCTGAGGATGAGTATGACCTTGCAGGTTTTGCGGTAGGTGTTGTAGATGAAAAAGATCTGATCACTGGTGAGAACTTAAAGGCTGGCGATGTGCTGATCGGCATGGCAAGCTCCGGCGTACATTCCAATGGTTTCTCTCTTGTAAGAAAAGTGTTTGAGATGACAGCGGAAAGCCTGAATACATATTATGATGAGCTGGGAGCGACTCTGGGAGAGACTCTGCTTGCTCCTACACGCATTTATGTCAAGGCGTTAAAGGCAGTAAAAGAGGCGGGCGTAACGATAAAGGCATGCAGCCATATTACAGGCGGCGGTTTTTATGAGAATATTCCCCGTATGTTAAAAGAAGGTACACATGCTGTTGTGAAAAAAGACAGCTATCCTGTCCCTCCTATCTTTAAGCTGATGGCTGAAAAAGGCAACATTGCAGAACAGATGATGTACAACACGTACAATATGGGACTCGGAATGATCGTTGCGGTAGACCCTGCGGATGTGGATAAGACCATGGAAGCAATGAGAGCAGCAGGCGATACCCCGTATGTGGTAGGTTCCATTGAAGAAGGCGAAAAGGGAGTGACCTTATGCTGAGACTGGTAGTTTGTGTTTCCGGCGGCGGGACCAATCTGCAGGCTATCTTTGATGCCATCGATAACGGAAATATCCGTGATGCGAAAGTGGAAGCTGTAATAAGCAACAACGCAGGCGCGTATGCTCTGGAGCGGGCGCGCCTGCATGGCGTAGAGGGGATATGTCTTTCTCCGAAAGCTTTTGAAAGCAGGGCACAGTTTAATGAAGCGCTGACAGAGAAGCTTAAAGAGTTAGCCCCCGACCTTATCGTGCTGGCGGGATTTTTAGTGGCGATACCGGAGTCGCTGATAGAGGCGTTTCCGAACCGTATCATCAATATCCATCCGTCATTGATACCGTCTTTTTGCGGAGTGGGATTTTATGGGCTGCATGTCCATGAAGGCGTACTGGCGCGCGGCGTAAAGGTAACGGGCGCGACAGTGCATTTTGTGGACAGCGGAATGGATACCGGCCCTATTATCATGCAGAAGGCAGTTGAAGTGAAACAGGGAGATACTCCGGAGATACTGCAGCGTCGTGTCATGGAAGAGGCGGAGTGGCAGATACTGCCGCAGGCGATAGACCTGATAGCGCAGGGAAGAGTACGGGTAGAAGAAGGAAAGGCGATTATCATATGAATATTCTGATCGTAGGAAGCGGCGGCAGGGAGCATGCTATTGCAGCGAGTGTTGCAAAGAGCCCCAGAGCGTCGAAGATATATTGCGCGCCGGGCAATGCAGGAATCGCCCAGGTGGCGGAGTGCGTGCCGATTGGCGCGATGGAATTTGAAAAGCTGACTGCCTTTGCAAAGGAAAACAAAATAGACCTCGTGATAGTCGGTATGGATGATCCGTTGGTAGGCGGTCTGGTAGATATGCTGGAGGCAGCGGGAATACGGGCGTTTGGTCCCCGTAAAAATGCGGCTATACTGGAAGGCAGCAAGGCGTTTTCAAAGGATCTGATGAAAAAATATAATATTCCCACCGCAGCATACGAGGTATTTGAAAACGCAGAGGACGCGTTGGAATATCTGCATACAAAGGCAAAGTTCCCGGTTGTGTTAAAGGCTGACGGCCTGGCGCTGGGGAAAGGTGTGCTCATCTGCAACACCCTTGAGGAGGCAGAGGAAGGCGTATGCACGATAATGACTGATAAGAAGTTCGGCACGGCGGGCAATAAGATGGTCATCGAAGAATTCATGACCGGCAGAGAGGTTTCCGTGCTGTCCTTTACGGATGGTAAGACAATCCAGATCATGTCTTCCGCGCAGGATCATAAGCGCGCAAAGGATGGCGATCAGGGACTGAACACCGGCGGAATGGGTAACTTTTCGCCTTCTCCGTTCTATACGGAAGAAGTGGATGATTTTTGTCAGAAATATATTTATCAGGCGACAGTGGACGCGATGGCGGCAGAGGGGCGTGAGTTTAAGGGCGTGATATTCTTTGGGCTGATGCTGACGCCGGATGGTCCGCGCGTGCTGGAATATAATGTACGGTTCGGTGATCCGGAGGCACAGGTTGTACTGCCGCGCATGAAAAATGATATTATTGACGTGTGTGAAGCATGTATCGATGGAACGCTTGACAGCCTGAAGCTTGAATTTGAGGATCAGGCAGCAGTCTGCGTAGTGTTGGCTTCTGATGGCTATCCTGTCAAATATGAAAAGGGACTGCCGGTTTCCGGACTGGAAAAATTCGAAGGAAAAGACGATGTGTTCTGTTTCCATGCAGGTACGAAGTTTGCGGAGGATGGCAAAACTATCCTCACAAACGGCGGAAGGGTTTTCGGCGTGACCGCAAAAGGAGCAGATTTAAAAGAAGCCCGTCGGAAAGCTTATGAGGCAACGGAGTGGGTCGGATTTTCCAATAAGTATATGCGCCATGATATCGGAAAGGCGATAGACGAGGCGTGAGGACGGATTTTCTGAAAGAGGAATCAAAAGAGGTAACGAAATGATAAAAGACAAGAAACTGATGAAATTTATTTCCGGGTTCAGCACGGCTGCATGCTGTCTGCTGGCTGCGGGCTTTCTGTTTACGGCATCTCCGATGACAGCGTATGCAGTACCTCTGGGCTCCAATCCCGGCGGCACAAGCACGAATACGAATGACGGCGCGGCAGATAACGGTGCGGAAGACGGCGGTGCAGAAGATGCAGGAAACGGTGGCGCAGGAGAAGCGGCAGGCGGTTCCGTAACGAGTGCGACGGTGACAAGCAGCAGCGTTCGCGTCAGAAAAGAAGCTTCCACTGATTCGGACGTGGCAGGAAAAGCGACGCAGGGTATGGAAGTGACCGTAACCGGAGAGACACAGGGAAGTGACGGAAAGATATGGTATGCGGTATCCTTTGAAAGCAACGGCTCGACCGTTACAGGATACATTCGTTCAGACCTTGTAGAAGCTCATGTTTCAGAGCCTGAGCCAGTTCCCGAGGAACCTGTGCCGCAGGAGCCGGAAACACCGGAGGAACAGCCGGCAGTGCCCACCGATGAATACGGGGTCGTTTATGAGGATGACGGTACAGGCACGAGCTGCTGGTATCTGCATGACAATACAATGGGTACAAAGTATAAAGTGGAAGACCTGTTGAATGCAGAAAAAACGAATCAGAGCAATATGGATGAAATGGAAAAAACAACATCCAGCATGCGTCTGGTGATAATTATCATGGCAGTGGTGATACTTGTTCTGATCGTTGTTGTGACAGTATTTATCATCAAGCTGAAAAATGCGTACGAGGGTGCGGATTATGATGACTATGATGATGAAGATGATGACGAAGAAGAGGACGAAGACGACGAGGAAGAGGAAGAAGAGCGTCCGCGCCGCCGCTTCGGAAGCCGTTTTGCATCCCGCCGCGATGATGAAGATGATGATGGCGAGGATGACGAAGAAGAGGACGAAGACGACGAAGAGGAAGAGGAAGAAGAACGTCCGCGTCGCAGCAGAAGGTCTGCGCCTAAGAGAACTTCCCGCCGTGTAAGATACGAGGATGAGGAGGAAGAGGAAGAAGAGGATGACGAGGACGATTACGAAGAGGAACGTCCGCGCCGCAAATCTTCCCGCTCAAAGGATAAAGGCTGGCAGTCCAAGAACTTTTTGGATGACGACGATCTGGAATTTGAATTTCTGGATTTGAAATAAGAATTTCCCGAAAGGGGAAAATATAGAAATGGCAGGGCTGTGTGCAGAACCGGGAACGGTAGGCATGGACCTGCCGTTTTTATATGTTAACCGTCCGGCCTTTTTTGCTTGACGCAGCCCGATGATTTTGTTATATTTTTTCTATAACACATTAAGGCGAAAGTACAATAGATAAAGAAGGTGGCATAATGATTCTGGAAGTGGATTTTAACAGTGATGAAGCGCTTTACATCCAGCTTCGCGATCAGATTATCGTGGGGATAGCGACTAACCGCCTGAAAGAAGGGGACCCTTTGCCGAGCGTGCGTCAGCTGGCGGAATCAGTCGGCATCAACATGCATACTGTGAATAAGGCGTATACCGTTTTGAAGCAGGAGGGATTCGTGAAAGTGGACCGGCGCAGAGGGGCGGTGATAGCTATTGATGCGGACCGGATACAGGACGTGGAGGAGCTGCGTCAGGCGATGCGGGTCATTCTTGCCAGGGCAAGCTGCAGGAATATTTCCCGGCAGGAGGTGCATGCTTTAATTGACGAAATTTATGAGGAAGAGGAATACGGAACGATTTAAACAGTATTCCGGTGTTTGGAGGTAACGGATGCAGTCACAGTTTACGGACAAGGCGAAGAACGCCCTGCTTTTGGCAGGACGGGCGGCAAAGAGCCTGCATCAGAATTATACGGGAACGGAGCATATCCTGCTGGGACTTATCCGGGAAAAGACGGGCGTTGCGGCAAAGGTGCTCTGTGATAATGGTGCGAAGGAAGAGACTATCAGGGAAATGATAAGGGATCTGATCGCGCCGGAGGTACAGACCCCCGTGATGGAGAGGGACGGCTATTCCCCACGCGCCGAGGAGGTGCTGAGGGAAAGTCACCGGCAGGCAGCGAAGGCAGGCAGCCTGCTGACAGGCACAGAGCATATCCTGATGGCTCTGATATCTGACGGGGATAACGTTGCGGTAAGGATAATGAATACGTTATCTTTGCCGGTACAGAAGATTTTTGTGGATACGCTGTTGACAATTGGTCTGGACCCTGCGGCATACCGTGAGGAAACAGGCAGCCGCAGGAAGAAAAAGAGCCAGACAGGAACGCTTGATCTCTACAGCCGCGATCTGACCGCGCTGGCGGCGCAGGGAAAGCTGGACCCGGTAGTCGGCAGGGATGATGAGATAGCGAGAGCAATACAGATACTGAGCCGCCGGACAAAAAACAATCCATGTCTGGTGGGGGAACCAGGTGTGGGTAAGACAGCGATTGTAGAGGGCCTGGCTCTGCGTATCGCGCAGGACCATGTGCCGGAGACGGTAAGAGATAAGCGGGTGCTCATGCTTGACCTGTCCGGGATGGTGGCAGGAAGCAAATATCGCGGTGAATTTGAAGAACGTATCAAGAAAGTGATACGGGAGGTGACGGAAGCGGGAAATATCCTGCTGTTTCTGGATGAGATACACACGTTGATAGGGGCAGGAGGAGCGGAAGGCGCGATAGACGCTTCAAATATTCTAAAGCCCTCCCTTGCGCGTGGTGAGATACAGCTGATAGGGGCAACCACGCTGGAAGAGTACCGCAAATATGTGGAAAAGGACGCTGCGCTGGAACGCAGGTTCCAGCCGGTAACGGTAGAGGAGCCTTCCGAGGAAGAGACGGTCGGAATATTAAAAGGTATTGTATCACAATATGAGCAGCACCATCAGGTGAAGATAGCGGAGGAAGCGCTGGAAGCGGCGGTAAAGCTTTCCTCCCGTTATATCAATGACCGCAGGCTTCCGGATAAGGCAATAGATGTGATGGACGAGGCGGCGGCAGCAGTGCGTCTGGAACGGATGGGATCACCGGATGCGGATGGAGACCTGATGGACGGATTAAAGGAGCTGGATATGCGCCTCGAGGAGGCGATACGCAGCGGAGATTATGAGCAGGCGGGCGTTTGGAAAAAGGAACAGGATGAGCTTTTTTTCAGATATGAGCGCAGGCAGAAGCGTTTGGAAAAGAAACGGGAAAAGGATATGCCGCAGGTAACGGCAGAGGATATCGCCAAAGTCATCTCTGTATGGACAAAGGTTCCGGTCAGCCGTTTGACGGAGAAGGAAGGAGAACGGCTTTTGAAGCTGGAATCCATTCTGCATAAGAGGGTGATAGGTCAGGAGGAGGCGGTCAGCGCGGTGGCGCGGGCAATGCGCCGGGGACGCGTAGGGCTTCAGGATCCGAAGAGACCGATAGGTTCCTTCCTGTTTTTGGGGCCTACAGGCGTCGGTAAAACGGAACTTTCCAAGGCACTGGCAGAAGCCATGTTCGGCTCGGAAAATGCGCTGATACGTGTGGATATGTCGGAATATATGGAGGGGCACTCTGTTTCCAAGATGATAGGTTCGCCGCCGGGGTATGTTGGCTTTGACGACGGCGGGCAGCTTTCGGAGAAGGTGCGTCAGAATCCCTATTCGGTCGTGCTTTTTGACGAGATAGAAAAAGCGCATCCAGATGTATTCAATATTCTGCTCCAGGTGCTGGATGACGGTCATATCACGGATTCCAGAGGGCGCAAGGTCAGCTTTAAAAATACGGTCATAATCATGACATCGAATGCAGGCGCACAGAGGATAGTAGAACCCAAAAATCTTGGCTTTGCAGCAAAAGAGGACGCCCGCAAGAGCTATGAACGGATGAAGAATGGCGTAATGGAAGAAGTGAAGCGCCTTTTTAAGCCGGAGTTTTTAAACCGTATCGATGAGGTGATAGTATTCCATCAGCTGACAGGAACGGATATGAAACAGATAATTAATCTGCTGTCGGGCAGCCTGATAAAGCGCTGCAGAGAACAGATGGATATCCGGCTGATACTGACAGCTGCATTGAAGGACCATATCGTAGAAAAGTACAGCGATTTGAAGATGGGCGCAAGGCCGTTGAAGCGCGCCATCCAGACACAGATAGAGGATGCACTGGCAGAGGAGATATTGTCCGGGCGCATCGGCAGCGGAGACAGCGTGAGCGCAGGATTCCGGGAAGGAAAGGTTACGTTTTCGGTGCATGACCGTTAAGGGGACATGATTTTTAGCGGAGTGCAGGCATTTGCAGGATACGGACGCCGCAAACAGAGAGCGGCTGTCCGTGCGGCATACCATAATAATATCCGCCGTCAGGGCGGACAGGAGGACAAAGGAATGGCAGCAGTAACAGAATTGATAAGAACAGAAGCAGACGGCAGCATCAGCTTCGGCAATCATCTTCTGGAGGAAAAGAGCAAGAAAGAGGGATTCGAGAGCGGCGGCAACGAATACAAGGTAAAGACCTGCCATGAGCTGACACGGCTTGAGAGAAACGGGATGTTTGTATATGAATCTGTTCCGGGAACAAGTGTGGAGCATTTTTGTGAGAGCGACAGCAGCGTGAGCTTTATTGTAGAAGGAAACGACGATGCGCAGATAACGCTCGGCCTGGAGGCAGGAGCGGAGTACGATGTGCGTATCAACGGAGAAGATGCAGGCCGCATGGGGACGAATATGGGCGGTAAGCTGAATGTGAGCGTAGAGCTTGCGGGCATCGGAGAAGTAAAGGTAGAGATTACAAAATAAATGGCGACAAAAATCAAAACGAGATATTTCTGTCAGGAATGCGGTCATGAATCGGCAAAGTGGTTGGGACAGTGTCCGGGCTGTCGGGCGTGGAACACGTTTGTAGAGGAGCCGGTGGCTGTGACTGCAGGAGGAAAAGAGATAAAAAAGCCAAGCGCGGGCGGCCCACAAAGCCGCCCCGCTGTGTTAAATGAGATCTCCATGGAAGAGGAGAGCAGGATACCTACCGGGATAGGGGAACTGGACCGGGTGCTGGGAGGCGGTATCGTGAACGGTTCCCTGACGCTCGTGGGAGGCGACCCGGGTATCGGGAAATCGACGCTCCTTCTGCAGATGTGCCGTAATCTGTCTTTTGCCGGAAAGAAGCTTTTGTATGTATCAGGGGAGGAGTCACTGCGTCAGATAAAGATGCGCGCGCTGCGCATCGGAGATTTTGCAGACTCTATGGAGCTGTACTGCGAGACGAACCTGACACAGATAGAAGCCGTGATAAAAGAGCGCAGCCCTCAGACCGTTATCATCGACTCCATACAGACGATGTATAATGAAGAGGTAAACGCTGCGCCGGGAAGCGTCTCACAGGTAAGGGAGTCTACGGGAGTGCTCCTGCGTCTGGCAAAGGGACTCGGTATTTCGGTGTTTATTGTGGGACATGTGACGAAAGAGGGAACGGTGGCCGGACCGCGTGTTTTGGAGCATATGGTCGATACGGTGCTCTATTTTGAGGGAGACAGGCATGCATCCTACCGAATCCTGCGGGGAGTAAAAAACCGTTTCGGGTCAACGAATGAGATCGGCGTGTTTGAAATGCGTCAGGAAGGACTTGTGGAGGTCAAAAATCCTTCGGAGTTTATGTTAAACGGAAGACCGCAGGGAGCCAGCGGCTCGGTCGTTTCCTGTTCGATGGAGGGGACACGCCCGATGCTGACAGAAATTCAGGCGCTTGTATGTCACAGCAATTTCGGTATCCCGCGCAGACAGACGACGGGAACGGATTTCAACAGGGTCAATCTTTTGATGGCGGTGCTGGAGAAGCGGCTCGGGATGCAGGTCGGCGGCTGCGATGCCTATGTGAACATCGCGGGGGGCATTAAGATTACAGAGCCGGCGATAGACCTCGGGATCGTGCTTGCGGTCATGTCGAGCTTTCGTAACCGTCCTGTGCCGGAGGGGCTCATTGCTTTCGGCGAGGTGGGATTGAGCGGCGAGGTACGCGCGGTTTCCATGGCGGAGCAGCGGGTAAGAGAGGCTGCAAAGCTGGGATTTACAGAGTGTATTCTGCCTCAGGTCTGCCTTGATAAAATGCCCAGGATAGAGGGAATCCGCCTTATCGGGGTGCGGAATGTGTCAGATGCGGCAAATGCATGGTGAGGAATCATAAATTAACATTGTTTTTTAATTGTTTTAATGCTATGATAGAGAGGAAATAGTGGTTGTGAAGCCGGGATAAGCTCCGGCGGACAAATTCAAAGGAGGAATTTTCATTATGAAAAAGTTTTTCAGTGTAGCGCTTGCAGCTGCAATGGTATTTTCCATGACAGCATGCGGCAGCAGCAACACAGAAACACAGCCTGCGGCAAGTGAGCCTGCAGCAGAGTCTACAGTTGCAGCAGAAGAATCTGCACCTGCAGAAACAACAGCTGACACAGCAGAAGGCGACAGCTTAAAGATCGCAATCGTATCCAGCCCTTCAGGCGTGGATGACGGTTCTTTCAACGAGGATAACTACAATGGCGTGCTTGCGTTCATTGAGAATCATCCCGGCAGTGAAGTAACACCTGTTAAAGAAGAGAGCGGAGATACTGCAGCAGCTGTTCAGGCAGTAGCTGATATCGTAGCAGATTATGATGTTATCGTATGCTGTGGCTTCCAGTTTGCAGGCATCGGCACAGTAGCACAGGACAACCCGGAGACAAAGTTCATCCTGGTAGACAGCTATCCGACAGATGCAGAGGGCAATGAGGTCGAAGTGGAGAACATCTATGCAATGCAGTTTGCAGAGCAGGAGAGCGGCTTCTTTGCAGGTATGGCAGCGGCTCTTGAGACTGCCAGCAACAAGGTTGCAGTTGTAAACGGTATTGCATATCCTTCCAATGTAAACTATCAGTATGGCTTCGAGTGCGGCGTTAAATATGTGAACGAGACCGAAGGCAAAAACGTTGAGGTTGTTGAGCTTGCATCTTATGCGGGCACAGATGTGACAGGCGCAAATGTTGGCGGTAACTATGTAGGTACCTTCAATGATGAAGCTACCGGTAAGGTAGTGGGCAATGCCCTGATCGCAGAGGGATGTGACATCATCTTTGTTGCAGCAGGCGGTTCCGGCAACGGTGTATTTACTGCAGCAAAAGAGGCAGAGGGCGTAAAGGTTATCGGCTGTGACGTTGATCAGTATGACGACGGTGTAAACGGCGATTCCAATATCATCCTGACAAGCGGCCTGAAAGTAATGCACTCCAATGTTGAGCGTGTTCTGGGCGAAGTTCTGGACGGCACATTCAAGGGCGGCAACGTTCTTCTGAAGGCTGACACCGATTCCACAGGCTATGTGAAGGAAGAAGGCAGATGCCAGCTGACTGCAGACACCATCACAAAGATCGATGGCGCATATGAAAAAGTGAAGAGCGGAGAGATTGTTCCCGCAGCAAACTTCAACGGTATCACACCCGAGACTTTTGAAGTAGCAAAATAATAAACTGCTGACAGGCCGGGAGTTTTTCCCGGTCTGTTTTCGCTTAGTTGTTTTTTCTCAGTCCATGTTCGCGTCCGGAAGGTGGATTGATGAAAAACAATTACAATAGATGCATAGGCAGTACACAGCAGGGATGGAGGAAGGTTTATGTCCGAATACGACTATATTGTGGAAATGCGCCATATTACAAAGCGATTTCCGGGAATCGTTGCCAACAACGATGTAAGTATTCAGATCAAAAAAGGTGAGATATACGCGCTTCTGGGCGAGAACGGAGCGGGAAAATCCACATTGATGAGCATGCTCTTCGGCATGTATGAGCCCGACGAAGGAGAAATTTTTATCCGCGGCAAAAAGGTGGATATCACATCTCCGAATCATGCTACTAAATTAAATATCGGCATGGTCCACCAGCATTTTAAGCTGGTGAGCAATTACACGATCGCGGAGAATATCATTATGGGCACAGAGCCTAAGAAGAAAGCGCTTGGGCTGTTTCCGATGGTGGATCTGAAAAAGGCAAATGAAGAGATACGTGCCCTTTCCGTAAAATACGGGCTCGAAGTGAACCCGGAGGATGTGATAGAAAATATCAACGTATCCACACAGCAGCGCGTTGAGATTTTGAAAATGCTTTACAGAGAGGCGGAAATTCTTATCTTTGATGAGCCGACAGCAGTGCTGACGCCTCAGGAGATAGAATTTTTGTTAAAGATAATAAAGGGGCTTCGCGATAACGGCAAGACGATCATCCTGATCACGCATAAGCTGGAGGAAATAAAGCAGGTGGCGGACCGCTGTGCGATCTTGAACCGCGGAAAGCTTATCGAGGTTCTGGATGTGGAAAGCACCAGTACGCGCAGGATGGCAAATCTTATGGTCGGCAGGGAGGTAAGCTTCCAGACCGATAAAAAGCCTGCAAAGTTCCGGGATGTGGTGCTGGACGTGCAGCATCTGACGGTAAAGAACCGCGACCATTTTGACGTGGTAAAGGATGTGTCATTCCAGATACACGGAGGAGAGATATTTGCGATAGCAGGCGTGTCCGGAAACGGTCAGGTAGAGATAGCAGACGCGATAGCAGGGCTTTTGAAGGTACATGATGGAAAGGTAATCCTGAACGGAAAGGACATTACGGATGAGTCTATCCGCAGACGGACGCTGGACGGGATTTCCTATATTCCTGAGGACCGGCAGAATGTCGGGCTGGTAATGGACTTTACTCTATCGGAGAACATGGGGCTGAAAGGGTATTTTAAAGAGCCTTTTTCCAAAAAGGGCATTTTGAATACAAAGGAATTTGACTCCTATGCGAACAGGCTGATAGAGGAATATGACGTTCGCAGCAGTCAGGGCAATAGGACTGTGGTACGTTCCATGAGCGGCGGTAATCAGCAGAAGGCTATCATCGCAAGAGAGATAGAGCAGAACAGCCCGCTGATGATATTTGTGCAGCCCACAAGAGGTCTGGATATTGGTGCGATAGAGAATATCCATCGGCAGATAATCGGAGAGCGCGACAAGGGAAAGGCGGTTCTTTTAATATCGCTTGAGCTGGATGAGATAATGAACTGTGCGGATACCATCGGAGTCATCTATAACGGTCAGATACAGAAGATAGCTCCTGCCGATACGCTGACGGCAAATCAGGTCGGAGAATTTATGATGGGGGTAAAGCAGCATGGATAAGAAAAAAGACAGAAAAAGCATCATGAAAAAACTGCTCGGAAATCCCCGGACGCAGAACGTGGCCATTCCGATATTTACGATACTTCTGGCGCTTATTGCAGGCGCTGTCGTATTCCTGCTTTTGGGAAAGAATCCGCTGAGCGCTTATTATAATCTGCTTCAGGGCTGCGGTATCGCACCGAAAGCGTCTTATGCCGGGCATAAGAGTATGCTGACAGATTTTATGAACTTTTTAAGCTATCTGACGCCGATGATATTTGCTGCGCTTGCGGTTGCGGTCGCACTTCGGGCGGGGCTGTTTAATATCGGTGTATCGGGGCAGATGCTTGCGGCAGGTTTTGTTGCATCTATTACAGTCGGTTACAGCTCGCTTTCAGCTCCGATAGCTAAGCCGCTCGTAGTCCTGATAGGTATTATTGTCGGCGCTCTGGTCGGAGGGCTGATAGGATTTTTGAAATACCGGTTTAACATCAATGAAGTTGTGAGCTCTATCATGCTGAATTATATTTTACAGTATGTATGCAGCTTTTTCATTAACACGTATTTTGTGGACCCGGTGTCCAGACAGTCCAAGGCTATCGGTGCGGCGAGCCGGCTGACGCTGGCAGACACTGTAGTTGGAGACTTAAAGATGGATATTCCGCTTGGTATCATTCTGGCGCTCGCAGCAGTGGCGTTTGTTCAGTTCCTGATGAAAAAGACGGTGTTGGGTTATGAGATGAAAGCGGTTGGATTTTCCGGCGGTGCTTCCAGGTATGCAGGTATCAATGTAGGAAAAAATATCGTTACAACGATGGCGATATCCGGGGCTCTGGCAGGACTTGCAGGCGTAACCTATTATCTCGGATATTTTGCATCTATCCGTCCCAGAGTGCTCTGCGATACGGGTTTTGATGCGATAGCGGTTGCCCTTCTGGGGAATTCCAATCCCGTCGGAATTATCTTTTCGTCCTTCCTGATAACGATGATAGATAAGGGGAGCACTTACATGAGCTCAACGGCAGGCGTTCAGGCAGAGGTGGCGGACGTTATTACAGGAGCTATCCTGTTGTTCTGTGCGTGTACCGCATTTATCAAATATCGTGTGGCACGAATGGATGAGAGCAGAAAGGAGGACAAGAAACAGTGAATACAGTTATCATCGACGGTCTATCTTTTGCCCTTCCTCTTTTTATCATGGCGATCGGAGGTATCTACTCTGAGAAAAGCGGCGTGACGAATCTGGCACTGGAGGGTCTGCAGGGATTTGGCGCGTTTACCGGTGCGTTGGCGGCTGTGCTCGTAGCGGGGCAGTTTGCAGGAAATTCGAGCGTTCCTTTTTATATCGCCATGCTCTTTGCTGTTATCGGAGGAACGCTGTTTTCTCTGATCCATGCTCTTTTATGTATTAAATTCCGGGCGAATATGGTCATCAGCGGCGTTGTGATAAATATTCTTGCGATGGCAATGACATCCTTTTTGACAAAGCAGATAAATTCGGCGGTATTCGGAGCGGCAAGTGATAAGTTTGTACTTGGTGTATCAAACAGGATCACGATTCCGGGACTTTCCCGGATTCCGGTGCTGGGAGCGGTATTTACGAATATTTATCCTTTTGAGATCGTTATTATCGTGGTAGCTTTTATTGCATGGTTTGTTATGTATAAGACGAGATTCGGTCTGCATCTGCGCGCCTGCGGCGACAATCCGCACGCGGTGGACGCGGCAGGTATCGAGGTAGGGCGTGTACGTCTGGCGGCAGTCATGATATCAGGCGCGCTGTCCGGTCTTGGCGGTATCTGTTTTGCCTATTCTATCTCTGCGAACTTTTCAGGCGCGATATATGTTGGATACGGTTATCTGGCTATCGCGGCGCTGATATTCGGAAACTGGCGCATTCTGCCGACACTGGGTGCCTGCCTGCTGTTTGGTTTTGCCCGTTCCGGCGGTTATAAGCTCGTGCAGATAATGGCGATGCCGTCCAGTTATCAGGATCTTGTGATGATACTGCCATATGTGCTGACGCTCGTGCTGCTCGTATTTTTCTCGAAGCATAATCGTGCGCCGAAAGCGCTGGGCGCAATATATGATAAGGGTGCAAGATAACATACAAAAAATGGGAAAAGGCATGTTTCCGGTACAGAGTGTGTATCGGGATCATGCCTTTTTTATACGAGAGGAAAATTTCTTTCCGATTCTATAAAAATACAATTATGAGAGGAGCGCAGGGGGCTTATACCGGACGGTCTGGAAATCCGGGAAAATAGGCGGGAGGCACTGCGCCGGGGATAAGGATGCCGGGAACATCGTCAAAAATCCCGGATTCGGAAGGCGTTTCGTCATTTTTGGCTACCGGATTGACCCCGTCGGGGGAAAGAACGGTATTGTCAGCCATATCGGAAGGCTTTTCTGAATCGTTTCCGGAAAAGATAGATTTGAATTGTGGGTTGTCTGAATACATGATAAACATCCTCCTTTTTTCGGATTGCTATTGACATGTGTTTGCTGAAAAACTTATAGTGTTATTGTTGCCGGAAAAAATAAGATAATACGGCGTAAAACAGAAAGGATTTATCATGAACGAACAGATATTGACTGAAGAAATGCTGAAATTTATCGAAGAAAGCCCTACCGCGTTCCATGCTGCGGCAAATGTGGAGAAGCTTTTGCAGGAGGAAGGGTTTGTGCGGATAGAGGAACTTGGTGCAGAAGGGATACAGCCGGGCGGCCGTTATTACACGGTGCAGAACGGTTCTGCTGTGATCGCGGCGCGGATTCCGGAAAACGGGGGAAAAGGATTCCGGATAGCGGCAAGTCACAGCGATTCCCCGTGCTTTAAGCTCAAGGAGGTGCCGGAGCAGAAGGTAGAAGGCAAATATGTGAAGCTCAATACAGAGCGCTATGGCGGCATGATACTGAGCACATGGCTGGACCGCCCTCTTTCCGCAGCAGGACGCGTTTTTGTAAAGAACGGAGAAGGAGAGGTGGAACAGCGCCTTGTAAACTTCCGAAAAGACCTTTTGGTGATACCAAATGTAGCAGTGCATTTTAACAGGGAGATTAATGACGGGTTTAAATATAACCCTCAGACGGATATGGCGCCTCTGATGGGAATGGATCAGGAGATGACGGTTCTGGGATTGTGCGCGAAGGAACTGGGGATTTCTGAGGAGGATGTGCTCGGCAGCGACCTGTATGTATACAACCGTGACAAGGGAAGGGTGATGGGAGCGGACAATTCGCTGATAGGTTCTCCGAGGCTGGACGACCTGCAGTGCGCGTATGCGACTCTGACAGGATTTTTGAAGTCGGATCCGAAAGAGTATGTCAGCGTTTATGCGCTGTTTGATAACGAGGAAGTGGGAAGCGGCACAAAACAGGGTGCGGATTCAACCTTGCTGGAGGAATTTCTGGAAATCCTTTTGGAAGACCGTCATATGAACGGGATTCAGAAGCGGAAATTTTATCAGAACAGCTTTTTATTGTCGGCGGATAACGGTCATGCGGTTCATCCGAATCATCCTGAAAAATCCGACCCGACCAACCGCCCTTATATCAACGGCGGGGTGGTGTTAAAGTATAATGGAAGTCAGCGCTACACAACGGACGGTTTTTCGGCGGCTGTAGTGAGGGATGTATGCAGAATGTGGGATATTCCGCTGCAGACATTTGCAAACCGGTCTGACATGGCGGGCGGGTCAACGCTTGGAAATATTTCTACCGCTCATGTTTCCATCCCGTCGGCGGATGTGGGGCTGGCACAGCTTGCCATGCATTCCGCGTTTGAAACGGCGGGAGTAAAGGATACGGCTGCGTTGGAGGCATTAGCAGAGCATTTGTTTGTCTGAATCGCTGAAAAAATAAAAGTTATTGCATTATAATTGGATAAAATATATAATTGTTTCTATACAGAAGGCAGAATAAAAACAGCTATTTTGCCTGCGTCGTCCGATAACTGCCAAAGGCACGGTGATTTCGCGTGGAGAGGGACGCGGAAGAAAGGGGCTGGAGTATGGAAAACAAAGTGATGAAATTTTATTCAAAAGCAGGAAACAATATTATTCTGCGTGCGATTCCGGGACACTTTGCGACGAGTCATTCCCATATCAATTATTATGTGGATATGACAGGCTTAAAAACAAGGCGGAGCGAGGCTTGTGCAGTGGCGCGGGCGTTCGTTCAGCGCTTTCCGGTGGAGACGGTCGTGGATACGATAGTGTGCATGGACGGCAGCGAGGTGATAGGGGCGTATATGGCGGAGGAGTTGGAAAGAGGTAATTTCCCGAACCAGAATATGCACCAGACCGTATACGTGGTGACTCCTGAATTCAATATCAATAATCAGATGCTTTTCAGGGATAATCTGGTAAGCGCCATCAAAGGCAAAAATATTGTGCTGCTGATGGCAACGGCAACGACAGGGCTGACAATGAACAGAAGTCTGGAATGTATTGATTATTACGGCGGTAATGTACAACAGATATGCTGCGTTTTTTCGGCCATCGACCAGATAAACGGGCACAAGGTTGAGTCTATCTTCACGACGGACGATGTGCCGGGATATCAGGCATACGACGCATTTGCGTGTCCATATTGTAAAAATAAGCAGAAGCTGGACGCAATGGTAAACGGATACGGATATTCCAAATTATAAAGATGATACAAATAAAGATTTGCTCATGATAATAGAAAGTGCGCCGGGCGCGCTTTCTATTGTTTTATAGGAAGGACGGAAAGGAATGATGATGGAACTTGCAATTTTGGACTATATACAGGAATTTATGCGCTGCAGGTTTCTGGATATGCTGATGCCGGCGATCACAGCGCTCGGCAATTATGGTATTCTGTGGATAGCGCTTTCAGCGCTGCTTTTGTGCTTTCCCAAAACGCGCAGGATAGGGATTGTGATGTCAGTGAGCCTGATCATAGAGATCGTTTTGTGCAACGTGATATTGAAGCCGGCAGCGGCGCGGGTAAGACCGTTTGATGTAAATACGGGGATTCAGCTTTTGATAAGGGCGCCGAAGGATTTTTCCTTTCCGTCAGGGCATACAGGGGCGTCGTTTGCAGCAGCTGCAGCGCTGTTTTTTGCAGGGAGCAGGGCATGGATACCGGCGGGGGCGCTGGCCGTGCTCATTGGCTTTTCGCGGCTGTATTTATATGTTCATTATCCGACCGACGTGCTTGGAGGCGCGCTTTTGGGTATTGCAGCAGGATGGCTTGCGTGCAGGCTGACCGGATGGAAGGCAAAGGGCTGATAAAGAGCGGGGACGGCGCATAAGATAAAAAAACGCTTATGGAGAGCGGATATGGAATCAGAGAAGCTGGAAGATATTTTGCAGCTGAGCCTTTTGTCTACGGAGAGGCAGAGAGAGCGTTCAGGAGTTTTGAATGTGGGAGTCCTGGAAGGCGGCACGGTACGGGAACTGATAATCAAATACAGCGGGAGCCTGGAGGGGCTTCGGAAACAGGGAATAGAGGTCGAGGAACTGCTTGCGGGCTATGCGGTAGTGAGGCTGCCGGAAGAACAGGTCGGGAGCCTTACGGATTTTCCTGAGGTGGAATATGTGGAAATGCCGAAAAATCTGCAGACGGGGCTGTATGAGGCGAAGCGGGTAAGCTGCATTCTGCCGCTGACACAGGGGAGTGCGACCGGAGGAAGGCTGAGCGGTCGGGGAGTCCTGGTGGCGGTGCTGGATTCAGGGATAGATTTTTTTTTGCCGGATTTCCGCAATGCAGATGGGAGCAGCCGTATCGTCTTTTTGTGGGATCAGGAGCTGGAACGGGAATTTTCCAAGGAGGAGCTCGACAGGGCGTTGACAGAGCAAAGCAGGGAAGCAGCTTATGAAAAGATTCCGAGCATCGATCGCTCGGGGCACGGGACGGCAGTGGCGGCGATAGCAGCTGGCTCAAATCCGTCGGAGCTTTTGCGCGGCGCTGCTCCGGAGGCAGAGCTGTTGGTGGTAAAGCTTTCGCAGAAGCAGAACGGATATCCCCATACGCTCCAGCTGATGCAGGCGGTAACATGGGCGCTGACAAAGGCGCAGCTTTTGCAGATGCCGGTAGCGGTCAACATCAGCTTTGGCAACAGCTACGGCCCTCATGACGGTTCTTCTTTGCTGACACGCTTTTTAGATAACGCGGCAGAGAGCGGGCGGACAGTCATCTGCGTCGGGAGCGGAAATGAAGGAGCGGCGGGCGGACATTTTTCGGCGAGGCTTTTGGAGGGAGAGGAGCAGACTGCCGAGCTTGTGGTGGGAGAATATGAAAGGACGCTGAGCATCCAGCTTTGGAAAGACTATGCGGATGAGGTAGATGTGCGTCTGATATCGCCGTCGGGGCAGACAGCTGCGGTGCAGTATGGGACAAAGGGGCGGATTGATGTGATGTTGGGGCAGACGGAGGTGTTGGTCTATGCGGGACAGCCGTCGCCTTATTCTGTGCGGCAGGAGATCTTTTTTGATATGCTGGCAGTGGATGAGTTTGTGGAGGCGGGAATCTGGAAGGTAAGCATGAGACCGAAAAAAATTGTTTCCGGAGCAGTTCAGATGTATCTGCCGGGAGCGGAGAGCCGGTCTGCTGATACGAGATTTGTCCGCCCCGACGCAGAGCTGACGCTGACGATTCCGTCTACGGCGCAGAAAGTCATTACAGTGGGGGCAATGCAGCCTTACTATGAGGCATATGCGGACTTTTCCGGGAGAGGTGAGAGGATGTCGGCGCTAAACAGGCTGGTATTTTCTGAGACGAAGCCGGATCTGACTGCGCCCGGTGTGGAAATACTTGTTCCGGCGGCGGGAGGCGGCAGCAGGCGCGTGACCGGAACGTCGTTCGCTGCGCCGCTCGTGACCGGGGCAGCGGCGCTTTTGATGGAATGGGGAATCGTGCAGGAAAACGACAGGTATCTGTATGGAGAGAAGGTGAAGGCGTATCTGAGGAGAGGGGCGAGGCCGCTGCGGGGGGAGGCGGTATATCCGAATGAGAAGGTCGGTTACGGTTTGTTATGCGCTGCTGACAGTATTCCCCGTTAGCAGAGATTTCCGAAACTGTCTTGCACTTTGGATAAAGGGCAACTATAATGATAGGGAAGCCGCAGGACGCCGCCTAAAGCAGAGGCGCCGACGGCAATAACAGGACCAAAGGGGAAAAAGCAATGGATTTACAGCAGATTTTTGACAGTACGGATTTTGTGCATGTGAGCGGGAGCAGGGAAGAGCTCCAGGTCGCAGAGTATTTAAAGGGACAGTGCGAGAGTATGGGAGTACCTGCGCGGATAGAAGAGTTCCGCGTTGCGATGGGAGATATTGAAGAGGTTCATCTTTATGCGGACGGTAAGGAGATAGAGTGCAGGGCGTTTTCGTGCTGCGGGAGCGGAGCAGTAGAAGGCGAGCTTTATTATATGCCGGGAACGGATAAGATTTCCCTTGCGGGAGCAAAGGATAAGATAGTGCTGATGGACGCGCAGGGCGTTTCATTTTTTACATATCAGGATCTGATGAAGGCAGGCGCAAAGGCGCTTTTATTCCAGTGCGGAAATCTTTATTATGGGGACAGGGATATTGATCAGAGAGACCTTCGTGAAGCGGTCGTTGGCGAGGAGAAAAAAGTGCTCTGCGCGATGATACATTCCGAAGAAGCGATAAAGCTCGTAAAAAATCATGTAAAGCACATCCGTCTGGAAATAAAGCAGCACGAATATGATGGCAAATCCCACAACGTGATAGCTGAAATTCCCGGGAAAAAAGACGAGTGGATAGTTCTGACGGCACACTATGATACAACATCGCTCTCCCACGGCGCATATGACAATATGAGCGGATGCGCGGGCCTGCTCGGAATTATGGAGCAGATGAGGCATGAAAACAATTACGGCCTTCGCTTTGTGTTCTGCGGAAGCGAGGAGCGCGGTCTGCTGGGCTCTCACGCTTATGTGAAGGACCATGAGGCGGAGCTGGAAAAGGTGGCGCTGAACATCAATATGGATATGATAGGCACTTATATGGGCAAATTCATCGCCTGTGCGACGGCAGAGGAAAAGGCAGCTCATTATATCAGCTATATGGGAGCGGAGGTGGGTTTCCCTCTTACCACTTCCACAGGCGTATACCCCAGCGATTCAACACCGTTTGCGGATAAGGGAGTGCCGGCTGTCACCTTTGCAAGAAGCGCCAGCGGCAATGTGGCTCCTATTCACTGTCGTTATGATACGAAGGATGTGATGTCGATGGAGCAGCTGCAGAAGGACATTGATTTTATAGCGGCGTTCACGGCTCGTATGGCAAATTCGGCAGTGTGCCCTGTGTCCAGGGATATACCGGAAAACATCAAAAAAGAGCTGGATGAGTATTTATACCGGAAACGTAAAGCAGAATAAGGCAGCAAAAAGTGCCCGCAGGACGAAATGGCGTTCTGCGGACACTTTTTATTTGGCAGGAGATTTAATTGTTTGCCATATCCTTTTTGTATTTTGCAACAGCTTTTTGAAGTGGGCCGGATTCTCCGAAGGAGAGGCGGAACGATTTGCCGTCCAGCATCGTTACCTTGAAAAAGGAAATTTCCTTGATATAAAGCATATTCAGGACAGTACGGTTGACGAGCTGGATAAAGCTGTCGCAGTCTTTCATATTACCGCAGAAGGTTTCAATGTTCATATCGGTCAGACGCTCTTCACCGTTGAAAAGATGGAGGCGGACTTCACGTTCCGTATCCGGCCACGCGCACATGATCTCATCTTCTTCCAGATAAAAGGTGTCGGTGCGGTTTCGGAATTCCAGCTTTTTGACCTGATTATTTTTGATGGTAAGAAGCTGGCTTATCATATCGGAAAGCTCATCCACATGGATTGGTTTGTCCAGAAAAAGAACATTGTCCGGGAGCTTTGTTGATTTCCGGTAGTCTACCTTGTCACAGCAAAAAACGATAGGGACGAGGGTACCATCTGCTCTTAGGGTATTGGCGAGCTCAACCGCATCGCAGCCGTCTTCGGTCATATCCATGAAAATCGCATCATAAATCATTGGAGTGGAAAGAATGGATTCTTCGCTGCCGAAAGAGTCGATATATAAAACTCCGGTCGTATGGATACGGCGGTCGGATTCGCGTCCTAAAAGACGTTCCATCTGCTTTCGATCTACTAAATGGTCGTCACAAACTGCCAAGTGCATAATGATACCTCCTGAACTGTTATATGATAAAGGGCTCCTGTCAAAGGATCGCAAAGGAAAGCGATGAGTGGAACAGGAGATAGTAGAGGGCAATGACCTGTACGATTAAAATGGCCGGCATACCCCATACAAAAGAAAGATGCAGCGTTTTATGGCGGAAAAAGTACATCCCTGCGATACTTCCGATGCTGCCTCCGATGAACGCAATAAGGAAAAGAGTGGATTCGGGAATGCGCCATGCTTTGCGGCGCGCCCTGCTTTTGTCTATTCCCATCGCGGCAAAGCCTGCAATATTTACGATAACGGCATAAAACGCCAGGATAAGTATAACATCCATATAAAAATAACCTCTGCAAATTCTGCTTATTCTTTATTGTATCACAGAATTCTGTCGGTTTCATCTAAAAAAACAGAAAATCCCGCAGGTCTTCAGACCGGCGGGATTTTTGGACAGGATATAAAAGATTGTATAAGACAGATTCTTTGATGATACAGAGATCAGTTTTGGCTGGAAGCCTCTGCTTCCTGCATTTTCATGGCGCGCACCTTGCAGGAAAGACCGAACAGATTGATGAATCCTTCCGCATCGTGGTGGTCATACAGGTCGCCGGTCGTAAAGGAAGCGATGCTTTCATTATAAAGAGAGTAGGGAGAAGTTGTTCCGGCCTTGATGATATTGCCCTTGTAGAGCTTGAACTTCACTTCGCCGGTCACATATTCCTGCGTTTTTTCAATGAATGCCTGAACCGCTTCGCGCAGAGGAGTGAACCATTTGCCTTCGTATACGATCTGGGCGAGTTTATTTCCCATGTCGATTTTAGCGGCATAAGTATCGCGGTCGAGGATGAGCTCTTCGAGCTGCTGATGAGCCTCCATGAGAATGGTTCCGCCGGGAGTCTCATATACGCCGCGGGATTTCATGCCGACAACACGGTTTTCAACGATGTCCACGATGCCGATGCCGTGCTTTCCGCCCAGCGCATTTAAGGTGCGGATGATGTCGGAAACCTTCATCTGCTTGCCGTTGACACTCGTGGGAATACCTTTTTCAAAGGTCATTGTGACATATTCGGGCTGGTCAGGAGCCTCTTCCGGGGTACAGCCAAGAACAAGGAGATGCTTATAGTTTGGTTCGTTTGCCGGATCTTCCAGTTCGAGCCCTTCGTGGCTGATATGCCACAGGTTACGGTCGCGGCTGTAGCTGGAATCTGCGGAAAACGGAAGGTCGATGCCGTGCGCCTTGCAGTATTCGATTTCGGATTCACGGGAATCCAGTGTCCATTTATCGTTTCTCCATGCAGCGATTATTTTTAAGTCGGGAGCGAGTGCTTTGATGCCCAGTTCAAAACGGATCTGGTCGTTACCCTTTCCGGTAGCGCCGTGGCAGATAGCGGAGGCTCCTTCCTTACGGGCTATTTCGACGAGCTTCTTGGCAATGAGCGGACGTGCCATGGAAGTACCGAGCAGATATTTATTTTCATAGACTGCGTGTGCCTGTACGCAGGGAACGACATATTTATCGCAGAATTCGTCTGTTACGTCCAGAATGTATAATTTGGAAGCGCCGCAGGAAATTGCTCTTTCCTCGAGACCGTCCAGTTCCTCCTCCTGTCCGCAGTCGATGCAGACACAGATTACTTCATAATCGAAATTTTCCTTCAGCCACGGGATGATAGCCGTGGTGTCCAGACCGCCGGAATACGCTAAGATAACTTTCTCTTTCATAATAAAACTCCTTACCTGCATGCTCCTCGGATTGCCGGGAGTACTATTTGCATTTTTTAAAAAGATGTGTCAGGATAGGGACAGGCGGGCTGCCGTATCCGTCCGACAGGTTTACTATACACCCGTCTTTATAAAAAATCAAGTGCAAATTTATGCAAAAATTAAACAAATTATTCATAAAAACAAATTTTAATCATAAAATACTTGAATAATATGCAATCATGCAGTATTATTATGCAAAGCGAAAGAACACGCCCGGAGAGGGCGGGAAAATGCTTTCATTATAAGAACGCCGTCTGTGCGGCAGAAAGAGGAAGATATGATAAGAGCAGGGATTATCGGTGCGACGGGCTATGCAGGAGGAGAGCTGGTCCGTATCCTGACAGGGCATAAAAATGCAGAGATAAAATGGTACGGCTCCCGCAGCTATATCGATGAGCGGTATGCGGACGTATATCGGAATATGTTCCGGATAGTAGATGATGTGTGCAAAGACGACAATTTAAAAGAACTGGCAAAGCAGGTGGATGTGATCTTTACGGCGACGCCTCAGGGGTTTCTGGCATCGGTTCTGGATGAGGAGATTTTGGCGCAGACCAAGGTTATCGATTTGAGCGCGGATTTTCGTATCAAGGATGTGGATACATATGAAAAATGGTATGGTATCAGGCATAACTCCCCTCATTTTATAAAGGAAGCGGTTTACGGGCTGTGCGAGAGGAACAGGGAACAGATAAAAACGGCGCGGCTCGTTGCCAATCCGGGCTGTTATCCGACCTGCTCTATTACATCAGTATTCCCGCTGGCGGCAGAAGGGCTCATAGACGTTTCCACGCTCATCATAGATGCAAAAAGCGGAACGTCCGGAGCGGGACGGGGAGCCAAGCTGCAGAATCTCTATTGTGAAGTAAATGAGAATATCAAGGCATATGGGGTGGCATCGCACCGCCATACGCCGGAGATAGAGGAACAGCTTTCGTACGCGGCCGGATGTCCGGTAACGCTGAGCTTTACGCCTCATCTCGTGCCGATGAACCGGGGAATACTGGTGACGGCATATGCTTCTTTAAAAGAAGTGCAGAGACCGGACGGAAGCTTCGGGCTGCCGGATGAAGCGCAGATCCGGGCTGCCTATGAAAAATATTATCATAATGAAAAGTTTATCCGTTTCCTTGCTCCCGGCGTGTGTCCGGAAACAAAATGGGTCGAGGGCAGCAATTATGTGGACGTGAACGTCCAGGTCGATGCCCGGACGAAGCGCGTTATTATGATGGGCGCGATGGACAATCTGGTAAAGGGCGCGGCAGGACAGGCAGTGCAGAATATGAACCTGATGTTCGGGGAAAAGGAGAGCGAGGGGCTGGAGCTGGTGCCGATGTTCCCGTGAGGGCAGAAAATTTTCCCATGCGCTTGCATTTACGGCAAAAAGTTGTATGATACAATGTTAGAACTTGACTGAGGCAGCGCTTTAATGAAGAAAGGCGGTAACGATGGACACGATAGTGCATCCTTTTGAGCCGGTTTACGATGAAAATTCCCGAATCCTGATATTGGGGAGCTTTCCGTCGGTAAAATCGAGAGAAAATCATTTTTATTACGGGCATCCCCAGAACCGTTTCTGGAAGGTCGCGGCAGGGATAACGGGCAGCGATGTTCCGGTAACAGTGGAGGAGAAGCGGGCTTTTTTGCTGAAGCATGGTATCGCGGTATGGGACTCTATTGCGTCCTGCCGGATAGAGGGCTCGTCGGACAGCTCTATCCGTGACGCGGTACCGAACGATATCGCAGGGCTTTTGGCAAAGACAGATATCAGGGCGGTGTTCTGCAACGGGGCAAAATCGTGGGAGATGTATCATAGATATTGTGAGAGAGCCTGCGGCCAAAAGGCGGGAAAGCTTCCGTCCACGTCGCCCGCGAATGCGGCATGGTCTGTGGAACGGCTCACAGAGGCATGGAAAAAAGAGCTTGGCGCATATCTTGACAGCCCGTTTATGGTCTGTCCGATGGTTTTGGAGGATTATGAGCAGGTGCATGACCTCTGGATGACGATACGGGGTTTTTCGATTCGGAGCATCGATGATTCCAGAGATGGTGTGGAGCGGTTTCTGAAGAGAAATCCCGGAATCAGCGTGACGGCAAAGGCGGATGGGAAAATAGTGGGAGCTATTTTGTGCGGACATGACGGGAGGCGCGGGTGCCTGTATCATGTGTGCGTGCATGAAGACTACCGGATGCATGGCATCGGGCGCGCCATGGTGACGGAATGCATGAAGGCGCTCCAGAGGGAAGGCATCAATAAGGTCTCCCTGATAGCTTTTACCAAAAATGACATCGGAAACGCATTCTGGCGCGAGGTAGGCTGGACAAAGCGGGAAGACCTGAATTATTATGATTTTGTATTGAACCGGGAAAATATAGAGAATTTCAATGCTTGAAGAACGGAGGAAGCCATGGAAAAAATAACAGGCGGAGTGACCGCGGCAAAGGGATTTTGCGCGGCAGCAGCAGAGGCAGGGATAAAATATAAAAACAGAAAAGATATGGCGATGATCTACAGCAAAACGCCGTGTAAGACAGCAGGGGTCTTTACGTCAAATGTGGTAAAGGCAGCCCCGGTGCTCTGGGATAAAAAAATCGTGGAGAGCAGGGGCGATACACATGCGGTTGTTATAAACTCGGGCATTGCGAACGCATGTACCGGGAAGCTGGGATACGAATATTGTCGGGAGACGGCTCAGGAAGCGGCGGATGCTCTGGAGATAACGCTGGAAAATGTGCTGATTTGTTCTACAGGGGTGATAGGGATGCAGCTTCCGGTCGAAAAGCTGACAGGAGGCGTGCGCATGCTCGCAAAGGAACTTTCAGAATCGGAGGAAGCGGGAACAGAGGCGGCTAAGGCTATTATGACAACGGATACCAGGAACAAGCAGGTGGCTGTAAGAGTGAAGCTTGGAGGAAAAGAAGTGACTGTCGGAGGTATGTGCAAGGGCTCTGGTATGATACATCCGAATATGTGCACAATGCTGGCGTTTGTGACGACGGATGTGAATATTTCCCAAAAGCTTTTGCAGGAGGCGCTCAGCGAGGACGTAAAGGCGACCTTTAATATGATATCGGTGGATGGCGATACTTCTACGAACGATACACTGCTTGTGCTGGCAAACGGCGAGGCGGGAAATACAGAGATAACGGAGAAAAATGAAGAATATCAGATTTTTGCGGAGGCGCTCCATTTTGTAAACGAAGCGCTGGCAAAAAAGATAGCAGGAGACGGAGAGGGCGCGACCGCGCTATTCGAGGCGAAGGTCGTCCATGCGGATACGCTGGAAAACGCGAGGACGCTGGCAAAATCCGTTATCACCTCGAGCCTGACAAAGGCGGCTGTTTTCGGGCATGATGCGAACTGGGGAAGGATTTTGTGCGCGCTTGGCTATTCCGGTGCGGCATTTGATCCGGAGAAGATAGAGCTGTATCTGGAAAGCAGCGCCGGGAAAATCCTCATTTTTAAGGATGGGACGGCAGCTGATTACAGTGAAGAGGAAGCGGAACGGATTTTATCCAGCTCCGAGGTGACTGCTCTCGTGGATATGAAGATGGGAGACGCCGAGGCGACGGCATGGGGCTGCGATCTGACGTACGATTATGTGAAGATAAACGCGGATTACCGTAGCTGAGGATACGAGAAGGTTTTCAGGAAGACCGCGCATTGCAGCGTAGGATATGAGAGGGAAAAGAAAAATGGAAAAACCGGAAATGGACCAGATAAGAAAAAAAGCGGAGGTGCTCATCGAAGCGCTCCCCTATATCCAGCAGTTTAACAGAAAGATAATCGTGGTCAAATACGGCGGCAGCGCCATGAGCGATGAAGAGCTGGAAAAAAATGTGATAAAGGATGTGACGCTTTTAAAGCTTGTAGGTTTTAAGCCCATCATTGTACACGGCGGCGGAAAGGCTATCAGCAGGTGGGTTGAAAAGGTCGGAAAAAAGCCGGAATTTATCAACGGTCTGCGCGTAACGGATGAAGAGACAATGGAGATAGCGGAGATGGTGCTGGGAAGCGTGAATAAAAAGCTCGTTTCGATGGTAGAGGAGCTGGGTGTATCCGCAGTCGGCATCAGCGGCAAGGACGGCGGCCTTTTGCAGGTAGAGAAAAAATATCCGGACGGACAGGACATTGGCTTTGTGGGAGATGTGAAAAAGGTCAATCCGAAGCTGTTATATGATCTCATAGACAGTGATTATCTGCCAATCGTGTCTCCGATTGGTCTTGATGAAAACTGTCAGACCTATAATATCAATGCAGACGATGCAGCGTGTGCGGTCGCGCGTGCAGTCGGTGCGGATAAGCTCGTTTTTCTGACGGACGTGGAAGGGCTGTACCGGGATTTTTCTGATAAGGATTCCTTCATTTCGCGCATCACGGCAAGCGGTGCGGAGGAGCTTTTGGAAAACGGATTCATCGGCGGCGGGATGCTGCCGAAGCTTCAGAACTGTACGGCGGCGGTCAGAGGCGGCGTAAACCGGGTGCATATTTTGGACGGACGTATCCCGCACTGCCTGCTGCTTGAGATTTTTACAGACCATGGAATAGGGACGGCTATCGTAGGAGACGGCGAAGAGGCGTAGGAAACGGAGGGCATTATGGGAGAAGTGACAAAACGATATATAGAGGAAGCGGAGCAGGCTCTTTTGTACACTTATAACCGGTATCAGGTCGTGCTGGACAGGGGCGAGGGCGTATATCTGTATGATATCGAAGGAAAAAAATATCTTGATTTTGCGGCGGGTATCGCGGTATTCGCGCTGGGCTACGGCAATGAGGAGTATAATGCCGCATTAAAGGGGCAGATAGACAAGCTGCTCCACACCTCGAACTACTATTACAATGTGCCTGCGGTGGAGGCGGCAAAGCATTTGAAAAAGGTGTCCGGCATGGACCGCGTCTTTTTTACGAACAGCGGCGCGGAGGCGGTGGAGGGCGCGATAAAGGCGGCGCGCAAATACGCCTTTTTAAAAGACGGGCGCACGGACCATGAGATCATAGCGATGAACCACTCTTTCCATGGACGGACCATGGGCGCGCTGTCCGTGACCGGAAATCCCCATTATCGGGAGGCATTCGAGCCGGGCATCGGAAATATCCGGTTTGCGGATATGAACGATATCGAGAGCGTAAGGGCGTGTGTCAATGAAAAAACCTGTGCCATCATTCTGGAAACGGTCCAGGGAGAGGGCGGGATCTATCCGGCTTCGGAGCAGTTTTTAAAGAGTCTGCGGGCGCTTTGTGACGAAAAGGATATCCTGCTGATATTTGACGAGATACAGTGCGGGATGGGGCGTACCGGGGCATGGTTTGCATGGCAGAGATACGGAGTAAAGCCCGATATTATGACGGCGGCGAAGGCGTTGGGCTGCGGTGTTCCCGTAGGAGCATTTTTGATGACGGAGAAGGTCGGGCAAAATTCCTTAAAGGCGGGAGACCACGGCACGACATACGGCGGCAATCCCTTTGCCTGTGCGGCGGTCGCCAAAGTGCTTGATTTATTTGAGCAAAATCATATAATAGAACATGTGAATGAGGTTTCCGGCTATCTGGAGGAGACGCTGGATGCCTTTGTGGAAAAATATGATTTTATCAAAGAGCGGCGCGGCTGCGGGCTCATGCAGGGGCTGGTATTTGACCGTCCGGTAGGGGGCATCATTTCGGCGGCGCTGGAAAAGGGAATGATTTTGATCAATGCGGGCGCGGATATCATCCGCTTTGTCCCGCCGCTGGTGATAGAGCGGGAGGACATCGACAGGATGGCTAAGATACTGGACAGCTGTCTGGCGCAGGAGAGTGCCGGAGAGTGAGCAGGATGCCGTATGCCCGCAGGAGGAAAGAGAGAGTGATTTATGGCGATCAGGAAGAGACTTCTTGCGGCTGCGGGCATCCTTGCGGCGATAGGAGCGATGGCATATGCAGCGGCGGCGAGCCGGGCAGTTCCGGGAACGACAGCCGGAAACGGGCTTTTGCATCGTCCGACGCTAACGCTTTGGTATACGGATGAAAAGCTGGAGGACTATCTGGCGAGTGTGGCGTTAGACTATCAGAACAGCAGAGGCGTTCAGGTGATACCGGTGTTAAAGAGCGGGCTGGAGTATCTGGAAGAGGTCAACAGGGCTTCTCTGGAGGCAGAAAATGCCCCCGATATTTATATCGTGAGCAACGACAGCCTGGAAAAGGCGAATCTGTCCGGACTTGCGGCAGAGGTGAAGGACCGGGACGGCGTCCTGACAACGGACTTTTTTCCGCAGACGGCTTTGGATGCGGTGAGCTATCAGGGACAGAAAATGGCATATCCGCTCTATTTTGAGACGAGCGCGCTCATCTATAATAAAACCTATCTGGAACAGGCGGCGCAGGAGCTGGGAACGGATGTGGCTTCTCTGATACCGCAGACGATAGAAGGGATTCAGGAATTTGCAGACGTCTATAATGCTCCGGAGACGGTCGAGTCGGTATTCAGATGGGATGTGTCAGATTTTTTTTATAATTACTTTTTTGCGGGAAATTACATCAATGTAGGCGGGAGCTGCGGGGACGATGCGTCCCGGATAGACATTTACAATCTGGAGGCGGTGGAAGGGCTTACGGCATATCAGGACCTGAGCCAGTTCTTTTCCATTGATGCGGAAACTTCCAGCTATGAGCAGGTTGTTCAGGATTTTCTGAGCGGGAAGCTCGTCTTTACAATAGCGACGACGGATATCCTGGAACGGGCAAAGGCAGCCAAAGCAGACGGTAGTTTTGCATGGGAATACGGAGTGGCGCTGCTGCCGGATATCGACGAATCGGTATGTACGAGAGGAATTTCCGTGACGAATGCGGTCGCGGTCAACGGATACAGTAAAAAACGCGATAAGGCGGACGCATTTGCCTCATGGCTTGCAACAGAAGGGGCGGCAAAGCTGTATGACCGGACAGGACATGTCCCGGCGCTGCAGGGGGCGGCGTCGCAGAATGCGGAGATGGCGGCATTCTGGCAGGAGTACAGCAGCACGGTACCGATGCCGAAGCTGATGAGTACGGCGAATTTCTGGATACAGATGGAGGCGGCGTGTACGAAAATATGGAAGGGGGAAAATGTATCGGATGTATTGAAGAGCCTTTCAGAAAAAATCATGACGCAGGTAACGGGCGCGGAATATACGGAAGCGGAATATATCGAGCTGCCCGAGGAAACCGAAAGCGGCTTTGAGGACGGAGCGATGGATTAAAAGCTCTGTGGTGGAAAAACCTGCTCCGGACGTGAATAAAAGCTGATGGAACCGGCATAATCAAAAACAGGGAGCGCTTTTTATCTCATGCGCTTCGGAACGGGGGTCAGAATGATCGGATTTTTGATAGCGGTTTTGTCAGGCGTACTGATGAGTGTGCAGGGAGTATTCAATACACAGGTAACAAAGGCGTCCAGTATCTGGGCGGCGAATGTGTTCGTACAGTTTTCAGCGCTTTTGGTCTGTCTGGCGGCATGGGGCATCACGGACAGGACAAATCTTTTGTCGATATGGAAGGTGGAGCCGAAATACATGCTGCTGGGCGGTGTAATGGGAGCTGCGATAACATGGACTGTTATTCGCAGCATGGATGCATTGGGACCGGCAAAGGCAGTGCTGTTTATCGTAGTGGCGCAGATAGCGGCGGCTTATGTGATAGAGCTGTTCGGGCTTTTTGGAGCAGAGCGGCAGCCGTGGGAATGGCGCAGAGTGATAGGGCTGGCTGTGGCGGTCGCAGGAATTGCGATATTCAAGTGGGAATAGGAAAAAGGAGGCGTTTATCATGTGGTTTGTTTTTGCGCTGCTGTCTGCGGTTTTTGCGGCGCTCACATCCATATTGGCGAAGATAGGGATAGATGGAGTAAATTCCAATCTCGCAACGGCGATAAGAACAGTTGTCGTGCTCGTGATGGCATGGGGAATGGTCTTTCTGACGAACACGCAGAAGGGCATTTCGGAGATAGATACGAAAAGCTGGGTATTTCTGATACTGTCAGGGCTTGCAACCGGGGCGTCGTGGCTATGCTATTACAGGGCACTCCAGATTGGAGAGGCGTCAAAGGTCGTGCCGGTCGATAAGCTCAGCGTCGTTATCACGCTGGTGATGGCGTTTGTATTCCTGCACGAGAAGTTTACGGTCAAATCGCTGATAGGCTGCATCCTGATAGGGGCAGGGACATTGATAATGGTTTTATAAAAAAATCATTACTTTTTCAGAAATTATTTCGGAAAACCTTCCGGGGCTGTTTAGATATGTTCTTTATGATAGGAACATAAAAACAGTGACGGGAGGTTTTTTTATGGGAGAAAAAAGGAAATGTCTGACGATAACGGTTCCCTGTTATAATTCCGAGAGCTATATGGAAAGATGTATAGATTCCCTGTTAGAGGGAGGGAAGGATGTGGAGATCATCGTGGTGAACGACGGTTCCACCGACCGGACGGGCGAGATAGCGGATGGATATGCAGCGCAGTATCCGGACATTGTGCGGGTCGTCCATAAAGAAAACGGCGGGCATGGTTCCGGCGTGAACGTAGGGATGGCGCTGGCGTTCGGCATGTATTTCAAGGTGGTGGATTCGGATGACTGGCTGGATAAGGAGGCGTATCACAGGCTGCTGGCGGCGCTGCGTTTCTGGAACCGCTGTGAAAACAGGCCGGATCTGGTCGTATGTAATTATGTATATGATCATCTGGAGGAGCGTACCTGCAAAACAGTCCGTTACCGGAATGTGTTTCCGGAGGGGAAGCTGTGCGGATGGGAAGAAACCGGACGATTCCGGCCGGAGCAGTATCTGGTGATGCATGCCCTGATATACAGGACGGGGGTTTTGTATGACAGCGGCGTGGAGCTGCCGGAGCATACGTTTTATGTGGACAACCTGTTTGCGAACCAGCCGCTCCCGCTTGTAAAAAGGATTTATTATATGGATATTGATCTGTATCACTACTATCTGGGGAGGGAAGACCAGTCAGTCAATGAAGAAGTGCTGATACGGCGCATCGACCAGCAGATAAGGGTGACAAAGCTTGTGAGCCGATGTTGTGACCTGAGCCGGGTGGAGGTAGAAAATCCGAAGCTTTTTAAATATTTGTGCAGAAATATTTCTATCATGATGGCTATTTCGTCCATCCATCTGCTTTTAATGGGCACAAAAGAGGGACGGTTAAAGCGCGATGAGCTGTGGCGGGATTTAAAAGAGAGGGACTGCAGACTTTACCGGATGCTCCGGTGCCGTACTGTCAGCGGGTTGACGGTTCTGCCGGGGCAGCTTGGAGACAGGCTTACTGTGGGAGGTTACAGGGCAGCGCGCCGGATCTGGCAGTTTCAGTAGGAGAGCGGAAGGATGGCTGAGATTTATATCGGATTTGTGGATACACCGGGACTGTTTGCTTTTTTGATACGGAAGGTGATACGGCAGAGATATGTGCATGTGGTGCTGGGCTTTGACAGTGGGTTGGAAGAGGCGTATAGCGTAGGGCGAAGATTTCCGGAAATTCCGTTGATAGCAGGATTTGAAAAAGAGGACCGGAGGCGTATTTTGAATCAGTTTCCGACGGCATGGTATCAAATATGCAGGATTAGATGCACGAAAGAACAGAAAAATGAATTAAAACTTGCAGCAGAAAGGGCGTATCATAACAGGACACGCTATCATTACACGATTCTGGGATTGCCGTTTTTGCTGGCGGGAAAGGCTTTTTACCAGAAAAATCATTATACCTGTTCTTCATGGCTTGCCTGTGTGACGCAGGAAGCGGGAGTGTATGAGTGGGACAGGCATTTTTCACTCGTGACGCCGAGGGAAGTATATGAGGCGATGGGCAAGGACAGCCTGCGCGGGGAGCTTGTATTTGAGGGAACGCTGGAAGAGCTGGTGAACCAAAGAAGCAGCAGTTGGAGGACTGCGCCTGCGGGCGTGCTGTATCGGTGAGGCAGGGATATGGGAAAAGATTCGGAAGAGTTAAAGAAAGGCGGATCAAAGCGTCTGTGGGAGGTACTGTTTTTTTTAATGGTGATGGCGCTGACGTTCCGGGCGGTGTTTGCAGGACAGGATGCAGGAGCGCTCCGGCAGGCGCTGCGGGAGATGGAGCCGCTGTGCATGGCGGCGGCAGCGGGACTGGGGCTCATATTCATCTGTCTGGAGGGAGGCATGCTCAGGATACTCCTGCGGACGATGGGGCAAAAAAGCGGGCTTTTGAAATGTATCGGCTATTCGTTTGTGGGATTTTTTTATTCGGGCATTACGCCGTCCGCGTCCGGCGGACAGCCGATACAGCTTTATTATATGAAAAAGGATGGAAACCGTCTGGGAGATTCCACAGTTGCTCTGATGGTGACAGCGCTGTGCTATAAGCTTGCACTGGTGTGTATCGGGGCAGCGCTCTGGGCGGGAGGATACGGGCTGCTAAAAGAGCAGATGGGCGGGTATTTCAGCTTTTATGTGCTCGGGATGTTTTTGAATACGCTTCTGGTGGGATTGATATTGTGTGTGATGCTGTTTCCTGAGATGATGCTTTGCATTGCGGCGGGGGTTGAGAGCTTCTGCATGCGCTGTGGGATTTTGAAGCCGAAAAAAGAACGTCTGGAAAAAGTGGCCGGATTTGTGGAAAACTACCGGAACGGTGTGGATTTTTTGAAAAAACATCCGGGAAAGCTTTGCCTGATCATGGTGCTGACCTTTGTGCAGAGGAGTACGGTCTTTGTCCTGACGTGGGTGGTGTACCGGGGGCTGGGGCTTTCCGGGACGGATGCCTCGACGGTCGTTGTCCTGCAGGCAGCCGTTTATATCGCGGTGGATATGCTGCCCGTGCCGGGAGCGCAGGGGATTAGCGAGCTGATGTATGCGAAGGTATTTGGAACGATTTTTACGGGAGGAACGCTCGTTCCGTCGATGCTGCTTTCGCGCGGCGCGAATTTCTATCTCCCGATGCTCGTAAGCCTTTTGTTTGCGCTGGCGGCACAGGCGCATGCAAAAAAATGTGCGCCCTAGCGCCTCCGGGAATTACCGCTGGAAGCGCTTGTGCTGTTCGTTGAGCCATTCGACAGCCTTTTGGCAGCCTTCTTCGTTCAGAGGAAACTGCCGGAAGGTTTTTTTGTCTTCGGGGGTTTTGACAAAGCAGAAAGGCTCCGGCCAGACAGCTGCATCGATGCAGTCGCCGTCGTCATTTTTCCCTTTGGAAAGACGGTAGCGCATACCGGTGTCACTGCCGGTCTGGGATTCTTTTTTGATATAGTTTAAATGGATTTGCTCCTGTGTGATCATAGTACTTCCTCGTATTATAAAGTAGTAGTGTTTATAGTCCCTCTCCAAGGACTGTATGCTATACTGTTGGAGATACTGTGGATTGTTTTATGTCTCCTACCACTTGATGGTTTTAGAAAGGCTACAACCACAGTCTCTTTGTATATTTGTTAATCAGTTAGATACCGCATGACGGTTTATTTAGAACGAGGTTACAATCGCAAGGAGTACCGTGGCTCTAAACAGTATCAAATATTTATTCAAAGGAGATTTCTTATGATTTACGTTGGAATTGATGTTGCAAAAGATAAGCACGACTGCTTTATCACCAACTCGGATGGTGAAGTATTATTTAAGTCTTTTCCCATCTCTAACAATCGTGAAGGTTTTGAAACCTTATTTCAGAGAATTCAATCGGTATCAGATGATTTAAGCAAAGTAAAAGTAGGACTGGAAGCCACCGGACACTACAGTTACAATCTTCTGGGATTTCTTCTTGAGAAAGGTCTGACCACCTTTGTTATCAATCCGCTTCACACAAACCTTTACAGAAAAAGTCTCAGCCTTAGAAAGACGAAAACGGATAAAGTTGATTCCCGTACCATTGCCACCATGATGATGTCTGACATGAACTTAAAGTCCTACTCAGATACATCTTACCACAATGAGGAACTAAAGTCACTCACCCGTTATCGTTTTGATAAGGTCAAAGAACGGGCAAAGCTGAAAAGTTCTGTTTCAAGGCTTATCTGCATTCTTTTCCCAGAACTGGAAAAACTCGTTCCTACGCTTCATATGGCATCCGTCTATGCTTTGCTCTCTGAATTCCCAAGTGCAGATGCTGTTGCAAATGCGCATCTTACAAGGCTTTCCAACCTGCTCTCTGAGAGTTCGAAAGGCAGATACGGGAAAGATACTGCTGTTATGTTTCGTGACGCTGCAAGAAGCTCCATCGGTTCTCATATGCCTGCCAAATCTCTGGAACTAAAACACACCATTAAACTCATTCAGGAATTAACGGCTGAGATTGATGAAATCGAAGCCGTCATCAAACAGATCATGGATGAAGAAATCCAGTCACCGATTCTTACCATTCCTGGTATCAGTTACCGGATGGGTGCCATGATTATTGCTGAGATTGGAGATTTCTGCCGTTTTGATTCCGCAGATAAGATTCTTGCATATG
>Scooby_p2__coassemble_154_pt1 | contig 61842 bp, 50 predicted proteins | sample Scooby_p2__metabat2_high_PE_043 | metagenome-assembled genome bin Scooby_p2
GGAACGGGAAGGAATGAAGGCGAGCGTCATTTACGGCAGCCTGCCGCCTGAAATCCGGCGCAGACAGATACGGATGTTTTCTGCGAAGGAAACAAAGGTAGTCGTTTCCACGGATGCGATCGGCATGGGACTGAATCTTCCGGTACGCCGTATCGTGTTCGTTCAGACGGAGAAATTTGACGGGAAAGGGACGCGTGCCTTAAAGATAGAGGAGATAAAGCAGATAGCCGGACGCGCCGGACGCTTCGGCCTTTACGATACAGGCTATGTGAGCGCGGTCGGGAACGAGGGGCTGGAATATATCAGCACGCACTTTTTACAGGAGGAACCGAAGGTAGATCATGTGACGCTGGGCTTCCCTCAGGTGCTTCTGGATATGGCGGAGCCGCTGGATGCGGTGCTCAAAATCTGGAAATCGGTGGAGACGCCGGAGCCTTTTGAAAAGATAAGTATTGAAGAAATGCTGTTTTTGTACGAAAAGGCATATAAGGACCGGAAGGAGATAGACGGTTTTGAGGATAAGCATCTGTTATACCGGATGCTGACCTGTTCGATAGATATTAAAAATCGCGATATTGTAGCGCTCTGGCTCTACTATTGCAAGACTTATACGGCGGATGTGGCGCTGCATTTTCCGGCGCTGATGATGTGTACGGACGCAGGGCTGATGCGGTATGAGACTTTTTATAAAATGCTGGATTTATATTATCAGTTTTCAACGCGTCTCGGAAAAAATATTGATACCGACAGGCTGGTGCGCGAGCGTGAAAAGACAGAAGAAACGATCATGCGCTTTTTGACAAAGAGCAAAAATGATTATATCCGGAAATGCCGTTATTGCGGTGCGCCGCTCCCGGTAGGTTCGGCGTTCCTTGTATGTGATAAATGCTATCGGGAGACGAAAAAGGACAGAAGGATGCACAGATGAGCCCGAAAGAGCGGGGCTGGACGAAAAACGGCTGCTGCCGGAAATCTGAAAAGATGACCGGCAGCAGCCGTTTTTATCCGATAGGAAGTTCTTTTCCTATCGAACAAAAAAATGATTATGCGCACACTTTTATAAAGAGGACGTTATCCGCGTATCTCCTGAAGGTTTTTTTCATACATCTGCCGGATTTGGGCGGTTACCGTGTCCGTGAGCTGTTTTTTCTGCTCGCGGTCCAAATCGGCGGTATAGATGGGCTCGCCGTATTCGATGATGACCTTTGTCTTTTGAATCTTCGGAAAATGCTCTTCAAATATCGCGCCGGCATTGGCGATAGCCATCGGTACGATAGGGCATTTTGCTTTTTCTGCGATCTTTAAGCTCCCGGCATGGAACGGCAGGAGAACGTCCTGCGTGCGGTTTCTGGTGCCCTCGGGAAAGATGCAGATGGATACGCCGTTTTTCATTTCTTCGATGGCGGCAAGGATGGTTTTCATCCCTTCCTTTACATTTTCACGGTCAAGAAAGAGGCAGTGCAGGTTCTTCATCCAGTTGGACAGAAGCGGGATTTTTAAAAATTCCTTTTTGGAGATATATCCTGTTGTACGTGGAACACGGATATATGTCATCACGATGTCAAAATAGCTTCTGTGATTGCCGACATACAGGACGGGGGTATCCTTGGGAATACGTTCTTCTCCGCGGTAGCTGATGGATACGCCGGAAATGCGCAGGACCATGCGAAACGCCCAGTTGACGATGGCAAGTGAGCTTTTGTCTTTCAGGGACGGATTGAATTTGCCTATCAGCCATTCTGCGATCAGAAGCGGGATGCTCAGGATAAGGAAAAGGACCACGAACAGGACTGTAAAAATAAAGCGAAACATATATGCTGCTCCTTTCGGATGCGTCAGGGGCGTCATCCGTGTGTATTGTTGTTGCTTTTCAGTATAGCTTTCGCCGTGCAAAAAAGCAAGCCTGTAAAAGGAAAGAGCAGGTTCATAGGACATCCTCTGCGTTTCATACAATAAGACAGAATCAGGATCACTGTCGTCAGGGATATGCTGCCGGCAGGAAAAGGATATATAGGCAGGGAGGTTTGGCATGAAAAGATGCGTGATATGGGCGGCAGCGCTGTGCGTCTGTCTGATGTTTACAGGCTGCGGATTCCGGGAAAAGAAAGAGGAGAGGACTGAGCTGGAATTTACGGTAGTGGACGAGGAGCGGCTGCCGGAAGAGCTCTTAAAGATGGTCGGGGAGAAAAAGGCAGAGCCTTTTAAGCTGACTTATGGGGACGGCGGCTATCTGTATCTTTGCGTCGGGTACGGAAAGCAGCCTACGGGAGGATGCAGTATTTCGGTAAACGAGCTGTATGCAACGGATAATGCGATATATCTGGACACGAATCTGACCGGACCGAAGGATGCGGCAGAGCAGGGAGAAAATCCGTCTTATCCTTACATCGTGATCAAAACGCCTTTTGTGGATAAAACAGTGGTTTTTGATTAAGATTCATGTTAAACTATAACTGCTTAAGACGGCGCAGCAGAAGATGCGCCGGAAGGATTGGAGAATACGGGATGATTTTGATAAGGAACTGCCGCATGATAGACCCGGCTTCCGGGACGGACGGACTGCGGGATATTTTGACGGATGGCAGCAGGATTTTAAAGATAGGCGAATCCGGCAGCATTGAGGCACCGGACAAGGATGCGCGTATCATCGAGGCGGACGGACTGACGGCGGCTCCGGGGCTGGTGGATACCCATGTGCATTTCAGAGACCCCGGCGCGGAGTATAAGGAAGATATTTTTACAGGGGCAAAGGCAGCGGCGGCGGGAGGTTTTACGAGCGTTGTGCTGATGGCGAATACGACTCCGCATGTAGACAACGAGGAAACGCTTTCCTATGTTATCGAAAAAGGGAAAAAGACAGGTATCCATGTATATACCTGTGCGAATGTGACGATGGATATGGCGGGCGATGAGCTGACCGATATGGAAACGCTGGCAAAGGCGGGAGCGGTCGGCTTTACGGATGACGGCAAGCCTCTTCTGGATGCGGGGCTTACGCGCAAGGCGATGCAGGAGGCTGCCCGGCTTCATATGCCGATCAGTTTTCACGAAGAAAATCCTGCGTTTATCGTAAATAATGGAATTAATGCAGGGGCGGTCAGCGAAAAACTCGGTCTGAGCGGTTCTGACCGCCAGGCAGAGATAGACATGGTGCGTCGTGACCTCTCTATCGGACTGGAGACGGGGGCGGACGTCGTGATACAGCATATCAGCGCAAAAGAGGCTGTGGAGCTGGTGCGGCAGGCGCGCAGAAAGAGCCTGCGCATTCATGCGGAGGCAACACCCCACCATTTTACACTGACAGAAGATGCGGTGCTGAAATACGGCACGCTGGCGAAGATGAATCCGCCGCTGCGGACAGAGGAAGACAGGGAGGCTATCATCGAGGGACTAAAAGATGGCACGCTGGATCTGATTGCCACGGATCATGCGCCCCATTCTGCAGAGGAGAAACAGAAGGAATTTGCCAAAGCGCCCAGCGGCATCATCGGTCTGGAAACGGCGCTTTCCCTTGGTATCAGCCGGCTGACGGATACGGGGAGGCTGACGCTTTCGGAGCTTTTGGCGTGTATGACGGTCAATCCTGCAAGGCTGTATCATCTGGATGCGGGCTATCTGGCAGAAGGAGGACCGGCGGATATCGTTTTGTTTGATGCAGAGGAAGCATGGACGCCGGAGCATTTTTGTTCCAAATCCCAGAACTCACCGTTTTTAAATCAGACGATGAAGGGAAAGGTGCGCTATACCGTCTGCAGTGGTAAAATCGTTTATGAATGCGAGTGACAAGCGGCTTGCCGCGAGTTGATATCATAGTGAAAAAAGCCGCGTTTTGGCGGCGGAAATGAGAGGGAATCATGTCACAGAAGAAAAAAGAAAATGCTGTAGTAGTCAGTCAGCAGTGTCTGGCAGACGGCATTTATGACCTGCATCTGAAAACAGATCTGGCGCAGGATGCGGTGTGCGGCCAGTTTGTCGGTGTTTATCCGAAGGACAAGAGCACACTGCTCCCCCGTCCGATCAGTATCTGCGAGGTGGACCGGGAAAAGAATGAGCTGCGCCTCGTGTATCGCGTGGCGGGCAGCGGCACGATGGAATTTTCGGGTCTGAAAGAGGGAGATGAAGTTGAACTGCTTGGTGTTTTGGGAAACGGATTTCCGGTCGGAGAGGCAAAGCCGGGCATGAAGGCACTTCTGTTCGGCGGCGGCATCGGTGTACCGCCTATCTTACAGCTTGCAAAGGAGCTTTCCTGTGAAAAGCTGATCGTACCGGGCTACAGGGACAGTCAGTGCTTCCTGAAAGAGGACTTTGAAAAATACGGCACCGTATACACGGCGACGGAGGACGGCAGCGTCGGAACAAAGGGAAATGTGCTGGATGCCGTGCGGGAAAACGGCTTAAAGGCGGACATCATTTATGCCTGCGGCCCGATGCCCATGCTGCGCGCCATCAAGCAGTATGCGCTGGAGCAGGACATCCCTGCCTATATTTCTCTGGAAGAGCGCATGGCGTGCGGTGTTGGAGCGTGTCTGGGATGCGTTTGCAAAACCACAAAAAAGGATCATCATTCCCATGTGAACAACGCCCGTATCTGTACGGACGGCCCTGTATTTGAAGCGCGGGAGGTGGAAATCTGATGAAGACAGCAGTTGCTATCGCAGGAGTTACTTTTCAAAATCCGGTGATGACCGGTTCCGGGACATTCGGCTCGGGAATAGAATACAGCGAATTTGTGGATCTTAACCGTCTTGGAGCAGTGGTCACGAAGGGCGTGGCAAACGTTCCGTGGCCTGGCAACCCGACGCCCCGCGTGGCGGAGGTTTACGGCGGCATGTTAAATGCCATCGGACTGCAGAACCCGGGAATCGATGTGTTTATTGAAAGAGATCTGGAGTTTTTAAAGCAGTTTGATACAAAGGTCATCGTGAATGTGTGCGGCAAGACCGTAGAGGATTATGTGGAAGTGGTGGAGCGTCTGGCGGATACGGATGTTTCCATGCTGGAGATAAACGTTTCCTGCCCGAATGTAAAAGAAGGCGCTATCGCGTTCGGTCAGAAGGCGGATGCGTTGTTTGACATCACTTCGAAGATAAAAAAAGCGGCAAAGCAGCCGGTCATCATGAAGCTGAGCCCGAATGTGACCGATATTACGGAGATGGCGAAGGCGGCAGAAGCAGCCGGTGCAGATGCGATATCTCTGATAAATACGCTTACAGGCATGAAGATAGATATCGAGCGCAGGCGCTTTGCACTGGCGAATAAGACGGGCGGTATGTCCGGCCCTGCGATCAAGCCGGTAGCGGTGCGGATGGTATGGCAGTGCGCCAATGCCGTAAATATCCCGATCATCGGAATGGGCGGCATCGCGACCGCAGAGGACGCCATTGAATTTATGATGGCGGGCGCGACGGCGGTAGCAGTGGGCGCGATGAATTTTGTAAATCCCTATGCAACAGCGCAGATAGCAGACGGCATAGAAGCGTTCATGGAAAAGCACGGCATAGAGGATATCAATGATATCATCGGATGCGTGAAATAGCAGTCCGGACCACAGTGGTATGAACTGTTAAAATAGTTATTGTTCGCTGGAAAGGCGGTAACAGTAAGTTAAAACACATAAATTTCCTTCCGGTAGCATACTGTTTAGTACATACAGTATGGCCGGGAGGATTTTTTTATGGAATTCATACAGAAAAGCATTCAGATGGACCGCGAAAAATGCAGCGCGGGGACTCAGATAGCTCTGGAGGATGATATCAATATCACGGATGCAAAGCCGGATGTGTATCAGCTCGTGACAGAAAAAGGACATGTGGATGTCGAAGAGGTGCGGGCGATGGAGGATCACGTTCATGTGAAAGGGACGCTGCATTTTTCCGTGCTTTACATAGCGGATGAGGAGGTGCGCCGTCCGGCCTGCATGGAAGGAGCTCTGCCTTTTGAAGAGAGGGTCTTTATGGACGGCGTGCAGGCGGGAGACAGCGTATGTGTGAAGGCGGCGCTGGAGGATTTGAGCATCGGCATGATAAATTCCCGTAAGCTTTCGGTACAGGCGCTTCTGGATCTGAAGCTTTTGGTGGAAGAAACGGAAGAGATAGCTCCGGCAGTCGGAATCGAGGATGCGGATGGAGTAGAAGTATGCAGAAAACAGCTGCAGGCGCTGAATCTTGTAATAGAAAAAAAGGACATTTTGCGGATGAAGGAACAGATATCCGTTCCGGGAGGGATGCCGAACATATTCTGTCTTTTGTGGCAGGACTGCCGTTTAAAGGATATGACGTTCCAGATAATGGACGAAAAAATGACGGTTCACGGAAGTCTGGGGGTTTTCTTTTTATATGAGGGCGAAGGAGAGGAGCGCAAGGCGGTCTGGTATGAAACGGAGCTTCCTGTGAATGGAACTGTCGAATGCCAGGGGATGCGTGCGGAAATGCTGGAAGATATCTGCTGCCGTATAGGACATCAGGAGGCGGAGGTTCGTCCCGATGAGGACGGAGAAGAACGCTGCATTGCGCTGGATATTGTACTGGAACTTGATATGAAGCTTTATGAAGAGACAAAGGAGGATGTGATTGCGGATGTTTATGGCGTGAAACAGGAAATAGAGGCGGTCTGCATGAGCGGTCAGTACCGCCAGCTTCTTGTAAAAAATACCGGAAAAACAAAAGCTTCAGGACGATTGAAAACGGCTCCGGGCGTGCCTGCTATTCAGCAGATATGTTCTGCTTTTGGAAATGTGGCAGTAGGAGGGATGGAGATATGCGAAGAAGGAGTCCGTATCTGGGGGACGGTAAACGTTCAGGCGCTCTATGCTTCTTCGGATTCAGAGCTGCCGTTTTACTGTCTGAAAGGCTCCCTGCCGTTTTCTTATGTGTTGGAAGCGCCGGAGGTGTCGGAAGGCTGCAGCTACCGGATAGAGCCGGCGCTGGAAGAGGTTACCGCATCCATGTTGGATGCAGACGAGGCGGAGGTCAGGGCGGTGCTTTCCTTTAAAGGGCTCGTGTGCCGCGTAAAAAGGGAGGATGTGGTGACAGGCGCGCGGGTCAGTGCCCTTGATCCTGAAAAACTTGCCGCTCTTCCCGGAATTGTCGCTTATATCGTGCAGGAGGGCGACAGCCTGTGGGAGATCGGGAAAAAGTACTATGTTCCTGCAGCAAAGATGAAGGAAATGAACGGGCTTGCGGGGGAGGAACCTAAAGCGGGGGATAAGCTGCTGATCGTGAAGGGGCGGTAACAACAGCCGCCCTTGCATTGTATCGGCGGAATGTGGTAAAATATATCGATCATGTAGTGTACATAAGAGGAGAAATGAGATGAAGGAGCGGATTTACATCTGCCATACCTATTATCATGTATATGTTGCCTGTTTAAAGGAGCTGACGCTCCCGAGGGCGATGCAGGGAAATGCCTCCATTATCCTGAGCACGATGTCCAATGACTTTGGGGATTTAAAGAGCAGGATATCGGAGAGCGGGCTGTTTGAAGAAGTTTATATGTTTGAGGAGAAAGAGGAGCATAATTTTCCGGAGCTGTTAAAATATCATGAAGACCGGGGAAATCTGGTGCTCAATATGTTCTCGCGGATGAAATACACAAAGCTGTACGGAAGGCTGCAGGAGCCATATGTGCCTGTAGACCTGAAAAAGTACAGGGATATTTATGTGTTTTGTGATTCCGATCCCATCGGCTATTATCTGAATTATAAAAAAATCCGCTACCACGCGCTGGAGGACGGGCTGGACTGTATCTGCTATTATGATACGGCGCGCTATGATAATCGCGGACATTTTAAATTGAAAGCGTTTCTGGCATCGCTGAATCTGATATTTATCCAGAACGGATACAGCAAATACTGTATCGATATGGAAGTCAACAATACTTCCATTTTAAAATATCCGTGCCCGAAATATATCGAGCAGCCCCGAGAGGTGCTGGTGCGCCGCCTGACCCAGGAGGATAAAAACAGGATACTGCGGATTTTCATGGAAGATTTAGACGGGCTTTTGGAGCAGCTTTCAAACGGCGTCCATCATGAAAAAAAGGTGCTCGTGCTGACGGAGCCGCTGTGCGAGCTTCCTGTGCGGGAGAAGATATTCCGGGATATCATCGCAGAATACGGGCAGGACGCGCAGGTTATCTTAAAGCCCCATCCGAGGGACGTGCTGGATTACCGGGAGCTGTTTCCGGAGCATATTGTGCTGGACGGGAAGTTCCCGATGGAAATTCTGAATTTTGTGGAAGGGCTGGAGTTCGCTAGGGTAGTCTCTGTGTATACCGTGCCGGATTCCATCCATTTTGCGAAGGAAAAGACCTTTTTAGGCGATGATTTTATGGATAAATACGAAGCGCCGGATAAGCACCGGTTCAACGAGCAGATATATTAAGGTCGGAAAGGAAAACTGTTTTTCATGAAAAAGATTTACCGGAAGATGATGGTTTTGATGAACCGGAAGCAGAAGCTCAAAATGGTCCAGATTTTGTTTATGATGGTGATGGGGGCGATTCTGGAAACGGCGAGCATCGGTCTTGTCGTTCCTGCTATTCAGGTGATCATGGACCCTGCCTGTGTGGAGGGGGACGGCGTCCTGGCGCAGATTTATCGATGGACAGGCTTTGAAAATCCGAATTATTTTACGGCGCTCATCCTTGTGCTCATCATCGCAGGCTTTGTGCTGAAAAATGTATTTTTATATTTTCAGAACGTAGTCCAGCTGAAGTTTGTATACACGAATCAGTTTGAAACGTCCCAGCGGATGATGATAAATTTCATGAAGCGTCCATATGAATATTATCTGAATGCGGATACTTCGATCATCCAGAGAATGATAACGTCGGACGTCAACAATATGTACGGGCTTATCCTGGCATGTCTGCAGCTGATGAGCGAGGTCATTATTTTTGTGCTGCTGGCTGTGACGCTGACTGCGCTGGCGCCGCAGATGATTTTGACGGTGGCGGCGCTCCTGATCGTGACGCTGATGGTCATCAAATGGGTATTAAAGCCTATCATGCGTCAGGCGGGCATCGAAAATCAGGACTATTACAGCGGACTTTACAAATGGATAGAAGAGGCGGTCATGGGGATTAAAGAGATCAAGATCGCCAATAAGGAAAACTATTTTATCACCGAATACGGCAAGTGCGGGGAAGGCTATGTAAATGCGGTACAGCGTTACAATATTTTTAATGCGACACCGAGGCTTTTGATAGAGACGGTATGCATGGCGGGATTGATTTTGTATCTGATAGGCATGATACTGTCCGGTCAGGACGTAACGAGCATGGTGAGCCAGATAGGCGCATTTGGCGTGGCTGCGATGCGGCTTTTGCCGTCCGCAAACCGTATCAACAATTATCAGACGCAGATTTCCTATTTTGAGCCGTTTTTCATGGGGGTTTCGGATAATCTTCAGGAGGAGATACACGATAAAAATGTGGAATATGATCCTGAAGTATACCGCCGCAAAAAAAATGTGGAAAAGCTTCCTTTAACGGACCGTATCGTGCTGGATGACATCGTATATAAATATCCCAATTCGGACGCGCTGATATTCGACCATGCGCACATGGAAATTCCGGCGGGGACATCCGTGGGTATTGTGGGGACATCCGGTTCGGGAAAGACGACGATCGTGGATATCATGCTGGGACTTTTGGAGCTGCAGTCAGGTCATATTCTGGCAGACGGCGTGGAAGTGCGGGAGCATTATGAATCCTGGCTGAAAAACATCGGTTATATTCCGCAGACGATTTTTATGGTAGATTCGACTATCCGTAAAAATGTTGCATTTGGCTATGCGGATGAAGATATCGATGACGAAAAGGTATGGGCTGCGTTGAAAAAAGCCCGTCTGGATGAATTTGTGAGAGGGCTTCCGGAAGGTCTGGATACCGGTATCGGAGAGCGCGGCATCCGGATTTCCGGCGGACAGCGTCAGAGGATAGGTATCGCCCGCGCATTGTATGAGGACCCGGAGGTGCTTGTTTTGGATGAAGCGACGAGCGCGCTGGACAACGATACCGAAGCGGCGATCATGGAGTCTATCAACAGCCTGCATGGCCATAAGACGTTGGTGATAATCGCACACCGTCTGCAGACGATAGAAAAGTGCGATATGGTGTATCGCGTGGAAAAAGGAGAAATTTCCCGGGAGAGATAAAACGGGAGAAAGGAGAGCGGCATGGGAAAGTCAAAGCGTCAGGCAAATTTTGAACTGCTCAGGATATGCGCCATGTTTATGGTAGTAGTCATGCATTGGCTGTTCAACAGCCGCTCTCTGCCCGAAAACGGGCGTCCTCTGGATAACATAGGAGTGACGGCGGTTTTTCTGGAGTCATTTTGCCTTGTGGCAGTCAATGCCTATGTGCTGATCAGCGGATATTTCCTGTCGGAAGCGCATTTTTCGTGGAGACGGGTGATAACGGTGATCGCTCAGACGTGTTTTTATACGATTTTTATCCCGCCGGTACTTGTCCTGTGCGGGATTTTGCCGCTTTCTGAGCTGACGGACGTGTATCGTCTGCAAAAAAGCATATTTCCGGTGCAGTCCGGTCATTATTGGTTTGTGAGCGCATATGTGGTCATGTGCCTGCTTTCGCCGTTTTTGAACGAGGGCCTGAAGCATCTGGAAAAAAGGCGGCTTCAGCAGCTGCTGGCTGCGTTCCTGTTCTTTTTCTGTATCGGGAAGACCTTTGTGCCTCTGCAGTTTGCGACAGACCGGTATGGTTATGATTTCGGATGGTTCTGCGTGGTCTATCTGATAGGGGGCTATATCCGGCGATTCGGGATTGGATTTTTCAGAAACATCCGCAGGGGATTTTGCGTCTATGTAGGTGCGGCGCTTTTATCGGGAGCGGTGGAGGTCGTGCTGACTGTCATTGCGGCGCGTTTTGCAGGTCTTTCTTACTATGCGTCGGTACCGTTTCACTATAATTATGCGCTGTGCCTTATCGGTGCGGTCGGATTGTTTTATATATTTTTTCATCTGAGTATCCCGGAAGGATTTTTTTCCCGGCTTGTGCTTTGGGTGAGTCCGGCGGTATTCGGTGTGTATCTGATACACGAACAGGCGGACCTGTCGGAGCGCTGGTATTCTATGGTGAATAGCCTGACCGGGAAGCTGGGAGCAGACGGGAGCTTTGCGGCCGGAGCGGCAGATGCAGGGACAGGCCGGTTTTTGGGGATTTTGTTTTTGCAGGTTGTGATAGTATTTGTCGTATGTGTATGTATTGATAAGATAAGAGGTGCGCTGTTTTCCCTTGTGGAAGGATGGATTTTCAAGCGGCGCAGGAACGGTTTGTACAAAAGAAGAGCACAGGAGGGGCGAGAGTGAAGGATCGGACAAAACAGATTATCACACAATATTTATTTCCGGCGGTTCTGCTGTTATATCCGCTGCTTAAGATAACGCAGGGCATAGAGCTGACGGATACGTGCTATGGTCTTATAAATTATCGCTTTTTTCCGGATGCGGGACAGGAGTGGACGGTGGCGACTTATCTGGCGAATGTCCTGGGGGCGCTGCTTATCAGACTGCCTTTCGGAGACAGCCTTGTGGGAATGCGGTTTTATACCGGGCTGATGGTGAGCGGAATGGCTCTTCTGGCTTATTTTTTTCTGAAAGGAAAGATGCCTGCATGGCTGGCTTTTGCCGGGGAGATCGCGGCGGTAAACCTCTGCTGGATACCGACTACGAGCCTGTATAACTACCTGACTTTCGCTCTTTTTCTGGCAGGAACGGTGTTTTTGTACCGGGGGCTTGTGTGGCAGAAGCGCCTCTGGATGGGGATAGCCGGGGCATGCCTGGGGGCGAGCGTTTTGACGAGACTGCCCAATATTCTGGAATGCGGTCTCATCATTGCGGTTTTTTATTATGGAATCGTGAAAAAAAAGCCTGCAAAGGAAATCTGGAAGGATGTCGGAGTATGCGTGGCAGGATTTGTGGCAGCGTTTGCGGTCGGATTTCTGGCGATATCCATTCAGTTTGGCTTTGACGCCTACGGGAAAATGCTGACAGGGCTGTCGGGCTATTCGGGGACTGACGCCACCTATTCGCCTTTTTCGATGCTGACTTCGGTGTTTGGGGCATATGTGCGCTCTTTCAAGTGGGTGCTTCTGCTCGTTGTAGCGGCATCTATGGGAACGGTGATGTTCGTGCTTTTTCCGGGAAAGCTGGAAAAAACCAAAATGGCGGTTTATCTGTGCATGCTCCCGGTGCTCCTGCGTTTTTTGTGGGGCAGGGGAATGTTCAATTTCCAGTATGCATTTTACTGGAGCGTGTTCGAGTGGACGATGGTGCTTTTGTATGCGGCAATAGGGTTGTGTATATGGGCGCTGGCGGATAAAAGGATGTTTCGGCGCGATAAGCTGCTGGCGCTGCTGGTACTCCTTGTCATCGCCATCACGCCGATCGGCAGCAACAATGAGACATATCCGAATATGAACAATCTGTTTCTGGCGGCTCCGGTAACCTTCTGGCTGGGCTATCGCGTGTGGCTTTTGCTTCGGGCAAAGAAGGAAGCCTTTGCGCTCAGAGCGATGCTGATATTTGCAGGCTGTGTTTTTATGGTCCAGAGTACGGGCTTTGGCGTGCGCGCGGTCTTTCGGGACAGTATTGAGGGACAGAGACGCGACAGTATCGTAACGGGAAATGAAAAGCTTGCCGGGGCAAGGACGAACAGCGCCAACGCAGAGGCGATACAGGATGTGGTCGATTATTATAATGAAAATCTGGCGGATGACGCAAAACGTTCAGGAAAGCTTTTGACTTTTGGTAATGTGCCGGGCTTTTGCTGGATGTTCGATATGGCTCCTGCGCTGTCCCATGACTGGCCCGACCTGAATACGTATCCGGCTGCGATGATGGAAAAGGACCTTGCAGAGTTGGAAAGAATGGATTCTGAAAATCCTGCGGTCATTATCTGTCCCGGCAGGGTGGAGTCAGAGGATGCGCAGGAAATACAGAAATGGACGCTTTTGCAGGAATTTCTGGAGCATAACGGATATGAGTTGAAAATGGACAACGGCGTTTATCAGATTTACGAATAGAAAGAAGGAATGGATGATGGACAGAGCGGAAAACAGAAAAGTACCCTTTACGGGAAAAGAAAAGATACGGTTCAATGTGCCGCCCTTTACGGGAAAAGAGTATGATTATGTGCGGCAGGCAGTGGAAAATCAGAAGATATGCGGCGACGGGGAATTTACAAAAAAGGCGAACAGCTGGTTTGAAAACAGGACCGGCACGGCAAAATGTCTGATGACGACCTCCTGCACCCATGCGACGGAGCTGGCGGCGATTTTGGCGGATATTCAGCCGGGAGACGAGATCATCATGCCTTCGTTTACGTTCGTTTCCACGGCGAACGCCTTTGTGCTGCGCGGCGGCGTGCCGGTATTTGTGGATATCCGACCGGATACGATGAATATCGACGAGACGCTCATCGAGGCGGCCATCACGGAAAAGACAAGGGCCATCGTTCCGGTGCATTATGCCGGCGTGGCATGTGAAATGGATACGATCATGGATATCGCGCGCAGGCATGATCTGGTCGTGATAGAGGATGCGGCTCAGGGCGTGCTGGCTTCCTATAAAGGACAGGCTCTGGGAAGTATCGGGGATTACGGCTGCTACAGCTTCCATGAGACGAAAAACTACAGCATGGGCGAGGGCGGCGCGCTTTTGATAAAGGACCCCGCAAATGTGGAGCGGGCGGAGATCATCCGGGAAAAAGGGACCGACCGGAGCAAATATTACCGCGGGCAGGTGGATAAATACCGCTGGCAGGATTTTGGCTCGAGCTATCTTCCGAGTGAACTGAACGTAGCATATCTGTATGCACAGCTGGAGATGGCGGATGATATCAATGAAGCTCGTCTGGCGCGCTGGAATCAGTATTTTGAACTGTTAAAACCTCTGGCAGACGCCGGAAAGATAGAGCTTCAGACGATACCGGAGGGATGCGTTCACAACGCGCACATGTTCTGGCTGAAAACGGCGGATGAAAAGGAATGCGCCGCATTGAGGGAGTTTTTGAAGGAGTATGATATTCTGGCGGTATCTCATTACGTGCCGCTTCATTCTGCTCCCGCGGGCGTAAAGTACGGACGCTTCTGCGGCGAGGACAGATATACGACGAAGGAGAGCGAGCGTCTGCTGCGCCTGCCGATGTACTACGGACTGACAGAAGAAGAGGCCGCTTTTGTAGCGGAGAAAGTAAAAGAGTTTTATGGAGCTTAAAGAGCGTTTGAAAAAACATGAAAATCTGGCGGCTTCCCTTCTGATGACGGTCGCCGTATTCGCCGTTTTTTCGATTGGATGGGATTTTTATTACGATTTGAACGACGATGTATTGATCAAGGACGTCCTTTCGGGCGTCTATTCGGGGAGCCCCAGCGGATACACGATGCAGCTTTTGTATCCGCTGGGTTTTGTGCTTTCTGTTTTGTACAGGGCACTTTCGCTCCCGGTGTTCGGCATTTTTCTGGTGCTGTGTCAGTTCGGGGCAGTGTGGGCAGTCGGATACCAGAGCGCAGAATGCTGCAGGACCCGGAAAGGAAAGGCGGCAGCGCTCATTTCAGAAGCGATTTTATGGATTTCGGCATTTGGGATGCATCTGGTCTATATCCAGTACACGGTTACGGCGGGAATGCTTGCGGCGGCGGCGCTGTTTTGGATATTGACGGCAAAGCGGCGCAGATGGTTTGCGCTCGTCCTGTATTGGCTTGCCTTCTGTCTCAGGACGGAGATAGCGCTCTTACTGCTGCCGCTGGCATGTGTGGCGGGGCTGTGCGCACTGGTACGGGAATGGAAAAAGGAGCGTGCGGCTGTGCGGTATTTTTCCCTGTTCGGGATTTTGATACTCGGGATGGGAGCGCTGTATGCGGCAGATGCCGCGGCCTATTCTGCGCCGGAATGGAAACAGTTCCGGCAGTTTTTTGACGACCGTACGGCATTGTATGACTATCGTCTGGATTTTGTGGAGCAGTATGAGGAAAACCGGGCAGTTTATGAAAAGCTCGGGATCTCTCAGGAGCGGCAGCAGCTTCTTGCCAACTATAATTTCGGTGCGGACGATGAGATGGATGCCGTGATGATGCACAGGCTGGCACAGGAGGCTTCGGCAGCGCAGGAGAAGCCTGATTTTAAAAAGGAGCTTTCTGTCGCGGTCTGGCGGCTGGCGCATGAAAACTGGTTCGGGAAAGGGGATGTCCCCTTTAATCTGCTCTGGCTTGGCATGGGGCTTTTGCTGTGCGCTTTTTTCTGTATGAAAAGAAGGTTCGGAAGGATTTGGCAGCCGTTGCTTGGCGGAGCCTGCGGGACAGCGCTGTGGCTGTATCTGCTGCTGCAGGGACGGATGGTAGAGCGTGTGACTCACCCGCTGTATCTGGCGCAGATTCTTTTATTCGCAGGAATGCTGTTTGCAGAGAGCCGCGCGGCGGATACGGTAAAGCTCAGGGCAGCGGATGCAGAGGTGTGGAGCCTGGGTCTGGCGGCAGGTATGTGCGCGCTCGCAGGGATTGCGTGTCTTCCGGGCGCCGTTTCGAGGATAGAAGCGGAAGCCGGACGGCGGGAAGAGGTGAACGCGGCAAATGAAGCGGTGATGGATTATTGCAGAGCGCACCCGAAAACGCTGTATCTGGAAGATGTTTATTCAACGGTCGCTTATTCCGAGAAGCTTATGACAGACAGGGACAAGCCGTTTAATTATGACCTGCTGGGCGGCTGGCTTGTGAAAAGCCCTCTGACATCCCGGAAGCTTTCGGCGTTTGGCTTTTCTTCTATGGGAGAGGCAGTGCGCGCCGGAGAGGGTGTGAACATTCTGGCGGAGGAAGGGTCTGATATGAGCTGGCTAAAGGAGTTTTTTACGGATACGGGTGTGGAAGCAGAGCTATTAAAGGTTGGCGGCATTGAGGGCGGGACGGATATTTATCAGGTGATACCGGCAGAGCGCTTAAACGGGACTGCGATAGGTCGTGGGCTCTTTCTGGAGGGAGAACAGAATGATGGAGCAGAGTGAAAGAAAAACAGACGGACAGGTTTATATAGAAGGAAAAAAGATTTTTCTGCGTCCGATAGACGATGGGGACACGGAGCGTATTGTAGCATGGCGCAATCAGGAGAGGGTACGGAAAAATTTTATTTATCAGAAGCCTTTTACAAAGGAAGGCCATGAGGAATGGATGAGGACACAGGTACAGACCGGACGTGTCGCGCAGTTCATTATATGTGAAAAGGACACCGGGCGTCCGGTGGGGAGCGTTTATTTCAGAGATATCGACCGCGAAAATAAAAAGGCGGAATACGGCATCTTTATCGGTGAGGCAGACGCCGCAGGAAGAGGCATCGGGACAGAGACCGCGCGTCTGGCGGTTTCCTATGCCCGGGACGTATTAAAGCTGCACAAGCTGATGCTTCGGGTGTTTGCGGACAATGCAGGCGCGGTGAAAAGCTATGAGAATGCGGGGTTTATCCGGGAGGCGCATTTGAAGGATGAGTTTTTGCAGGACGGACATTACCGGGATATGCTTCTGATGGCGGTATTTTTTGAGGAGAATGAGTGAAATGAAAAAGCAACTGGTCAGTTTTGTTATTCCCTGCTATCGGTCGGCGGAGACGATAGGCGGAGTGGTAGAAGAAATAGATGCAGCGATGGCATCGATGGAGCGTTATGAATATGAAGTCATTCTTGTAAATGACTGTTCACCGGACGATACGTTTGGAAAGATACGCGAGCTGTGTCAGAAGGATAAGCGGATAACAGGAGTAAATCTTGCTCGCAATTTCGGACAGCATGCGGCACTGATGGCTGGATTCCATCAGGTAAAGGGCGATATATTGGTGTGTCTGGATGATGACGGTCAGACGCCCGCAAACGAGGTCGGAAAGCTTCTTTCAGCGCTGGAGGACGGGGCGGATGTGGCGTATGCGAAGTATGACCACAAGCATCACAGCGCATTCCGGAATTTCGGCAGCAGGGTCAACGACCGGATGCTCTGCTTTATGCTGGGCAAGCCAAAGGATTTATTTATTTCCAGCTATTTTGCAGCAAGACGCTTTGTGCTGGATGAGATGCTGCGCTATGAAAATGCGTTTCCCTATGTGATAGGACTTGTCCTGCGGGCAACGCGCAATATCGTAAACGTGACGGTGCATCACAGAGATCGGCAGTCCGGTACGTCGGGTTATACTTTTAGGAAGCTTCTGGCGCTATGGTTCAACGGTTTTACGGCGTTTTCGGAAAAACCGCTCCGTATCGCAACGCTGGTCGGCGTATTTTGTGCGATGGCAGGATTCCTGTACGGAATTTACACGGTGATCAAAAAGCTTGTCCTGCCGGGAGTGCCGATAGGTTTTTCAGCGCTGATGTCTTCGATAATGTTCATCGGCGGTATGCTCATGCTGATGCTGGGGTTGATAGGAGAGTATGTGGGACGGATGTATATCTGTATCAATAATGCGCCGCAGTTTGTGATAAGAGAGGTTGTAGGCGGGGATGAGGATGAGCCGGAAACGGAATGCTGAGTGGAAAAATAAAAAATTGTTTTTAAAAACAAAAAAGAGGATATGGATCTGTTCAGCGGCAGGAGGATTGTTTATAGGATTTTGTGCCTGGTGGGGCAGTCAGCTGGACCGTTTGGGAAATGTGAATATTACGGCCGCATTTACGTGGATTGCGCCGCTGGGTACAGCATGCATCATTACACCAGTGCTTGCTCTGATATTTTCACTGGCAGGGAGAAAGAGGCATGAGGTACAGGAAATCCCAGAGAAAAGCAGGAAAAAGCATGATTGGATGCCAGAGGAGCGGTGGAGGGCAATGCAGCCGCCTGTGCGAATACTTTTACGGGTATTGGCGCTGTTTTTGCTGTGGCTTCCGGTGTTTTTGGCGGTATATCCGGGATTTTTTGCCTATGATGCGACGGATGAATTTAACGAGGTATTGACAGGAGAATATGTAACAAGGCATCCGCTTCTTCATGTTTTGATGCTGGGAAAGACAGTGACAGCATTTTATGACCTGACAGGTTCTTTTAATATAGGAATAGCGGTCTATGTGCTGCTGCAGATGGTGATAATGAGTTTGCTTTGCAGCTGGGTATTGGAAGAACTTGAAAATATCGGGGCGGGAAAACTACTGAGGATATTTTCGTTTTTCTTCTTCGGAATATTTCCGGTGATCCCGATGTATGTATTATGTACGTCAAAGGATATGCCATATACAGCAGGGCTTCTTGTGCTGCTTATACTTTTGCAGAAAATGTGCAGGGAAAAGGATATATTCTGGAGGAAGCGACTACAGGTGCTCGGATTGGGAACGGCATTATTTGTTACAGCAGTATTCCGCAGTAACGGAATGGGCGTGTTTTTTTTGACAATCCCGGTGCTCGTATGGCTTGCGGGAAAAAAAATGAGGCGGCGGGCGTTGACGGTGGCGGCAGCGGTACTTGCTTCCTGTTCTATCATGCAGGGGGCAATGAATACAGTGCTGAAGCCGGAGAGTACAAATGCGATGGAGGGATTTACAGTACCGATCCAACAGATGGCGAGAACCTGGAATTACAGTCCGGAAAATTTCTCCGGTGAAGATCGGGATATGCTGTTTGAGATTGTTCCAGAGGAATCTTTGGCGATGTATCAGCCAAAGCTTTCCGATCCGGTGAAGGCTGGGTTTGATGCGGAGGCATTTCAGGAAAATCCTGCCGGATATGCGAGATTATGGCTGAAAATAGGTTTGAAATCGCCGATGTCATATCTGAATGCATGGCTTATGACGTCATATGGCTTTTGGTATCCTAATACGGTGATTGATGTATATAATGGATGGAGAGAATATTCCGAAAGCTCCTACTTCAGCTGTGAGACGGAAGCACCGGGAGAGCGTCACAGCTATTTTCCGTGGCTGGAGCGACAGTATGAAAAGATTTCGTGGGAAAAAGAAATCCACGAGACTCCGGTGATATCCTGGCTGTTTTCCCCCGGCGCGCTGTGCTGGGTGTGGATACTGGGCGGACTTTGTCTGATCGCTGTGGGTAAAAAGCGTGAGGCGGCGGCGCTGCTTCCGGTTTACTTTAATTTTCTGACTGTGCTGATCGGACCGACCTATCTTGTGCGCTATGTACTGATTTTCTGGTTCGGCCTGCCGGTACTCTTGTCAATCTTGTCGGGATTGTGGTATACTTCAAAGGAAACGCCGGGTTACTGTTCAAATCAGTCTTAAACCCGGGTATAAGCGGCGTTTCCCGGAAGAAAGTGAAACAGCGGGAGGCTTTGCCGGGAGGCGGTTTTCTGCGGAAAGGCTTTTGATGAACCGAAAGATCAAAGCATATCAGGCATTAATATATATTGTGGTATTCTGGCTGACGGCGATGCTTCTGGCATTGGGGCCGGGAAGAATTCTGGACAGCGACAGGGCAGTAGCGGGGAATGAAGCGCCTGCCGGGACGGTACAGGTGCGGCTGGACCGGCAGATACAGCAGGTTCTTATTGCGGAAGGTTCGTATCTTCGTTATCTGGATCTATATGTTACGAGCGAAGCTTCAGTCGGAAAATATTATCGTCTGTTCGTTTATGATGAGAATAATGAGATTTTAGTGAACCGGGAGTTTGAGCTGGCACAGGCCGAAGTCCCGGGCTTTGTGCGGATTCCTTTAGGAATCGATACACAGCCGGGGACAGCTTATGTATGGCAGCTTCAGGGAACGGACACGCCGATGGAGCTGGCGTGGGAGAATACGGGCGAGACAGGGCTGACCTGCTTGGGCAATTATTATGTGCTGGCGGACGGACAGTCCGTAGAGCAGGAGGCAAAAAATATCGTGATGCGTCTTGTGTACACGGACAGCCCTGCCGCATGGAAAATGGGCTGCCTGATGGGGGCGCTTTGTGCAGCGGCGTTCGTTTTGTGTGCTGCAACCGTATATCTGGCGCAAAAGGGGCAGAGACTGATAAAAGAGGGTACGTCCGGGCGCACATCGGCGCCGGGCGTTTTCGCGCGGGCACTTGTGAAAAAGGTGCCCGTCCGCCTTGCGGTATGGGCGACGGCAGGACCTGTCCTGATGTTTGGAACGGGATATCTTTTGTATGCGGTCTTTGTCCGCAATCTGTTCGGCGGAAAGACGGACGATAAGCTGGTGTACGGCCTCGGGACAGGCATCGCATTCGCTTTTTTTCTGTGGGTGCTCCTTTCCCCCAGGACAAAGAAGCATTTTGAACCGTTCAAAACGCTGTGTGGGAAATATTGGGCTGACTGGCTGCAGACAGCCGCCTTTGCCGGGATGCTTCTGGGCGGTATCCACTATATGAACGCGCTTTATCAGGTGCAGCAGGATACGGCGTTCAGAGAGGTGTTTTTCTGGACGGAGCTTATGATACTTGCGATGGCGCTGCCGTCCATGATGAAGGATATAAAAAGCAGGCTGTGGTTCATCCCCGCAGCTGTGGCAGGGGCTGTGCGGTATGTGTTCTGGACAGTGACGGACGGAGCGGCAGAAAGAACGGCTCTGGCGTGCTGGGAAAGCGCATCCATTGTTCTGGCAGTGCTTATTTTGGGAGCTTTCATAAAAAAACTCCGTACAAAAACGCTTATCACATGTCGTGTAAACCGGTTTTATGCTATAACGCTGGCGGCGCTTTTTGTGTTTCTCTGTATTTTTGCAAACGGACGAGGATGGCCGTTTTATGTGGCTGTTGTATTCGGAGTTTATTATCTGTTTTATCTGGGATGGGAGCACAGGAAACACCTGCTTTCCAATTTTTGTAATGGAGTGGTGTTAAATTTTGCACTTGCAGCGCTCTTTTGCTTTGCGAGGCGGCCGTTCCGGGCATGGGTATATTCCCGCTATAATTTTGTGTTTCATACAGTCACCATCACAGCCGGCTATCTGACGCTCGTAGTGTGCGTGCTGACAGTGCGCCTGTTTTTTGGATTAAAGGCAAAAAAGCGTCTGGCTGACCTGTGGGGAACGCTGCTTCTGTATGGGATGGCAGTATCCTTCCTGTTCCTGACGCTGTCGAGGACAGGTTATCTGGCAGTGTTTGCGATGAGCGCGGTGCTGCTCGTTTTTGTGCCGTTTTTTGTATACAAAAAAGGCTGGAAAGGGCTTGCAAAAAAGCTCGTATGTATGGCGGCGGCATTCGCGTTATGTCTGCCGGTGACTTATTCGGGGATACGTCTTCTCCCGGCGCTCTATAATGACCCTTATATTTATGAGGTGGAGGATTCCGCGGCGGCTATCCATCGGGATGACCCGAAGGATTCCAGCGCCTATATGTCGGTCTCCTATTTTAAGTATGTGATGGAAAACAAGCTTTTGTCCGATGCGTCCGGGCTTTTGGAGGAGGCGGAGACGCTTTTGTGCATGGGAGACGGTCTGCGCGTGGAAAGCGAAGCACTGGTGGCTTCTGCAGAGGAAGGCAGGATTTCGGATGTGGACGAGTTTTCCAACGGCCGCATTGAGATTTTTAAGTCTTATATCGAGAACTGGAATCTGACCGGGCATGCGGATATGGGCGTTGCCCTTCCGGATGGCTCCACGAGCGTACATGCCCACAACAGTTATCTGCAGGTAATCCATGATCATGGTCTGCTGACGGGAGCTGTTTACATGATATTCGGCGTATTGAGCGCGTGGATGATGTTTGGGTATGCGCTTAAAAATGGAGAAAAAGAGCGGTATGCCGTGCTGCCGCTGGCGGTGTTTATCGGCTTTGCAGTCGCAGGGCTGGTAGAGTGGCTGTTCCACCCGTGCAATCCGCTGGGATTTTCGACAATGATCGTGTTGGCGCCTCTGTTTGTACAGGACAGCGCATCTGAAAAGAGGGAAAAACAGAATGAAGAAACCGTTTAATTATCAGTTGTTTTACCGCAGGGCGGCATTGATCGCATATGATATCGTGAGCGTGGTAGCTTCCAGCTTTCTGGCTATCCTGATACGGTATGATTTTCAGTTGAATACAGTGCCGGAGGAATTTTTACTGCCTATCCGCCAGTTTATGGTCATTAATATCGTGCTGGCGCTGGGGATTTTCTATTTGTTCAGGCTTTACCACAGTTTGTGGGCGTTTGCCGGAGAAACAGAGCTGCAGAATCTGGTGATGGCGTGTCTGACTGCGAGCGTTGCAGACGGTGTCGGAATCAATTTTTTCCGGATGGGCTCAAAGGCGGTGCCGGACAGCTATTATTTTCTGTACTTTTTCTTCCTGCTGACGTTTCTGTTTGCAAGCCGTTTTTCCTATCGTTTTTTCAGGAGCAGGAAGCATAAGCTCCAGAACCGTAAAAACAGTGTTTCGGTTATGATAATCGGCGCAGGCGAAGCGGGAAACGCCATCATCAAGGAGATTGTAACGAGCAATTATTCTACAATGGTCATCCGCTGTATCATCGATGATGATAAGAACAAATGGGGCAGCTTTATACAGGGCATTAAGGTCGTGGGGGGACGGGATAAGATCATCGAATCCGCAGACCTTTATGATGTAGATGAAATTCTGCTGGCTATCCCGTCGGCATCCCCGACACAGATACGGGAGCTTCTGGAAATCTGCAAGGAAACGAACTGTAAGCTTAGAAGTCTGCCCGGGCTGTATCAGCTGGCGAACGGGGACGTGAACGTGAGCAAGCTTCGGGATGTTGAAGTAGAAGATCTTCTCGGACGTGAGCCGATACGGGTGGATATGGATTCGATACTGGGGTATGTGCAGAACAAAGTCGTGCTTGTCACGGGCGGCGGCGGTTCCATCGGAAGCGAGCTGTGCCGTCAGATAGCAGCGCATAAACCGTCACAGCTCATCGTTTTTGATATTTATGAAAACAATGCCTACGATTTACAGCAGGAGTTAAAAGAAAACTTCCCGGAGCTAAAGCTGACGGTACTGATCGGAAGTGTCCGCAATACGAATCGGATCAATTCGGTTTTCGAGACATATCATCCGGATATCGTTTACCATGCAGCGGCGCATAAGCATGTCCCGCTGATGGAGGACAGCCCGAATGAAGCGGTGAAAAACAACGTGTTCGGCACATGGAAGACCGCGATGGCGGCAGCGGAAAACCATGCTCAAAAGTTTGTCATGATATCTACGGACAAGGCGGTGAATCCGACAAATATTATGGGGGCGAGCAAGCGTATCTGCGAGATGATCGTACAGACGTTCAACCGTCATTATGAAACGGAATTTGTTGCGGTGCGCTTCGGCAATGTGCTCGGTTCCAACGGAAGTGTGATCCCTCTGTTTAAAAAGCAGATAGCGGCAGGCGGCCCGGTGACCGTAACGCATCCTGACATCATACGGTATTTCATGACCATACCGGAGGCAGTTTCGCTCGTACTTCAGGCGGGAGCGTATGCAAAGGGCGGCGAGATATTTGTGCTGGATATGGGAGAGCCTGTGAAAATCCTGGATCTGGCAAAGAACCTTATCCGTCTTTCCGGGTATCGGGTGGATGAGGATATAAAAATCGTATTTACCGGTCTGCGTCCCGGCGAGAAGCTGTATGAGGAGCTGCTTATGAAAGAAGAGGGGCTTCAGGATACGGATAACAGACTTATCCATATCGGACGGCCGATAGAGCTGGATGAGCGCCTGTTTTTTAAGCAGCTGAAAAATCTTGAAGAAGCATCCAAAGAAGAAGTAAGGGACATCCGTCCGCTTATCCGTGAGATAGTGCCGACGTATCACTATAAGGAATAATAGGAGGGCGTTCATGAACGTACATCATATCGGATATCTGGTTAAAAAGGGAGAAAAGGCGGCTCAGGCGTTTGAAGCACTCGGATATGAGCGGGAAGGCGGCTGGACGCATGATGAGGTTCGCAGGGTGGACATCCTGTTTTTGCAAAAGGACGGCTATCGTATCGAGCTGGTCAGCCCCTATACGGCGGATTCTGTTGTATCGGGACTTTTAAAGACGTATAAAAATGCGCCGTATCATATTTGTTATGAGGCGGAAAACTTTTCAGAGGAGCTGGCGCGTCTGGAAGAGAGCGGATATATCCGCATTGACGAGCCGACGGCAGCGCCTGCCATCGGCGGCCGGAGGGTGACGTTTCTCATGCATCCGGCGGCAGGAATGCTGGAGCTTTTGGAAAACAGTTAAAGGAGGATATCATGGAACGGAAGAAAATCTATCTGGCATCTCCTACGATGCACGGAGACGAGCAGGCTTTTGTACAGAACGCGTTTGATACCAACTGGGTCGCGCCCCTTGGCCCGCATGTGAATGCATTTGAAGAAGAGATGGCGGCATATGAGGGGATCGGTCATGCGGCGGCTCTTTCCGCGGGGACGGCGGCGCTGCATTTATCGGCGATACTTTCGGGGGTAAAGCAGGGGGATGTGGTATTCGCTTCTTCCCTGACCTTTGCGGCGAGTGTAAATCCATTCTGTTATGAAAAGGCGGTTCCGGTCTTTATTGACTCCGAATATGAAACGTGGAATATGGATCCGGGGGCGCTGGAACGGGCGTTTGAAAAATATCCTCATCCGGCGGCTGTCGTTTTAGTACACTTATACGGCACTCCGGCAAAAGTAGATGAAATACGCGCCATCTGCGACGCTCATAACGTGCCGCTTATCGAGGATGCGGCGGAGGCGCTGGGAAGTACCTTTGAAGGAAGAAAGCTCGGGACCTTCGGCAGGTTCGGTATTTTGTCCTTTAACGGAAATAAGATAATCACCACCTCCGGCGGCGGGATGCTTCTGTCTGATGACGAGGCGGCGATTGCACGGGCAAGATTTCTTTCCACACAGGCAAGAGACCCTGCACGTCACTATCAGCATTCCACGATTGGCTATAATTATCGGATGTCGAATGTGCTGGCGGGGATCGGAAGAGGGCAGCTTTTACATCTGGAAGAGCACAAGGCTCTGAAAAATGCGATATACAGACAGTATGCAGAGGCGTTTGCAGATATCCCGGAAATTCAGATGAACCCGATGAATCCGAAGGGCGATTCCAATAACTGGCTGTCCTGCATGACGATCGCCGAGGGCTGCAGCGTGACTCCGGATCAGGTAATGGATGCGCTGGCAGAGTATAACATTGAAACACGCCCTATCTGGAAACCGATGCATCTGCAGCCGGTATTTGCAGACTGCGATTTTATTTCCGCACAAGAGGGGACAGACGTGGCTGCGGATATCTTCAACAGAGGCATGTGTCTGCCAAGCGATATTAAAAATACGCCGGAGGATATGGAGCTGATAATTTCTATCGTGAGAAAGCAGTTTGGAAGGTAAGGATATGTATCGGAGATTTTTTAAGCGGCTGCTGGATATCCTGTTGTCGTTGTGTATTTTAGTCCTGTTGAGCCCGGTATATGTGATATTGATCGTGCTGGTGAGGATAAAACTGGGCAGTCCGGTATTTTTCAAACAGGAAAGGCCGGGGCTGAACGGGGAGATATTCACGCTGTATAAATTCCGCACGATGACGGACGCCCGGGACAAGGACGGAAAGCTGCTGCCTGATAAAGACAGGCTTACCTCTTTTGGAAAATTTTTACGTTCTTCCAGTCTCGATGAGCTTCCGGAATTTTTCAATATCTTAAAAGGGGATATGAGCTTTATCGGGCCGAGACCGCTGCTCGTAAGCTATCTGCCCTACTATACGGAAAGAGAGTCTCTGCGTCATACAGTCCGTCCCGGACTGACAGGACTGGCGCAGGTGTCCGGGCGGAATTTTATCGACTGGGACAGGCGACTGGCAAAAGATGTGGAGTATGTGGAGGGGTTAAGTTTTCTGATGGACCTGAAGGTGCTCTTTTTAAGCGTAAAGGTAGTGCTCTGCCGTTCTGATGTTGCAGAGGATACGAATCAGTCGGAGGGCAATTTTGCACAGATCCGGAAAGAGCGGCTGGAGCGCACGGGAAAGCTGGAAGCGTGAGCGGACAGCATGGCTGACTGCAGAAAGTGCCGGATCGGCAGCATAGCGCAGCCGGCGGAAATGAGAGGAAATATGACAAATATCCTGATTTTGAGCGCGGGGACCCGCGACAAGGTAGTACAGTATTTTAAAAAGGCGCTGGCTGGAAAAGGGCAGGTGATCGCCACTGACTGCAGTGAGTATGCGCCGGCTATTTATGAGGCGGACGGGTATGAGCTGGTTCCGAGGATTACGGAACCGGGCTATCTGGAGCGTATTCTGGAAATCTGCAAAAAGAGAAAGATAACGGGCGTGCTTTCCCTGATCGACCCGGAATTAAGCCTTCTGGCGGCGAATAAAGAACGTTTTCTGGAAATCGGGACAACACCCGTTGTGCCGGATGCAGAGGCGGTGGAGCTGTGCTTCAATAAATATGCGATGTATGAAAAGCTGACGGAGCTTGGCTTTCCGACAGGAAAATGCTTTATGGACCGGGAGGCGTTTTTTGAGGCTGTGGATGCAGGAATGATGAAGTATCCGGTATTTGTAAAACCGGTCTGCGGCAGCGCCAGCATCAGCATCAATAAGGCGGCGGATAAAGAAACGGTGGAATTTTTATGCTCCCGTGAAGAAGACCTGATGATACAGGAATTTATGGACGGGCAGGAATACGGTGCGGACGTATATATTGATATGCTCAGCGGAGAGGTCGTTTCGATATTTGTGAAGAAGAAGCTGAAAATGCGCGCCGGAGAGACGGATAAGGCGGTTTCGGTCAAGGATGAAGCGCTGTTTTCTCTTATCCGTGATTTTGTGAAAAAGATGGGTTTTCGCGGCATCATTGATATCGACCTGTTTGAAATCGGCGGAAAATGGTATATTTCGGAAGTCAATCCGCGTTTTGGAGGCGGTTATCCTCATGCCTATGTCTGCGGCGTAAACGTGCCGGAACTTATCGTGAACAATCTGGAAGGGCGCGTGAATGAGCCTGCGATAGGAAATTATGAGGCGGGCATGGTAATGATGAAGTATAATGAAATCATGGTGAAACGGATATGAAAAAATCCATACTGGTGATAGGAAACAGTGATTCCGGTCTGTATGATTTCCGTAAAGAGGTGCTGGAAGAGTTTTTGCGGGAAGGCTACAGCGTCCATGTGTCCGTACCGGATACAGGATATGCAGAGAAAATCAGGAGAATGGGCTGTATTTATCATGAAACGACGATGGAGCGTCGCGGAATGAATCCGCTGAAGGACGGAAAGCTCTTTTTGTTCTATATGAAGCTGTTAAAGCAGATACGTCCGGCTGCGGCGCTGACCTACACGATAAAGCCGAATATTTACGGCGGCGTGGCATGCCGGCTCAGAAAGGTGCCGAGACTCGTCAATGTGACAGGGCTGGGGACAACGCTGGAGCATGAGGGGCTGATGCAGAAGCTTATCGTTTTTCTGTATCGTCAGGGTCTGAAAAACGCGGGCTGCATTTTTTTTCAGAACGAGAGAAACCTTGCGTTTATGAGGGAAAAAGGATGTCTGCAGAAAAATGCCGTGACGAAGATCATTTCCGGTTCCGGAGTGAATCTGGAGGAGCACAGCCCAAAGCCTTATCCCGGGGGAGAAGAGCTGAGATTCGTATCGGTGATGCGCATCATGCAGGACAAAGGGATAGAAGAGCTTTTGGAGGCGGCGGAACGTATCCACAAAAAGCATCCGGAAACCATCTTTGAAATCCTTGGCTCCTATGAGGAAGAAACGCGGGATAAATATGAACCTTTGATACAGGACTTGCAATCAAAGGGGATTGTGCGTTATTATGGTTATCGGGACGATATCCCGGAATTTTATGAGCACTGCTGTGCGGTCATCCATCCTTCTTATCATGAAGGAATGTCGAATGTCCTGCAGGAGGCGGCGGCGACGGGAAGGCCTGTGCTCGCCAGCGATATCAGCGGCTGCAGGGAGATTTTTGAGGACGGTATATCCGGCATCGCCTTTTTGCCAAAGAGCGCGGACAGCCTGACTGAAGCCATCGAACGTTTTCTGGCATGTTCATGGGAGGAGCGCAGGAAGATGGGAAAACAGGCGCGCGCCCATGTGGAAAAGCATTTTGACAGAAAGGGCGTCGTCAGGGAATACGCAGATACGCTGCATGAGCTGACAGCAAAATGAGCAGGGTGCAGGCAGCAGAAGAAAGTGAGGAGATCACAATGGGTTTATATGAAGACATCGTAGCAGGAAAAGAAAAGCTCTCCCTCGTGGGACTGGGCTATGTGGGAATGCCGATAGCTGTGGCATTTGCAAGAAAGGTTCCTGTGATAGGCTATGATTTGAACGAAGAAAAGATTAAATTATATCAGTCCGGCATCGATCCGACCCGCGAGGTAGGGGACGATGTAATACGGGAGACAAAGGTGGAGTTTACAGCGGATGAAACGAAGCTGCGCGAGGCAAAATTTCATATCGTTGCAGTGCCGACCCCGGTCAATGACGACCATACGCCGGATCTGACTCCTGTTGAGGGAGCAAGCCGTATCCTTGGCAGGAATCTGACAAAGGGCAGCATCGTTGTATTTGAATCCACCGTTTATCCGGGTGTGACAGAGGACGTATGCGTGCCTATTCTGGAAAAAGAATCCGGGCTTGTCTGCGGGAAGGATTTCAAGATAGGGTACTCCCCCGAGCGTATCAACCCGGGCGACAAGGTACACCGTCTGGAGACCATTACGAAGATCGTGTCCGGTATGGATGAGGAGACGCTTGACGTAATCGCGAAGGTATATGAGCTGGTAGTGGATGCGGGCGTATACCGGGCGGATTCCATTAAGGTCGCGGAGGCTGCGAAGGTCATCGAGAACAGCCAGCGTGATATCAATATCGCGTTTATGAACGAGCTGTCGATTATTTTCAATAAAATGGGCATCGACACGAAGAGCGTTCTGGAGGCTGCGGGCACAAAGTGGAATTTCCTGAAGTTTTTCCCCGGTCTCGTGGGCGGACACTGTATCGGCGTCGACCCCTACTACCTGACCTATAAGGCAGAGCAGATGGGCTACCATTCTCAGGTCATCCTGGCGGGACGCCGCATCAATGACGATATGGGCAGATATGTGGCGGAGAATATCGTGAAAAATCTTATCCGTGCGGACGTTTCCGTGAAGACGGCAAAGGTGGCGATCCTTGGCTTTACCTTTAAGGAAAACTGCCCGGATACGAGAAATACAAAAGTGATAGATATCGTAAGAGAGCTGCGGGAGTATGGCATCGAGCCTGTGATCGTGGATGAGACCGCCGACAGAGAAGAGGCAAAGCGCCTGTACGGTGTAGAGCTTTGCGACAGGAGCGCAATACAGGATGTGGACGCGCTGGTGATCGCTGTGGCGCATACGGAATTTTCCGGTCTGGAGCATGCTGATATCGAGAAGTTCTTCAATCCTGCAAATGAGAAAAAGGTGCTCGTGGACGTCAAAGGTATCCTGAACCGGAAGGAATGGGAGAATGACGGCTGCCTGTACTGGAGATTATAAGCGGGGAAGGCGATGACCGAAAAAAATGAAAAAAAATCCGCCGCGTTATCCGGCGGTATGAAAATTTCCATCGCTTCCATCATCACAGTCCTGTTATTTGCAGGACTGTGGCTGTTTGGAGAGACGGGGATATATAATGACAGCAATCAGTATATTGCGATGCATATTCACAGGGAGCCGGCATATCCGTTCTTTTTATGGGTGTTCCGGAGTCTGATTGGAGAAAACGGTTATTTGGGAGCTGTCCGTTTTATGCAGAATATCCTGGCGGCATTTTCAGTAATCTGGCTTTCGGGAACGCTGAAAAAGCAGTTTGGATACGGGAGATGGATGGAGCTTTTAGTGAGTTTTCTTTTACTTTCGCCCCACATCATCACGCCGCTGTCCTCTGAGAGCGGGCTTGTGCTGTCCAACGGTATCGTCAGCGAAGGGCTGGGGCTGCCGTTGTTCTATATTTTTTCGGCACAGTGCATGAAAATGGTATGGGAGCGGAAAAAGAGTGCAGGGATTTCGGCGCTTTTGCTGGCTCTGCTCATGTCCCTCGTGCGAGGACAGATGATGTTTGCGATTCTTTTGTGGCTGGCAGCAGCGGCAGCGGTGTGCTTTGAGCGCTGGCTGGGGCAGCGGCAGATTTCAGACGGACAAAAGAGCGCTGCAAAGCATCTGCTGCTTTGGAGACTTTCGGCGTGTATCCTGTGTACTGCGCTGGCTTTCGGCGGGAGAGGATTTCTTGTAAAAGGCTATAATCTGGCGTTCAACGGACATTTTATCAACAACACCTTCGGAAATGTCGGAATGCTGGCAAACGTGCTCTATGCGGCAGATCGGGAGGACGGCGAACGGATAAAGGATGAAAAGGCGCGCGCGTTTTTTTATCTGTCGTATGACCTGGCAGAGGAGAAGGAGGCAAATTATAAATTTGCCCCGGACGGATTTTTAAACCGGGCGGCACATCTGGAAAAGTGGCATGACGCGTTAAAATTCGAGATGATAGAAGAACCGTGGAGGCTTGTCCATGACAGCGAAGGATTTACGGACTACATCCCTGAGAATGTGGAATCCGATCGGATCGCGGACGAAATCATGTCGTCCATTATGCCCGCTGTTGCGGGACGCTGGATATATGACTATCTTGCGCTGTCGTTATACGGACTGATACGCTCGGTGGCAATCGTGCACCCGGTGCTGAACTGGTATGCGCTGGCGGCATATGTGGGGATGGCTGCACTGGCGGTATGGAGTTTTATCAAAAACAGGGATTCCAGAGCCGGGAGGTTTGCAGTATTTGCCCTGCTGTCGGTTTTTGCAAACGTGTATGCGACCTCGCTTATCATCATGTGTCTGTCCCGGTACATGATATACGGGCTTCCGTTGTTTTATACGGCGGGGCTATTGCTGGTCTATGAAAATATCATGCGGATACGCTCCGCAAAAAAAAGAGAAAGCTTTGCTTAAGATTCTATGAAGTCCATTGCACGTTTTGAAAAAAGAGAATATACTGTGGAATACAAAATGAAACAGTTTAGCCGGCATGGGAAAACTGTGGCGGTTGAATGCCGTGCTGGCGACGGAATGGGGAAGTATGAGAAGATTATCTAAGATTTCAAAATTGTCATGGAGCCTGCTTTTGACGGGCGCAGTATTTGCCGGGACAGTGATGTCCGGGTGCGGGAACGAAACGGATTACACGGAAGAGATAAAGGAGTATCAGGCGAAGCTGGAGTCTCTTGCGGCAGAGAATGAGGAGCTGAAAGCACAGCTTGGTATCACGGAGCCGACGCAGACGGAAACGCCTGCGGGAACAGAAACCGTTCCGGCAGAGACGCAGGTATCGGAAAATGACGGACAGACTCAGGTATCGGAAAATAATGAGCAGCCGGCAGAGAACGCCGGACAGGAAGAGAATCATCTGGATATTCTCGTGTTCAGCGACAGTATTTGGGGAAATTATCGGGATGAGACCGGAGTGTCGGCAAGAGTGGAGCATTATCTTCAGGATAAGGGATACGATGTGACGATGTACAACGCGGCGATCGGCGGCACGAGGGCGACTCTGGATCCGGAGGATAATGAACATCAGTTTGGTCCTGCCAGCGAGAATTCCCTGCCGAAGATGGTTTCTATTCTGCGCGGAGACACGGATGTGGAGCTTTTACAGGGCAAGCCCGCCTATGAGGATATGAAGGCGGCGCTGGCGGTAAGAGATGAGCTGGACTATATCATCGTTTCGTATGGTATGAACGACTTTTTGAATCAGGCGCCGACAAACAGTTCGGATGACCCCTGGACGGGATTCGGGACAGCTTTGACAAAGAGCGTCCAGAATATCAAGGGAATCTGCCCTTCGGCGCAGATTGTGATCGCATCCGCGAGCTACGGCTCTTATTTCCCTGTCCCCGTCCAGAATATGGGAGAGAAGGCGCTTTATAACTATGCGAGTATCGCCTGTGACGTGGCAAGAGGTGAAAATACGTTATGTCTGGATGCCTATAATAATCTGGGGATGGATGCCTACAATGCGGACGATTATCTGGAGGACGGAATCCATCTGAATGAAAAAGGACGGGATCTGTACGCTCAGGGTGTTGCTTCCTGTATTTTGGGCGGGACTCCGGGACAGATTTCCAGCAACAACCTGATTGATTTTGAATAAGGATAAGACCAAAGGCCGCAGCTGCGGCGGAAAGAGGAATTTATGGGATATCGTGAGCTTACATTTGACAAGGACAGTGTCTTTTTAGTAACAGGCGGCGCGGGCTTTATCGGTTCCAACCTGTGCGAGGCGATTTTGGAGATGGGATATCAGGTACGCTGCCTGGATGACCTTTCGACCGGAAAGCAGGAGCATGTGGATATGTTTCTTGACAATCCCCGCTATACCTTTATCAAGGGGGATATCAAGGATTTTGATACATGTATGAAGGCGTGCGAGGGCGTGGATTATGTGCTGAACCAGGCGGCATGGGGAAGTGTTCCCAGAAGCATCGAGATGCCGGTATTTTATGCGCATACGAATATCATCGGCACGCTCAATATGATGGAGGCCGCAAGATTAAACGGCGTAAAGAAGTTCGTATATGCGTCCAGCTCTTCCGTATACGGAGACCATCCGGCGCTCCCGAAAAAGGAGGGAGTGGAAGGAAACGTGCTCTCCCCGTATGCGCTGACCAAAAAGACGGACGAGGAATACGGAAAGCTTTACAAGAGCCTGTATGGTCTGGATACTTACGGGATGCGTTATTTTAACGTATTCGGACGCCGGCAGAATCCGGAAGGTATGTATGCTGCCGTGATACCGAAGTTTTTGAAGCTTCTGTTAAACGATGAAGCGCCTACGATCAACGGGGATGGAAAGCAGTCCAGAGACTTTACCTACATCGACAATGTGATAGAAGCAAATCTGCGGGCGTGTCTTGCACCCAGCGAGGCAGGCGGACAGGCGTTTAATATCGGCTCCGGCGGCAGGGTATTTCTGATAGATCTGTATCATGTGCTCTGTGATGCGCTTGGTAAAGATATCGAGCCTGTATTCGGGCCTCCGAGAGCGGGCGATATCCGGGATTCCAATGCGGATATTTCAAAAGCGAGAGAGCTTCTGGGCTACGATCCTGAGTTTGATTTTGAAAAAGGAATCCGCCTTGCCATTGACTGGTATAAGGAAAATCTGTAAAATAAAAAGGAATGAAAAGCCGTCCGCTTTTTTTCGGGCGGCTTTTGCCGTATAGAAAAAGAAGCCGCATAAGCGGCAGAATGAGAGGAAGTCTATGCATTATCGCGTTGTGATTTTCGGAGTAAAGGATACGACGGCGGAGATCGTCAAATATGTGCATGAAAAGCTGATACCTGTGGACCTTCTCGTAACGATCCATCCCGATGTGCTTTCGGGCAATCAGGTTTCGGGCTACAAGGGGCTGTCTTATTTAAAGGACGAGTATGGAATAGAGGTATTTGAAACCCATTCTTATGGCTTAAAGGATGAGGAGACGACCCGTTTTTTTGAGGAGAATACGTTTGATCTTGGCATATCGATGGGATGGCAGAGGCTTGTGCCGGCTGAGGTATTGTCCCACTTTGGAGTCGGGGTATTCGGCTTTCATGGCAATTGCGCTTATCTTCCCTTTGGCCGGGGGCGTTCACCGCTGAACTGGTCGATCATACTGGGGGATACCCGCTTTAATCTGAATCTGTTCCGATACGATGAAAAAGCGGACAGCCCGAATATTTTCGCAAACGAGATGTGTGCGATAACGCCGCATGATACGGTGCGGACGATGCAGTACAAAAATATGCTGGTGAGCAAACGTCTGATAGCGAAGCTGGTCGCGGCATATCAGGCGGGAGAGGTAAGAGTAGACCGGGAGTCGAAAGATTTTGACAGCTGGTACGGGAAGCGGACGGCAGAAGACGGAAAGCTGGATTTCCATGATCGGACGCGCAACCTTTATAATCTGATACGGGGCGTGACGAGGCCGTTCCCGGGCGCATACTGCATGTGCGGCGGGGAAAAGGTAACGGTATGGAGCGCCCATCCGTTCGATGAGATGATGGATTTTTCGATGTATGCCCCGGGCGAGGTGATAGATGTATTTGACGGGCATCCTATCGTGCGGACGGTGGACGGGTCGCTTTTGATAGAAGAGTATGAGTGCGGGATTGTGCTGGAGCCGGGGATGATTTTGGAGTAAGAGATGAAAATAACGATCAGGATGGATGATATCACGCCGGATATGGATTGGGAGAGCTTTGAGGCATTTGAGCGGATGTTCCGGAAATACGGCATAAAGCCGCTTTTGGGTGTCGTGCCGGATAACCGCGATCCGAAGCTTTCCGTAGATGCGCCGCAAAAGGATTTTTGGGAAAAAATGCAGTCCCTGCAAAAAGAGGGATGGCTCCTTTCAATGCATGGCTGCCGCCATATATATGTGACAAAGAAGGGCGGACAGTTCCCGTTAAACCCGCAGTCGGAATTTGCGGGCAGAAGTGAAGAGGAGCAGAGAAAGCTTCTTTCCGAAGGGAAACAGCTTCTGGAAAAACATGGGATATACACGGATATTTTTATGGCGCCGGGTCATACCTTCGATAAGATTACGATAAAGATTTTAAGGGAGCTTGGATTTTGCTATGTGACGGACGGATTCGGTAAGGAACCTTATATCCGGGGCGGGATGACATTTCTGCCGATTGCGTTTTTGCGGAGATTCGCATTTTCGGACCGGGAGGGTATTACGACAATAGTCATTCATGCCAATCATTCGACGAAGGAAGAACTGGAACGCTATAACAGGATGTTTGCTGAAAACAGGGAACGCTTTGTCTCTTATTCGGAATTTTTGGCATACTGTCCTAAGAGACAGGGAGTTTTGGCGCGGGCGGCGGAATATGCTGCGGCACTTTCCAAACAGTGGGCAGCGCGGGCAAAGAGACTGAGGAGCAGCGCAGCCCGGAAAGGATAGGGCACGCAGAAGAGATAGCGCAGCGCAGAAAAGATAGCGCGCACAGGAAAAATAGAGCAGGGGACAGGAAAGCATGAAAAAGAAAGAGGAACAGCCGGTGCGTGTATTGCAGGTGCTGGGCGGGACGGGTCTGGGCGGCGCGGAGAGCCGCGTCATGGACCTGTATCGGAGCATCGACCGGACAAGAGTACAGTTTGACTTTGCGGTCCATACGACCCAGAAGGGCTTTTTTGATGATGAAATACGGGCTCTGGGGGGAAATATCTATGCGTTGCCCCGGTTTCAGGGATATAATTTTTTTGCCTATCGAAAGGCGTGGAAGCGTTTTTTTGCAGAGCATCCGGGTTATGCGTTTGTGCATGGTCATATGACGAGCACGGCATCGGTCTATCTGCCTCTGGCAAAGCAGGCGGGGGTACCCGTAACGGCGGCGCATGCCAGGAGCGCAGGAGTGGACGGAGGCTTAAAAGGGATGCTGACCCGGCTGATGCGTCTGCCGCTCTGGAAAAGGACTGATTATTGCCTGGCAGCATCCGGGCTGGCCGGCGAAGCGGTATTCGGCAAAAAAGCGGTGGAGCAGGGAAAGGTCATCGTGCTGCCGAATGCGATCTCGGCATCGAAATACGCTTATGACCCGGAGAAGAGGGAGAAGCTGCGGGCAGAGCTGGGAGTGGGGAACGCATTTGTGATCGGTCATGTGGGACGTTTCCATCCCTGCAAAAACCACGCGTTTCTGATAGAGATTTTCGGAAAAGTATGTGAAAAAAATCCGGACAGCCGTCTGCTTCTTCTGGGGGAGGGAAGCGGGATGGAAAGCATCCGTCAGAAGGCATGCGGGCTTGGGGTAGAAGACAGGGTTCTCTTTTTAGGAAACCGGGCGAACGTACAGGATTATTATCAGGCGATGGATATGTTCGTATTCCCGTCTTTTTATGAGGGACTTCCCGGTACTGTACTGGAGGCACAGACGGCGGGACTGCCCTGTCTGATATCGGACCGCATTACACAAGAAGTGTGTGTGACGGAGCTGGTAAAGCGGCTGGCGCTGGAAGCAGATGCACAGCTGTGGGCAGAGGAGGTGCTGGAAGCGTCGGAAGCTGTCAGCAGGAAAAGCCGGCTGGAGGAAATCCGGGAAAGCGGTTTTGATACGGAGCGGCAGGCGGCGCTGATGCAGCAGTTTTATGAAACGGGCAGACTGCCCGGGGAGCTTGCCGGGAGAGAGGCGGATTGAACAGCCGCGGATAGAAGAGCCGTATGAGCGGCAGATTGGAAAAGATATGTATATTTGTTACAGGAAAAAAATGCTGCGGTTGGCGCAGATATGGTTTTATGATAAAATAGAAGAGTTTCCGGGAAAGGAAAGCGGGGACGCCCGTGATGCAAGGCGGGCGGATATCGCGTTTTACCACAATATCGCAGAGCCGCAGGAGGGACGGTTTACAATCTGTCAGACCTTCCACTCTCAGATAAGCGACCTGACACTTCCCGAGGAAGAGCTTTTTGCAAAGATAAGCAAGACAGAACGCTATCAGATACGCAAAAACAGCCGGGAGGATGTGGCTGTGAGGATATGGAACAGTGAAGAGATCTTAAAAGACGGACAGGTAATAGAGGATCTTGCGAAGATGTATGAGGCGATGTATGCCTCCAAGGGGCATCCAAAGACGATGAACAGGGAGCAGGTAAGAGCATACGCACAGGCGGGAGGACTTTATATCACCTGCGTGGAAAAAGACGGAGAGCCTCTTGTTTATCATTCTTATACGGTGGATCGGGACAATGCCAGACTGCTGCATTCCGTATCGGATTTTCGGGAAAGAGAGGATGCAAATCTTATCGCACACTCCAACAAACGGCTGCACTGGGAGGATATGAAGCTGTTTGCCGGTATCGGTATTAAAAATTATGACTGGGGCGGGATATCCAGCCTGACCGAGCCTAACGGTATTGATATTTTTAAGATGAAATTCGGCGGTACGCTGACAACTTATTATAATGTGATAACAGGCCAGACGCTTTTGGGCAGACTGGCAATGCTCGTTTTAAAGAAAAAAGGGCTGTAACGGGAAAACAGAATGGAAGGGACGGAACGGATGGGAAAGGATGCGCAGGACAGCTCCAAAGCTGTCTCTCAAAAAAAGAATATCCTGCTGGTCGTGCCGAAGCTGGATCAGGGCGGACTGGAGCGTGTATGTGTCCGCACGGCGCGGATACTGGGCGAGGACTGCAATATTTTTATCGCAGCGTTTGACCCGTCCGAACCGGCATACGACCTGACAGGGCTTTCCGTATATGACCTGCACGCGCCGGCTGCCAAAGGAAGAGCCGGCAAGGTGCTGCGGGTATTTGACAGGGCATGGAAGCTCAGAAGACTGAAAAAAAAGCTTTCTGCGGATGTGACATACAGCTTCGGGCCTACGGCGAACCGGGCGAATATTGCTGCGGGAGGCTGCGGGGAGATGTGGTGCGGTCTGAGAAGCTTTGCGGACCTGGAAAAGGAAAAGGAGCTGGCGGTAATCGCACGAAAAAGCAGACGTCTCATCTGCTGCTCGAAGGTGCTGGCAAAAGAGGCGGAAGTGCGCTGCGGCTTTTCCGGTGCGGACGTTTTATATAATCCTTACCGGATAGAAGAGCTCTCTGAGCTGGCAAAGGTACAGGATGAAGAGCTGGAAGCAGTGAGGGACAGGTTAAGGGCGTCAGGAGGAAAGCTGATCGTGTCGATGGGACGCGAGGATTATCCGAAAGGGTACTGGCATCTGCTGAAAGCGTTTTCCCTGCTTTCCCAAAAGCTGCCGGAGGTGCGGCTGTCAATCGTGGGGAGCGGCGATTTTTCGAGGTATGAGATGCTGGCGCAAAAGCTTGGAATCCGGGAAAAGGTAATATTTGCGGGAATGAAAAAAAATCCCTTCCCGTGGCTTGCCGCAGCTGACCTGTATGCGGGTGCGTCGCTGTTTGAAGGATTCCCGAATGCCCTTGTGGAGGCGATGTCTCTGGGAACTCCGGTCGTTTCGACCAACTGCATGACCGGGCCTGCAGAAATTTTGACGAAGGACTATGAAAAGGCTATGCTGTGCCCGGACGGACAGGACGGGGAATACGGAATTTTGACCGCGCAGCTGGAGCCGGGGGAAAATCTTGACCCGGATGTGATAACGGACGGGGAAAGGCGGTTTGCCGCTGCGCTGGAGAGGATGCTGACGGATGAAAAGCTGCGGTCGTCTTATGCAGCTGCGGCAAAGCTGAGGGCGGAGGACTTTAGCGAAGAGGCGTACCGGAAAAAGCTTCTTTCGTTTATGGAATGATATTTTCAGGGAAAGTAGAGAAGGATGGAATGAAAAAAATCGCGTTTCATTTAAATTGTCTGGCGCGGGCAGGAGCGGAGCGGGTAGTGACAAATCTGTCCGCCCAGTTTGCGGCAGAGGGCTATGAGGTGGTGATCGCTACCGAGTGGCAGGAGAAGGAAGAATATGAGCTGGACAGCAGGGTGCGGCGCGTGATCGTAGGGCCGGAGGGCGAAGAGGAAAACAAAGGCAGGCTTGCACGGATATGGCTGCGTTATGCGAAGCTCCGCCGTTTTGTAAAGGAAGAGAGGCCCGACGTGCTCATCGCCTTTGGCAGAAAGGCAAATTACAGGGCGCTGACGGCAACGCTGTTTATGAAACAGAAGGTAGTCGTATGCTGCCGAACGAACCCGACAGGACATTATGACCTTTTGGCGGATAAGCTTCAGATTCCGATACTGTTCCGCCATGCGGCAGGGTTCGTATTTCAGACGGTAGGGCAGCGCGATTTTTTCCCGCCCTTTGTGAGGAAAAATTCGACGATCATCTTAAATCCGGTCAACCCGAAATATATCGGTATAGAGCCGCCGACAGAGCGCGCAAAGGAAGTGGTGCATTCAGGCCGGCTGGTGGATTTTAAAAATCATCCGATGCTCATCCGGGCCTTTGCAAAGGTACATGAAAAGCATCCCGATTATGTTCTGAAGCTTTACGGGGCGGATTCCGGAGACGGTACGAAGGAGATAATCGAGAATCTGATAGAAGAGCTGCACGCACAGGACTGGGTGCTCTTGATGGGCGGCAGCGATGAGCTGGAAAAGCTTTTGCCGAAAGCGTCGGTATACGCCTTTTCCTCCGATTGGGAGGGACTTCCGAACGGGGTTTTGGAGGCCATGGCAATGGGGCTTCCGGTCGTTTCCACAGATTGCCCCTGCGGCGGTCCTGCAACGATGATACGCGACGGGGAAAATGGTCTGCTGGTGCCTATCATGGATGAAAACGCAATGGCGGAAGCGATATGCAGGCTGATCGAGGACCGGGAGCTTGCAGAGCGGCTTGGCAGGAATGCGGCAGGAATAGCGGATATCGCCAATGGAGAAGCGGTATTTGAGAGCTGGAAGAGCTATCTGGAATCGCTTTGAGTATACAATTCAGGAGGAGTATCATGTTTTCTTACGACGATTATAAAGAAATCATCCGGGTGATACAGTCGACCGGACTGCAGGCGGGATATGAAGAAGCGCTGACAAAAGACCGCTTCATCATCATGAGGCACGACGTGGAGTACAGCGTGGACAGGGCGTATGCGCTGGCAAAGGTGGAGAGCAGTATGGACTTTACCTCCACATGGTTTTTCCAGTGGACGAACAATTCCTATAATATCCTGTCGAGACGCAATCAGGACCTTATCAGGGATATGCACGAGCGGGGGCATGTGATAGGGCTTCATTATGCTTTGAACGGGCTGACAGATATGGAGCTTGTGAGAAAGCAGATAAAAAAGGAGATAGACATCCTTTCCGAGATGCTGGGCTTTCCGATCACGCAGTTTTCCGTACATCGTCCGTCTGCGGATGTGCTTCGGGAAAATATAAAGCTTCCGGGTATTTTGAATGCATATCAGGATGAGTTTTTCACGTTTGCGGATAAGGTGACGGAGGAAACGGAGCTGAATGTAAAATATATGTCGGATGCCAATCACATCTGGCGTTATGGCTACCCGACGAAGGAAAATATCGTTGGCCATGACAAGGTGCAGATATTGACGCATCCGTTCGCATGGTGCAGGGAAGGCTACGATAACCGTGACAATTACGCGTCGCTGATACAGGAGAAGTATCGGGAGATGGTAGAAAGCATCAACAACGAGTGTAAAGATTTCTGCGAGTACATGGATGAATTTATGGCAGCGCCTTTGCTTATGCCGAAGAAGTGAGCAGCAGAAAAGTATGAAGTTTGACAGGAGGAAGGACGCATGTGCGGCATCAGCGGATTTATCAGCAAAAAAAGGATTACGGTCGAACAGCTCATCGCCATGAACGATACGATGCTGCATCGCGGGCCGGATGATTCCGGCGCAGAGATTTTTGCGGCGGCAGACGGTTACAGCGTAGGGCTGGCGCAGCGGCGTCTTTCCATCATGGACCTCTCCCCGCTGGGGCATCAGCCGATGCATGCGGCGGACGGCAGGGTAAGTATTGTATACAATGGCGAGATATACAATTTTAAAGAGCTGAAACAGGAGCTTTCCGGTTATCCGTTCCGTTCCCAGTGCGACACGGAGGTGATACTTGCAGCTTATGAAAAATGGGGTATCGGATGTGTGGAACGGTTTAACGGAATGTTTGCCATTGCGCTGTTTGACAGGGAAACCCAGGAGCTTTATCTGGTACGCGACCGGATTGGCAAAAAGCCGCTCTATTACTGGAAGGACGGGGAAAATCTGGTATTTGCATCGGAGCTAAAGCCCATCATGGCGTGTCCCGGTTTTCCGAAAAAAATCGACAGGAGCGTGCTCCCGACTTATTTATACCAGCAGTATATCCCGGAGCCGGATACAATTTTTGAAAATGTCAAAAAGCTTGAGCCGGGCACGATTCTGCGGTTTTGTGCACAGGGCGGCGATATGGAGAACGTCCGCTACTGGAGCATTGCGGACAGCTATCAAAAAGGCATCGCAGATCCGGTGACGGATTACGGGGAGGCAAAGGCGCAGTTAAAGTCGCTTCTGCAGAAATCCGTCCGCAGAAGGATGGAGGCGGACGTGCCGCTCGGGGCATTTTTGAGCGGCGGTTACGATTCCTCTCTCGTGACGGCTCTGGCGCAGGAGGCAGGAAGCGCTCCGGTCAAGACCTTTTCCATCGGTTTTGCGGAAAAGGAATATGACGAATCCGGATATGCCGCGGAGGTGGCAAAATATATCGGAACAGATCATACGTCGCAGGTCATCACGGAGGGGGATATGCTGGAGCTGGTGGACAGCATCCCGACGTATTTTGACGAGCCGATGGCGGATTCTTCGCAGATCCCGTCCATGCTCGTGGCGGCGCTGGCACGGAAAAAGGTGACAGTGGCGCTGTCGGGCGACGGAGGAGATGAATTTTTCTGCGGTTATCAGATGTATGAAAAGCTGGCGCTGGCGCAGAAGCTGGACGGGCTGGGCGGTATGGTGTACGGGGCGAGCCGTCTGCCGGGGATAGCGAGTCTGGGGCTTTTGGAAAAGCTGCCCTTTTCCGTGCGGACGATCGCGCAGAACAGGGACCCGCGCTATAAAACGCAGCTTTGTTCGGACAAGTATCTGTCCTGTGTAAAGGCACTGACAGGCACAGACGAGGTGCGGTTTGACCGGGAAACGGCTTACGGTGTGAAAGACTGGCAGATACGGCGGATGCTCCTCGATATGGACACCTACCTGCCCGGCGATATTTTGAGCAAGGTGGACCGGGCGACAATGAAATATTCGCTGGAAGCGCGCTGTCCGGTGCTGGACAGGGACGTTATGGAATATTCGTTCCGGCTGCCCCATTCGTTCAAGAACCATAAGGGATGCCAGAAATATATTTTAAAGGATATCGCATATGACTATATCCCGAAGGAGCTTCTGGAGCGTCCAAAGACAGGTTTTTCCGTGCCGATGGATAAATGGCTGAGAGGGCCTCTGAAAGAGAAGCTGACGGATTATGCTTCGGAATCCTTTTTACGCAGGCAGGGGCTTTTGGATGCAGAGGCGGCGCAGGCTCTGGTGCAGGGATGGCTCCGGCAGGGCGACGGCGGCTCGTATACAGGCAGCAATTATTCCAGGATATTATGGGCGTTTTTTATTCTGGAGCAGTGGTATGAGGAATATATCGTATGAAACATGTGGCATTTTATATCGGGTCCCTGAAAAAAGGAGGGGCTGAGCGCGTATTTGTGAATCTGGCTTCGTGGTTTTTGTCGCGGGGTTATGAGGTGACGATGGTGACTCAGTACCAAAAGGAAAATGAATATGAGCTGCCAAAGGGTGTAAAGCGGGTATTGTCTGACCTGACGCCGGAGGAAGAGGGCGGCAGGTTTGCGAATATCTGGAGACGATTTCGGAAGCTGCGCCGCATTTTCAGGGAGACTGGCGCGGATCTGGTGCTGTCTACGATTGGAAAAAATAATTTTATGGCGATTTTGGCAAATGCGTTCATGCCTACAAAGGTCGTGGTGTCCGTGGTAGCGGAGCCGACAGAGGAGTATCCGAACGCGCTTATGAGATTTCTGGCAAAGACTCTGTTTTATTTTGCGGATGGCATCGTGATGCAGACGACGGATGCAGTACGCTTTTTTCAGAAGAGCCTTCAGAAAAAGTGCGTGATATTAAAAAATTCCCTGAATCCGGATTTTGTGCGTCCGCGTTTTGAAGGCGCGCGGCAGCAGGACATCGTGGCGGTAGGGCGGATGGATGACAATAAAAACCAGCGGATGGCGATACGGGCATTCGGAAGGCTCGCAGAGCGATTCCCGCAGGCGAGGCTCATCCTGTACGGCGACGGTCCGCTCAGGGAAGAACTGGAAAAGGAGACCGCTCAAAGTCCGCAGGCAGGGCGCATCCTTTTTCCCGGAAGGGTAACGGACGTGCCGGAGAGGATTGAAAAGGCGTATGCGTTCGTGCTGACTTCCTTTACGGAAGGAATGCCGAATACACTGATAGAGGCGATGTCGCTGGGGCTTGCCTGTGTTTCGACGGACTGTCCCTGCGGCGGGCCGCGGGACCTCATCCGGGACGGTGAAAACGGATTCCTTGTTCCGACAGATGACGATGGAGCACTGGCGCAGCGGCTTGAGGAACTCCTGTCAGACCCGGAGCGGGCAGACAGGATAGGAAGGGAAGCGGCAAAGCTGCAGCAGGAATATGCACCGGAAAAGGTGAACGCAGAGTGGGAGCGGTATTTTGCGGGGATTGCCGGAGAATAGCTGTGCAGTCCTGCCGGTAACAGACTGCATGGCGCCGGGGCTGCACGGTTGCCTGACCGGCATAAAAACGCTGGTATATTCCCTGAAACCATGGTATACTGACATGATAGAGACCAATTTTCTACAGTAGAAAGGATTATTCTGATGAGCAGAGAAGAAGTTTTTGAGCGTTTAAACGAAGTATTCCGGGACGTATTTGACGATGAGACGATCGTGGTGGGCGAGACTACGACAGCAAACGACATCGAGGACTGGGATTCCCTTGAGCATATCAATCTTATGGCGGCAGTGGAGAGCGAGTTCGGTATCAAGTTTTCCATGGGACAGGTCGTAACGATGAAAAATGTAGGCGAGATGGCAGATATCATTCTGCAGAAGTTATGATTCGGAGAAAGAAAGGATGAGTATTACTTCCTTTTCCTTCCTGTGCCTGTTTGCGGTATCGTTGCTTCTCTATTATGTGATACCCAAAAAGGCGCAGTGGAGCTTCCTGCTGTTGCTCAGCGCCGGATATTTTCTGACATCGGACGGAGTGAAGGCGGGCGGCTGGTATTTGATATTATATCCGCTGGCAGCGGTTGCGGCGGTCTATTTTGCGGCACTTACGATAGACAGTACAAAAGAGCAGAAGAAAAAGAGGGCTGCTCTTATTTGTGCTGTCATCTTTTGCGTTGCCCTGCTGTGCACGCTGAAATTTTTCGGTCTGGGGCTTCTTGTCCCGATGGGTATCTCCTTCTATACACTGACGCTTCTGGGATATCTGTTTGATGTTTACTATGAGATAGGGCCGGTGCAGAGAAATTATGCGAAGCTTCTTTTATTCGGATGTTATTTTCCGACGATGATATCGGGACCTATCTTAAAATACGGCGAGATGGAAAAGCAGATGTACGAAAGCCGCCGTTTTGACTACAGGCGGGTGACGTTCGGCATGCAGCGGATGATACTGGGCTTTTTGAAAAAGCTCGTCATTTCCGAGCGTCTGGCGCTCATCGCCAATGAGGTGTTCAACAATTATCAGAGCTACAGCGGGCTTTCCATATGGGCAGGTGCGGCAGCGTTTACATTCCAGCTTTACACGGATTTTGACGGCTGCATGGATATCGTGCTGGGGCTGTCGGAGTGCTTTGGTATCCGTCTCCCTGAAAATTTCAGCGCGCCGTTTCTTGCGCGCAGCATTTCGGAGTACTGGCGCAGATGGCATATCAGCCTTGGCAACTGGCTGAAGGATTATCTGTTCTACCCGCTTCTTCGGACGAAGTTTTTTATGACCCTTCCGAAAAAGCTAAAGGACAGGGTAGGTAAAAAGAGGGCAAAGCAGATAACGACCTTTTCCGCAATGTTCATTTTGTGGTTTACAATCGGCTACTGGCACGGCGGGACATGGAATTTCATTATCGGTTCCGGACTGCTGCACTGGTTTTATATTGTGTCAGGCGAGCTGATGGAGCCTCTCTTTGTGAAGTGGCGCACATTTTTCCATGTGGATACAGAAAATAAATGGTTTATCCTGTTCCAGAGGGTAAGGACGTTTGTGCTCGTGATGCTGGGGCTTATCTTTTTCAGGAATACGCAGGTTTTGGATGCGGTGTATATGATAGGGCGCGGTTTTTCGGGACTCGGGACAGAGCTGTTTGCCTCCGGCGTGCTTTCAGGGATTGGGATGGACTGGATCGAGTGCACTATCGTGCTCGTATCCCTGCTGTTTACTTCATGGATTTCCGTAAAAAGTCAGAAAGAGGATTTGCGGGAGAAGCTGGCGTCAGTACCGCTGGTGCTGAGGTGGGCAATTTTGTACGCGCTGATATTTTATGTGATACTGCTCGGCAAATACGGGCCGGGTTACAGCGCATCGGAGTTTATTTATCAGAATTTCAAGGTTTGAGCAGGAGCAGCAGATGACAAAAAAGCAGGCGGCAAAGGCGGTCGTTTTTCTGGCCGGATTTCTTTTCATATTGATGACGGTGACTTATATCATCCGCACGAACGGGGATGTGAAAGACCGGTTTACCGGATTTTATGCGGAAAAGGACGATACGATCGATGTAATAATGGTCGGTTCCAGCCCGGTCTATCCCTATTACAGCGCGCCGAAGCTATACGGGGAGGCAGGTATCGCAGCATATCCTCTGTCCACTAATAATCAGCGTCCCAGAGCCATTAAGTATCTTTTAAAGGAAGCGTTAAAAACGCAGGATCCGTCGTTATTTGTGATAGAGCTCAGGATGTTTACGATGCCGGACGAGGAATGGGAAGACACGATGGTGTTTACCAGAGGCGTGACAGACAACATGAAATATTCCCTGAACCGGATACAGGCTATCAACGCGCTGGTGAGCGATAAGAGCGAGCGCTATACCTACTATTTTGATATTTTTAAATATCATTCCAACTGGAAGACGATGGTAATGCCCAGCCAGCTGGCATGCTGGCGTTATGAAAAGGCGGATCCGATGAAGGGGCTGCAGATAAAAGAGGGGGTAGGCCCGGCAGAGTGGATGGACTATTCCGGCATTACAGAGGAAAAAGAGCCGGAGCAGGAGCAGATAGAGGTACTCAGAGACCTGCTGGATTATATCGGGGAGAGCGGAAAAGAAGCGCTGTTCATCGTTTCTCCTTATGTGATGGAGAGCGTGGAAACACGGATGCAGTTTAACTATCTGGAACGGGTCATTACGGAGGCGGGCTATCCGGTGCTGGATTTCAACAGGCACATCGAAGAGATCGGGATTGATTTCTCAGAGGATTTTTATGATTACGGAAGTCATGTGAATGCGCTCGGAGAAGTAAAGTGTACGGAATTCTTAAAAAAGTATCTGACAGACAATTATGACCTGCCCGACCGGAGAGGCGTGAAAGGATACGAAAGCTGGGATGAGGCATGGGAGCTGTATCAGAGAGAGCAGGCGGAGGCAGAGGCGCGATGCAGGGAAGACATTGCGAATGAAAACTGGGCGCCTGAGGTAGCAGAGTAAGACAGGAAAGGAGGCGGCGTTATGTGCGGCATCGCAGGTTTTTGCAATCGTCAGAAAAGCTGGCGGGAAGATATTGAACTCATGAAGGACAGACTGATATCCAGAGGCCCGGATGCGGAGGGCACATGGGTCAGTCCGGATGAGGATGTGACACTGGGACACCGCCGGCTTTCTATCATGGACCTGTCGCCTGCCGGAGCGCAGCCGATGGTCTCTCACAGCGGAAGGTATGTGATTTCCTATAATGGGGAAATTTATAATTGCAAAGAGGTGGAGAAGCGCCTGCGCAGGGAGGGACGCCTGAAAGAGCTGAACGGCGGTTCGGATACGGAGGTGCTTTTAGAGGCGCTGGAGGCATGGGGCGTCAAAGAAGGGATTTCAGCCTGTAAGGGAATGTTCGCCATTGCTCTTTATGATAAAAAAGAAAAAAGCCTTTTTCTGATACGAGACCGGGTAGGAGAAAAGCCGCTGTACTTTGGAATGGTGGGTGAAAGCTTTGTTTTTGCGTCGGAGCTGGGAGCGATAACGGCCCTGCCGGATTTTCATAATCCGATCAATCGGGAAGTGCTCGACATTTATATGGTTCATGGATATATCCCGGCGCCGTATTCGGTTTATGAGGGGATTTATAAGCTGGAGCCGGGAAAGATACTGAGGATACGCCCGCCCTATCGGGAATGGGACATACAAACTTACTGGTCGATGGCAGAGACCGCAAAAAGGGGACAGGAAAATCTGTTCCGGGGAAGCTTTGCAGAAGCATCCGAGGAACTGGAACGACTTCTGACGGAATCAGTGAAAGGACAGATGATATCGGATGTGCCTCTGGGAGCTTTTTTGTCCGCGGGCATTGACAGCTCTACGGTCGTTTCTCTGATGCAGTCTGTTTCCGATAAAAAAGTAAAGACTTTTACGATAGGGATGGAAGACAGCGCCTATGACGAGGCGGAGGCTGCCGCCAGGATAGCGGCGCATCTGGGAACGGAGCATACGGAGCTTGTGATCACGGAAAAGAATGCAAAGGAAGCGCTTCCGAAGCTGGACGGTATGTTCGGGGAACCTTTTGCGGATTCTTCGCAGATACCGACCTGGCTGGTAAGCAGACTGACCCGGGAGCATGTGACAGTTTCGCTGAGCGGCGACGGCGGCGACGAGCTGTTCTGCGGTTATGGAACGTATCAGTCTGTCGGAAGCGCTTGGGAGAAGCTGCGGAAAATTCCGTATCCGCTGCGCAGGCAGGCGGCAAAGCTGCTGACAGACGGAATTTTTTCGGGAAAAGAGAGCAGTCAGATACGGGGAATGCTTCTGTCTGCAAGGACGCCGGAGGAGCTTTATCAAAAATCAAATCTGTCCGAGCCGTTTTTAGGAAAGCTGACAGTGCGAACAGGAACGGCCAAAAGCGTGTTTGATACGTATGAGAGCGGTTTTTTGCCGGGAGTACACAATAATCTGATGCTGATGGATCTGCTGATGTACCATCCGGACGATATCCTGACGAAGGTAGACCGGACGGCAATGTCGGTGTCTCTGGAAAGCCGTGTGCCGATGCTCGACCGGGATGTGGTGGAATTTGCGTGGACACTGCCCGTTTCCATGAAATGGCAGGACGGCAGGGGCAAGCTGATACTGCGCGATGTGCTGTACCGCCATGTGCCGAAGGAGCTGATGGAGCGCCCGAAAAAAGGGTTTTCCATCCCGATACGGAAGTGGCTGAAGGAGCCGGAGCTGTTTGCGTGGGCAAAGGAGCTTCTGGCGGAGGATAAAATACGCCGGGAGGGATATTTTGACCCTGAAATGGTAAAAAGGCTGTGGGACGATTTTGAACAGCGGGGCATCTGGCGCAAGCAGATATGGCATCTTCTGCGCTTTGAGAGCTGGCTGGAAAACGAGGCGAAGATAAGCTGATATGGACATCATGAACGGATATGCTCCGGCGCGTATTTCGCAGGAGCGGCAGGAACAAAAAATCTCCGTCATCGTGACGGTATATAATATCGAACGTTATCTGGAAAGGGCTGTGGATTCAATTCTTTCCCAGACATACCGGAATCTGGAAGTCATCCTCGTAGACGACGGCTCGACGGATAAAAGCGGGGAGCTTTGCGACAGCTATACCCGAAAGGACAGCAGGGTAAAGGCTGTACACAAGGAAAACGGCGGCGCATACAGTGCGAGGAATGCGGGACTTTCCGCAGCATCGGGGGAGCTTGTGACGTTTGTGGACGGCGATGACTGGATAGACGCAGAGATGTATGAAACGCTCGTTTCGGCGATGGAGGAACAGGGGACGGATATGGCGGTATGCCGTTACCGGAAGGTGTTCGACGACCACACGGATGACCGTTCAACGCCGCTTGCCGCGGTGTTTGAGGGGCAGGAGCTTCTTGCAAAATATCTGGAAGAGGATGAAAAATGGCTCATCCAGACGGCGGTCTGGAATAAGCTGTGGCGCAGAAGTTTGAGCGAGGGACTGAAATTCCCACAGAGCCTGTATGAAGACATGTATTTTACGATACGCCTGCTGGCAAGATCCCAAAAGAGCGTTTATCTGGATACGGCGTTTTATAATTATTACTGCAGCAGGGCTGAGAGTACAACAAATATCGGATTAAGCCAGAAAACGTTTGATGACCTGATCCCCAATTTTTATGACAGGAGCGCCTTCCTGCGGGAAATCGGCAGGGAGGATCTGGCGCTTTTGCAGGACTATTATCTGTACAAGAGGCTGCTGCTGTTCTACACGGCGGTGCAGAGGAGCAGGGATGCGCGCAAAAAGGAGCACAAGGCGTTTCTGGCGCAGAAGCTTCGGGAGGGGAAAACGTCTTATTCGGCGGTATTTTCCATTCCGCAGGCCAACCCTAAGGAATATCAGAAAATGAAGCTGTTTTTGAAATGTCCGGCGCTGTATGTGCCGGCAATGATATTGAATGATTCGGTCATCGTCCCGCTGAAGCAGCGATTAAGACGGTAGGCTGTAAAAAGGCGCACACTGTTTTGCGCAGAATAAATGGAAACGAGGTGAGGACAGCATGGTAGCGGTGCAGTTATCCGGAGGACTGGGCAATCAGATGTTTGAATATGCCCTGTATCTGAAACTGAAATCCATGGGAAAAGAAGTGAAGATAGACGATTTTACCTGCTATGGGGAGCAGGAGCTGCAGCGTACAAACCAGCTTTCTGTATTCGGCGTTTCCTATGAGAGGCTTTCCGAACAGGAATATATCGGGCTGACCGATTCCTCCATGCGTCCGGCGGACCGGGTGCGGAGGAAGCTTTTGGGACGCAGGGACCTGTCGTATAGGGAGGCATCCTGCAATTTTGACCCGGAGGTGCTGGAGCGTGAACCGGCGCTTCTGTTGGGATATTTTCAGTCGGAAAAATATTTTTCGGATATCAGAGAGCAGGTACGGGAGGCGTTCCGGTTCCGGATAAAAGAGGCGGGAACGACCGGAGCAGCCATAAACGGGGCATCAGACAAAACGGCAGGCATTGTTCTTCCAAAAGAGCAGAGCAGGCTGCTTTCCCGAATCCGCGGCTGCGAGGCGGTGAGCGTACACATCCGCCGGGGCGATTATCTTTCCGCGCAGAATCAGGCAATGTTTGGCGGGATATGTGATGAAGCCTATTATGAGCGGGCTGTTGCAGAGATGAAAAGACGTCTGCCGGAGGCGGTATTTTTCTTTTTTTCTAATGATCCGGAGTGGGTGAAAGAGCGTTATCGCGGGCAGGACTGCGTAGTCGTGGAGGGAAACGGTGAAGACGCAGGCTTTCGGGATATGTTTCTGATGAGCCGGTGCAGACATCACATCATGGCGAACAGTTCCTTTTCTTGGTGGGGCGCGTGGCTGGACGACAATCCGGATAAGATTGTGATCGCGCCAAAGAAATGGTTTAACGACAGGGAGTGCCGGGATATCTATACGGATGGGATGATACGGCTGTAAAGGATGATGAAAAATCATGAAACAGCAGATGTGAGAGGAAGATATAGATGAAAAAATGGTGGGAAAACGTAAAAAATAAGCCGGATAGATGGATTTTTTTGAGTGCATTATCTGGGTTTATAGCAATGCTTTTGCCGATTTTGTTGCTTGCGTTTTATGCAGTACCGGGATGCGATGATTATACTTATGGAGTAGGAACGCATGCAGCGTGGTTGAATACAGGGAGGCTTTCGGAAGTTTTTAAGGCAGCGGTAAATACGACGATAAATTCATGGGGAGAATGGCAGGGAACCTATTCGTCGATTTTTTTCATGACTTTATCACCGGGGATTTTAAATGAAAGATGGTATTTTCTGACGACCTTTTTGATGGTAGGAATGCTGTCGGGCAGTATATGGGCTTTGCTGAATGTGATATTTAAAAAATATATAAAAAATACCACGGCGTCACAGAGAGGAATCTGTATTTTAATCCTGGTGTTCCTGAGCCTTCAGACAATGGTCTCCCCTTCAGACGGTCTGTATTGGTATAATGGGGCACTTCACTATGTGTTTATGGAATCCGTTTTGTTTTTTCAGGCAGCAGTATTACTGGCGTATTTAAAGGCGATAAAAAAAGGAGAAAAAATACTGCTTTTGCTGGTTTCAGCGGGGCTGGCGGTCATTTTGGGAGGGGCAAATCTCATCACGGGCCTTTCATCCTGTATTTTGATGGTTTTTCTGGTGATTTATCTTTTCTGGAAAAAGAATAAGGCGAAATGGCAGGTCTTATTGCCGCTTATACTGAATCTGACAGGTTTTGCCGTAAATGTGTGCGCTCCCGGAAATTATGTGCGGGAAGGTACTGCAGAAGGGATGGGGGCAGTCTCCGCGGTACTGTTATCATTTTATTGGGCTGTCGTATTTATGACAGAATGGATGGAACCGCTTGTTTTAGTGGGATTTTTGTTCCTGTGTCCGGTTATGTGGAAAATGTGTAAAAAAAATGGAGTGTATCTTTTTCATCCTGCTTTTTTGGGCGTTATCAGTTATTGTGTGTTTGCGGCAATGTTTACCCCGACACTATTTGCAACATCCAGCGAAGGACCTGACCGTTGTAAAAATATTATGAGGATAGCTCTCTATATACTGCTGTTTTTAAATCTTCTGAATGGTTTCGGATATATTTCCCAAAAAGAAAAGGGGATTATGAGGGAATGGATGGAGATGCTGGAAAAATCATATTCGAAGTTTTTGGCAGGGATGCTTGGGGTGTTAGTGATAATCTTCTTATTTGCAGCAGATAAGAACACATTTACTTCGGTTTCGGCGCTGAGGTCTTTAGTAAATGGAGAGGCCAAAGTGTACTACGAGGAAAATCAGGAACGGCTGGAATTGTATCGTGACCCGGACATAAAGGATGTAGTGGTATCTCCGTTGACGGCGAAGCCTCATCTTTTATATAAAGTGGATGTTGGAAATGAAGGAAGCCCGGATTATTGGATCAGTATCGCACTCTGTGATTATTACGGAAAAAGAAGCGTACGTCTGGAAGAATGACAGGGGTAGAAGACAGGAAAGGAAAAAAGATGCTGGGAACAGAACTTTCAAAAGGACAAGGATTGGGGAATCAGCTTTTCTGCTATGTGACGGCAAGGTCCATTGCTAAAAAAAGAGGTCTTGACTTTGCGATTTTGGGCGGAGAAACGCTGGCAAACAATATGCACAGCAGCTGTGGCCTTTATTTCATGGACCTTGATCTTGGAAAAAATGTAAATAAAGAAGATTTTGAACATATCTATCAGGAAAAAGAGGCGAGGCTGTTCACTGGAAATTCCCGTCACGACATGCAGCATGGATGTTATGTTGCGGGGACTGATCAGGGGATGTTTGAGACGCCGGATAACACATTGCTGATGGGAAATATGCAGGCAGAAGATTATTTTCTGGAATATAAGGACGAAATCAGACAATGGCTGAAAGTAAAGCCGGAATATGACTGCTATGATTATTCAAAAGAAAATTTATGTATTTTACATTTGCGCTGCTCGGATTATCTGGATTGCCCGGAATTATTCCTGCGTAAAAAATACTGGCTGGACGGCATGCGCCATATGAGGACGGTCCGGCCGGATATGGAATTTATGATCATTACGAATGATGTAAAAGAGGCATCTAAAATTTTACCGGGGATTCCAGCCTATAATTTTGATCTGGCTAAGGATTACAGTATTATTAAAAATGCAAAATATTTGCTGCTTTCCAATTCATCATTTACTTATTTTCCTGTTTTTACAAGTGAAACGGCACCATATGTGGTTGCGCCGAAATATTGGGCGAGGCATAATGTATCTGACGGGTATTGGGCGTCGGAGCAGAATATATATGAGAACTGGAATTATATGGACCGGAAGGGGCGAGTGTACAGCGATAAGGAATGCCGACGGGAGCTGGACGAATATAAACGCACCTCAAGAGCATATACACATCTGAACTGTCCGCCGGAAGGATTCCGGTTATTATGGTATCAGATAAAGAGCAAAATGATTTATGAGCGGCATCATATTATTAGATTATACCGGGGATTGAAGCGTAGGCTGCGCAGGATCGCGGGTAAGGAAGAGAGGGAATGAGCTATGGTATACGATTGTTTTCAGTTTTTTAACGAGCTGGATATTTTGAAGCTGCGGATGCACGTCCTCAACGATATTGTGGATAAGTTCGTGGTCAGCGAGGCAACGGTGACTTTTTCCGGCGATAAAAAGCCGCTGTATTTTCAGGAGAACCGCGAAATGTTCGCGGAATTTGAGGATAAGATAATCCATAAGGTAGTGGACGATACGCCGATGGATGTGAGCGCGTTTTTGCGCGACAGCCATCAGAAATGTGCGGTGGCAAGAGGACTTGAGGGAGCGGCGGATGATGATATCGTAATCTTTTCCGACGTGGATGAGATTCCCGATCCCGAGGCTGTTAAAAAAGTGCTGGCAGATTTTGATCCGGATAAGATATACGCGCTGGCGCAGCGCAATTTTTACTGCTATCTGGATATGGAGGAGAAGTCCGGCAGCCTGCTTTCCATCACAGGTGAGTTTGAGGGCTTTGAAGGAGCCGACAGAAAATGGCTGGGCACAAAAATCTGCAGCTATGCGATGCTGAAGCGTTTTACGACGGAGCAGCTGCGCGACAGCAAGCAGAAGGAGCTGATGGTGCGCGTGCCCGATGGCGGATGGCATTTTTCCTATATGGGCGGCGGCAAGGACGAGTCTGTGGAGGATCGTGTAAAGTATAAGATAAAGAGCGCAGCGCATCAGGAATACAATAACCGGGCGACGCTCTCCAAGGTAAAAAAGAAGATACGCAACCATGAGGATATTCTGGGACGAAGCACGGATTTCCGGATAGTTCCGGTAGATGAAAGCTATCCGGTCTATCTGCGAGAGCATCTGGAGGAATACAAGTATCTGATGTATCCGGAGAAAAAGTCGGTGTTGGAGCGTCTGTTTAAAAAGTAAGCAGGAATGGAGTTAAAATGGCAAAGGTTTCGATTTGTATTCCGGCGTACGGCAATCCTGTAGGGATATGCCGTTTGCTGGAGTCGGTCAGGATACAAAAATACCGGGATTTTGAAATTATCGTTACGGATGATTCCCCGGACGACAGTGTGGAAAAGGCGGTAAGGGCAGCGATGAATGCCGGGGTGTTCGATATCGCCTATTTCCGTAATGAAACAAGAAAAGGCGCAACCGGAAACTGGAACGAAGCGGTGCGTCGCGCATCGGGCGAGTATATTAAGATCATGCACCACGACGACTGGTTTACAGATGAAAACTGTCTGGGCAGGTTTGTGTCGATGCTGGAGGAGCATCCTGAGGCGGACCTGGCATTTTGCGGGACCCGTCAGGTAATGCTGACAAAGGACGGAAAAAAGACAGGCGAACAGTATGACCGGACGATTACGCCGGAGCATATGAAAATGATATCGGACGATTGGAGAAATCTTTATATCGGGGATTATATCGGCGCACCCAGCGCGACGATTTATAGAAAAAATGCGCCTGAATATGAGGAAAAGCTGACCTGGATAGTAGATGTGGAATTTTATATGCATCTGCTGTCAAACAACCCGAACCTTGTCCAGACGGATGAGCCGCTCATCAGCATTGGCGTCAGTGAGAACCAGCTCACGGAAAGCTGCCGGACGGACGGAAAGCTCAATATTTTTGAATATCTGTTCGTTATGGAACGATATGGACTTTCAAAAGAGCCGCAGTTTCGGGAAAAGATCATTCAGATAGCGTTAAAATACAAAATGCCCTATGCGTCGATCGCGCTGGGCGGTATCCCGAAAGCGGAATACCGGAAGGCTGCGGCAAAAAAGCGGCGGGAGGATTTTGTTTTTTATCTGAAGGTGGCAAAGCGGAAGCTGTCCGGAAAAGGCTGACAGACTGCGCAGCCTTTGAGCCGAAGGGGAGGAAGAAAGGAGCAGGAGATGCTTGCAAATTTACAAAAACTGCTGCACATTTTAAATAAGAATCAGAAAAAGAAGGTAGCGGGCTTAGGCGTGATGATATTTGTCGGCGCGCTCATGGAAATGATAGGGGTGGGGCTTATCATGCCGGTTGTGGAGGGGGTTATCAATCCCGGCCAGCTGCTGGATAAGCCTTACATCCGTTTTATGCAGCGATTTCTGCCTTTTGATACGGCGAATGAATGGCTGCTGTTTCTGATCGCTGCCATCATCGGCGTTTACATCATCAAAAATGGCTATCTTTTGCTGCAGACCTATGTGCAGTCGAGATTTGTCAATAAAAACCAGTCCAATACGATCAGCTATATGCTGGAGGAATATCTGAACCGCCCGTATGAGTTTTATCTGAATGCGGACATTCCCACGATATTCAGGACGATAGACGGAGATGTGCCGAAGGTATTTACGACGCTGATGGAGTATATCCAGCTGGCGACAGAGCTGATGGTATCGGCGGTTTTATGTGTGACGCTTCTGATAACGAATCCCTCCATGACGATCATGATAGTGCTCATCATGGGAGGCGGTACGCTCGTTATTTTGAAGATATTGCGGCCTACGTTAAACCGTCTGGGAAAAACATCTCAGAAGCTGCAGAGCCAGATGGGAAAATGGCGTCTGCAGTCAATATACGGCATTAAGGATGTTAAAATACTGAATAAAGAGCATTACTTTGCTTCCAGCTTCGGAAAGTATTCCCAGAGGAACGCAAAGCTGACGACCGAATATACGGTGCTCAATAATGTCCCGAGAACGCTTCTGGAAACGCTGAGTATTTGCGGCATTCTGGGTTATCTGGCAGTATGCATTTTAAACAGCGCGGATATGAGCGCCCTTGTTCCGCAGATTTCGGCATTTGCGGTGGCGGCGATGAGGCTTCTTCCGTCTGTCAACCGCATCAATACGCATATGAGCAATATCGCGTTTTACGAGCCGAGCGTCAATTATGTTTATGAAAATGTAGACTTTACATCATACCGTCTGCACGGCAGATACGAAAAGGATTACGACCCTCATACTCCTCCGATGGAGCTGAAAAAGGAAATCCGTATGTCGGATGTCAGCTATGTGTACCCGGAGAGCGATAAGATGATACTGGATCATGCGGAAATGGTCGTTCCGGTCGGAAAATCGGTTGGCGTAATGGGACCTTCCGGGGCGGGTAAGAGCACGGCGATAGATATTCTGATGGGACTGCTGCAGGTGCAGGGCGGAAAGATTTTGTGCGACGGCAGGGATATTTTTGAAAATTACCCCTCATGGCTTTCTCATATCGGCTATATTCCGCAGACCATTTATCTGACGGATGATTCTATCCGGGAAAACATCGCCTTTGGCGTGGCAAAAGAGGATATTGATGATAAACGAGTGTGGCAGGTTTTGAAGGAAGCCCAGCTAAAGGAGTTTGTAGAGGAGCTGCCCGGACAGATACATATGGAAATAGGAGAACGGGGAGTGCGGCTTTCCGGCGGTCAGAAACAGCGTCTTGGCATCGCGCGCGCGCTGTATCATAACCCGGATATCCTGGTGTTTGACGAGGCGACCAGCGCGCTGGATACCGATACGGAGACAGCGATCATGGAAGCTATCGAGAACTTCCACGGCAAAAAGACACTTATCATCATCGCGCACCGTCTGCGGACGATAGAGAACTGTGACATCATTTATAAGGTGGCAGATGGAAAGATAGAGGAGACTTCTTTGAAAAAAGAGGCGCATTGAAGGGACAGGAGGCATCGATGGCTGAACTATTGATTTTGTGGGGATACATGTTTTTGATAAACGGCTGTATCGGGGCAGCTGTTTTAAAGGGAGCCTGTAAACTTTCCCGTAAAGACGGAGCTACATCGGGCTTCCCGTTCGGAATTGCGGCGACTGAGCTTGCCGGTGTTGTGGCGATTACGGTATACGCACAGGTATTCAGTCTTTTTGGAAAGGTTTCTGTATTGGCCCATTTGCTGCTGCTTGCCTTTGCTGTCGCAGCGGCATATTGGTGCAGGGCAGAGTTTCTTGCATTTTGGAACAGATACCGGAAAACGGTTTTCTCATGGGAAGGCATATTGTATCTGGTCTTTGCGGTTATGACGGCATATTTTGCATCGAGGGGATTACAGCATACGGATACCGGGATTTATCATGCGCAGATGATCCGCTGGTACGAGGAATACGGTATTGTGCCGGGACTTGCAAATCTGCAGCAGCATTTTGGGTATAACAGCGCTTATCTGGCATATGCGGCGATTTTTTCCATGAAATGGCTTCTGGGACAGTCCCTTCACGGAACAACAGGATTTTTGCAGGCGTTTCTTGTCATTTGGGCATTATACGGATTAAAAAGTTTCAAATACCACAAACGTCATCTGGCCGACGGATGCAGAGCGGCAATTCTGTTATATGCGATTGTAATTGCGGAAAGAGTCATGTCTCCGGCTACAGATTTCGGTGCAATGTATCTGGCACTCTGGATCCTGACATTATGGGCGAAAACAGCCTGCGAAAGAGAAGAAAGGGCAGAGGAAAAAACAGATTTTTATGCGCTGTTATGCGTGGCAGTGGTCTGTGTGACAACCTATAAGCTGTCTGCGGGGATGCTCGTTCTCTTAACCTTGTACCCGGCGGTTTTCCTGATACGGGGAAAGGAGTGGAAAAAGATTGCCTTGTATTTTCTGAGCGGGGTGATAGTGCTTGCCCCGTGGCTGATCCGCAACGTCATTTTGACAGGATGGCTGATTTATCCATTTGAGGCAATCGATCTGTTTCGGTTGGACTGGAAAGTACCGCTGGAGCTGATGCAGCATGATTCAGATCAGATTAAGGTATGGGGGCGCTGCCTGTTTGATGTGGGGAGAATACAAGACCCGGTCAGCGTATGGCTCCCGATCTGGTGGAATGCAAAAGACCGGTATGAGATAATGCTGTTGACAGGAAATATCATAGCGGCTGCCCTGACCGGATTTACTGCGCTGTACCGTTTCATTCGGAAGGAAAAGATCTCGTGGGATTGTGTAGTCCTGTATGCGGCAGTTTTTGCCGGGATAGCGGGATGGTTTTTTACAGCGCCATTTATACGCTATGGATTGGCATTTCTGCTGATTCTGCCGTGTATGGCGGCAGGGGAATGGATTCGTCCTGTCAGAATGGGACCGGCAAGGATCATCAGTGGATTTGGATGTGCGGCAATTTTCTTTTCAATGAGCATGTATTGGGATTATTATGTATTGTTTGATCTGGTATGGGGAAAGCAGCATTTGACAGATCCGGCATGGATTATTCAGCAGGATTATGATATCGTTGAAACAGGAGAACTTCAGATAGAAGGCGGTCTGAGAGTATATTATCCTCTGGAGGGAGATAATCTGAGCTATCATGCATTTCCGGGGAGCGCCTACAGGTCGATGGCAGAGGGATGCAGGATGCGGGGAACTGCTATAGAAGATGGATTCGTACCGAAATAGGATTGCGAAAGTGAGGATTTTGAAATGGAATGGAAAGATGGACGGCTTCAGCTTCCAAACGTGACGCTGATGGCGATGACGAGTGTAAACGTAAAACAGACGATCAAGGCGATGGAATACAGTATGAGGCAGATTGATTTCGGGGACTGTGTGCTTATTACGCACAGAAAGCCGCTTTTTCTGCCGAAGAGTATCCGCTATTCCCATACGTCGAAGCTGACGGACATCAACTGTTTTAATTATAAAATGCTCTATGAGCTGGGAGATCATATCCATACGGATTTTGTGATGATAGTCCACGCGGACGGGTTTATTGTGCATCCCGAGATGTGGCGGGATGAGTTTCTTGATTATGACTATATCGGTTCGCCCTGGCCGGTGCCGGATAATGATTACGTTTACCGGGATATCAACGGAAATCTCTGTCGGGTCGGAAACAGCGTGGGCATCCGCAGCAGGCGGCTCGTGAATTTCCCGAAGGAGGCGGATCTGCCCTTTGAGCCTGACCATGGTTCTTTTAACGAGGATGGATTTTTGTGTGTGAAAAATCGCCATTTAGTAGAGGCGGCGGGCATGAAGATAGCGCCGCTTGAGGTAGCAAAATATTTTGCGCATGAAACGATGATTCCGGAGATAGAGGGGATAACGCCATTTGCGTTCCATAAGTGGGCGGGAACGAATGCGGGATATCCCAGGTTTTGACGGAAGAAGAATATGGAGAATGGTATGGAAAAACAGGCGGTTTTGACAACAAATGAAAAAATAGAAAAAGCAGGGCTGTTCTGTTTTTATATCGGGCTGCTTTTGGAGCTTTTGATCGTGATACTGGACAAAAGCTCGTGGATCAACCCGTTTGAGGGACAGATGTTTCGGGTGAGCTTTTTGTTTTTTGCCCTGAAGATAACAATGACCAGATACTCCTTTAAAGAGTGGACGGCGATTTTGGCAGCGGGACTGATAGCCGGAATATGTTATCTGTGTTCAGACAGAGATGAGGCGGTCCGTGTGGTCGTTTTTGTGGCTGCGATGAAGGGTGTGGATTACAAAAAGGCGATGAAGCTTACGTTCTGGTGTACCGTTTTCGGAATGCTCGTCCTTGCAGGACTTGCGGGAGCAGGTGTATTGGGCGAGGTATGGGATGCCGGCGAGGGCTATGGGATAAAGGAAGGCTCGCGGCGGCTTTGTCTGGGCGTCGGTAACAGCAACGCGCTGGCAATCATGGTGTGGGCGCTGATGACGCTGGGGCTGTATGTGTATCAGGAAAAAATGAAATGGCAGTATTACTGTCTTTTGATTGTATTATCCGGCATAGTATACAAGCTGACCTTTACCCGAACGACCCTTCTGATGATGCTGTTTACGCTGGTGGCAGCGGCAGTCCTGCAGTATGCGCCGAAGCTTCGGGAAAGGGCATGGGTTTATATATGCGGTGTGCTCATGCTTCTTGCAGGCATTGCGTTTTCTGTATTTGCAGCATATATTTCAGATTGGCCTCCCTTTCTTCCGGAGCCGGTACGAAAACTGGATAGCGTATTGACGGGAAGGATTTCCAGCATTTATCCGTTTGAGAATGGCGGGGGCGTACTTGAAAACTGGAAATTATTCGGCGATCCGAATTATGTGGAATATTTTGATATGGGGTATGTACGTCTGTTTTTCTGGTATGGGATAATACCGGGAATCTGTTGTGTTGTGCTGCTCGCTCTTTTGATGTGGCAGTGCAAAAAGCAGAAAGATGCAATGGGCTTTGTGCTGGTATTGGTGTTCTGCATGTTTACGGTGATAGAAGCCCATGCGGTATCCGTTTATATTGCCAGAAACTATGTGCTCTTTTTGTTGGGTGCATACTGGATATATATGGTGCCGGGCAGGAAGAAAACGGAGAGTATAAACTTTTGGTGGCAGCCATGGAAGTTATTTGACAGAGGTGAAAAGGTTTGAAAAAGCGGCTGAATGAAAACTGTATCGATATCCTGAGACTTCTGGCTGCACTTCAGGTCGCATTGACGCACTATCTGAATCTGACGCTTTTGCATTTCAGGCAGGAAGGGTGGGAGGACACATTTCTATTGGGGATAAAGCGGGTTTTAACATTGTTTCCCGGGGTTGTGATTTTGTTCTCCATCAGCGGTTTTCTGATGGGTGCCTCTATGGAACGAACTCCGAAGCGAACAGAGTTTTTGAAAAAGAGGGCGCGCAGGATATACCCGGCTTTATGGGCAGCTATGCTCTTTATGCTTTTGCCGCCATTGCTTTTTATGCCACAGATAGGGCAGGATTGGGCAGGATATATCAAATGGTTTTTGATACAGATGACAGGGGTGGCCTATACACCGGATTTTCTCAAGGGATTTGGAGCAGGGAGCATCAATGGCGCACTTTGGACGGTCATGGTGGAAGTGCAGTTTTACATACTGCTTGCGATATTTTGGAATTATATCAAAAGAAGCCCTGACTGGTGCTGGCATTTTATAGTTCCGGCTGCATTTTGTATCAATCTGGCAATGGATTTTGCGGCGGCAGCAGCGCCGGAAGCAATGTGGATAAAACTGCTGGATAGGACGGTGCTGCCATATTTATGCTGGTTTGCAGCAGGGATGTATTGCTACCGGTTTCGGGAAACAATGCTGCCGGCATTACGGAAGGCTCTTCCCGCAGCAGGGATTTTCTATGTGATATATAAAGGGTGCTATCAGATGTCCGGATGGCAGATACCCGGATATTATGCAGATTGTGTGACAAGTCTGGTCCTGCCTTTTCTCACCGTGGGGGCCGCATATGCATTTGGGACACACCGCTTGAAAAGGGACATTTCTTACGGAATATTTCTATATCATTGGCCGCTGATCAATGTGGTATTTGCGTTGAGACTTCCGGAGAGAATAGATCATATAGTATTGTTTGCAGGATATACGCTTTGTTTTATTGTATTGGCATTGGCATCCTGGGAGCTTTTGGAGGCGAAATTAATCAGAAAGGAAGCAGTGTGAAAAATAATCCTGATGGCTTATTTTTTACACGGCTATTTGTGCCGGAGCGTCACAAATAGCGCTGATGGCAGAAGAGAAATCGCCTTTGCGATTTCTCTTCGCCTCCTATCGCTTACGCTCCGGAATGGAGAACAAAATGAAGGTCGTGATGCTGGGTGCGGACCGCAGCGTAAAGGGCGGCGTTTCCGCGATGGTAAATAACCTGTATGAGGCAGGCATTTCCCAAAAAGTAAATCTGGTCTATATCGGGACAATGGTAGACGGCAGCAGCATAGGAAAGCTTTTCAAGGCTGCCGAAGCGCTCCTGAAGTTTTTGACCGTGCTCCCGGGGGCGGATATCGTACATCTGAATATGGCTGCGGATGCAAGCTGTTTTCGGAAGCTGATTTTTTTAAATATCGCATCGGCATTCCGCAAAAAAATCGTGGTGCATCATCACGGCGGCGATTTTGAGGGATTTTATGAAGAGCGGTGCAGTGCAAAAATGCGGGAAAAGGTTCGCAGAAGCCTGAATAAGGCGGATCTTTTCCTTGTGCTTTCTGAAAACTGGAAGCTGTTCTTTGAAAATATCGTATCCCCGGATAAAATCTTCGTGTTGGAAAACTGCGTTCCGATCCCGGAGAAAGCAAAGCAGGACTACAGCGGACATCAGGCTGTTTTTCTGGGAAGGCTGTGTAAAGAAAAAGGAATCGAAGAGCTTTTGGAGAGCGCCAAAAGGGTACGGAAAGCGGTTCCGGATTTTGAGCTGGTACTTGGTGGCTTCTGGGAAAAGGGAAATGAAGAGCTGGAAGCAAAGGCCCGGGAGCTGTCGGATTTTGTCCGCTGTCCGGGCTGGGTGTCGGCAAAGGAGCGGGAAAGGCTGTTTGCCCAAAGCAGCGTTTTCGTGCTGCCGACCTGGTTTGAAG
>Scooby_p2__coassemble_177_pt1 | contig 51308 bp, 53 predicted proteins | sample Scooby_p2__metabat2_high_PE_043 | metagenome-assembled genome bin Scooby_p2
TCCCAAAAACACTTTCAAAATAGTAGAAGCTGAAGAGGCAGACAGAGGTGTTGACGAAATGGAAACGCCAGTAAAATAAACCAGCGTAGAATTTCCTACGCCTTGAAAGCCGCTCAGAAAAATGCAACTTGAAGGTATTTCTAAAATTTTAGAAATAGTTTACTTGTCTGGCTGACCGGCGGGCTGATCTTTTGCTATTCTTTCAAACACATTGCTTTTATTTTTTGTTTCATTAAATTTGAAACTAAAAAAAGAAACAGTTGTGTTGTAAAGATCTAACATATCTGAAGGGGCTATTTGTATAATATCATCATTAGATTCTGCTACATAAATATCATCTAAAGGGCGATATTCTACAGAATAGCCTATTTTACTAAAAAGGCGATCTAAGAGCATACTTTTTTCTAACGGCACATCTTCGCTTGACATTCCAAATAAATAAATCGGGTCTACATCTAATGCAGTTGCAACAGTTCTTAATGTGTCGAGACTCATGTTTTTAATCTTTCCGACTTCATATCTTTGAAGCGTTGCTGCACTTATGCCTGTCAAAGAAGCAAGTTCTGCAATAGAATAGCCTTTTCGCTTTCTTGCTTCATATATTCTTTTGGAAGTTATCTGTTCTCTTTCTTTGATACTTAATTCTTGGCGTTCCATTATATCCCTACCTTTCTAAAAAATAGTATAAGCATTAAAAGCCAAAAATGCAATAATTTACGTTCAAATATTGCAAAAATACAAAAAAAGAAGCTAAATATTTCAAAAATGATATTGACAGTATCAAAAATAAGCGATAATATAAGAATATCTCAAAAATGAGATATTTGAAACGGAATAGATACTTTTTTGAAACGGAGGTGTAATGTAAATGAGAATTGACAAAAATAAAATGCTGGTTGCAATGGCAAGAGCAAAGCTTAACCGTAGCGATCTTGCAGAAAAAGCAGGGTTAACGGTTCCGATAGTTGCAAACACATTGAATAGGGGAACTTGCAAGCCGGCTACTGCCGGAAACATTGCGGAGGCTCTTGGCGTAGACGTAACAGAAATTTTAGCCGATAACTGACGGCATGCCGGGCGGGCATGGGACGGACAGGGAAAAGGAAGGAGGACACCATGACAAAAAAGGAGCAGGCATTAATTATTTTGGAGGAGCTGAACGAGGAATACACGATTTCTACCTATATGGAAGAGGACGTGATCCGCGGCATTGTAGCCGGCTTAGTTCGTATTGAGCGGGAAGGAGGTTTTAACAGTGAGCAGGCAGGTATATAACGCGCGAGAGGTCGCAGAGCTTCTGGGAGTATCAGAAAGCAAGGCGTACCAGTTCATTAAGACGATGAACACAGAGCTTGAAAAGAAAGGATTTCTGACAATACGGGGAAAAGTCCCGGCGGCATACGTCCGTGAACGGTTCTTTGGAATCGCATCAGAGGGTACACAAAATGGGCTGGAAGATTTCGGAGGATGAAGCGCGGGAAATCTGGGAAGGTATGGCGCAGGCAGAACAAACCGGATTCTTTGATGGAATGTTCTCCGATCAGTGTCAGGCGTCGGAGTCGCTACCCTCCCGCGAAACGCTGCTTCATTCAATCAAGCCGGGAATGAAGCTGTACAAGTCCTTTTTCCTCAAAATATACGGCTATGAACGCACCACCCCGGGATTTGCCCGGCGGGCGCTGGATCGGCTGCGGCTGATCGCCGGATGCAGGAAAGGCGATGCCTATTATCAAACCATTGTGGCAGAATATGAGCACCAGAGAGACGAGGAACAAAAGAAAATTGTGATCCGGCTGCCGCAAGAATATGAAAAGAAAGAAGGTGAGGAATTACGGAAACAGAAAATAATGCAGGACTTACGCCAGAAGAGCGACAGAGAGCTATTGAGCTTATTGCAGAAGCTGAGATGAAAAAAAATAAAGCAAACGCTGTAGTATGTGAGAATGGTGTGGCGAGATTTGCAAGAAACATAGATAAAAAACACATTACATATTCTCAAGCAGACTCTTTGATGTCTACAGACCTTCCACCAGTCAAGTTCTTTATTGAAGGATTGCTCTCACAAGGGCTTGGAGGTTTATCTGCGAAATCAAAGCTTGGTAAAAGCTGGCTTGCATTGCAAATGGCTGTTGATCTGGCTTGTGGGGATAAGTTTCTGGGATTTCCGACACACAAAACAGGTGTACTTTACATTGACCTGGAAAATGTCCCTGCGCTCACACAGGACAGGATACGGAGGGTTCTGGAAGGCAGAAACCCACCATCGAACTTATACTTTGCTCATGACTTCAATTTGATGGGTGAAGGGTTTGAGGAGGATCTGAGTGAATTTCTTACTGCGCATAGCGAGGTGAAAGTTGTGATTATTGACGTATTTCAGAAAGTGAAAAGCGGGAAACAGAAAAACCAAACGGATTATGAAGCGGATTACGAAATTCTTACAAAACTAAAAAATCTTGCAGATAAGTTCGATTCCTGTATTTTCCCAATCTACCATGATCGAAAGTTTGTCGATCCGACAGATCCATTCAGTAATCTTCTTGGTTCTACTGCTGTTATAGGCGTAAGCGATTTCATGTGGGTTCTTTTCAAAGAAAAGCGTGAAGACAAAGAAGCTACTTTAGCAGTTACAGGGAGAACTATCATGGAGTCGGGATTTAAGCTAAAAAGAGATAGGGTCAAATGGGAAATGCTTGGAGATGCTGCCGCGGTAGAAGAAGCTAGAAAGCGCCGGGAATATGACTGCAATCCTATAGTGAATACTATTAGGAAACTGGTGGCACAAAATCACGGAAAATGGCGCGGACGGGTAAAAGAAATCGTGGACAGTAGCCAGTATTTTAAGGGATGCCGGATTTATGGAACACCGCAGAAGGTAAGCGCAGAGCTTAAAAAGTTACTCCCAGATATGGAAAAGTATGATTTGATTCATCATACAGAGGTTTCCAATGGATCAGCGAGTGCAATACACGTTTTTGAAGAAGGGATTCCATTCTCTTAAACTATATACAAGTATTCATTTTGTTCATTTCATTCATATATGAACAAGATGAATAAAATGAATACTATTGCATATCACTTAGATGCTATTTTCTTAAACTAAATATAAACGTTGATTTTATTGATATGTATTATTTAATATACAAAATTAACAAAATCAACGTTCTTTTTACCCCCTTTAATCATTATGGAGGAAGATGCAAATGAATTATAAAAATCTCATTATTGAAATGGTAAACAATTCAACCAATATTAAAATGCTGGAGTTGGCATATCGGTTCTGTAAGAAAATCTTAGGATAAGGAGGAACAGTTGATGAACTACAAGAAGATGATTATTGAAATGGTCAATAGCATTGAGGACGAGAGATTTTTAAGAAAAATTTACTCTTTTGTCCGGGAATTTTGGAAAGGAGGTAATTGAGCGATGGTAATAGAGAACTAGGGCGCGGAAATCTACGGAATTTATAACATCCTGAAAGAATGTATTGCTTATATGTCGCAAGATAAAGCCGGTCTAAGAATTTATGGCAATATTCATACCGATTGATAAAAATATTTACAAATAAAAGGAGCATGAACAATGAAGAAAGAGTATATAAACACAGCGGTTGAAGAATTAAACGGAGTATTCGTTGAAAGTACGGTACAGGAAGATGATGGGAGCGTTATTATCAAAGGTCATTCTGTGATTGATAGTGAAGTGGTAGAACAAGAGTTTCAAATCAAAGATAACGTGTTTTACGTTCGGACAGTTTGACAAGAAAAATAGCCCTGTAGGGACAGGCAATCTCTACAGAGCAGCACAGCCGGAGCTGTGACAATCTATCCTTTAAATGCCGGGCGGGCATTTTTAAAGGAGTAACTACATAATATCATGGTTTCTGGAAGAAAGGAATAAAAAAATCATGAATTACAAAATACTTGACGAAGAGTTAAAAATCTTCTTGAAATCTGACATTTTCAAAAAGGTACTACTGTCTTAGACTGTGCTATTAAGGATAGGGAAAGAATAGCCTAATTATAAAAGCATTGTCCCATTACGATCTTCAGGAAATAGTGTTGCCAGTACCGGAAGCCGGTGGTATAAGGGTCAGAAAGAAAAAAACGTGAAAATAACAGCGAAGGGCTGACAAAAAGGAGTGATAAAAGTATAATATGTCTATAAAGGTCAGAATATCTTATGAGAAGCCGCAGGAGCTTCAGAAAGTGCTTGAGTTGCTTCGCCCTATGATGAAGTCGTACAAGGCCGAAAAGAGCGGGAACGGGCTATATAAGAGAGCCTATGTGGAAATTGAGACAGAACACGAAAAGCCTCAAATACGGCGTTGATTTAGGCAAAACCGGGTAATAGGGGAATAGATGATTGTATAGGTGCTAAATATATGATTGCGCTATCCCCTCAAATTTGATATAATAAGAGTAGGCAAAAAGAATATTGCGGAGTACCCTGGACGGCCAGCAGTGCCGGACGGAAGCCATATAAAGGGCGTGGGAATAACTGTAAGCGAAAATTCGCTGGTTATTCCTGTGCCTTTTCTTTTTGCTTAGAATAGCCTACTATGGCGTAAAAAATAGGAGAATTATACATGAGTACAGAGAATATGAACATGGAGCAGAATGGAACCGCCACCCCGGCGGAAGTGGCAGGGGGACAGAAAACTTTTACGCAGGATGATGTAAACCGGATTGTGCAGGATCGTCTTGCAAAAGACCGGGCAAAAACATCCGAGGAAGTCAGTAAAAAGGAGCAGGAACTTGCTGCCCGTGAGTTTCGTTTGAATAGCCGTCAGAAGCTGATTGACAGGGGTTATCCTGAAAGCATTATGGAGGCGCTTAATTGCAGCAGTGAGGAAGCGTTCGACAAGGCGTTGGACGCATTAGACGGCCTTTTGAAAGAGAGAGGTTCTACTCTGGAGGATATGAAAGCCAGACAGAACGCCGCCAGATTTACGGCTCCTGTCAGCGGACATTCCCAGAACGGCCTTGATCGGATTCGGGAGGCTATGAGAATACAGGGAGTTTGATTGAATGGCTATTAACTTAACGACAGTATTTAAACCTTATACGGATGAATTATTCTCAACAGAGAGCAAGAAGGCCCTTTTGACCAATAATGATTTTGATTGGACAGGGGCACATACGGTCAAGGTATATAAGATTGGCACCAGCAAAATGACTGATTATGACAGAGCCGGAACTAATGTAGGAGTAACTACGGGAGAAGCGGGAACTGTGGTATGGTCAAGATATGGAGCCGTTGCAAGCCTAAACGCAACAACAGAGGAATTTACCTTAAAGAAAGACCGTTCCTTTACCTTTGCCATTGATAAGCTAGACACGGACGAAACAGCGCAGCAGCTTGAAGCCGCTTCTGCACTGGCAAGGCAGCAGAGAGAGGTTGTCATCCCGGAAGTGGATTCCTATGTTTATAATGTTATGGCTACGGGAGCCGGAACGAAGCCGGCGGCAGTAACATTGACAGAAACGAATATCTATTCCGAGATTTTAAAGGCAACAGAGGCTCTGGACGATGCCGAAGCACCAGAAAGCGGTCGAGTGCTTGTAGTATCTCCCAGCGTTTATTTGCTGATGAAGCGGAGCAAGGATATTACAATGGAAACGGAGATTGGGAACGATATGCGCTTGAAGGGCGTAATTTCCAATGTGGATGGGGCGGCGGTTGTGCGTATTCCTTCTGCCCGCCTCCCGAAAGATTTTGGCTTTATGCTGTGTCATCCGTGTGCATGTGTGGCGCCTACGAAGCTGGAAGATTATAAAATCCATGCTGATCCGCCGGGAATTAGCGGTTCTCTGGTAGAAGGCCGTGTTGTCTATGACGCTTTTATTCTGGACAATAAGAAAAAGGCTATTTACTATCAGGAGCATACAGCGGCAGAATAAGCTTTAATACAGCAGGCCCCTTGTTTTCGTAAGGATTGCAAGGGGGCTTGTTTTTTATGTGGGAGATATGTATGAGAACCAGAGATATGAATACTGTATTAAGGGTCTATCTGAGGTCTTGTTTATTTCCTTGACAACAGAGAAGGGCTACCGTCAGGGTGATAGGGAGGCATACATATCGGCCCAGGGTGTTATATATTTTTAAGTTATTGTTGAAGAGCCGGGAGGCGGAAAGGACTGCGAGAGCATAATATGGGCGGTTGGGGAAGTGGAGGACACAATAAGACGCATAGGCAGGTAGAGAAGCAGCGCTTTTTACGGGTTGATAGTTTTGCAGTATATGACAATTTGAGATATGATAAATATACCTGTTACAAAGACAAAGTGGATATTCGCGGAGGGTGTACGATTATCCGATATTATCCGCATAGTAAAGAGGCTGAAATCCTGGAGAATGGGGCTTACTATCCATTAGGACTTTCCAGAATAACCAATATTGACGGGCGTTCCCAAAGGCTTTATTTTTGCTGCCCCTACTGTGAGCGGCGGGTGCGTTATTTGTATCGGAATAGGAATGGTTTTTATATGTGCCGGAAATGCACCGGTTTGAATTACAGATCGCAGCAGGTCAGCGGCATGGCGGAAATGCGGCTGAAAATGGAACGCATTGTAGAACAAAAGCTAGATGGATATGGCTGGTATCAAGATTATGATTGTATAGCTGATGTACCGGCTCCACCCAAACCGCCTTATATGAGGTGGGAAGTTTATGAAGCCCTGATTGCAGAATTGAAGAAACTACAAAGTGATTATTATACAGCCTCTTATCGACAGCTTGCCGGAACTTCTTTAGGTCGGAGATTCCTTCTGGATTATAATCGAGATATGGAGGAATAAGCGGTACTAAAATGGTGCTAAGAAATTGCAAAAAGAAAAAATACAAGAGGAAAACAGGGAGAAAAGCCCATAAAATCAAGGGAAAATGGCTGGTATCAACAGGAAAAAGTTACTCTATGGGGAATGGTGGACGAGCTGCCAGAGGGACAGTGGGAAGTAGTTCGGGCGCGGTATCAGCACGGGGAGACACTCCAACAGATTGGCGACAGGCTGGCTATGACCTCCGGGGCTGTTCGCCGGATGGAATCGAAAGGGATGCACGGACTTAGAAAGCCGGACTGCCTTAGACGGCTCCGTCCCTTCCTGCCTGAAGCCGAACGGATATACAGCGAAGGGATGCACGGAAACGGTGCGTCAGCTTTTAATAGAACCTGGACAAGTAGCACGGAACGAGTGGCGATGAAGCTGTAATTTTTTTAATTGTCCCGTATTTGTCCCAGTTAAAAATAAAAAAAGCCCAGAAAGCCGACAAATACAGCATTCTGGACATAAGAAAAGCAGATGACGGGAATCGAACCCGCCTCCTCAGCTTGGGAAGCTGATGTTCTACCAATGAACTACATCTGCATGTCTGATATTATAACACAGCTTTTTTTAAAAGGGAACCCCCATTTTTATGATTTTTCAAAATTTACTCATCGTTCGGTTTGACGGCAGTATCCGGCGTGGATACTGCTAAATTTACAATTCTGACCTTTTAGAGATTTTTCACTTTTCGTTCCCCTGAAATTATGCTATACTGTCAACATACAAGTCGTCTGCGGGATGCCGGCGATTTATCAACAAAAGGGTCTGTACAGCGTGGCATCCACAGTCTGTGCGGACGACGGAAGGTGGTAGGATGCAGAGAATATTATTGAAGTTAAGCGGTGAGGCGCTGGCCGGCGAGAAGAAGCACGGTTTTGATGAGGATACTGTCAGGGCGGTGGCTCTGCAGGTGAAACAGCTGGTTGATGACGGCATAGAGGTCGGCATCGTGATCGGCGGCGGAAATTTCTGGAGAGGCCGTACGAGTGAGCACATCGACCGCACGAAAGCGGATCAGATCGGGATGCTCGCTACAGTGATGAACTGTATTTATGTTTCGGAGATTTTCCGTTCCGTGGGGATGATGACCAATATCCTGACACCTTTTGAATGCGGTTCTTTTACGAAGCTGTTTTCAAAGGACAGAGCCAACAAATATTTTGAGAAGGGTATGGTCGTCTTTTTTGCAGGAGGAACCGGGCATCCGTATTTTTCAACGGATACGGGAGTAGTGCTGCGTGCCATCGAGGTAGAAGCGGATGTAATATTGCTTGCCAAGGCGATAGACGGTGTGTACGATGATGACCCGGCAAAGAACCCCGATGCGAAGAAGTATGATGAAGTATCCATTCAGGAAGTGATAGACAAGAACCTTCAGGTAGTGGATATGACGGCGTCCATTCTGGCACGCGACAACAAAATGCCGATGTGGGTATTCGGCTTAAATGAAGAAAACAGTATTGTGAATGCGGTAAAGGGAGAGTTTGCCGGCACAAAGGTCACAGTATAAGGAGGATATGATGGACGAGAGATTACAGCAGTTTGAGACAAAGATGGGAAAGACCTGTGAATATCTGGAGGCGGATTATCAGACTATCCGCGCAGGTCGTGCAAATCCCCATGTTCTGGACAGGATACGCGTGGAATATTACGGCACGCCCACTCCTTTGCAGCAGGTCGGCAATGTAACGGTTCCCGAACCCAGGCTGATACAGATAGCTCCCTGGGAGAAATCTTTGATAAAAGAAATCGAGAAGGCTATCATGATGTCGGATCTCGGCATTACTCCTTCTAACGACGGCAATGTGGTACGTCTGGTATTTCCGGAAGTAACAGAGGAACGGCGTAAAGCCCTTGTAAAGGATGTCAAGAAGAAGGGCGAGGATGCAAAGGTTGCAATCCGCAACGTGCGTCGTGAAGGTAACGATTTCTTTAAGAAGCTGGCAAAAGAGGACGTTTCTGAGGATGAAATAAAGGAGCTTGAGGATAAGCTGCAGAAGCTTACGGACAAATATATCAAGGAAGTTGACAGCCTGATAGAAGTAAAATCCAAAGAGATCATGACGGTGTAAGACAGGGAAGGAGGCATGTTTGCCTCCTTTTTCCAAAGGGTGCACCGTCTTAAAAATAATTGGCCGCGTAAGCGGCGGAATGGGAGGAAATGATGAATATCCCGAATCATGTGGCTATCATTTTAGATGGCAACGGGCGCTGGGCAAAGGCAAAAGGAATGCCGAGGAATTACGGTCATGTGCAGGGAGCAAAGACCGTTGAGAAAATATGTGAGGAAGCATGGCGGATGGGGATACACTATCTGACGGTATATGCTTTTTCAACGGAGAACTGGAACCGTCCGGCGGATGAGGTAGAGGCGCTCATGACGCTTCTGAGAAATTATATGAAAACCTGTCTGAAAAAAGCAGCAAAAAACAATATGTGTGTGCGTGTGATAGGTGACAAAAGCCGTCTGGATGAGGATATCCGCAAGCGGATAGAGGAGCTGGAGGAATCTACAAAGGATAACACTGGTCTGCACTTTCAGATAGCACTCAATTACGGCGGCAGGGATGAAATAAGGCGCGCAGTGATGAAACTTGCGGAAGAGGTGCGAGAGGGACGTCTGTGGCCGGAACAGATAACAGAGGATGTGATAAGCGATACTCTGGATACAGCGGGAATCCCTGAGCCAGACCTTTTGATACGCACTTGCGGGGAACAGAGGATTTCCAATTTCCTGTTATGGCAGCTGGCGTATACAGAATTTTATTTTACGTCTGTGGCATGGCCGGATTTTTCAAAAGAAGAATTAGAAAAAGCCGTAGAGGCATATAATCATAGGGACAGAAGATACGGTCTCGTAAAGGAGGAGTAGGGATGTTCTGGAAAAGACTTGCCAGCAGCGCAGTACTCGTTGTGCTGGCGCTGATATTTCTTATTCTGGGCGGACCTGTGCTGGGTATCGTGTGTACGGTACTTTCACTGATCGCATTTCATGAGCTGACAAAGGCCTGCCATGTGGGTGAAAAGGGAGAAGAAAAGGCGCTGATAGCAGCCGGAGATATCGGAATTGTTTTATTTGGCGCGGTGATGATACTCACAAAAAATATGCTCTGGGGCATGGGGGCAGTCGTGCTGATGTTTCTGGCGTGTATGTTTGTTTATGTATTCCGCTTTCCCAAATACCATGCGAATCAGGTGATGACGGTATTCTTTTGCGCGTTTTATCCGGGAATGCTTTTTTCATTTCTTTATCTGACAAGGGAATTGACGTGGGGCGTCTATCTGGTATGGATGATATTCATAAGCTCATGGATATGCGATACGTGTGCGTATGTGACGGGAATGGCTTTCGGGAAGCATAAGCTGGCGCCTGTTTTGAGTCCGAAAAAATCGATAGAGGGCTCAATCGGCGGAGTTGTCGGATCGGCTGTCGTCGGCGCGTTATTTGCATGGCTTTTATTGCTTCCAATCACGCAGAAGCCGGAGACAGTGTGGGTTGTTGCCGTGATAGGGGCTGCAGGCGCGGTGATATCTCAGGTGGGTGATCTAGCGGCTTCCGCGATAAAGCGTGACCATCAGATAAAGGATTATGGAAAGCTGATACCGGGTCATGGAGGCATTATGGACCGGTTTGACAGCGTGCTTTTTACAGCTCCGGTCATTTATTATCTGTCAGTGCTTTTGCTGGGAGCGGCACATTAAAAAGATTTCATCAGCGCAGCGGACGGAAACGGCAGTGTGCGCGGAATGAGAGGGATATATGAAAAAGGTTGCGATTTTAGGGTCTACAGGTTCTATCGGGACGCAGACGCTGGAAATCATCCGGGATAACGGAGACATTCAGGCGGTGGCGCTGGCGGCAGGACAGAATGTGGAGCTGATGGAGGCTCAGATTCGGGAATTTCATCCGCTGATAGCAGGGATGTGGAGTGAAGATGCGGCAAAAGAGCTTCGACAGAGAGTCTCCGACCTTCCGGTAAAGATAGTCAGCGGTATGGAAGGACTGCTGGAGATAGCCTCTATGAAGGAGAGCGATATCGTAGTGACGGCGGTAGTCGGCATGATAGGCATCCGGCCGACCATTGCGGCGATAGAGAGCAAAAAGACGATAGCCCTTGCAAACAAGGAAACGCTTGTGACGGCGGGGCATCTTATCATGCCGTTGGCAGAAAAAATGGGAGTTTCCATCCTGCCTGTGGACAGTGAGCATTCCGCTATTTTTCAGTCTCTGCAGGGAGCGGGAAGCAATCGGGTACACAAGCTGTTGCTGACTGCCTCAGGAGGACCTTTCCGAGGCAAAAAAAAGGCGGAGCTGGAAAATATGACGCTTGCGGATGCGTTAAAGCATCCTAACTGGTCGATGGGCAAAAAGGTGACGATAGATTCTGCATCTCTTGTAAATAAAGGACTGGAGGTAATGGAGGCAAAGTGGCTGTTTGATATTCCTCTGGAGAAGATACAGGTGGTCGTGCATCCGCAGAGTATCGTGCATTCCGCAGTAGAATATGAGGACGGCGCGGTGATAGCGCAGCTGGGTCTTCCGGATATGAAGCTGCCTATCCAGTATGCGCTTTTGTATCCGGAGAGACGTCCGATGAACGCGCCTTTTATGGATCTGTTTTCTATCGGGCAGCTTACCTTTGAAGCACCGGACATGGAAACCTTCCCGGGGCTTGCGCTGGCGTATCGGGCGGCGCGCGAGGGCGGGAGTATGCCGACCGTTTTCAATGCGGCAAATGAGATGGCGGTAAAGCTCCTTCTTGCGGAAAAGATACGTTTTGCACAGATTCCGGATATTCTGGAGATGGCGATGGACGCTCATAAGATCATCGAACATCCTGATCTGGAAGAGATTCTGGCAACAGAGCGTCAGACCTATGAACTGATAGAGCGGGAGATGAAACTTTGATCGGAACAATTCTGATTTTTTTATTGATATTTTTTATAATCGTTATGGGGCATGAGTTCGGCCATTTTCTGATAGCGAAGGTGATCGGCATCAGAGTCAATGAATTCGTGATAGGAATGGGACCTAAGATCGCCGGCTTTAAAAAGGGTGAAACAGAATATGTGCTCCGGGCGTTTCCTCTGGGCGGTGCGTGTATTTTTGAAGGAGAGGATGGTCTGGAGAGTGCGGATGCAGGGAGTGATCCCGGTAATTTTCAGAATGCATCCGTATGGGCGCGGATAGGTACTGTGCTTGCAGGCCCCGTGTTTAATTTTTTGCTGGCGTTCGTATTTGCGATTATGGTTGCCGGTTATGCAGGGGCGGATATCCCTGTGCTGGGCGGCGTGACAGCAGGATCTGCGGCGGAAGCGGCTGGGATGCAGGCGGGCGATAAGATAGTCCGTTTTAACAGTAAGATAAGCCTGGCGCGTGAAATTTCCCTGGAAATGGCATTAAACCGTGATGGAAGTCCTGTGAAAGTGGCATATGAGCGCGATGGGAAAAGATATGAAACGGTTCTGACGCCTCAATATGATGAAGCGCTGGGGCGTTATCTGGTCGGCTTTGAAAATTATGCTCTTTACGACGAGGCAAAGGGCTTCGACCTGTTCCGATATGGCTGGTATCAGCTTCGGTTTTCCATTAAAAATTCCGTAACAAGCGTAAAGGCTTTCGTTCAGGGAAAGCTGACGAAGGACGATATCGCAGGTCCTGTCGGCATGGCCCAGATAGTGGATGAGGTCAGAGAAGCATCTGCTCCGGGCGGACCGGTGCTCGTATTTATGAATATGGTCAATCTGGCAATGCTGCTTTCGGTCAGTCTTGGCGTGATGAACCTTTTGCCGCTTCCGGCGCTGGACGGCGGGAGATTTGTATTTTTGCTGATAGAGGTGATACGGGGAAAGCCTGTTTCGCCTGAAAAAGAAGGAATGGTTCATTTTGCGGGCTTTGTCGTGCTGATGGTTGTAATGGTACTCGTACTGTTTAACGATATCCAGAGGCTTCTTCGCTGAATGGTTAGGCGGCATGGGGAAGTACAAGGCCGGATGCCGCAGGCTTCATGAAATAGCTTATTAAAAGTAAAAAGGTAATCAGATATAATGTCTGATTACCTTTTTGCTTTCTCTTGATAAAAGTGGACCCGATGGGATTCGAACCCACGGTCTCTGCGTTGCGAACGCAGCGCTTTCCCAGCTAAGCTACGAGCCCGAAATTTCTGAAGGAAACAGGAAGTATGACTGGAAGCAAGGGGGCTCGAACCCCTGACCTTTCGCGTGTGAGGCGAACGCTCATCCCGGCTGAGCTATGCTTCCGCTTACTGATAAAATTTATTTTATCACTTTATCAGCAAGAATCAAGACTAAATTATATTTCTCCTACACATTTTTTTCGGGCTTTGTATGCCTGGTATGGCGTTCGGTTGTTTCGGCAGAGGGGGAGCAGGTGTCTATCAGCTTTTCGATGAGCAGCTTTTTAACATAAACATCGAAACTGAGCATGCAGATAAAGGAAAAGGTGCGGAGAAAATCCTTATCCTTTTCAGGCGCATCCTGAAAAGTTGTCTGAGCTTTATCGTACTTTCGTATCACATCCTGTTTTAAAAAGTCTACTTCTTCCTTTTCAAGCCCGAATACCTCATTATAGACGTCTTCCAGTTTGAATCCGTCCTCTTTTCCAAAAAAGGAGTCTGTTACAGGCTTTAAAACGGTCTGGATATCGCTGATGGACAAAATCCCCTTATAATAGTAAATAAAGATGAGCAAAAGGATGTGTTCCCGCGAATATTTCTTTTTAACAGGAGGCGGGAGCAGGTCATTTTTGGCATAATTATTTATCATGGTCTTGGTAAGTATCTTATCCGTGCGGGGATTCCGGGTAGATTCTCTGAGACGGGAATCCATGAGGGTCGTTACCTGATCCATGTACAGTTCTATATCAGGGATATCGTCAGGGCGGATATATTCTATCCGGTCGAGACTGTCCAGAATGCTTTGCAGCAGGTCCTTTGTTTCCAGTGTCATAGAGGCTCTCCTTTCGGTATGCCGGACAGTTTCCGGCTGTCAATCTATAGTATATAGTATTGAAAACCAGATGACAAGGCTGAATTGGCGAAAAGATATAAGAAAGCCTGACAGTTCAGCTCTGCCTGTCACAGACTGTATAGCGCCGGGCGCTGCCGAAGGGCTGAACTGTCACAGGAAGGCAGCAGTTTACAGGCAGCGTCTGCTCACAAAAAAAGAAGCGGTGCATAAGATATAGCAACGCTATATTCTGGAGTATGATATGAGAAAAAAACTTTTGGGAGCCGTAATGGCGCTGACCCTGGTCGTGACGGGACTGGCAGGATGTACAGGTGAAAAAGCCGGAGGAGCGTCGGGGGATGCGGTGAAGGTAACGTTAAACGAGGTGGCTCATTCGATTTTTTATGCGCCGATGTATGTCGCAGTGGAAAAAGGGTATTTTGAGGATGAGGGACTTGATGTGACGCTCATAACAGGATTTGGAGCCGACAAAACGATGACCGCCCTTTTGTCCGGGGAGGCGGATATTGGCTTTATGGGATCGGAGTCGACAGTCTACACATATCTCGGTGGAAATGAGGATTATGCGGTCAATTTTGCACAGTTGACGCAGCGGGCGGGCAATTTTCTTGTTTCGAGAGAGCCGATAGAAGATTTTAAGTGGGAGATGCTTTCCGGCAAAAAGGTGCTCGGCGGGCGTGCAGGCGGAATGCCTGAACTTGTATTTGAATATATTTTAAAACAGCACGGCTTAGAACCGGAAAAAGATGTTTTGATAGATCAGAGCATTGATTTTGGTTCGACGGCAGCGGCATTTTCCGGCGGACAGGGAGAATTTACGATAGAATTCGAGCCGCATGCGACGGCGCTGGAGAAAAAAGGAGACGGCTATGTGGTCGCATCTTTGGGGGAGGATTCCGGATATGTGCCCTATACGGCTTTTTCTGCGAAAAAGAGCTATATCGAAAAGCATCCCGATGTGATACAGGCGTTCGTAAATGCTCTGCAGAAGGGCATGGACTATGTGGCACAGCACAGCCCGGAGGAAATAGCCGATGCGATAGCGCCGCAGTTTAAGGAAACGGACATGGGAACGCTGACAGCAATCGTAAAGCGTTATTATGAGCAGGATACATGGAAAGAAAACCTTATTTTTGAAGAAAATGCTTTTGTTCTGCTTCAGGATATTCTGGAAGAGGGCGGAGAATTAAAGGAAAGGGTTCCTTATGAAAAACTGGTAGATACAAAGTTTGCAAAAAAAGCGGTGGAGAAGTAATAAAACAGCGCCGGCAGACAGCCTGTATAAAAGCTGTCCGCCGGCGCTGGGATCGTCAAACGGCTTGTACCCCTCCAGCAAACCGTTTGATGCCGGTCAGGAGCGCCTGAGCGAAAATCCTGTCACTCGTCTTTGACGATTCTGCCGAATACAAGGTCATAACCGTCGCTGCCGTAATTTAAGGAACGGTTGACGCGGCTGATCGTTGCGGTGGAAGCACCTGTTTTTTCGGCGATATCCAGGTAGGTTTTACCTTCCTTGAGCATTGCAGCCACCTCGAAACGCTGAGAAAGTGAAAGCAGCTCGTTTACAGTACACAGGTCTTCAAAAAAGGCATAACATTCCTCTTTGTTTTCCAGACTCAGGATTGCTTCAAATAGATGATCTACCGCTTCTGTCTTGATTTTTTTGTTCATCCGAAATTACCCCTTTACAAAAATAAACGGACATTCTCTGTCCTCACATATCAGCATTTTAACATACTAAAGTTTGAAAGTAAAGAGAAGAGACGTATTATTTATCGAACTGTTGTGAACTGTCTGAAATCGCTAGAACCTCCCTTGTGCAAGGCTTTAAAATCTGATAGAATTGAGGACATGACGTTACTGTGCACACCAGCCTCAAACGCTCGCCGTTTGAGGCGTGAAAACATGATTCAGGGGTGAGCGGGCCTCTTTTACCCGGTAAAATTTTCAATAGGCCCGCGAAGATACTGTTCGCTGGCAAGCCGGTGAACAGTAACGGCACGACACATGGAATGGATTCAGGTAACGAGGAATGAGACAGCTCGTTACAGTTTTTGTAAGAGAGGGATTATGAGCATTTACGATACCTTAAATGACAGACAGAGAGAAGCGGTATTTAAGACGAAAGGGCCGGTGCTGATACTTGCAGGTGCAGGGAGCGGAAAGACGAGAGTGCTGACGCACAGGATTTCCTATCTGATAGAACATGAAGGGGTGCAGCCCTGGAATATCCTTGCCATTACATTCACAAATAAGGCGGCAGGGGAGATGAGGGAGCGTGTGGATGACCTGATAGGGCACGGAGCGGAAGCAGTCTGGGTTTCCACCTTTCATTCAACGTGCGTACGGATTTTAAGACGCTATATTGACAGGATAGGGTACGATACGAATTTTACCATTTATGATACGGACGACAGTAAAAATATCATCAAAGAAGTATGTAAAAAACTTCAGATAGACACAAAGCAATATAAAGAAAGGACGCTGATGTCCGCCATCTCTTCGGCGAAGGACGAGCTGATATCGCCGACAGAGTATGCGCTGAATGCGATGGGGGATTTTTCAAAGCAGAAGATAGCGGCAGTGTATCAGGAATATCAGGCTGCCCTGAAAAAGAATAATGCGCTGGATTTTGATGATTTGATCGTAAAGACGGTAGAGCTGTTCAGGACGTGCCCGGATGTGCTGGATTATTATCAGGAACGGTTCCGCTATATCATGGTAGACGAGTATCAGGATACAAATACAGCCCAGTTTCAGCTTATCCGGATACTGGCGGATAAATACCGGAACCTTTGTGTAGTTGGCGATGACGACCAGTCGATATATAAGTTCCGGGGGGCCAATATTAACAATATTCTGGATTATGAAAAGGTATTTCCGGAGGCGGCGGTCATCAAGCTGGAGCAGAACTATCGCTCGACGCAGACGATACTGGATGCTGCGAATGAGGTCATTCGCAACAATGTGGAACGTAAGATAAAGGCGCTCTGGACGGAGAAGGGTGAAGGGAGCCTGATACATTTCAAGCAGTTTGATACCGCATATGAGGAGGCTGAATTTATCGCAGACGATGTCTGTCGCAAAAAGCGGGCGCGGACAGCCGATTATAAAGACTGTGCAGTGCTCTACAGGACAAATGCCCAGGCGCGTCTTTTGGAAGAACGTTTTATCGTGGAAGGCATTCCCTATGATGTGGTCGGCGGCGTAAATTTCTATGCCCGCCGGGAAATAAAGGATATGCTCGCTTATTTGAAGACGGTGGACAACGGTCAGGATGATCTGCAGGTGCGCCGGATAATCAATGTGCCGAAGAGGGGGATCGGTGCGACGACGGTGAGCAGGGTACAGCAGTATGCGGATGAAACGGGTATCAGCTTTTATGATGCGCTGCGTCAGGCAGACCAGATACCGGGGCTGGGCAGGGCAGCGTCAAAGCTCTCGCCCTTTGTGACGCTGATACAGTCGCTGCGGGCAAAGCTGGAATACTATACGTTAAAGCAGCTTCTGGATGATATTATAGAAGCAACGGGCTATGTAAAGGAGCTTCAGGAATCAGATGACGAGGATGCGGAGGACAGAATAGCCAATATCAACGAGCTTGTCAGCAAGGTCGTCGCTTTTGAGGCGGCGCACGAGGATGCGACGCTGAGCAGCTTTTTGCAGGAGGTCGCGCTGGTGGCGGACATCGACGGCGTGGAGTCGGACAATAACAAGGTGCTCCTGATGACGCTGCATTCGGCGAAGGGTCTGGAATTCCCGGTCGTTTATCTTGCGGGGATGGAGGACGGGATATTCCCCAGCTATATGAGCATCATGGATGAAGACCCGACAGCCATCGAGGAAGAGCGGCGTCTGGCATATGTGGGGATAACCCGGGCAAAGGAAGAGCTGACTATCACCTGCGCGCGCCAGAGGATGATACGGGGTGAGACGCAGTACAATCCGGTGAGCCGTTTTGTAAAGGAGATACCGGCAGACCTTATGGACGGAAAGGTTTCAGGGGCAAAGAAGTTTTCGTTTGGATCGGAAAAAGAGGATTTCAGCGGCTTTTCCGGGTTTTCGGGCTTCTCGGGTTTTGGAGGTTCTTCTTATGGAACGAAGGAGAAAGAGCGACAGACCGGCGGTTTTTCCGGATTTTCAGGTTATGTGGATAAAAAGCCGGCAAAGGATACGGAAAAAGAGAGCGGATGGGGAAATTTTGGAAGCGCTGGCTCTTTTACCGGTTATGCAAAACCCAAGGCGGTCGTAAAGCCGAAAAAGACTTCGGAGGATCGAAAGCCCTTTATTGCACAGGGGCTGGGAAGTCTGAACGCAGCCGGGATATCAAAGGGGACGGCGAAGGCGTCGGGTCTGGAATATGGTGTGGGCGACAGAGTACGCCATATGAAATACGGAGACGGGACGGTAAAAAATATCGTGGACGGACCGAGGGATTATCAGGTGACGGTGGAGTTTGACGGCGCAGGACAGAAGGTCATGTACGCGGCTTTTGCAAAACTGAAAAAATTATAAAATTCGTGGTTTTTATAGTAAAATACGATGATTGGTGGTATGATAAGAATAACGAAAAGGGGAGATTTTCGCCGTTTGAGGCGGAAAATGAATATCAGAAAGGAAGGTTTTAAGTATGGCAAGACTGGATGAGATTTTAGATGTTATCAAGCACAGTGAGATCGAGAAGAAAAAAGAGGATAAGAAAAATTGTCTGTTTTGGATCCTTGCGGCGATAGGTGCAGTAGCGGCTGTTGCAGCCATTGCATATGCGGTTTATCGTTATCTGACGCCGAATTATCTGGAAGATTTTGACGATGATTTCGATGATGATTTTGAAGATGAGGATATGGATGAAGAGCCTGCAGAAGAAGCAGTGCCCGCTGAAAATAAAACAGAGGACGCAGAGTAAAGGCTGCCCTGACAGGAAGCGCTGACCTCCTTGCTTTTAAGGGAGGGACGGAAAAGACGGGATGCTCTGATGTTGGGATAAGCTGTTTCCCGACCGGTCAGGGTATCCCGTTTTGTGTTTGATGACGGGATGCGATGCGTTTGAGATGAGGAGGAAGTTTGTGAAAAAAGGACAGATAAGGACAGGAATTGTGGAAGAGGTAAGATTCCCGAACCGTGCGATGGTACGTCTGGAGCCTTTGGAAGGCGAAGAGACAGTATTGGAGACGGCGGAATACTGCGAAATCAAGGGCGCTCTGCCGGGGCAGAGGGTTTCTTTTGCGGTAACGAAGGTCCGTAAGGGCAAAGGAGAAGGGCGTCTGAAAGAGATATTGTCAAAAGCGCCGGAAGAGACGATGGATGAAGAGAATGGCGGCTGTCGCTATTTTGGAAGCTGCGGCGGCTGCAGTTACATGTCCATGCCTTATGAAGAAAGCCTGAAGATAAAAGAACAGCAGGTACACAGGCTTTTGGAGCCGGTATTGGCAAAGCAGGAGAATGTATGTAAGATAGAGCCGATAAAAGCAAGCCCGGTCTGTTACGGATACCGCAATAAGATGGAATTTACATTCGGAGACGAGGTCAAGAATGGCCCGCTGGCGCTTGGAATGCACAAAAAGGGCAGCTTTTACGATATTGTGACGGTGGATGGCTGCCGTATCGTGGACGAGGATTACAGTCGTATTCTGACAGCAACACTCACCTATTTTGAAAAGAAGAATACTCCCTTTTATCACCGGTTTACCCACGAGGGATATCTCAGGCATCTGCTTGTGCGCAGGGCGTCTTATACGGGCGAGATTTTAGTCGCGCTTGTGACGACAGGACAGGAGGGACCGGAGCTTGCGGCATGGAAAGAAGAGCTGCTTGCCCTTCCGTTAAACGGAAAGATAGCGGGAATCCTGCATATTGTGAACGATTCTCTGGCGGATGCGATCAAGAGCGACCGGATGGAGATATTGTACGGACAGGATTTCTTTTATGAAGAGCTGCTGGGATTGAAATTCAGAATTTCCACATTTTCCTTTTTCCAGACTAATACAAAGGGCGCAGAGGTGCTCTATGAAACGGCGCGGGAGTATGTGGGAAGCCTGTGCGAAGGAGAAGAAGAGCCTTCCAGCATCGTATATGACCTTTACAGCGGTACGGGGACTATCGCACAGCTGATGGCTCCGGTGGCCAAGAAGGTGATAGGTGTAGAGATCGTAGAAGAAGCGGTGGAAGCGGCGCGGGAAAATGCAAGGCAGAACGGACTTGAAAACTGTGAATTTATTGCAGGAGATGTTCTGAAGGTATTGGATGAGATTGAAGAAAAACCGGATTTCATCATTCTGGACCCTCCCAGGGACGGGGTGCATCCGAAGGCGCTTTCAAGGATAATCTCCTATGGAGTGGAACGTCTGGTATATATTTCCTGCAAGCCCACAAGCCTTGCGCGCGACCTGGAGATCTTCATTGAGAACGGGTATGAAGCGGTGCGGTGCGTGCCGGTGGACCAGTTCCCGTTCACAACGGGGATAGAGACCGTTGTTCTGCTTTCCAGAAGACAGGATTGAATCTGAAAAATCCCAGCCGGGTATAAAAGCGGATAGATAAAAATGCCCTCGAAGTCAGCAAACAGCAGGCTGCTTCAGGGCATTTTATCGTGATATCATTATGAAATAAAGAGTTCGTTTTTCTTTCTGTCTGCACAAGCCGCTTCCATTTTCTTGGATGCGACTTTTACCATAAGAGAATTGACTTTTCGGCCGTTATTTGGACAGACGCTGATACATCTCATGCAGGATATGCACAGGTTTTTGTCTGTCTTTTTAGGGTCATCCAGCGAGATAGCCCCGACCGGACACAGCTTCGCACAAAGGCCGCAGCCAGTGCATTTTCCTCCTGCTTTCGGTTTTAAGGGAACGCCATTATATTCCCGATAGGGGAAATTGCCCGGTACGTCTAATTTTTCACAGGCTGTTTCATTTTTTATTTTGTCCAGTATCTTTTCTGCAAACTGTGCTAGCTCCTTTTGATCGTTTTCATCCGGACGTCCTGTTGCAAACTGGTGCATAATGGAATGTTCTGCAACCGCCGCAATAGCTGCAACACAGCGGAAATTTTTCTTTTCAGCAAAATCTGCAAGCTCTCTGAATGTATCGTCATAGGCCCTGTTGCCATAAGATACGACTAAAACAGCTTTGGCATTGTTGCCAAGCAATCCGCTCATCCGTTTCAGTGCAACGGAAGGGACTCTGCCGCCGTAGGAGGGAACGCCGATAATGCAAAGGTCATCCTGAGAGAATGACGGATGAAAATCATTTTCCCGTCTGCTTAAATCAAATTCCTGATAGTCTCCAAATTCATCTGCAATTTCTTTTACGATTTTTTCTGTGCTGCCTGTGGGGCTGAAATAGATAGCGTATACGTTCATGTTTATGACCGCCTTTCCCTTTCTTCAATACAACGCTTCAACATAGGTTCTACCTGCTGCCAAAATAAAATGACCGGTTTCACAGTCGAGGCATTAAAGTCAATGTAGTAATAATTTTTTGTTCCCTCCCGACGCATGCAGATAATGCCGGCATCTAACAATACCTTAAGATGATGGGATACTGCCGATCGGGAAACATGGCTTTTCTTTTGGATATCTCCAACCCTGATACCGCCCATTCCTCCGGATTCGATGAGGGATAATAAGATTTCCTGCCGTACTTCGTCGCCTAAAATTGTCATAATGGGTCTGGCAAGATTGTAGTTTTCAATAAATCGGGCTTTTTCCAAAGTAAAATCATTTTCCATTCTGTTTCTCCTATGGTCAACCTGCATGAACTATTATAACTGCCATGTGAGTGAAATTCAACATTGGTAGCGCAAATAGAGACCCTTATATGTAATGGTACAGCCATCTGGGAGTGTTGGAGCAGAGGATAAAAATAAAGTGTTGACAATACAGTTGCTGAATAGTTTATACTGCGGATGAAAAAAAGAGAAAGCTGTCCGGTACTGCAACAGGGCGATAGCGGACGGCATCGCGTGATGAGATAAAGGCTGACCAAGGCGGAACTTTTCGGTAAAATTCGTAATATTTCGAGAAAATCCGAGATTTTTCGGGACAAATAGTGCCCGTGTTTCTCGGATTTTCTCGATTTTTCCCGTTTTTTCACGATGACGATTTCTTGCAGAAATTCCCAATATGAGCCTATAATGAGCGTGCGAAAGGGAAATTTCGACAAACAGAGAGGACGGGTATAAAAATGGAACAGCTTACAATGGCAGCAGGAAGAGAAGGCGAAAGAGTGGTGCAGATCCTGACGGATTTGATGAAAAACAATAGAGAGTTTCAGATTATGATAACGGTTCCGGCGGCAGACAGTGAGGGAAGCGAGCTTGCAGCTGAGAAAGTGACAGGAAAAGAGGAAGCAGGCAGTTATGACCTGGAAAAGGATGTCACGGAGATGATACATGAGATAGGAGTTCCTGCTCACATCAAGGGATATCAGTATTTGAGGGAGGCAATACAGATGTCGGTTAACGATATGGATATGCTTGGCTCTATCACAAAGACATTGTATCCGACAATAGCCAAAAAGTATCAGACGACGCCCAGCCGTGTGGAACGCGCCATCCGTCACGCGATAGAGGTGGCATGGAACAGGGGGAGGATGGAAACGCTGGACGCCCTGTTTGGATACACGATCAATACGGGAAAAGGGAAGCCTACAAATTCGGAGTTTATCGCGCTGATAGCAGATAAACTCCGGCTTCGTCACCGCCTGTGAAAGGCGGTCAGGTATTTTTCATGATGATGGTGCCGACACAGTCTGCGACGTGTTCGCAGGCATCGGCGCAGCTTTCCATGATGTCGTAAATCTTGCGCCATGCGATGATCTCCAGAACGTCGGAGGAAGTGTGGCGTATTTTCTTGGTGGCTTCCAGATAGATGACGTCGCATTCCTCTTCCAGATTATTGATGCTGATGAGCATCTCCTGCAGTTTTGCAGGTCTTTTGAAATTGGGGAGCTCGCGGAGCATATCTCTCATCAGGGAGCAGCCTTCGGAAAGTTTTTTGGCAAAATGGATGCCGTCATCGGTAACACAGGGAAGCTCATCCATGTAAAAACGCTGCAGTATCTCTTCAATGATGTCTGTAACATCATCTATATTCTGACTGATGAGGGCAAGATCCTCACGGTCGATGGGGGTAACGAAGGCGCGTGCGAGCGCGTCTGTCATTTCGTGCTTTTTCGTATCGCCCTCATGCTCCAGCTCGTGCATGGTATCCAGCATGGTGCGGATGGCAGAGGAGCTGTATTCACTCAGGCATTTCACGAGAAAGTCTGCCGCGCGGCAGGAACATTCTGCGCTTTCTATAAGATTTTCATAAAAAAAACGGTCTGCTTTGTTTGTCATAATGGGTCATCCTTTCTGATGTTAAAAAATAGCCATGAACAGTTTTGTCATGATAAAACCGATAAGTCCGCAGCCGGGGAAGGTCAGTATCCACGTCATACCCATCTCCTTGACAACGGAAAAATTGATGGCGGAAATGCGCTTTACGGCGCCGACACCCATGATAGCCGTTGTTTTTGCATGGGTGGTCGATACGGGGATTCCGAATACGGATGAAAACAGCAGACAGAGCGAAGCTGCGATATCTGCGGAAAATCCCTGATATTTTTCGAGTTTTACCATATCCATGCCAACGGATTTGATTATCTTTTTACCGCCGATGGATGTGCCGAGTCCCATGACAACGGAACACAGAAGCATGAGCCATATCGGCATTTCAACGGAGACAGAGGTGGACTGTCCGTTTGCCAGAAGAAGGCTCAGGAGGATAACGCCCATAAATTTCTGGCCATCCTGCGCGCCGTGCATGAATGACATGCAGGCTGCGCCGAATATCTGCGCTCCGGTAAAAAAGGAATTTGTCTTTCGGCGGTCGGCAGCCCGAAAGAGCAGCGTAACAAGCTTGCAGACGATCCAACCCATTCCAAAGCCTAAAACGACAGAAATGACAAGGCCATAGATGACCTTGATCCATTCGGAACCGTTGACTCCCGAAAGGCTGCCGTGCAGAGCAATGGCAGACCCGGTCAAGCCTGCAATGAGGGCATGGCTTTCGCTGGTGGGAATACCGAATACCCATGCAAGAACCGCCCAGAGTACGATGGCAAAAAGCGCTGCGGACAGGGCAACGATAGCCTGATGGGAATCATTGCCGAAATCTACCATCTGGGTGATCGTCTCAGCAACAGTGGCGTTAAACATGCTCATCAGGAAAACGCCAAGAAAATTGAAGACGGCAGCCATCAAAATGGCGGCGCGCGCCGACATACAGCGGGTTACAACGCAGGTGGCGATGGCATTTGGAGCGTCTGTCCAGCCGTTTACCAAAATAACGCCCATCGTCAGGAGAACTGCAAGAAGCAGGAGCGGATTGGACGATACCTGCCCCCAGAAATACTGAAATGATAAATCCATGAAAAACCTCCGTTTTTGCTTTTATCGGTTAGCCCATTCGGAAAAACGCTGAATGCCTTCCTTGTTGCCGGAAACAATGAGAATATCTCCGGTCTGAAAACGATAAGTGGGGACGACATGCTCTAAAACATCGGCACCATTTTGGATAGCGATGATGTTTAAATTGAAATGGGAGCGCAGACCTACCTCCTGAACGGTCCTGCCAATCAGAGCGTCGGGAGTAAGGAGCTTGGAAATATTGATTTTTTCGCTCAGCTGGATAAAGTCCAGAACGCTGTTGTTCACAAGGCGGTTGGCAAGGCGTTCCGCCATATCGCGTTCGGGATACACGACTTCTGCGCCAAGGCGGGTCAGAATCTCTCCGTGTTCCGGGCTGGTAGCTTTGGAGATGACAGAAGGGATGCCAAGACTGACCAGGTTTAAGGTTGTCAGGATGGAAGATTCCATATGCTCGCCGATGCAGACGATGGCGATATCACAGTTCTGGATACCTGTCTCTGCCAGCGTTTTTTTGTCGAGCGTATTGACAACGAGGGCATTTTCAGTAAGTTCACGCATTTCCCGTACCCGTTCTTCGTCGCGGTCTATGACGAGCAGTTCAGCTCCGGATTTTGCGAGCTCGCGGGCCAGGGCTTCGCCAAAGCGCCCCAGACCGACGATTCCGTATGCGGTCGTACTTTTCTTTCTTTTTCCAAACATGATGATTCTCCTTTATTTTTGATATTTAACCGATAGAAATATTTCCTTCCGGGTAGCGGACGCGTTCGCCCAGCGTAAAGTGCCACAAAGAAGCGATGGTCAAAGGTCCGAGGCGGCCGATGAACATGACGAGGATGGATAAAAGCTTGCTTTTTACGCTCAGCCCGGCGGTGATGCCGGTGGAAAGTCCGACGGTGCCGAAAGCGCTTGTCATCTCAAAGAGGGCGTCGCGCAGAGAAAGTCCAGGTTCAAAGACCACAAGAAGATAAGTGGCTGTGATGACGATAAAAAGCGCCAGCGTTGTGATAACAGCTGCCTTGCGGAACGCATCCTTGGGGAGAGAGTTTTTAAATGCTTTCTCGGAATGGTTGGTGGCGGCGGAATGAATGCCTACCAGGAGCGCAAAAAAGGTGCTTGTTTTGATGCCGCCGCCGGTGGAGCCGGGAGATGCGCCGATGAACATAAGGACCGTCATAACGAGCAGTCCGGCATTGGAAAAGTCACCCAGCGCATAGGTGGAAAATCCTGCGGTTCTTGCGGATACGCTGTTGAAAAAAGCGCCGAGCCATGTAACGTCTTCAGTGCATTTTAATAAGATGGTTCCGGCAAGGAGCAGGACCGCGCTCGTGCTCAGGACAACCTTTGCATGCATGGAAAGCTTTTTCCAGCAAAAGCGTTTTAAAAACAGCTCCCGGATAACAAGAAAGCCGATGCCTCCGAAAAATATGAGCGCACAGGTGACAAGGTTTAGCAGGACGTTATTCTGATACGGGATAAGGCTCGTGCCGCCGCCCAGATTGTCAAAACCGGAGTTGTTAAACGCCGCAACAGAGTGGAACAGGCTGATGCCGAGCGCCTTTGGCAGCGGAAAATCGCGGGCAAATACAGGAAAACTTAAAAGCGCACCGACAAGCTCAAAGGTTACAGTCGTCAGAAAAATCGCTTTTACAAAGCGGACGAGTCCTTTGCCGGAATCCACGTTCATGGCTTCCCGGATGAGGCGGCGTCCTTTTAAGTCCACGCGCTGGCGTATCGCTATCATGATGCCGACGCCGATGGAAGTAACACCCAGTCCGCCGATCTGAATGAGCATCGCAAGAAAAAACTGGCCCAGAGGGGTAAAGGTATCTCCGGTATCCACGGCAATCAGACCGGTAACGCAGACCGCGCTCGTTGAGGTATAGAGCGCATCGATGTAGCTGACCGAAACGCCGTCTTTGACGCTACAGGGCAGCATCAAAAGCAGAGAGCCTATCAGGATGACGAGCAAAAATCCCAGCGTAATGATGCGTGCAGGGGACTGGCGTTTCACCAGATTAAAAAGTTGCATAATGGTAATCTCCTTTAGGAATCTTCATTGTACATCCGGTAGCCGACGCCAAGCTCGTTTGAGATATAACGGTTGTCGCCGGGAGTGGAACCGAGTTTTTTGCGGATATTCGCCATGTTGACCTGAAGCTTTTTGATGCTGCCGTCGTCACCTGATCCCCAGACTGCCCGGATGATGGCGCTGTAGGTAAGCACCTTTCCGGCATGGGAGGATAAAAAGGCGACGATATTGTATTCAGTCTGGGTCAGTCGGATGTCCTGACCGGCGACAGTCACGCGGCGGCTGTCATAATCGATGGAAAGATCCGCGACATGGAAGCTTTTTCCCGGAGGAGCGCCCGGCTCGGCGATGCAGCTCGTCCGCAGGGCAGCGCGCACGCGTGCCAAAAGCTCCGCAGTGCCAAAGGGCTTTGTGATATAGTCGTTTGCCCCCAAATCGAGAGCTTCCACCTTGTCGGTCTCTGCGGTACGGGCAGACAGGACAAGGATAGGTGTGTTGGAAACGGCACGGATTTTTTTGATGAGTTCAGTCCCATCCATATCCGGAAGGCCGAGATCCAAAATGCACAGGTCCGGTTTATGGGAGGAAAAGATAAGCCCTGCCTCTGTTCCGGTACGGCACGCCAGAGGTTTATAGCCGTTTGCTTTTAAAATGACCGAGATAAAACTTCGGATTTTGGATTCGTCCTCTATGATGAGTATCTTGTATTTATTATTGCTCATTTCTCAAACTGTTCCTCCATCGGTAAAGAAAACCGGAATATGCATCCGCCCTCCTTGCGGTTTTGGGCGGAGATATCGCCTCCGTGGGCGCGGACGATGGCGCTGCAGACAGACAGTCCGATTCCCATAGAGCTTTTCAGCCCGTCTGCGGGGACATTGTGTCTGGGAAGATAGCCGTCAAATAAATGTTCCATCAGCTCTCTGGGGATACCGCAGCCATCGTCGCTCACTTCGAATATCGCCCGATTGTCCAAAACAAATACCTTTAATTTAAGCTGTCGCATGCCTTTTGCGTGCTGAACTGCGTTTTCCAGCAGATTGTTCAGCACCTGCTGAATGAGCATGGCGTCCATAGGGATGCTGACAAAATCGTCCGGAAGTTCCAGCATGACCGCCTGCTCGGGAAAACGCTTGTGAAAACGGATGACCGCAGAATCGATGAGTTCGTCAAGTACCGTCGGGGTTTTGATGAGTTCGACACCCTCCGCATCGATACGGGTGACGGAGAGCAGGTTTTCAACCATTCCGGTAAGCCATTCGGCGTCTTCCCTGATTTCGTCCAACAGCTTTAAGTGCTGCTTTTTGGAGAGCAGGTCATAGTTTTCGGCAGCCGCCATGCAGGAGCCGTAAATAGTCGTCAGCGGCGTGCGCAGGTCGTGGGAGATAGCGCGAAGAAGGTTTGCGCGCATTTTTTCAAGGTCGCTTTCGGCGCGCAGCTTTTCCTGGCGGACGACACGGGTCGTCAGCATACTCGTGGCGATGGAGATGGTAAGCATAATGAGCGCCGAGAAGAAATTTTCAGGGATGGTAAAATTGAAATTATAATAAGGAAAGGTAAAAACGAAATTAACGGCGAGAGTTCCGGCAAGGGCGGCGATGACGCCCGGCAGCCAGCCGTTCGTGTATAAGGAAATGAGAAAAACCGCCAGGATAAAAATGGCGGGAATGAGCGTTTCCGTATGCAGCGCGTAGCGCGCCAGAAATCCGGCGGCAAGCGCGAGTATAAAAATGCCTGCAAAAAGCAGGATATCTTTAGCGGACAGCTTGTTTTGCTCCAAGGAAAGTGCCTCCGTGTCATACCGTTTTTTGAAATATACAATACAGTATAATATATTTGAAGTAAAGATTCAGCAAAGAAATTGAAAAATCATGGAAAAATAGTGATGATCCATCCTTCTGGCAGCGCGCAGAGCCGGACGCTGCCGGAAGGATGGGATGATATGAAAAAAGAAGAACAGGTTTGTGTTGTGGGGGAAAGGGGCGGATGGTATAATGGAGAGAGATACAGCGGAGTGGTGAGACAGAGAAAACGTAAGGAGGTAATTTGGACCGTATTTTTTTGATAGTCGTATTTTTGTTTCTTCTGGCGGCAGCGGCACGGTCTGACTTAAAGGAGAGAAGGATACCGGATATCGTGTCGGCGGGGATAATGCTGACCGGGATAGCGGCGGTCTGGTGGATGCCGGAGACCGGTATATGGCAGAGGATTGCAGGGATGTTGGCGGTGAGTGTTCCTCTCCTTATCGTTACCATGATAAAACAGGGGGCGTTCGGCGGAGGGGATATCAAGCTTTTAGCTGCGGGCGGCCTGTTTTTGGGTGCGGATGCGGTATTGGAAGCATTTTTTATTGCGATGACTGCGGCGGGGCTGTACGGTATCGTGTTGCTCATGAAGGGCAAAGGCAGGAAGAAAAAATTTGCACTGGGACCTTTTTTGTGCATGGGGATGGCGTTCAGCCTGTTTTCAGGGGAATTTTTGTGGAATTGATTTCGGGAAAGGGGCTTTACAAAAGCGGAAAAAGATTGCTACAATATAGATTAGAAAAGAAGCGGCGAGACATGCGGAAGAATCTGCGGTCCGCCGCTGTTTGCGGGTAAGGACAGGAGTTTTTGGAAGATGGCAAAGCAGAAAAAGAGAAGGAAAAAGGCGGAAAAACAGAAAATCTATGTAGCGGCAGCGGCAGCCGTTGTGGCAGCGGCGGCAGGAAGCACTCTTATTTACTTGAATCTTCCGCAGACAAAGCTTGGAAAACAGCTCGATCAGGCAGTGGAATACATGATGAATATGGATTATGTGCAGGCGGAAGAAGCATATCAGACAGCGCTTTCTATTGATGAGGGGAGCGAGCGGGCATATCGGGGGCTGGCAGATGACTATATGGCGCAGGGAAGGATAGCAGATGCAGAGGATATATTAAAAAAGGGCTATGAAGTGACAGATTCGGAGGTCCTTTTGCAGAATTACTGTGCGACAGTCTTAAACGATGTGGTAAAAGCGCTCAATGAGGGACGAGCCGGTATTGAGGAAATTTCCAGATGTATCGATGTTTTGGAGGAAGACCCTGATAATGCCCGGACGCCGGAGATTTTACTGGCTTGCATCGGACGATTTTGGGAAAGTCAGAAGGGCAGCAGGATAATGCTTGAAAATATCGGTGATTTTGCGGCATATCAGGAAAGCGCGGACAGGCTGCTTTCGATGGCGGAACAGGATGGAATGTATGTACAGGCGGCGGGAAGTATGGTCGTGCCGGAAGCTTCTACGGTGTATCTGAGCCTTTCAAACAGAGAGCAGTATATCGGGCTTTTGACGCGGGCGCAGGCGCTGGGCACACAGGGAGCCGACCAGCTTTTGGCATGCCTTAAAATGCAGCAGGAGGTCAGCGATTATTTCACACCGATGTTTGAGGCGTTTGAAGCGAAGGAATTTGAAAAAGCAAAGGAATTCATTGTTTCAGAAAAATATCAGGCGATGCGTGATGCCTTTATCGGGGACACGATGGAATACTGGAAAGAAAATACCTATGTGCCTGTGACAAAAGAGGCGATCGTATTTTCAAAGTCCGGGGAGGACTGGGAGTTTTCCTTTGTTGAGGACGATGGGCTGGCGGTTCCCACGGGAACGATAAGGGTTTTGGGAGAAAAAATGAAGGATCTGGGTGTCCAGAGGAGCAGCATCGAATATGTTCCTGCGTACGATCCGGAAAATTATTATCCTCATACGGAATATGAGATTGTATATTGGAATACGATGGTGAGCGGTATTGCTACTGATACGAGTCAGGCGGTATCGCGTATGAATTACCGTTTTGCAGAGAAAATATATACGCAGAACGGATCTGAAGCAAATATGATATATGATTGGGGCGGAGCGAATGAGAAGAGAAAGAAAGAATGATTGCAATATGACAGAGGGCGCACCCGCAAGGAAGCTGTTTTTCTTTGCGGCGCCGATGATATTGGGAAACCTGTTCCAGCAGCTTTACAATATGGCGGACTCGGTGATAGTGGGGCAGTTTGCAGGCGTGGATGCGCTGGCGGCAGTGGGTGCGTCGTATGCGTTGACGACGGTTTTTGTGATGCTGGCGATTGGCGGAGGAAACGGTTCGGCGGTCGTTACAGCCCAGTATCTGGGAGCAAAAAGATATCGGGAGTTAAAAACCTCCGTCTCAACGGCTCTGACGGCGTTTTTGGCGCTGGGCATCCTTCTGGCTGCGGCAGGTTATTTTGGCTCCGGAATGATATTGACCGCGTTAAAAACACCGGAAAATATTTTGGAGATGGCGCAGCAGTATCTGAATATTTATTTTGTAGGACTGCCGTTTTTGTTTCTGTATAACGTGCTGGCGAGTATGTTTAATGCGCTGGGGGATTCAAAAACGCCCTTGTATCTGCTCATTTTTTCATCAGTTGTGAATGTGGGGCTGGATATCTGGTTTGTGGCAGGATTTTCGATGGGAGTTGCAGGAGTAGCGGTCGCAACTGTCATTGCTCAGGGGACGGCGGCGGTTATTTCCTTTTTGCTTCTGCTCAGAAAGCTGCGTGATTATGAAGTGCCGGATGATGATGCCTGCAAAGCGGGAGACAGAAAACTGTTTGATGCGGATATGCTGGCACATATGGTTAAGATGGCGATTCCGACGATGCTCCAGCAGTCTATCGTTTCGGTAGGGATGCTCCTTGTTCAGTCTGTGATAAACCGGTTCGGTTCGGATGTGCTGGCAGGATACACGGCTGCGGGACGTATCGAATCAATATGTATCGTACCGATGATAGCGGCGGGTAATGCGGTGGCAACCTTTACTGCGCAGAATGTGGGAGCCGGAAAGCATGAGCGCGTGCGGGAAGGCTACAGGAGTGCCTATGGGATGGTATTTGGTTTTGCAGCAGTTATCTGCATAGCGGTCCTGCTTTCCAGAAAAGCGCTGATAGGCATGTTTCTGGATGGAGCGGGGAACGCGGCGGCATATGAAACGGGCATATCCTATCTGTCCTTTATTGCTTTTTTCTATGTGCTGATAGGTTTAAAGGCGATAACAGACGGCGTTTTGAGGGGCAGCGGGGACGTGGGCGTGTTTATGGCTGCAAATCTCATAAATCTGAGCATCCGGGTGTCGGCTGCATACCTGTTGGCGCCGGTGCTGGGAGCGGCTGCGGTCTGGTATGCGGAGCCGATGGGATGGGCGGTCAATTACCTGCTCTCTTTTCTTCGTTACAAGTCAGGAAAATGGCGCACAAAAAAGCTGATTTCATGATGATGCTGTAGTTGGGGCGTGTGCTATTAGGAAGGAGACGGACTTATGAAAAGATGTGTTATCGTAGGAGCGGGGGAACTGAAGGTTTCGGCGATTCCGGTCAAAGAGGATGATTATGTGATAGCGGCAGACGGCGGATATGCCTATTGCAAAGGGCTGGGCATCGTGCCGGATTTGATACTTGGCGACTTTGACTCGGTAGAGGAGGCGGATGCAGAGCAGATAGCCCGGATTCAGAAAATATGTCCGGACAGTGTCGTCATCCTTCCGACGGAGAAGGACGATACGGATATGTTGGCGGCGATACGGATGGGACTTTCGGAAGGCTGCCGGGAATTTCGGATATATGCCGCCCAGGGAGGCAGGCTGGAGCATACGTTTGCCAATGTGCAGTGTCTCATCTATTTAAAAGAGTGTGGTGCGTCCGGTTGTCTGGTAGACGAGACAAGTACGGTCTTTATTGTTCAGAACGAAACGGTCTGGTTTCAGGAAAGCGCGTCCGGCTATCTGTCCCTTTTTTCCATGGGGGAAAAAGCGGAGGGCGTGACGATACGCAATATGAAGTATGAGCTTGACCGGGCAGAGCTTACAAACAGCTATCCGATAGGGATTTCAAATGAATTTATCGGAAAGAGGGCGTCGGTAACAGTGGAAAAGGGAACGCTGGCGGCGATATTATCGCGGAAAGAAAAATGAAAGTACCCTATTTAGAGTGACAAAAAGGCGGCTGCCGCAATTTGAAGCGGCTGCCGCTCTTTTGTTATACCACGTTTTTAAACTGGCTCATATACAGGTCGTAATAGAAGCCCTTCTTTGCCATCAGCTCCTGTGCATTTCCTTCTTCGATGATGTGTCCGTCGGCGATGACGAAGATACGGTCCGCCTTCTGGATAGTGGAAAGCCTGTGGGCGATGACGAAGGAAGTTCTGCCCTTTAAAAGCTGTTCGATACCCTCCTGAACGAGAAGTTCGGTGTTCGTATCGATACTGCTCGTCGCCTCGTCAAGAATGAGGATACGCGGATCGGACACCATTGTGCGGGCGAAGGCAAGAAGCTGTTTTTGTCCGATGGAAAGACCGCCGCCACGCTCGGAAAGCTCCGTATCATAGCCCTTTTCGAGCTTCATGATAAAATCATGGGCATTGACGGCTTTTGCCGCAGCGATGATTTCCTCATCGGTAGCGTCCAGCCTGCCGTAGCGGATATTTTCGCGGATGGTGCCGGAGAACAGGAAGTTATCCTGCGTCATGACGCCCATCTGTTGACGCAGGCTCTCGATGGAAACCTTTTTCAGGTCATAGTCGTCGATAAGGATGCGTCCTTTTTGGATATCGTAAAACCGGCTGATCAGGTTGACGATAGTCGTCTTTCCGGCTCCGGTAGGACCGACGAGAGCAATGGTCTGACCGGGCTTTACATGGAAGCTCACATGATCCAGCACGTTCTTTTCGCCGTCATAGGAAAAGGAAACGTCGTCGAAGGTAACGGAGCCTTCGACCAGAGGAAGCTCGCTCACGCCGGTATCGTCCGCTATTTGCGGTTTGGTATCCAGAATCTCGAAAATCCGTTCCGCACCGGCGATATTGGTGATGATCTGATTGTAAAAGTTGCTCAGGTTCATGATAGGGCGCCAGAACATCGAGATATAGGAGCCGAAGGCGATGAGCGTGCCGACGGATATCTTATCGGTACCAAGGATAACGATGCCCGTAAAATACAGGGAAATGGTACCGAGCCCCCAGCAGAAGTCGATGACGGAGCCGAAAGAGTCGTTTAAGCGCACCGCGTGGATGAAGGAATCCCGGTGCTCATCTGTGAGCTGCCGGAACGTGTTTTTCGTTTCCTCTTCGGCGGTAAAGCTCTGGATGATGCGGATGCCGGAAAGGTCCTCGTGTACAAAAGCGTTTAGGTTGGAGGATTTTTTTCGGTGTACCTGCCATCGCTTGTGGGAATATACCTGAATGAACCACATACAGCCTGCCATTAGCGGAAGACTGATGAGAGAGGCTGCAGCGAGGGCGGGATTTTTGGCAAACATGATGCCGACTACAGCACAGATGGTGAAAAAATCCGGGAGCAGCGTCGTCACGCAGTTGCCGAGCACGTCCTTTAAGGAGTTGATGTCGCCGATGATGCGGGCGAGTATCTTTCCTGTGGGACGGCTGTCAAAGAAGGAGAAGTCCAGCGTCTGGATGTGTGTGTATAAATCCTGACGTATTGTCACAAGAATACTGTTGCACAGCTTTGCCATGATCCACATGCGCAGCTTTACGCCGAGTATCATGAGGACGTTTAAAACGACGGCGATGCTGATGAGCGAAAAAAGCCCGTTCCAGTCGCCGGCAGAAATATGTTTGTCGACCGCCCTTTCCATGATGAGCGGATTGGCGAGGCTGACGAAAACACAGAACGCCATGATGGCGAGAACGCCCGCTATCTGTTTTTTGTAGGAAAGCAGATAGGAAAAAAGGCGCAGGAGCGTTTTCATCTTGCCGACTTCGACGCTTTTTTCATCGTCTTTATATGAATTGAAGCCCATTATGCGGTCACCTCCTCGGTCCTGGGCAGGGCGCCGTACTGCGCCTGCCATGTTTTGTGATAAAGCCCTTTTTGAGAAAGGAGCTGTTCGTGCGTGCCCCGTTCCGCGATGTGACCGTCTTCCAGAACGATGATTTCATCGGCGTGCCGGACGGCGCTGATGCGGTGGGCGATGATTATTTTTGTCGTGTTTTTCAGAGTCTGCAGTGTCTGCTGGATGGCAAATTCCGTCTCCATGTCGAGCGCGCTCGTAGAATCGTCCAGCACGAGGACCGGCGTATGCTTTGCCAGCGCCCGTGCGATGGAGATGCGCTGTTTCTGACCGCCGGAAAGCCCGACGCCCCGTTCTCCGATAACGGTATCATACTGGCTGTCAAGTCGGTTAATGAACTCAGCAGCCTGTGCGTCCTCCGAAGCGCGGCGTACATCATCAGGGCTTACGCAGCCTTTTTTGCCGAGGACGACATTTTCATTGATGGTATCGGAAAACAGGAAAACATCCTGCATGACCATGGAAATACTGCCGCGCAGCTGCTTTAAGGAAAGGTTACGGATATTTACGCCGTCTAAATAGATGGCGCCGTCTGTGGCATCATATAGACGCTGCAAAAGCTGTATGATGGAAGTTTTTCCGCTTCCGGTCGCCCCCATGATGCCGATCGTTTTGCCGGGCTGTACATGGAAGCTGATATCATGGAGGATGTCATGCATATCCTCTTTGTGGAAGCTGACATGCTCAAACCGGATATCGCCCTGTACAGAGGGAAGCTCTGAAGGTTCTTTGGGCTGTGTGATGGACGGCTTTACATCATAGATGCGTTTTACCTTGCGGTAGCTGCCGATGGCGGAGGAAAAGTCGTTGGAAAGCCAGCCGAGCATTTCCATGGGCCAGACGATGTTGGTGGAGTATTCCACGAATGCGCTCAGTGCGCCGAGCGTCAGTTCGCCTTTCATGAACAGTCCTCCGCCGAGAAGCAGGACGAGCAGCGGGAGAAGCTTGCCGATGAGGGAAAAGTACGGCGAATAGCGCACGAATACCTTCGACTGCTTCATATTTAAATCATAATAGCGCTGGTTGTGAGAAAGGAATTTGCGTATCTCGAATTTTTCACGGGCAAATGCCTTTACCGTGCGCACACCGGCGAGATTTTCTTCGGCAACGGTGTTCAAGGCTGCATTTTCTTCGCTTATCTCCTCATAAATACTGCCCAGCTTCTTTTCCATGAAAAGAGCGAGCACTGCACAGACGAGCATGCAGACAGTGGGAAGGATGGCGAGCTTCCAGCTCAGGCTGTACATGCAGAATAAAATGACGACCACATGGTAAACGACCTCGAGGATGAGCATCCCCACATAGCCCAGGGCGTTCCAGATACGGTCCACATCGTCCTTGACGCGCGCCATCAGTTCGCCGGTGCTCGTTTTGTCAAAATAGTCTGCGGACAGAGACTGGATATGGGAAAACAGGTCGCGCCGTATGTCGGTGGAGATGGTGGCGGAAATTTTGTCGAACATAAATTCCTTCGTGTAGCCCATGACGCATCTTCCGAGCCCGACGAGAAATATCCCGCCCAGCAGATATTTCAGCATTTCCAGCTTTCCACCGACAATAACGTCGTCTACGATGTGTCGGGTCAGCTGCGGCGATAAAAGGTCCAGGCTCACCGCGATGACCATGGCAAGGATGGCGAGCGTATAGCCGCCGATATGCTGCTTTAGATAGTAGGACAGCTTTTTCATAATGGTACATTCCCCCTTAAAGATAGTAGTTATATATAAATGTGCTGCGAGCGCGCAGGATTGTGTTTTTTATACGACAGGAAAGTTCCGCGTCTGTCGTATAAAAAAGCCGCAGATAAAATCTGCGGCTGGAAATCTGTTGTCGCCGGACGAAAATGACAGAATCGGACGGACAGCAGAAAATCTTGTTTTTATACGGATAAAACGTATAAAAAAAGCCGCGGCGTAAGACTGCCGCAGCCTGAAGGTCAATACAAAGACAGAAAAAAGCTGTCAGTTAAAAGGGCGAAAGGCAATCTCACAGGATATGGAAATAGATGCTGCTGATAAAAAACGCTGTTTTGTAATAAGCTGTGCATTTGTGTTTCTCATGTGTGTTGCCTCCTTCCTTTCATATTTTTGTTTGTCACAAGTGCATTTTTACCATAGCACTCATAGAAAAAGATGTCAATCCCTTTTATAAAAAAGTTGCGGTTCAGTTCAAACCTTATCGATATTTACGACGCAGAAATAGCTGCCGTCCAGCAGGCGTATCTTTTCGGAAAAATATGCCCGTATTTCCGGGTCGTCCATTCGGAATTGAAAAGGAACAGCCACGTCGAAGATGACGTTTGTATGGGTCGGCCCCTTGACAAGGCGCAGGTCATGGACGCTGACGGAAGGGTCAAGCTGTTTTGCAAGGCTGGAAACAATCTCGTGCAGACGGCTCGTTTCGGAGTCCTTTGTCAGAACCGGATCCATGTGGATGACGGCGCTGCAGGAAAGTGTCGTCTGCAGCTCCCGCTCGATATTATCAATGATGTCATGAAGTTTTAAAAAGTCCCCTTCGGCAGGAACTTCCGCATGGAGTGAGATCATCATCCGTCCGGGGCCGTAATCATGGACGAGAAGGTCGTGGACATCCAGCACCTCGGGGTGGGATAAAACAATAGAACGGATATGCTCTACGAATGCAGGGTCGGGCGCCTTTCCCAGGAGCGGGTCAATGGTATCCTTTGCGGCCTCGATGCCTGCGCGCAAAATGAAGATACCTACGATAAGACCGCACCAGCCGTCAATGGAAACTCCGGTGAAATGACCTATCAGCGACGAAGCGAGTACTGCGGCGGTGGCGATACAGTCATTTAAGGAGTCGGCAGCGGTCGCTTTCATGGCTGCGCTGTCTATTCTGACGGAAATCCGGTGGTTATACATATACATATAGAGTTTTACCAGAATGGAAAGTGTCAGGATAAAGACAATGATCGGGGAAAAATCCGGCAGCTCCGGATGCAGTATTTTGGAAAAGGACGATTTTATCAGCTCGACGCCCATCAGAAGGATGATGGCGGCAACGACAAGCCCGGAAAGGTATTCTATCCGTCCATGACCGTATGGATGGTCGGAGTCGGCTTCCTGTCCGCTGAGCCGGAAGCCGATAAGGGTGATGACGGAGGAACCTGCGTCCGACAGGTTGTTGAATGCATCCGCCGTAATGGCAATGGAGTGGCTTAAAAGTCCTGCAAGCGCTTTGGCGGCAAACAGAAGAAAGTTTAGAAGGATGCCGACTGCTCCTGCGAGGATGCCGTAGGACTGGCGCACTTTCGGGTCGGTATAGTCTTCGTGATTTTTGATGAAGAGTTTTGAAAGAAGCTGGAACATAGGAAAAACCCCCTGCAAAATATTAAAAAGTTTCTTCTTATTGTATCATCGGAGAGGGAAAATGCAAGGGGGGAAATGAACGATTCTTTCTTGACACCTCCAAAACCAACGGATAAAATAAGTGTATTGATATGCCTAGTACACTTGTGACACGGTGCATATCAGGAAGGGAGCGGCATGATCATATTGGATTATCGGGATACCCGTCCGCTGTATGAGCAGATAGTGGATAAATTCCAGAAGCTTATTTTGAGTGGGGCGCTGGAGGCAAACAGCAGGATGCCGTCCGTGAGGAGTCTTGCGGTGGAGCTGTCTATCAATCCGAACACGATACAGAGGGCGTACACCGAGCTGGAGCGGACGGGTTTTTTATATCCGGTAAAAGGAAAAGGTAATTTTGTGGCATACAGCGACAGTTTAAAGGAGACGAAGCGGGCAGAGCTTTTCCGGAAACTGCAGGATTTAAAGGAAGAGGCGATGGCGATCGGGATCAGTCCGAAGGAGCTGGAAGAGCAGCTGCGGCAGAATGAGAGGGAAAAATGATAGAATTAAAAAATCTGACAAAATCCTTTGACGGGGTAGAGGCGGTCAGAAATGTAAGCGTTACCGTACGGGAAGGGGCGGTATTCGGTCTGATAGGTACGAACGGAGCCGGAAAGAGCACGCTTTTGCGTATGGCGAGCGGGATATTAAAGCCGGATGAAGGCCTTGCCATCGTGGATAATATGTCGGTCTATGACAATGTGCATGCCAAGGCAAAGCTGTTTTTTATCGCAGATGAGCCGTATTTTTTTCCGGGGGCGACTCCGAGGGATATGGAGCGTTATTACAGCAGCGTGTACCGGGATTTTGATAGAGAAAGGTTTTATCTGTATTTGTCGAGCTTTGGTCTGAACGGCAGAAGGAAGATAAATACCTTTTCAAAGGGGATGAAAAAACAGCTCTCTATCATCGCAGGTCTGTGTGCGGGGACAAAATATCTGCTTTGCGATGAGACTTTCGACGGGCTCGACCCGGTGATGCGTCAGGGGGTGAAGAGCATTTTTGCAAGGGAGATGCAGGAACGGGATTTCACTCCGGTCATAGCGTCCCACAATCTGCGGGAGCTGGAGGATATCTGCGATCATGTGGGGCTTCTGCATCAGGGCGGCGTGCTGTTGTCGAAGGACCTGGAAGAAATGAAGTGCAGTATTCAGAAAGTGCAGTGTGTATTTTCTTCAAAGACAGAGGAAAAACGGATGCTGAATGTCCTCGATGTGGTAAAATGTGACCGCAGGGGCTCTTTGCTGACGCTTACGGTCAGAGGGAGCAGAGAAGAGGTCATAGCGGTCTTTGCGGCGGCGGACTGCCTGTTTCATGAGGTGCTCCCGTTGTCTCTTGAAGAAATCTTTATCAGTGAAACGGAGGTGGAAGGCTATGATATCAAGAAGATCATACTGGACTAAATGGCTGGAAAATATAAAGCGCAGAGGTTGGACGTTTGTTCTGTGCGCGGCGGTGATGCTGCTTTTGGGACCTGTATTTTTGTCGGTCAATCTGACGGGGGTGTATAATGGCGGCGCATTTGGGTCACAGACATCTGAGGAGATGGATTTGATGATGCGGACGGCGTTTGTGTCGCACATCGGATTTTCACAGATATGGGTATTTCCGGCGTTGTTCTTTGCTGTATTGTTTGCGGCGCAGGGCTTTTGCTGGTTGTACAGCCGACAGAAAATGGATCTTTATATGAGCGTTCCGGTCTCCTCCGTAAAGCGTTATGTAATGATATGGGGAAATGGTATCGTATGCTATGCGGGGCTGAGCTTCACAGGGCTTTTGCTCTGTTGGGCGACAGGGGCGGTGTTTGGTGTGATGAGCTGTTATGCGGCGGCTCAGTCGATGGCGGCATGGGCGTTTCAAATGCTGGCGTTTCTGGCGATGTACCATGTGTCGCTTGTGGCTGTGATGCTGACCGGAAACGTGCTTACAGCGCTTTTAGGCTGTGTTGTACTCTTTTCCTATGAACCTGCCATGAGGATATTGTATAACCATTTGAAAACGATGTTTTATTATAGTTACTGCTCTGCTGATGCGGAACGTATGATGAGGCTTCCGTGGCTTTCCCCGTTTGCAGGGACGCTCGACCTGTTTGAACGCGTTTGCTATCGGGACGGGTATCTTGTCGGGGTACCGGGCACAGGAGGGCTGACGTGGCAGTTTGGGATACAGACAGGACTGCTGGTGATATGTGCGGCGTCTGCTGGGATTTTTGCGTACTGGCTGTACCGGAAGAGAAAGACGGAAAGCTATCACAGGTCCGTGGCGTTTTCTCCGCTGGCGGCAGTGCTGGAGCTTGCGCTTCTTGTGCCGTTCGGGATGGCGGCAGGGATGGCTGTGGCAAAAATGTCCGGAGACAGCGGGGTATTTTTGTTTGGAGGCTGTCTGCTCGGAACCGTGTGCGGACATGCGATGATACGCCTCGTCTATAAAAGGGAATTAAAGGAGGTGCTGGGCGGAAAGGCAGTTTTTGCGGTAAGTCTGACTGCCGCGGCATGTTTTTTAGGGTTGTTTCGGTTTGACTGGACAGGGTATGACAGCTATATCCCTGCATCACGGGAGGTCAGGGCGGTATCCGTGTCTCTGGAATCTGACTATTCCGCATTCGGTAATTATGAGGAGCCGTTGTGGGAGAGTGGATCTGTAGATATGGAAGAAGAACTTTTGGAGAAAATGGCCTCTGAAAATACAGAAACGATAGAAAGTGTGCTCTGGCTTGCGAAAAAATGGCGGGACAAAGGGATGCCGGGCACAGTAAGAGACTTTGAAGCTGGTGCCGATACGGGATATATTTCAGAGGGGGCAGGAAAGAACGAAAATCTGCGCCGCTGGGTTGTGTGCTATACGATGCAGGGAGGCAGAAAGGTTTACAGGCGCTTCTTTGCAGATATGGAGGCGGATGAAGACAAGATAGACATCATAATGAAAGATCTTTCTTATCAGAGAGTGCGGTATCAGATATTTTCTCCCCTGTTTGAGGAAAAACTCGGGGAGATGAAGATAAGCTTTGCGGACGGCAGGACGGAAACCCTTTATACCGCAGAAAAAGAAACGCTTCTGGAAGCGCTGAGGACTGATTTTAGGCAGTACGGTTATTCCCTGATATCAGACAGTATTCCGGAAGGAAAGATTTGCTTTGAACTGAAAAACAAGGAGGGAGGACAGGACAGTACAAGGATTTGGGAGTATCCGCTATATAAAAGCTTTGAGAAGACAGGGGAAGTCCTTGCCCGGAACGGTATTGAAGTCAGAGACTGGCAAACGCTTTACTGCGCGGACGAAGTGGATGAGATACGGATAAGTTATTATCATTACGAAGGAAAGAACAAGGGATTATTTGAAGGAGAAAAGCTTCCGGAGCAGGAGATAACGGCGGTATTTACAGACAGGGATCAAGTGGAGGAACTGTTAAAGGCGCTTTACAGCGAGGAGCTGAGCTGGATTGCGGGAGAGGAATTTGGCACAGTCGACAGGGATGACCGTTATACGGTCCAGATATTTTTGTCGGAAGAGGGCCGGAAGGCACGGGAGAAGGACCCCACTCTTTGTCTGATACGTTCACTGGAACCGGAATTTGTGGAACGGACGATACGGGAGAGAGCGGCCTATGAATGACACAGAAAAAATTTGATTGTGCAAGACGGAAAGATACGGTATACTGGAGGAAAAAGTTTTTTCATGGAAGGAGAGGGACAGCATGAAATTTAAAGAGATGCCCTATGAACGGGTGGATTATGACAAAACGGCAAAGAAACTGACGGACTTGACTGAAAGGGTCAAAGCAGCGCAGAGCGGCGAAGAGCTGTGGGCGGTACATCAGGAGTATTATCAGGTATATAAGGATATGGCGGACGCCATGACCATCGCGCATATCCGCTATGATGCCGATACATCGGATGAATTTTATATGGAAGAGCGCAATTATTATGACGAAACCGGGCCGAAACTGGACAATCTGTTAAACGGTTACAAAAAGGCGCTGTATGAATCTCCGTTCCGCGGTTATATGGAAGAAAAAATCGGTAAAGTGGCTTTTGCAACGATGGATAATTCCATTAAAAGCATGGACGAGAGCATTATCGGGCTGATGCAGGAGGAAAATGCGCTGACGACAGAGTACAATAAGCTGATCGCATCTGCGCGCATTCCCTTTGACGGTCAGGAGTTAAATCTTTCTCTGATGCGCCCTTATCTGACCAGCAGCGACAGAAACGTACGCCGCAGCGCATGGAAGGCATACAGCGAGTATTTCCTGACGGTTGGGGATAAGCTGGATGAAATCTATGACAAGCTGGTAAAAAACCGTACTGCACAGGCAAAGGCAATGGGATGCGACAACTTTGTGGAGCTGGGATACCGCCGTATGAACCGTAACAGCTATGGCAGACAGGATGTGGAAAATTTCCGTCGTCAGGTGAAAGAGGTTTTTGTTCCCTTTGCGGAAAAGGTACATGAAATTCGCAGAAAACGCCTCGGCCTGGAGAAGCTTTCCTATATTGATAATGAGGTATATTTCTTAAACGGCAATCCTGCGCCGCTGGGAACGCCGGAAGAGATTTTAAAGACCGGTCAGGAGATGTATACGGAGCTGTCTCCTGAGACAAAGGAATTCTTTGATTTTATGATGGAAAACGAGCTGTTTGATGTATTCGGCAGAAAAACGAAGAAGCAGGGCGGCTACATGACCTATCTGTATAACTATGGTTCACCGTTCATTTTTGCAAATTTCAACGGCACCTCCGGCGATGTGGATGTTATCACCCATGAATGCGGACATGCTTTCCAGGGCTTTGTATCCGGAAAAGACCCCATTATTGAGCATGCTGATATAACGATGGAGACTGCGGAAATACATTCCATGTCCATGGAATTTTTCACAAATCCGTGGATGAAGCAGTTCTTCGGGGATAGAAGCGATGAATTTTTATCCATGCAGCTGGAAGATGCGGTGCGTTTTGTGCCTTACGGGACGATGGTGGATGAATTCCAGCAGACAGTGTATGAGAATCCGGATCTGACGCCTGCAGAGCGCCGGGCGGTGTGGAGCCGTCTGGAAAAAGAATATATGCCTCATCTGGATTACGAAGGGGATCCGTTCTTTTCAAAGGGTGGTTTCTGGCAGAAGCAGCAGCATATTTATAACAGTCCTTTCTATTATATTGATTATGTGCTGGCGCAGACGTGCGCATTCCAGTATAAAGTATGGATGGACAAGGACTATAAGGAAGCATGGAAGAGCTATCTGGCGCTGTGCCGTCTGTCCGCAGGGAAATTTTATCAGGAAATGCTACGTGAGGTTGGCTTGAAGGTTCCCTTTGAAAATGGATATTTCGAGGAAATCGTAAGCAGTCTTTCTGCAAAATTGGGATTGTAATGGATATTTCAGACCTTGAAATTCAAAATTATGTAAAAATTCCGAAAAAAAACGGTAATTTTATACAAAAAGAAGACTTTCGCGAACTAAAGGTTTACAGCGAGAACGTTTTGTGATAAAATCCAACATAGTCGCATTGTCTTTGCGACAAACCACTATGTCTTTGTACGGCAGACAGCCCTGTCGTTTCAGAGATAGAAAGAAAGGAAGAAAAGGAGGCAAAGATTTCTGATGAAAATGAAGAAATTATTGTCAGTAATGCTTACTGTAGCAATGGTGGCATCCATGACTGCTTGCGGCGGCCAGGATCAGGTGACCAACAACCAGACAGCAGCTCCCGCAGAGAGCCAGGCTGTTGAGACAGCTGCGACAGAAGCAGAAACAGAAGCTGTTCAGGCTGAAAAGCCCACCACACCTCAGGGACAACTGGTAATCGGTGCTATCACCGATCTGGAAGGCGAGTTCTATGATCCCTCCTTCAACAATGGTGCAACAAACTACAAGATGTATAATCTGATCCATGGTTACAGCACAGTTGCTTATACCAAAGAGGGTGTATTTGAGGCGGATTCTACTGTTGTAAAGAGCTTAGAAGCAACTGACAACGAGGATGGTTCCAAGACATATACTTTCGTGATCAATGATGGTCTGGTTTGGACAGACAATACACCGATCACTGCAAAGGATTATGTGTTTGCACTTCTGCTGGAGTCCAGCCCGGAGATGATGGGCGTGGATGGTTACCCTGCAAACGGTTTTACAACTCTGGTAGGCTGGGATGAGTTTAATGCAGGCGAAACAAAGAACTTTAAGGGAATCCATCTGATTGATGATATGTCCTTCTCCATGACGGTAAAGGCAGAGGAGCTTCCTTATCACTATGATCTGGCATATGCTTCTGTAGCACCCAGACCGATGCATGTTATTGCTCCCGACTGTGATGTTGTAGATTCCGAGGATGGCGCTTCCATTACAGGCGACTTCACAACAGAGCTGCTGATGGAGACAATCAATAATCCTGAGACGGGTTATCGTTTCAACCCTACAGTTACATGCGGACCTTACACACTGGTAAGCTATGATGCGTCCAGCCGTCAGGGTACCTTCCAGGTAAACCCTCTGTACGCAGGCGATTACAAGGGTTCCAAACCGATGATCGAGAAAGTCATCATTAAGACAGTAAAAGATGCAACACAGATGAACGAGCTGGAAGCAGGCACTGTAGATCTGCTGTTTGGTATTTCCGGCGGTGATTCTATCAACGCAGGTCTGGATCTGGTAGATGCAGGCAAAGCAAACAAGACCACATATTTCCGTAACGGTTATGGTAAGGTTCAGTTTGACTGCTCTCAGTTCCCTACAGATTCTGCAAATGTTCGTCAGGCAATCGCGCTGTGTCTTGACAGAAATGAGTTCGCAAGACAGTACTCCGGCGGTTATGCAAGTATCGTGCATGCAGCATACGGCATGGCAGGTTGGGAGTATCAGGAATCTATCGAGTGGATCGATGAGAATCTTGATCCGTATGAGATGGATCTGGAGCGTGCAAAAGAGCTGCTTGCAGCAGATGGCTGGAATAAGAATGCAGAAGGCGGCGAGTATACCGAGGGTCTGCGTTACAAAGAAGTTGACGGCGAGTTAAAGCCTCTCGTAATCGAGTGGTGCAACACCGAGGGTAACCCGGTATCTGAACTGCTGTCCACAATGCTTCCTTCCAATATGGAACAGGTTGGTATTCAGCTGAATGCTACAACAACAGATTTCCCGACTCTTCAGAATGCAATTGATCATAAGGGTGAAAAGGTTTACAATATGTACAATCTGGCAACCGGTTTTGCAAGCGCATCTTCTCCCTGGTACTATTACAGCACCGATGAGAAGTGGATGACAGCAGGCTTCAATGCTAACTGGATCAAAGATCAGGAGCTGTCAGATGCTGCAGGCGCATTAAAGAGCATTCCTTATGAGGCAAAAGAAGAGTGGCTTGAGGCATGGAGAAATTACATCAAGGTATGGAACTCAAAACTGCCTGATATTCCGCTGTACTCTGATGAGTATCATGATTTCTACAGCACAAAGCTTCAGGGCTGGGATGCTACTTCTATCTGGGATTGGTCTTCCGCACTGCTGGATGCTTGGGTAACCGAGTAATTCATCTGTTACAGACACTGGATTATATCGGACGGGATTGACCATTTCCGAAGTTGCACAGGATGCTGCGTTTATCCGCAGCATCCTTGTGCCGAACATGGACGATTTGTGTTCAGATTTCAATTGTTCTGGAAAGAGCATAAAGATGGACAGGGAGCGCCGCGGAGGCTGATCAACCACTGCGCTCCCTGCTTTTTGACAGAAGGGGAAGTGAGACTTCCTTTTCAACATAACGACAGGAGGTCTTGAAAAAATGGGAAAGGGAAGATATATCATAAAAAGACTGATTTATATCATATTTGTCTTTTTTATCATTTCCATTCTGATGTTTGGCATTTATAAAATGCTGCCCGGTGATCCGGTAAGAATGATGATTGGCGATACCAGTAACATTCAGCCGGAACGCTATGAAACAATGTATGCACAGTATGAACAGCTGTTGGGACTGGATAAGCCCCTGCCTGTACAGTATGTGGTGTGGATTACAAACATGCTGAAAGGTGATTTCGGTTATTCTGTACAGTATAGAAGACCGGTTGTTCAGATTATTTCCGTGCCGATGCGAAACACGATCATGCTTAACCTGATATCGATGGCATTGGTATTTCTGATTTCTGTACCGTTGGGTATTGCCACGGCGGTAAAGAAAAATACGTTTTTTGACAGGGCAATACAGGTTCTTACGATTTTAGGATATAGTCTGCCGAGCTTTGTTATCGCGCTGCTTGCCATTTATGTGTTCTCGATTAAACTGGGCTGGTTCCCGATTTCCGGTGTAAAGACGGCCGGGCTTGAGGCAACGGGACTTGCTGCAGGATTGGATATGGCAAAGCACATGGTATTGCCGGTAGTTGTAATGTCCATTGGCGGATTGGGAAGTATCACCCGATATGTCAGGGCATCTATGATTGATGCTTTGAGAATGGACTATATAAAGACCGCACGTGCAAAAGGTCTGAAAGAAAAAGTAGTTATTTATGTTCATGCGTTCCGCAATGCTCTTATTCCGGTCGTAACTGTTACAACATGGTGGCTGATCGGCTTATTCAGCGGTTCTGTCGTGATCGAATCTATTTTCCTGTGGAGAGGACTTGGTAAGATGATGCTGGATTCTCTGTATCAGCGTGATTTTGCAGTGGTACTTACCATGCAGATGTTTTATGTTGTCCTGTCCCTGGCAGGCAATGTTCTTATGGATATTGCTTATACGCTGGTAGATCCCAGAGTAAGGCTGGAGAATTAGGAAGGAGAAAACAGAGATGGCAGGAAAGTCCAAAAGGAAAAAATCTACAGGCGCAGCCGCAGCAGAGCGTATGCTGATGGGCGGCAGCGGCATTGAGTTTGAACAGGAGGAAATGATCAGCCCCGGGAAAATGGTGGTGCAGAATTTCCTTCATAATTATGTGGCAATGGCGGGAGTTATTTGCTTTGTTATCATATTTTTATGCTGTATGATTCTCCCGTTCTTTTTCCCGATTGACAAGTATTATCAGGATGTAACACAAGCAAACGTTGCTCCCGGATACGGTATGCTGAAGGCTCCCAGTGCATTGGCAAATAATGCGTTGCATCTTTCCGGAGGAAGCACTTTCTCTGTGGGAATTGACCGTGATGGTCAGGTATATGAGTGGGGTACATTTCCCAATGCAAAGCTGAAAAAGCTGCCTCCGGCACAGGAGATGGGAAAGCTGACTCAGATTTCTGCAGGCCTTGATCATGTTGTGGCATTAAATGAAGACGGCAAAATCCTGACATGGGGAAATGACCGTATGGGATTGGATTCCATCCCCATGGAATTGCGGATGGGAAATAACAAGATAAAGCAGATTTATGCAGGCTATCAGGTTTCCTTTGCTCTGACAGAGAGCGGAAAGCTTTATAACTGGGGTAACAGCTATCTGCTGGACGTTCGTATTCCTTCGGAACTTCAGGGGAATATCGACAAATTTGTGGCAAATACCAATGTGGCGCTGGCTCTTTCCAAAGACGGGGAAGTGCGTCCGCTGACAAATAAGTCTTCGGCTTATACAAAAGTTCCGGAAGAAATTCAGGGACATGTCGTAGATCTGGCGCTGACGGATGAGAGCGTTGCGGCTATTACAGACGATGGCATGATACATGTCTGGGGCAATAACGTAAAGAAGACGATGGATGTTCCGGAGACCGCTTTAAAGGCCTCTACTATCGTGGGCGGACGTTATCATTACGCGGCAATCATGGAGGACGGAAGCGTTCTGGCATGGGGGGATGATACCTTCGCACAGGGCAATGCCCCGACAATCAAAGAAAAAATCGTTGATATTTCGGCAGGTTACTATGGCACATACGCGATTGGTGAGAGCGGTAAGGTTTACAGCTGGGGCCTGAAGGGATACCTGATGGGAACGGATGCCATGGGACGTGATGTGTTCAGAAGACTGCTTCAGGGTGGTCGTATGACAATGACAGTCGGCGCGATTGCAGTCATCATCTCCACATTGATAGGCGTTATCGTGGGCGGTATTTCCGGTTATAAGGGCGGCAAGGTGGATAATCTGCTGATGCGTTTTACAGAGATTGTCTCCTCTATACCGTTCCTGCCGTTTGCAATCATTCTGTCCACAATCCTCGGCAACAAGGTTTCCGAGCTGGGACGTATCATCATCATTATGTTTATCCTGGGCGTTCTTTCCTGGCCGGGTATCGCCCGCCTTGTACGAGGCAGCGTGCTTGCGGAAAGAGAGCAGGAATTCGTAACGGCGGCCAAGGCGTTGGGCGTTAAGGAAATGGGTATTGTATTCCGCCATATCATTCCGAATGTGGTGACGGTTATCATCGTAAATGCAACGCTGGATTTTGCAACCTGTATGCTGACAGAGTCTTCCCTGTCCTTTATCGGTTTTGGTGTACAGGAGCCGAGTGCAACCTGGGGTAATATGCTGAATGCAGCTCAGGATGGAAAGGTCATTCAGGATTACTGGTGGCGTTGGTTATTCCCTTCTATCGCGCTGGGCGCATGTACGATCAGTATCAACTGTATCGGTGACGGTTTAAGGGATGCGATCGATCCGAAATCCAAGGAAAGGTAGGACTGGAAATGAGCTTATTAGAATTAAAAAACCTGCATACATTTTTTGATACGAAAAAAGGTGTAGTAAAAGCGGTTAATGATGTGAGCTATTCCCTGGAAGAGGGTGAGACGCTGGGCGTCGTAGGCGAGAGCGGAAGCGGTAAGAGCGTTTCAGCCATGAGCATTATCCGTCTGCTGGACGGCAATGGCCGAATTGACAGCGGAGAAATTTATTTTGATGGAAGAAATATACGGGAATGTACCGATAAGGAAATGTATCAGATCCGCGGAAATGAGATTTCCGTTATCTTTCAGGAGCCGATGACATCCTTAAACCCGGTATTTACAATTGAGCGCCAGATAGGCGAAGTATTTATCACCCACCAGGGGATGAAGAAAAAGGAAGCTTACCGGAAAGCGGTTGCGATGCTGGATCAGGTAAAAATCCCGAATCCGGAAAGAGTGGCAAAGCAGTATCCGTTCCAGCTTTCCGGTGGTATGCGTCAGCGTGTTATGATTGCAATGGCACTGGCATGCAGACCGAAGCTTTTAATTGCAGATGAACCGACAACGGCATTGGACGTAACGATTCAGGCACAGATCTTAAAGCTGATGAATGAGCTGAAAAAAGATCTGGGTACATCGATTTTGTTTATCACCCATGATTTGGGCGTTATCCGTGAAATGGCAGATAAGGTTGCCGTAATGTATTGCGGACAGATTGTAGAAATGGCGGATGCAGAGACCATTTTCACAGACGGAAAATATTCTCATCCTTATACGGAAGGATTGATGCTTTCCGTACCGCGTCTGAATACAGATCGCAACAAACGTCTGGAGCCCATCCAGGGTTCCGTTCCGAATCCGTTGTATTTGCCGAAGGGATGTAAGTTTGCTCCCCGCTGCAAATACTGTCAGCAGCGCTGCATGGAGGAGGAACCGAAGCTTACAGAGGTAGGACCGAATCATCAGATCAGATGCTTTTATGCGGATAAGGCGGTGAGAAAGAATAATGGAAAATAAAGAGCAAAAGGTATTGCTTCATATTGAAAATGTTAAGCAGTACTTTCCAATCAAAAAAACAAAGATTCGTGAAGAACAGAAATATGTAAAAGCCAATGACGGGATTTCCCTTGATATTTATGAAGGAGAAACATTCGGTCTGGTAGGAGAATCCGGATGCGGTAAGTCCACTTTTGGACGTACTATTCTTCAGCTGTATCCGCAGACAGACGGCACGATTCAGTATTGTGATAAAAACGGTGAGATGCTTGATCTTAAGAAGCTGCCGGAGGAAAAAATGCGTGAGCTCAGAAAAGAGCTGCAGCTGATTTTCCAGGATCCCTATTCTTCTTTGAATCCGCGGATGACATTAGGACAGATCATTGGCGAGGGACTGACCTCTCACGGAATTTATAAAAAAGGCGATCCGGAAATGAAGGAATACATCATGAAGGTAATGGAGGAGTGTGGATTATCCGGTTATTTCTTCAGCCGTTACCCGCATCAGTTTTCCGGCGGTCAGAGACAGAGAATCGGTATTGCGAGAAGTCTTGCGCTGCGCCCGAGATTTGTTGTCTGTGACGAGGCGGTTTCCGCACTGGATGTTTCCATTCAGTCCCAGATTTTGAACCTTTTGCAGGATTTGAAGGAAAAGGAAAACCTGACCTATCTGTTTATCACCCATGATCTGAGCGTTGTAAAATACATCAGTGACCGTATTGGTGTAATGTATCTTGGTAATATGGTAGAACTGGCGCCGACAGAGGAGCTGTTTGCCAATACGCTCCATCCTTATACAGAGGCATTGCTTTCTGCAATTCCTACAGTGGATAAGGATGATAACAGAGAAAGGATTTTGCTGGATGGAGATATTCCCAGCCCGGTAAATCCGCCCAACGGCTGCAAGTTCCATACCCGCTGCCGTTACTGTCAGGAGAAATGTAAGCAGGAGGTTCCCGTATTCGAGGATAAGGGCAACGGACATTTCGTAGCCTGCCACTTCCCGCTGGATGGTTCTAAAGGAGAGGCATAATGCTGTTTGAAAAGAAAATTCGCCGGGTCGTGGACCCCGATAAGGCGGAGGAAGAATTTGAAGAGCGCATGAAAGACCAGGAGCTGGAAAAAACAGACCGGCCCGCCATGATAATCGCGGGACTTATCGTATTTGTTCCGGCGCTGCTGCTCGTGATAGGATTTTTCCTGTTCGTGATCTGGCTGATGTTCGGACGGTTTTTATGAGGAGAGGAAAAAGATGCCCTGCAGGGGGCATAAGAAAGTAATATCGTGTTTTTGCAGGAAACGGCATGGCTTCGGTCATGCCGTTTCTTGTTTCAGCAGTTTCTCTAATATCCTGCCGTAACAGTTCAACCCGCCGGAGCCTGCCGGAAAAATTTCTTGCCTATATTCCTGCAAGGTGCTAAACTGAGAGTAAGCATAAATTTCACAGGAATCCGGGCATTCATGCCATCTCTTATCTGCGGCGGCGCCATATTTTCCGGCGCGCTGTATCTGTTTTCTTTCGGAACTCTATGCTTGGACACCAACTAATCACAACAGGCAGGAGAAAGGGGAAACAGAAGCTTTGCGTACTGTTCTTTTCTGATATCATATTCCCGGTCATAAACAGGGTAGATTCCATGGAAATCGTCTCCTGCCAACAACGGCAGATATCTGTCTGCGATGCAGGAAGGAGCGATGCTATATGTTTGAGACTGGAAAAGAAGAAAAGCTGTATGAGCATCAGGCGAGCCTGAATCCGAATATGCCTCTGCGCGACCTTTTGTATATCGCGCGGCAGTATGAGAAATATGTAAAGGGGAAATCCCTGTATGCAGACAGGCTGCTGAAAATCCCGACGCCGAATTTCGTGGTGTTTTATAACGGGACGGACGCCCAGCCGGAGAGGCGTATCTTAAAGCTGTCGGATTCTTTTGAAAAGGAGACGGATGACCCGAAGCTGGAGCTGAAGGTGTTGCAGCTCAATATCAATGACGGCAAAAACAAAGAGCTGATGGAGCGGTGCCGCACATTAAAGGAATACAGCCAGTATGTGGCATGCGTGCGGAAACATAAAGAGTCAGAAACGCTTGAGGACGCGGTGGACCATGCGGTAACGGAGTGTATTCGTAAGGGAATCCTGCGGGATTTTTTGCAGGAGCAGAGAGCGGAGGTAGTGGCGATGTCGATTTTTGAGTATGATGAAGAAGAGGAAAAGAGAAAGCTGCGGGAAGCCGAGTTTGAGTATGGCAGGGAAGAAG
>Scooby_p2__coassemble_197_pt1 | contig 46825 bp, 40 predicted proteins | sample Scooby_p2__metabat2_high_PE_043 | metagenome-assembled genome bin Scooby_p2
GAGGGCTTATCCTGACAGGTTGATAGGAAGATGTTGAATGGAAGATACAAGAGAACTTCAGTGTTCAGTTTTGAAGGTATGATAAGATTAGGATGGCTTATTTGCTAAGTCATCCTTTTTTGTGTAGAAATCTTTTTAGGGAACGTAACGAAGCAGATGCCTAAATTCAATTTTTTCGACCGTATGTCCTCTTGTACACCGAGGGTAAAATCTGATATAATTAGGAAGGAAAAATTCCGGAAAGGTTGAAGATATATGTTAGAGAAAATTGAAAATTCTATCGCAGACGCCCAGATGGTTCTTGTAGGGATAGGAGCTGAAATGGAAGCGGATATGGATGGGAAGGATGCTTCATTTTATGATTCTTTAAAGGAACAGGCAGAGCGTGACCCTGCGGCAGCGCAGCTTTTCCGTTTCATGCAGGCGCAGAAAAAGGGACAGAGGTCTCGTGAAGAACTGGAGAAAAGCTATCAAAAGCTATCAAAGCTTTTAGAAGGGAAGAATTACTTTATCGTATCTTTATGCGATGATGGATTGATATATGAGGCCGGATTTGACGCAGAGAGGGTCGTGACGCCGGCTGTGCTGGAAGATGACGAAGCACCTTCCATGGAAGCGGATGATATTTCCAATGGAAAAACGGAGCAACTTACTCCGGCAGGTTATGAGGAAAAGGATTGGCAGCGTTACATGAAATGGCTGCAGGGAATCTTAAACAGAAAGCTTTGTATTTTGGAGCTGGGTGCAGGGATGGAAGCACCGCAGGTGATACGGTTTGCATTTGAAAAGATAACATTTTTTAATCAAAAGGCCTATTTATACCGTGTCCATTCTAAATTTCCTCAGCTGACGGAGGAACTGAAGGGGCGTGGATGCAGCGTTGCAATGCACCCGGCAGAGCTGTTAAAAGAATAAAGAGGAATGAGCGGATATTATCGATATCATCGGTTATGATGCAGAGAATTATGTATGCGAAAAAAGTATGCCTTGCCCGGACATGTATGGCGGCAGTTTTGTAAAAGGCGGAAATTTTGCAGACTTGAAGGATGTAGCTCTGGCGGCATAACTGTTCTATTATAAAAAGCTGGAAATAAGACAGGTAAAGGAATATTTACAACAGAAAGGAGTGGCGGTCAGATGTCAATGATAGATAAGGACTGGCTTCCGGCACTGAAGGATGAATTCAGGAAACCATATTATGCGGAGCTGTTTTCCTTTATAAAAGAGGAGTATGCGACAAAGGTGATATATCCTCCGGCAGATGATATTTTTAATGCATTTCATTTTACGCCCTTGAATGAGGTCAAGGTCGTTATTTTAGGGCAGGACCCGTATCACAACGAACGCCAGGCTCACGGATTATGCTTTTCCGTACAGCCGGATCAGGATATTCCGCCGTCATTGATAAATATTTATAAGGAATTGCATGATGACCTGGGGTGTTATGTACCGAATAACGGCTATCTGGAAAAGTGGGCGCGCCAGGGAGTACTTTTGCTCAATACGGTTCTAACTGTGCGGGCACATCAGGCAAACTCGCATCAGGGAAAAGGATGGGAGAAGTTTACAGATGCTGTTATCCGGGCGGTGAATGAGCAAAATCGTCCTATCGTATTTTTGCTTTGGGGTAGACCGGCGCAGCAAAAAGCATCAATGCTTGATAATCCTAACCATCTGATATTGAAGGCGCCGCATCCAAGCCCGCTTTCCGCATACAGGGGATTTTTTGGATGCAGGCATTTCAGTCAGACAAATGAATTTTTAAAGGCTCACGGCGTTTCGCCGATTGACTGGCAGATAGAAGACCGATGAGCAGTTATAAGAACGTCAGAGAATGAGGAGAGATTATGAAAAAAAGACCATTTGTAACAAAAGAACAGATAGAGGAAATTGTAAAGACATATCCGACGCCTTTTCATATTTATGATGAAAAAGGTATCCGGGAGAATGCCCGCAGAGTAAAGGAGGCATTTTCGTGGAATAAAGGATTCCGGGAATATTTTGCGGTAAAGGCGACTCCGAACCCGTTTCTTATTGATATTTTGAGGGAATATGGCTGCGGTTGTGACTGTTCCTCAGATACAGAGCTTATGCTTTGCGATGCAATAGGCGCAAGAGGCGAGGAGATAATGTTTTCTTCCAATGATACTCCTGCGGAGGAATATGCATTGGCTGCAAAAATGGGTGCGATCATCAATCTGGACGATATCACACATATTGATTTTGTGGAACAGATTTTGGGACAACTGCCGGAGACGATGAGCTGCCGGTTTAATCCGGGCGGTATTTTCCGCATGAGCAACGGTATCATGGACAATCCGGGCGATTCCAAATACGGAATGACGGAGGCGCAGATGTTTGAAGCGTATCGGCTCATGAAGGAAAAAGGGGTAAAACGCTTCGGTATCCATGCTTTTCTGGCAAGCAATACGGTAACAAACGAATATTATCCCCAGCTTGCAAAACAGCTCTTTGAGTTGGCTGTCCGTCTGGAAAAGGAAACAGGGGCAGATATTGCGTTCATAAATCTGTCGGGAGGCGTGGGAATCCCTTACCGGCCGGAGCAGGAACCTAATGATATTCTTGCGATAGGCGAGGGGGTACGTAAGGTCTATGAAGAGGTGCTTACGCCGGCAGGAATGGGAGATGTGGCGATATATACAGAAATGGGACGTTTTATGATGGGGCCTTACGGAGCGCTTGTTACAAAAGCAATCCATGAAAAGCACATTTATAAAGAATATATCGGAGTAGATGCGTGTGCGGCAAACCTGATGCGCCCGGCTATGTATGGGGCATATCATCATATCACCGTACTTGGAAAAGAGGATGCTCCCTGTGACCATGTTTATGACGTGACGGGTTCTTTGTGTGAAAATAACGATAAATTTGCGATCGACCGCCAACTGCCGGAGATTGAAAAAGGAGACTATCTGTTTATCCACGATGCGGGCGCGCATGGATTTTCCATGGGTTACAATTATAACGGGCGGCTGCGCAGCGCAGAGCTTTTGTTAAAAGAGGATGGAAGCACAGAGCTCATCCGCCGGGCGGAGACGCCGAAGGATTATTTTGCTACATTTGACTGCTTTGGAGATTTTTATGGGAAACTGAAGCTGTAAAAAAACTGCTTGCAAACAAAAGAAAGTTATGGTATCATAATTTTCAGTGCTGATGGTTCAGCACATGCCGGCGTGGCGGAATGGCAGACGCGGCAGACTCAAAATCTGTTTATGGTGACATAGTGCGGGTTCAAGTCCCGCCGCCGGCATTTAAAATTGTGCATCCTTTATTTAATCGGAAACAGTCAGTGTTATAATTAAAGAGTTCGATTCTCGATGCTGTATTTTAAGAGATATGCTTAATGCATATCTTTTTTTATTTTTCTAAACAGGGATTTAAAGTTCCTATATGGGACTGGACTTTATCCAGATATAAAGGATAGTGTGCATGGATATAACACTGATTCCGAACGAGGTGACGATACATTCATCGCTTTTAACAAGATACCAGAAGAAATTATTGTATACTCATGATATGGGAACATGGAAATGCTGAAAAGTATATAGAAAATCAAGGTTGAGGAGGTGACAGTGGATGTTAAAGGCATATAAATACAGAATATATCCTAATAATGAGCAGAAAATACAAATTGCAAAAACATTTGGCTGTTGCCGTTTTGTATATAATCAGACACTGGCATACATGATACATTTTAGGTAAGACGTATATCTCGTCATTAATAGATACCGGCGTTAATTATGGTGGGGACCCGATGCAGACAGCAAATTCAGCAAAGCAGGAGGAGTTTTCATCTATATTATTTTAGGGTTTTGGAAGCGGCACTGGAAGAAAATCGTCCGGCATCTTGACAAGTAAAGGCAAATAGTGGTACGGTTACTGTGAAATTTTAAAAAGACATTCTTTATGATGAGGAGAAGAGCATGCAGGAGTTAAAACCGATCAAAGAAGGTAAAGTACGTGAGATTTATGACAACGGCGAAAGTCTGATCATGGTTGCCACAGACCGCATCAGCTGCTTTGATGTGATACTTCACAACGAAGTGACAAAGAAAGGCGCCGTCCTGACACAGATGTCCAAATTCTGGTTTGATATGACCAGGGATATTTTGCCGAACCATATGATTTCTGTAGATACGAAGGACATGCCGGAGTTTTTCCAGCAGGAGAGATTTGAAGGGAAGTCCATGATGTGCAGAAAGCTTCAGATGCTTCCTATCGAGTGCATCGTGCGCGGCTATATTACAGGAAGCGGCTGGGCGAGCTATCAGGAGAATGGAACTGTCTGCGGAATCCGTCTGCCGGAGGGACTGCAGGAATCCGATAAGCTTCCTGAGCCTATTTACACACCTTCCACGAAAGCGGAGATCGGTGACCATGATGAGAATATTTCCTTTGAGCAAAGCGTTGCGCACCTGGAAAAATATTTCCCCGGCAAAGGTCAGGAGTATGCGGAGCTGCTTCGTGACAAGACAATTGCTATTTACAAAAAGTGTGCAGAATATGCGTTGAGCAAGGGAATCATCATTGCAGATACCAAATTTGAGTTTGGTCTGGATGAGGATGGCAATCTGGTAATCGGTGATGAGATGCTTACTCCCGACAGCTCTCGTTTCTGGCCGGCAGAAGGATATGAGCCTGGACATGGTCAGCCTTCTTTCGACAAACAGTTTGCACGCGATTGGCTGAAGGCAAATCCGGACAATGACTGGACACTTCCTCAGGAAATCGTGGACAAGACGATAGAGAAATATCTGCAGGCATATGAGATGCTGACAGGTAAAGAGCTGGCATAAAACGGAAATAAAAACGCGAGCGGTACTGGACATCTCCTTTTTTTCATGCTATGCTTTTGGTATCATTATAAATTTTGTTTGGAGGATGCAGAAGTCATGGCAAGAAGAAAGAAAAATATGACATTAGAAGAAGAGATGGCTTTTCTGGATGGCGAGATAACAAAGGCTGAAGATGCGCTGAAAGCATTAAAGACACGCAGAAAAGAACTTGCTAAGGCAAAAGAGCAGGAAGAGTTGCAGGCGCTGTACGCAGCCATCAAAGAGTCCGGAAAATCCGTAGCGGACGTGATTTCTACATTGAAATAAAGCAGAGCGATGTATTAATAGCGTATTGTTCTGAAAAAATGGGGGAACAGGCAGATACCTGTTCCCTGTTTTCATACGATAGAAACAGATAGCATGGGATAAAGCATAGGAGAAGAGCATGGGGAAGGAAAGAGTGATCCACGCGGCGCTGTTAGGGATAGGAACCGTTGGCGGCGGCGTATTTAAGCTGGCAAAGGAGCAGGAAGAGGATATTATCGCAAAGACAGGGGCACGTCTTGTCATCGATAAGATACTGGTTCGTGACAGGAATAAAAAGCGTGAAGGAGTTCCTCAGGAGCTTTTGACAGACGATTGGCAGGAAATCGTAAATGATGAAAATATAGAAATCATTATCGAGGTAATGGGCGGGATAGAACCTGCATTGACATGGCTGCAGGAGGCAATGCTGGCAGGCAAACAGGTTGTTACGGCAAATAAGGACCTGCTTGCCGAGCATGGCGCGGAGCTGTTTGCAGCGGCAGAGGAAAAGAGCTGCGACCTTCATTTTGAAGCGGCTGTAGCGGGTGCTATCCCTATCATCCGTCCCCTGAGGCAGAGTCTGACGGCGAGCCAGCTCACAGAAGTGATGGGTATCGTCAACGGGACGACCAATTATATCCTTACGCGTATGTCAGAGGACGGGATGGGATACGGAGACGCATTAGAACTGGCAACGGAGCTTGGATATGCAGAGAGCGATCCGACTGCTGATGTGGAAGGATATGATGCAGGACGTAAGCTTGCTATCATGGCGTCTATCGCATTTAATTCCCGTGTGACTTTTTCACAGGTCTATACAGAAGGCATTACCAGAATAACGGCGAATGACATCCAGTATGCGAAGGAATTCGGATATGTGATAAAACTGATAGGAATGACGAAGCTGACGGAGAATGGGATAGAAGTAAAGGTACATCCGATGCTTCTGCCGCAGGAGCATCCGCTTTCAGCGGTCCGTGATTCCTTCAATGCGGTGTTTGTGCATGGAAAGGCATGCGATGATGCGATGTTTATGGGCCGCGGAGCGGGACAGATGCCGACTGCCAGCGCGGTCATGGGCGATGTCATCGATGCGATGCGCAATATATTGCACAATGCCTGCGGAAAGATAGGCTGCGGGTGTTATAAAAATCTTCCGGTCAAGTCTGTGGAGGAGACGCAGAGCAGATTTTTCCTGCGGACTCAGGTCGTGGATAAGCCGGGAGTCCTGGCGAAGATTGCCGGTATTCTTGGGAATAACGGCGTGAGTATCGAGCAGGTTTATCAGAAAAAGAGCGTGGACGGGATTTCCGAGCTGGTAATAATAACAGATCTTGTACAGGAAAAACATTTTGACGATGCTCTTAAAGAATTAGAGTGTATGGATGTCGTAAAGGAAATTTCCGGTGTTATCCGTGTTTACGGATGACCCGCGTTAAGACACAAAAAGAAATATGGAGACCGCCCGGACGAAAGCGTTCGGGCGGTCTTATGTTTTATACGAGCTTCATGTCGATTCGTATGTCGTTGCCGGACACGGTCACATCTGCCATACTTCCGACAATGAGGGGCATCATCGGAGGAAGGTGTCCGAGGTCCACATCCATAATGACGGGGACATGATAGCGGGAAGCGGTGGACAAAATTGCTTCATAGGTATCCAGTCCCATCATTTCCTGACCGAAGCAGAGCGGTCGTCCGATGAGGAAGCCTTTTACATAACGAAACCATCCGGCATGTTCCATCTGCCACATTGCGCGGCGGATGGAAAAGACATTCAGGTCGCAGGCTTCCAGAAACCATATGATACCATCGTTTTTATATTTTTCGATAAAATCCGCTGTCTTATCGTAGCTGGTACCCAACAGGTTTACGAGACAGTCCATGCAGCCGCCCAGCAGCCGTCCGGAAAAGAAAGCATCCCGGTCGGGAAAACGGCGGATAATGCGGGGCTCGGTCACATGATAGGGAACGAGCGGCTGGTTTTCATTTTTCAGGGAAGTACGTTCCCAAAGTTCATACCCGGAAACGCAGTAGCTTTGTCCAGTGAGGATGCCGAAGGCATCGTGAAGGGCGGGGTGCCACGGTTCCATGCCGAATGCTGCAGCGCAGGGACCGTAGACAGAAGCAGTGTCAGCGAGCGTTGCCAGCAGATAGGTCATATTTGTATTATCTGAAAATCCCATGTACCATTTGGGGGTGGACCGGGAAATGCGTTCAAAGTCCACATGGTCCAGAATTTCACACATGAGCTCTCCGCCGCCGCAGGATATCAGACAGTCGTTTTGGCTGCTGACATAATATTCGGTAAGCTCTTCACCGCACTTTTCGGGCGTATTGCTGATGCCGATGCCTTCCCCGGCGTAGCAGTTGGGACCAAGGTCGAGAGAATATCCGAGGGAGGAAAATTTTTTCAGGGCATTTTCAAAGGCTTCTTTGTAAGGGGAGGTATTGCAGCCAAAGGAAGGGGCGATAAAGCCAATCGTTCCGTTTGGCAAAAGGCTGTTTGGATATTTCATAGTAGTTCCTTTCTTGGGTGGAAAAAGATGCATTGACAAGGAGTTACAGCTTGACGTTTTCGGTCGGTACGATAAAGCCTTCTCCGAAGACTTCGCTTGTTTCGGTGATCATGACGAAGGCGCTGGGGTCAATCTCATGGGCAGCCTGACGTACTTTGTAGATTTCTGTTTTGGAGCAGGCGCATAAAAGAACCTGACGATCGATATCCGTATAGGCGCCTCTGGCGCGGATGGAGGTCGAACCTCTGGCGCATACCTCATCTATCCGGCTGGAAACCTGAGGACCGCAGGTGGTGATAATGATAGCGAGCTTTCCTGCGCTCGTACCGTACATTATCTTGTCAATGACAACGGATGTTACAAATGCTGCGATCAGACCGTAAAGCACAGCGTCTATATTGCCAAAGACAGGCCAGCCGATACCGATGATGACGAGGTCTATCGTCATTGTGACGGCTCCGATAGAGAGATGCGGGTGAAGGGTTTTGATGGACATCGTTAAGAAGTCCGAACCGCCGGTAGAGGAACCGCGCATATAGATAAGCCCCAGACCGGCTCCGAAAAATACGCCGGAGAACAGTGCGGCGAGCATAGGATTGCCGTCATAGGCAGGCGTGAGCGGAAAGATAAAATCGAGAATGATGGTATTGATGATAATCGTGCGGATAGATTTGAGCATGAAATGTCTTCCGACGATGCGGTAGCTCATCAGGATGAGGGGGATGTTCAGGACAAGAGAGGTCGTGCCGATGGGAAGTCCCCAGAGATGATTGGCAATAAGGGCAAGTCCGGAGAGACCGCCCGGAGCAAAGTTTGCAAGCTTTGCAAACGTGTAGATGCCGATAGAAAAAAGGATATTGCCGACAATATCGCATATCCAGTCCAGGCATATGTCGCGGGTGTGTTGATTTAAATGAATGGAGTTTTTTAAAGATTTCATATGATGTTCTCCGTTTATTTATAGTATACATATAGATTGTGACATGGAGGGGAAAAAAAGTCAAGAAAAGTGAAAATCCATGTCATTTGCGCAGTTGCCCAGTTTAGAAAAAATTCAGAAAAAATTTCTTGAAATACGAAAAAGACAGGAGTAGGATATAAAAAGTAATTAACAACGTTAATTATTTATCATGTTAATACTTGTGCACGGTGGGGAGGAGCCGGAGATGGAATCTATGAATCTTGTAAAGCAGTTTATGAAGGCGATGTCGCGGTTTCGGAAGATGGATTACAGCGTGCTGCATCCGGGAGCCGGAAACGGAGAATTTGCTGCACTGGAGCTGATAAGCTGTCACAGCAGGCAGCAGGGAACATTATACGGAGTCTATGTCAGCGAGCTTTTAAAGGTCATGGATGTTTCAGCACCGGCTCTTTCAAGACTCTTACGGAGTATGGAGCAAAAAGGATTGTGTGTGCGGGAGATAGACCCGGACGACAGACGCAGCACTTGCGTTCATCTGACGCCGGCAGGGCAGCTGGCGAGAGACAGGGGACATACCCTGATGCTCGGATTTGCTTCCCGCGTGGTGAAGGGAATGGGAGAAGAAGAGTTCCGTCAGATGATCGCGCTCTGGAACCGTTTCGGGGACGTGATGGAAAGCGAAATCTCAGCATTGAAGAAGGGAGACTGATATGTTTCGGCTACTGGGCTATTTAAAACAATGTAAAAAATCGGTGCTGGCGATCATTATCTTACTGATCGTACAGGCGTATTGCGATCTGGCGCTGCCGCAGTATACGTCGGATATCGTAGACGTTGGTATTCAGCAGGGAGGTATCGAGCACGCGGCGCCCGAATGGATGAGGGAAGAGACGTATGACAGCCTGAAGAAGCTGATGACTTCCGGGGAAGAGGCAGTGGCAGCGTCTTATTATGAAAAGACGGAAGATGGGAGTTTCCGGAGGACAACGGATAAAAGAGAGCATCTGGAGCAGCTGAATGAGGTATTCTCTATGCCGATGGCGATGCTTTCGGGAATAGAGGACATGGCAGTACAGGGAGCAGACGGTATCGCCATGCCGGAGGCGGCAGCCTTGTTGCAGACATCGGAGCTTTCAGACGAACAGCTGCTTGAGCTGAGGGAAAAAGTCAGCGCTCAGATGGGCGATATGAGCCCATCCATGTTGGAACAAAAGGCGCTTCTTTTTGTACGGCAGGAATATGAGGCGATGGGAAAGGACACAGGTGCGGTTCAGACAAAATATCTTATCATGACGGGAGCCAGGATGCTCGGGTTTACCCTTTTGATGGTGATGAGCGCGATACTTGTAAGTCTGTTGGCGTCCAGAGCGGCTGCTCTGATAGGCAAAAATCTGAGAGGACAGGTGTTTGACCGGGTGATGTCGTTTTCAAATGCAGAGATGAACAGATTTTCTACGGCATCTCTGATAACGAGGAGTACGAACGATATCCAGCAGGTCCAGATGGTAGCGGTCATGCTTTTGCGGATGGTCATTTATGCGCCTATTGTCGGGATTGGCGGTGTGCTGAAGGTGACTGAAACAAAGACAGGGATGGCGTGGATAATTGCGCTGGCAGTGGCAGTGATAATGGCGGTCGTGCTTGTGCTGATGGGGATAGCCATGCCAAAATTCCAGAAGATGCAGCAGCTTGTGGACCGTCTGAATCTGGTATCGCGGGAAGTGCTGACAGGCTTACCGGTTATCCGGGCGTTTTCCAGAGAAAAATTTGAAGAAGAGCGATTTGACCGTGCGAACAGGGATTTGATGAAAACGCAGCTGTTTACGAACCGTGTGATGACACTCATGATGCCGACGATGATGCTGATAATGAACTGCGTGACGGTAATGATCGTGTGGTTCGGAGCCAAAGGAATTGATACAGGAAGCCTGAAGGTCGGTGACATGATAGCATTTATGACTTATACGATGCAGATAGTTATGTCGTTTTTGATGCTTACGATGGTATCTGTGATGCTGCCGCGGGCAGGGGTGGCGGCAGATCGTATCGAAGAGATACTGAATACGGACAGCAGCGTATCCGATGCAGAAGATGTTCAGGATGAAAAGCTGGACTGCAGGGGAGTTCTTTCTTTTGAAGATGTCAGCTTTAAATATCCGGGAGCGGATGATGATGCTTTGGAACATATCAGCTTTACGGCGGAGCCGGGAAAGACAACGGCGGTCATCGGAAGCACCGGCTGCGGGAAATCTACGCTGATAAACCTGATACCCAGATTTTATGATGTGACGGAAGGGCGTATCCTGCTGGATGGCGTGGATATCAGGCAGCTTTCCCAGCACAGGCTGCGCGAGGTGATAGGTCTCGTGCCGCAGAAAGGGATTTTATTTTCGGGAACTATCGCTTCCAACATTAAGCTTGCGGGAGAAGATAGAATAGGAGACGCGCAGATGAGAGAGGCGGCGCGTATCGCACAGGCAGAGGAGTTTATCGAAGGAAAGCCTGAGGGATACGAAAGCGCGGTAGCCCAGGGAGGGAGCAACGTTTCAGGAGGACAGAGACAGCGGCTGGCTATCGCCAGGGCAATCGCCAAAGAGCCGAGGATATATCTGTTTGACGACAGCTTTTCCGCATTGGATTATAAGACGGATGCAGCGCTGAGAAAAGCGCTCGCACAGAAGGCCTCCCGGGCAACGGTCATCATTGTGGCGCAGCGCATCAGCACGATCATGAATGCGGACCAGATACTTGTTCTGGAGGAAGGAAAGCTTGTCGGGAAGGGGACGCACAGGGAGCTTTTGAAAAACTGCAGCGCATATCAGGAAATAGCCCGTTCCCAGCTGTCTGAGAGCGAACTGAAAGGAGGAACGGAGCAATGAGCCAGAAACATTCAGGACGCCCGATGATGGGCCACGGACATGGACACGGGATGGTATCCGGTCAAAAGGCGAAGGATTTTAAAGGAACGGTCGGAAAACTGTTTTCCTATCTGGGAAAATACCGTATCGGTCTGGCAGTGGTCATGGTCTTTGCAGTGGGCAGCACGATATTCAGTATTATCGGTCCCAAAGTATTGAGCAAGGTAACGACGGAATTGTTCAACGGTCTTGTGGCGAAGGTAAGAGGAAGCGGAGGCATTGATTTTGGACGGATAGGTCAGATATTGACCTGGCTGCTCGGAATATACCTTGTCAGCGCACTGTTTAATTTTATCCAGGGATGGCTGATGACAGGTATCACACAGAAGCTGTGCTTTCGGATGCGCAGGGAGATTTCGGAAAAAATACACCGGATGCCGATGAAATATTTTGAATCCAGAACAGTCGGAGAGGTGTTGTCCCGTATCACAAATGATGTGGATATGCTGGGTCAGAGCCTGGGACAGAGCATCACGCAGCTGGTCACTTCGGTCACGATGATGATAGGCGTACTCATCATGATGCTTTCGATCAGCCCTCTTATGACTGTCATCGTCTTTGTCATTCTTCCGGTTTCAGGAGGTTTGATAGGAGCAGTGGTAAAGCATTCCCAGAAATATTTCATCCAGCAGCAGGAGTGTCTGGGCAGTATCAACGGACAGGTGGAGGAATGCTACAGCGGTCACAATGTTATCCGGGCGTTTAATCGGGAAGATGCGGTGAAGGCAGAATTTAACGGAACCAATGAAGAACTGTATCAGTCTGCCTGGAAGTCTCAGTTTATCTCCGGAATGATGCAGCCTATCATGACGTTTGTGGGAAATCTCGGTTATGTGGCGGTAGCGGTCAGCGGAAGCATCCTGACGGTAAAAGGAACGATAGAGGTCGGCGATATTCAGGCATTTATCCAGTACGTGAGAAACTTTACCCAGCCTATCACGCAGATCGCACAGGTATCGAATATGCTGCAGTCTACAGCGGCAGCGGCAGAGCGCGTGTTTGAGTTTCTGGAGGAAGAGGAAGAGGACCAGACCGTAGAAAACCCGGTCGGCATCGAGGGGCTTACCGGGGCGGTCTCCTTTGAGCATGTGCAGTTTGGATATACGCCGGAAAAAATCATCATCAAAGATTTTTCCTGTCAGGTAAAGCCCGGACAGACGGTGGCGATAGTCGGTCCTACGGGAGCGGGAAAAACGACGATGGTAAAGCTGCTGATGCGGTTTTACGATGTGAACAGCGGGGCAATTTGTCTGGACGGCTATGATGTGCGCCGGTTCGACAGGGGAAAGCTGCGTGAAATGTTCGGTATGGTACTGCAGGATACATGGCTGTTTAAAGGAACCATTATGGAAAACATCCGTTACGGTCGTCTGGATGCTACGGATGAGGAAGTGATCGCAGCAGCAAAGGCAGCGCATGCGGACAGGTTTATACGGACGCTCCCGGGCGGATATCAGATGGAACTCAATGAAGATGCTACGAATGTGTCTCAGGGACAAAAACAGCTTTTGACGATAGCGCGAGCCATCCTTTCCGACAGTCCCATCATGATATTGGATGAGGCGACCAGCTCTGTGGATACGAGGACCGAGATACAGATACAGAAGGCGATGAACAATCTGATGAAGGGGCGCACGAATTTTGTCATAGCACATCGTTTGTCCACTATCCGGGATGCGGATGTGATACTCGTGATGAAGGACGGCGATATCGTGGAGCAGGGTGCTCATGAACAGCTGCTGGCAAAGGGAGGCTTTTACGCACAGCTGTACAATTCCCAGTTTGAGGAATCGAATCGTTAAAATATTGTAGTATTTCCTTAAAAATTTGCATAGACATCCTGCAGCGCAATGACGTATGATAACATTGTGCCGCAGGATGGCGCAATTACGGCAAAACAGCCCGTATCATAAAAAAGACATGTGAAAAGGGGAAGGAAATATGGCGGTTTATGCAGACAGGGAGAGCAGGGTATTTACACTGCAGACAAAAAACACGACCTATCAGATGAAAGCGGATGATAAGGACGTGTTTTTGCACACTTACTATGGAGAAAAAACGGATAACAGTGATAAATCTTATCTGATACGTTGTGCAGACAGGGGATTTTCAGGGAATCCATATGAGGTCGGGACATTTGACCGCAGCTATTCGCTGGATATGCTTCCGCAGGAGTACAGCTGTTTTGGAACGGGGGATTATCGTATCAGTGCGCTGAGAGTCCGGCAGGCGGACGGAAGCCGCGCGGCAGAGCTTCGGTATGCAGGCTGCGAGACCAGAAAAGGAAAATACGCGATTCCCGGGCTTCCGGCGGCATATGGAGCTCAGGAAGAAGCGGATACGCTGGAAGTTATTTTAAAAGATGAGGCATGCGGGATCGAGGTACGGCTTTTATACGGCGTTTTTGAAAAAAAGGATGTAATAACGAGAGCGGTGCGGATAACCAACCGTTCTGAAAGGCCGGTCGTGCTGGAAAAGGCGGCGAGCCTGTGTCTGGACTGGCAGCAGGGGGAATTTGACTGGCTTACGTTTTACGGACGTCATGCGATGGAGCGCAACGTGCAGCGCACCGGCATCGCACATGGTGTGCAGTCGGTAGGGAGCGTGCGTGGCGCGTCGAGTCATCATTATAATCCGTTTGCTGTTTTATGTGAAAAAGGGACAGATGAGACAAAGGGGCTTTGCTATGGATTTTCCTTTATGTACAGCGGGGAATTTCTGATTGAGGCAGAAAAGGATCAGGCGGATCAGACGAGGTTTGTGTGCGGAATCCATCCGGATGATTTTGACTGGACATTAAATCCAGGAGAGAGCTTTGATACGCCGGAGGTGTTGATGAGCTGCAGTGCGGAAGGATTCGGCGGGATGAGCCGCAATCTGCATGACCTGATACGGGAAAACGTGTGCAGAGGAGAATGGAAGCATAAGCGCCGTCCGATATTGATCAACAACTGGGAAGGCACTTATTTTGACTTTACAGGGGATAAGCTTGTATCCATAGCTGAAGAGGCTGCAAAGTTGGGCGTGGAGCTGTTTGTCATGGACGACGGATGGTTCGGAAAGCGGGACAGTGACAATTCGGGTCTGGGCGACTGGTATCCTAACGAAGAGAAGCTTGGCTGCACGCTCAAAGAGCTGGGAGAGCGGATAGAGGCGCTGGGCATGAAGTTCGGTATCTGGTTTGAGCCGGAATGTATTTCCGAGGACAGCGATTTGTACCGGGCGCATCCTGACTGGGCGGTACAGATTCCCGGACGGAAACCGAACCTGAGCCGTAATCAGCTCATTCTGGATTTTTCCAGAGAAGATGTTCAGGAATACATCATAGAGAGGCTGTCGGCAATTTTAGACAGCGCACCGATATCTTATGTAAAGTGGGACTTTAACAGGAGTATCTGTGATAAATTTTCGGCAAATCTTTCTGCCGGGCGGCAGGGAGAAATGGCGCACCGCTTTGTGCTGGGGCTTTACCGTGTGCTAGAGGAGCTTCTGGAGAGGTATCCTCATCTGCTTCTGGAGGGCTGCAGTGGGGGCGGCGGACGGTTTGATACAGGGATGCTGTATTATTCGCCCCAGATATGGTGCAGCGATGATACGGATGCTATCGAACGGCTTCAGATTCAGTATGGAACATCCTTTGCGTATCCGGTCAATACGATGGGAGCGCACGTTTCCGCAGTCCCGAACCATCAGACGGGCAGGGTGACGCCCATTGCGACAAGAGCATGCGTTGCGATGGCGGGAACCTTTGGTTATGAGCTGGATGTAAACAAAATGACGGATGAGGAAAAAGAGGCGGTAAAACGCCAGATACAGATATTTAAAGAGCAATATGACCTCATTTCCTATGGAGATTACTACCGGCTGACCGATGTGCAGAAAAGCTCCTGCGCGGTATGGGAGACGGCGGCAAAAGACGGCTCAGAGGCGCTGGTAAGCGCCGTGTGGCAGCATGTTCAGGCAACCCCGGCATTTTTGAATGTAAAGGTAAGGGGATTGTGCGAAGACGGTATGTATCGGGTCATGAGAACGGCGCTGAAGAAAAAGGATGCAGGGGCACAGGAAAAGGAAGATCAGGTAATTTCCGGCTCTTCCCTGATGCACGGCGGGCTTCCAATCCCTGCGGCGGACGGCGAATATGCGGCATGGCAGATATATTTGGAGCGGATTTCGTAAGAAAAATCTACTTTATGTACTTTTAAGGGACTGTTCATAGAATGGACATATATTTGCCATCATTTTATCACAATTATAGGGTACTATATGATTTGTAAAGGCGAAAGCCGGACACTTTTTCATTTTTCTTCCTTTCAAACATAACAGACGGGACTCCTGGTCAGAGGAGTCCCGTTTTGTTTTTGACAAAGGTATTTTAGAAGTGTAAAATGAGAGAGACAGGGCGGCGTATTGCCGCAGCTGAATGATGAAACATAAAGGAGAACCGATATGGGTGAAGTAAAGACCATCCCGGCGCGCAGTGAGGTCAGAAAAGAAGACACATGGGCGCTGGAAGATATGTATGCGGACAGACAGGCGTGGGAGGAGGATTTTGCAAAAGCGAAGGAAATAGCGGAGCAGGCAGCTTCCTATGCGGGAAAGCTTGGAGAAAGCGCGGAAAATCTTCTGGGCTACTGCAGCCTGTCGGAAGAGCTGGACTGCGTTTTGAGCAATGTATACGGCTATGCGGCGAGGACAAAAGATCAGGATACCTCGGATGCGGACGGCCAGACGCTGGCGGCACGGGCAATGAGTCTGTATGTGGAATGCAGCGGACTGACTTCTTTTGCCGGACCGGAGATACTGGCGGTAGCAGAGGAGAGGCTGGAGGAGTTTTATGCAGAAAGACCGGAGCTGGAGCGCTACAGAAGGAGCATCGGGGAGGTGCGCCGCTGCAGAGAACATATATTATCTCCTGAGCTGGAAAAACTTCTGGCAGATGCCGGAGAGATGGCGCAGGCGCCCGGCGATGTATATTCCATGCTCGTAAATGCGGACTTAAAATTTGAGCCTATTAAGGACAGCAGAGGCCAGGAATATGAGGTAACGGGCGGAAGCTTTATTCCACTGATGCAGAGTCCCGACAGAGAAGTAAGAAAGGCTGCGTTTACTTCGCTCTATACCTCATACGGGAATGTCATCAATACGGCAGCATCCCTGCTGAATTCCCAGGTAAATCAGCTGAAGTTTTTTGCAAAAGCGCGCAAGTATCCGGATGCCCTGCACGCATCTTTAGATAACACCAATGTGCCGGTCGAGGTATATCATAATCTGATAGGGGCCGTTCATGAGGATATCGGCATCCTGCACCGTTACATGAAGCTCCGCAAAAAGCTGATGGGCGTGGATGAACTTCATATGTACGATATTTATACATCCCTCGTCCCGGATGCGGACGTAAAGATTCCGTTTGCGGATGCGAAGAAGGAAGTGCTGGAAGCGACCGCAGTACTCGGTGAGGAGTATACGAGAGTCCTGAAAGAGGGCTTTGAAAACCGCTGGATAGACGTCTATGAAAACAAGGGCAAACGCGGCGGCGCATACAGCGCGGGCGAGCTCGTACATCCGTACGTACTTTTAAACTATAAAGAGACTCTGGATTCAGAATTTACTTTGGCACATGAGATGGGTCATGCAATGCATTCCTGGCTTTCCACGAAAAACCAGAATCCTGTGGACAGGGATTATGTGATATTTGTGGCAGAGGTGGCATCCACCTGCAACGAAGCCCTGCTCATGCAGCATTTGTTAAAGAAGACAGAGGATAAAAAGACGCGTGCCTACCTCATCAATTACTTCCTGGAGCAGTTCCGTACGACGCTGTACCGTCAGACAATGTTCGCCGAGTTTGAGCTTATGATAAATGAAGAAGTGGCAAAGGGCGGCAGCCTGACAGCAGAGGGACTGAACAAAATGTATCACGATCTGAACGTATTCTATTATGGAGAGGACGTGGCAGTGGACAGCCTGATAGACAGGGAGTGGGCACGGATCCCTCATTTCTATTATAACTATTATGTGTTCCAGTATGCGACCGGATTTTCTGCGGCAATGGCGCTGTCCAAACGTATTCTGGAAGAGGGAGAGACTGCGGTAAAGGATTATCTGGAGTTTTTGTCCGGCGGCTGCTCGAAAGATCCGATATCTCTGCTGAGAGGAGCCGGAGTGGATATGAGAACAGCAGAACCTGTACACAGTGCGCTTGCCCTGTTTGACAGCCTGCTTGATGAAATGGAAGAATTGATGAAAGACTGAAGAATGTCTTTCGGATTCTGAGGCAATGCCCGGATCGCTCTGGTGTCAGACGATTCGGGTATTTGTGCGAAATTGTGAGAAATTGACTGAATAAAAAAAGAAAATGGTGCAGATTTCCAAAAAAACGGCTTGACATGGGGAGGAATATTTGCTAAACTGTAAATAGTTAAGGGGCGGATAACAGAATATAAAATTGGATTGTTACTGGCAGGCAGGCAAAACCATATTTTATAAATTGATCGAACGTTATTTTGTGGATGTTGGTGATTGATTTATAAAATGTGGTTTTTTATTTTTTCGGGACGCTGAAAGTTTCGGTCTGCTCTGCGCCCGGCTGGAGTAAAGCATGAAAATACAGAAGGTCATTAACAATAATGTTATCTCGGCTCTGGATGAAAACGGGCAGGAGATAGTTGCGATGGGCAGAGGAATAGGCTTTCAGAAGAAGGCCGGGGAAGAGATGCCGGAGAGTGCGGTAGAGAAGGTTTTTCGTCTGGAAAGCCCCGACCTGCTGGAACGCTTCAAACAGGTTCTTGCAAACATGCCGCTGGAATGCATCCAGATATCCGACCGGATTATTTCCTATGCGAAGGAGCGGCTTTCCATGCGGCTCAATCAGAATGTTTACCTGACTTTGACAGACCACATCGCCTTTGCACTGGAACGGTATAAAGAAGGGATGTTTTTTGAAAACGCCCTTTACGGGGAGATACGCCGTTTTTATCCGGAGGAGTTCAAAATCGGACAGAAGGCTCTTTTGCTGATAGAGGAGCAGACCGGCATAAGGCTGCCGGAGGACGAGGCGGCATCCATTGCGTTTCATCTTGTGAATGGCGAATTCGGAGGTCTGAAGCTCAGGGATACGCAGGTTATGACAGATATGATACGGCATCTGGCAGAGCTGGCGGGAGAGGCTTATCCGCTTCCGGATGATTCCATTTATACGGACCGGTTGGTAACAAATCTGAAATTTATTCTGAGCAGGATGATACAGGACAGACCTGCGGTCACGGCGGGAGATGAGGAGTTTAATGCTTTTGTGAGGATACATTGTCCGAAAGAGTATGAACTCGCACAAAAGATGAAAGACTACATAAAGTCCGTCATAAACTGTGATATGATGGAAGACGAAGTGGTTTATATGGCAATACAGTTAAAATATACGGCACAGCCGAAGTGACAGGAGGATACTGAGATGGGATTTTTTGACAGGTTTAAGAAAAACAGCGCGAATGATGGTATCGTGCTGGCAGCTCCGATGAAGGGAAGATGCGTCAGCATCAAGGAAGTTCCCGACCCGACTTTCGGAGAAGAGATTCTGGGAAAGGGCATTGCAGTCGAGCCTGAAGACGGTCATGTATATGCACCGGCAGACGGCACGATCAGCACGGTATTTCCGACAGGTCATGCAGTGGGAATGACGACTGCAGACGGGACGGAGATACTCATCCATATCGGTCTTGACACAGTTGAATTAAACGGCGGGCCGTTTGAATTAAAGGTAGAGAGCGAACAGCAGGTTAAAAAAGGAGACCTTCTGGTTGTTGCAGATTTGGAAGCTATCCGTAAGGCAGGCAAGGCGACTATTACACCTATGGTCATCTGCAATACGGATGAGTACAGCAACATCGAGTGCTTTACCGGCAAGGCGGTAGAACCGGGCGATGAAGTGATGAAGCTTACAAAGTAAGAGCGCGGGAAGGACAGAAAAATGATTATTTGTTCCGGAAAGAGCGTCCTGAAAGGGGTCGCTATCGGTAAGATATATTTTTACAAAAAACAGGAATATGTCCTGGAGAGAAAGACAGTGGCGGATACAGAGGCGGAGGTGGCTCGTTTTGAGGCTGCGAAAGCCGAGGCAATGGAGCAGCTGGACGCTCTGTATCACAAGGCGCTGCAAGAAGCCGGCGAAGAGCAGGCGATGATATTCGACGTGCATAAGATGATGCTGGATGACGGAGATTATCTGGAATCCATCTGCAGCATGATACGCGATGAAAAGGTCAATGCAGAATATGCGGTGAGCATGACAGGCGAGAATTTCTCGGCGATATTCGCGTCGATGGATGACGACTATATGAAAGCCCGTGCAGTTGATGTAAAGGATATTTCAGGCAGAGTAGTCAATGTCCTTGCGGGGATAGGCGATGGGAGCATTGAATCGGATGTCCCTGTGATACTGCTGGCAGACGATCTTTCTCCCAGTGAGACGGTGCAGCTTGATAAGAGCAAGATACTGGCGTTTGTTACCAAAAACGGTTCCGCAAATTCCCACACTGCGATTCTGGCGCGTTCCATGAATATTCCGGCTCTGGTAAAGACGGATGTGGCGCTGCTGGAAGAGTATAATGGAATCCAGGCGGTTGTTGACGGTATAGACGGCACATTTATCATCAATCCGGATGAAGAAACCTCTCAGAAGATGATCCGTAAAAAAATGGAATATGAGAAGGAGCGCACGGAACTGTTAAAACTGATTGGCAAAGATAATGTAACGACGGACGGACGCCGTATCAATGTATATGCCAATATCGGCAGTGTTGAGGATGTGGAAAAAGTTCTTGCCAATGACGGCGGCGGCATCGGGCTGTTCAGAAGCGAATTCCTGTATCTGGGCAGAGAGGATTACCCTACCGAAGAAGAACAGTTTGAAATTTATAAAGAAGTATTGTCCCGCATGGGCGGCAGGAAGGTCATCATCCGGACGCTGGATATCGGAGCGGATAAGCAGGTGGATTATTTTAATCTTCCGAAAGAAGAGAATCCGGCCATGGGTTATCGTGCCATCCGCATTTGCCTGGATCGTGTAGATATTTTTAAAACCCAGCTTCGTGCGATTTACCGCGCATCTGCATTCGGAACTGCTGCAATCATGTTCCCGATGATCATTTCTGTTAATGAGATCAGACGGATCAAGGAGATCGTGGAGGAAGTCAAAGCAGAGCTGATCAAAGAAGGAAGAAGCTTTAACCGTGTGGAGCTTGGCATTATGATCGAGACGCCGGCAGCAGTCATGATAAGCGAAGAGCTGGCAAAAGAGGTTGAGTTCTTCAGCATCGGAACGAACGATCTGACGCAGTATACGCTGGCAATAGACAGACAGAATCAGAGTCTTGACAATATTTATGATTCCCATCATCCGGCAGTACTGCGGATGATTCAGATGACGATAGAAAATGGTCACAAGGGCGGCGCGTGGGTAGGTATCTGCGGCGAGCTCGGAAGCGATACGACACTGACAAAGACCTTCGTTGATATGGGAATCGATGAGCTTTCCGTATCCCCGACTTATATTCTGGGGCTGCGTAAGGCAATACGCGAAATCTGAGCGATATTTCAGAAAGGAGATTTGAATTAAGATGAAACAGTTTTCTTACACCATTCAGGATGAGTTGGGTATTCATGCAAGACCGGCAGGGCTTCTGACAAAAGAGGCATCCAAATTCAAGAGCACAGCATCCGTTGAATGCAACGGCAAAAAGGGCGATGCAAAGAAAATAATGTCTCTGATGATGCTGGGCGCAAAGAAAGGCCATACCGTTGAGGTTACGGTAGAAGGCGAGGACGAGGAAGCAGCAGCGGCAGCGCTGGAGGCTTTCCTGAAAGAAAACCTGTAACTGGTTTATAAGTCCGTGTTTGCGGACTGCGTAAAAGTGTGTGCACCGTCTCCTGTATGATACAGGAGGCGAGCCAAATAAAAATCAAGTTCCGTAGCTAGGGCGGAACTACATATTAAAAAAGGGGGTACTCCTTATGAAATGGTTGCAGAAACTCGGTAAAGCGTTAATGCTTCCGGTTGCGTGTCTGCCTATCTGCGGTATTCTGATGGGCATCGGATATCTGATGTGTCCTTCTACAATGCAGGGCGGCGAAGTTACCGGTATTGTGCAGATGATCGGCTTCTTCCTTGTAAAGGCCGGCGGCGCTCTGATCGATAACATTGCGATTCTGTTTGTAATCGGTGTTGGTGTAGGTATGTCTGATAATAACGATGGTACCGGCGGTCTTGCGGCTCTGGCATCTTGGCTGATGATCACATCCCTGCTCTCAACAGGTGTAGTTACAACCCTGATGCCTTCCGTTGTTGAAAACGAAAAGGCTATGCTGGCATTCGGCAAGATCCAGAACCCTTTCATCGGTATTATGGCAGGTGTGATCGGTTCTACATGCTACAACAAGTTTAAGAGCACGAAGCTGCCTGACTGGCTGTCCTTCTTCTCTGGCAAACGTTCCGTTGCAATCATCTCCGGCGTTGTGTCCATCATTGTTGCAGCTGTTCTGCTGTTCGTATGGCCTCTGATCTTCGGCGGACTTGTAGCTCTGGGCGAAGGCATCGTAGGTCTGGGCGCTGTCGGCGCAGGTATCTATGCATTCCTGAACCGTCTGCTGATCCCGTTCGGTCTGCATCACGCGCTGAACAACGTATTCTGGTTTGACACCATTGGTCTGGGCGACCTGTCTCACTTCTGGGCAGGCGAGACATCTGCAGATGTAAGCTGGAGCCTTGGTATGTATATGTCTGGCTTCTTCCCTTGTATGATGTTCGGTGTACCCGGTGCGGCTCTGGCTATGATCCAGACAGCAAAGACCAACAAGAGAAAAGTTGCGATCGGTCTGGTTGGCTCCGCAGCCATCTGTGCGTTTGTCTGCGGCGTTACCGAGCCCTTCGAGTTCTCTTTCATGTTCCTTGCTCCTGCACTGTATGTAATCTACGCTGCACTGTACGGCATCTTCACAGTTATCACCGTTATGCTTGGCTTCCGTGCGGGCTTCTCTTTCTCCGCCGGCGCAACAGACCTGCTGTTCTCCGCATCTCTGCCTGCAGCTGCTAAGACATGGCTGATTCTGCCTCTGGGCCTTGCAGCATTCGTAGTATTCTATCTGGTATTCAGATTTGCGATCGTGAAGTTCGACCTTAAGACTCCCGGCCGTGAAGATGACGATGTAGAAGCTGAGAAGAGCGTTACCCTTTCCAACAACGACTTTACAGAAGTTGCAAAGATCGTTCTGGAAGGTATCGGCGGCAAAGAAAACGTTGCAAGCCTTGACAACTGCATCACAAGACTTCGTTTTGAAATCAAGGACTACACCAAGGTTGATGAGAAGAAGATCAAATCCGCTGGCGTTGCGGGCGTTATCCGTCCCAACAAGACTGCGGTACAGGTCATCATTGGTACCAAGGTTCAGTTCGTTGCTGACGAAATGAAGAAGATGCTGTAAGGTATTTTTCAAAAGATAAACTGAATATTGTGTGTGCTCGAAGAGGGCACTGATCCCTAGCGCATCGGGAGTCTTCCAGAAGAAGACTCCCGATTTTTTTACTGCTACAACTTCTGTCAGCGCCCGGGTCTGCTGAAGTTGTTTGGCCTGATTTTTGCAAAAGGTATTGAGAAAAGTTTCAGAATGAGCTAAAATAGAGTATAGGACTGGCGGAAGCTCCGCCATTAAAAAGCTGCGTATGCGGCGGAAAGAGGATAAGATGAGAATTATCAGAACAAAAGACTATAATGACATGAGCAGAAAAGCGGCTAACTACATCGGCTCGCTGATCATCAACAAACCCGATTGCGTGCTGGGTCTTGCAACAGGCTCCACTCCTATCGGAACATACAAAAATCTGGTTGCAGGCTATGAGAACGGCGATTATGATTTCTCCAGCGTAAGAAGCGTAAACTTAGACGAGTACAAGGGGCTTCCGAAGGAGAATGAGCAGAGCTACTATTATTTCATGCATGACAATCTTTTCTCGCATGTAAATATCGACCCTGCAAATACCCATCTGCCGGATGGCACAGAGCCTGACAGCGAGAAGGCATGCACAGAGTACAATGAAGTTATCGCTTCTATGGGCGGCGTTGATCTGCAGCTTTTAGGCCTTGGCCATGACGGACATATCGGCTTTAACGAGCCTAACGATGAGTTTGACAAAGAGACACACTGCGTTGACCTGACAGAGATGACTATCGAAGCCAACAAGCGTTTCTTCAACTCCATCGACGAAGTTCCCCGTCAGGCATATACGATGGGCGTAGGCACTATCATGCGTGCAAAATGCGTGCTGATGGTTGTAAGCGGCAAAGATAAGGCTCAGATATTAAAGGATGCGTTCTTCGGACCGGTTACCCCTCAGGTTCCCGCTTCCATCCTGCAGTTCCATCCGAACTTTGTTCTTATCGCAGATGAGGATGCTCTGTCTTTAATCTGAAGCTGATTTAAAGTAGAAGAGAATGATAAAGTGCTGCGGTGCGGTTCGTGCCGCAGCATTTTTTAAAGGAGGATATCATGGTTATTCAGAGTAAAAGAGTGTGGATCGCCGGACAGTTTATTCCGGCACAGGTGGAAGTGGAAGAAGGAAAGATAAGCAATATTTATCCTTACGGGACGAAAGCGGCAGATGAAGATTTCGGGGAGAAGAGAATTGTGCCCGGATTTATCGATGTACACACCCACGGCGCTTACGGCTTCGATACGAATGACGCTGAAGAGGAAGGGTTAAGGGATTGGATGAAGCGGATACCGGAAGAGGGTGTGACTGCGATACTGCCGACGACGGTGACCCAGATGCCGGATGTCCTGACAAAGGCTGTTGCTAATGTGGCAAAGGTCGTAGAAGAGGGATACGAAGGTGCAGAAATCCTCGGAATCCATTTTGAAGGGCCGTATCTGGATATGGAATATAAAGGGGCGCAGCCTCCGGAAGCGATAGCAGTTCCGACTGTCGAGCAGTTTAAGATGTATCAGGAAGCGGCGCACGGGCTTATCAAATATATCACGATGGCGCCGGAGCATGACCCTGATTTTGCGCTGACCCATTACTGCAGCCAGACAGGCGTGGTGGTCAGCATGGGGCATTCCAGCGCGACCTATGAGCAGGCGCTGATGGGCATCGCCAACGGCGCGATGAGCATGACCCATGTTTATAACGGTATGACGCCATATCATCACAGAAAGCCCGGTCTGGTCGGCACGGCGATGCGCGTGCGCGACATTTACGGGGAGGTTATTTGTGACGGCTGTCATTCCCATCTGGCTGCGCTGAACAATTTCTTTACGGCAAAGGGCAGGGATTATTCTGTTATGATAAGCGATTCCCTTCGTGCAAAGCATTGCCCTCCGGGCGGCAACTATGAGCTGGGCGGACATCCTATCGAAATCGGCGAGGATGGTCTGGCGCGTTTAAAGGGAACAGATACTATCGCAGGAAGCACGCTGAATATGAATAAGGGCTTAAAGATACTTGTGGAGGATGCGATGGTACCGTTTGATACCGCGCTTAATTCCTGCACGATCAATCCGGCGCGTGTTCTGCGGGTGGATGACCGGAAAGGCAGACTTGTAGCCGGTTATGATGCGGACATGGTCGTTCTGGAAGACGATTACAGCGTAGCGCAGACTTATTGCAGAGGAACTGCGATGTTATAAATAGCAGAAGGAAAGGAGGATTCCCATGGTCGAACTGACGTGTAAGCAGACGGAAAAGCTGATCCCGAAATTTATCAAGGATGAAATGGATGAACGCACAAAAAAACAGTTTCTGGAGCATGTGGAATCCTGTCCATCCTGTCTGGAGGAGCTGAGCATCCAGTTTCTTGTAATAGCCGGGATGCAGAGGCTGGAAAACGGAGATACTTTTGATTTAAACAGGGAACTTCGGATGAAGATAGATACGGAGAAACGGCACCTTCATGTGCTGGATTCCCTGCAGCATGGGCTGTACGCCACGGAAGCGCTGGCGATACTTGCGACAGTGATGATATTGGCGATATTTGTGCTGTAAATATTTTTGACGGTGGTATTTTGAATGAGTGAAAAACTGGTTTTGATCGACGGACACAGCATATTGAACCGCGCTTTTTATGGAGTGCCGGACCTTTCAAATGCACAGGGGCTGCATACCAATGCGGTATACGGCTTTTTAAATATCCTGTTCAAGCTGCTGGACGAAGAGAAGCCGGATTATCTGACGGTGGCGTTTGATGTGAAGGCTCCGACTTTCCGGCATGAGATTTTTAAGGAATATAAAGGTACAAGAAAGCCGATGCCTCAGGAGCTGCGCGAGCAGGTACCGGTGTTGAAGGATGTGCTGCATGCCATGGGCATCAAAACGATGGAGCAGGCGGGTCTGGAGGCGGACGATATACTGGGGACGCTGGCAAAGAGAGCGGAAAAAAAGGGGATGGACGTTTCCCTTGTCTCCGGGGACAGAGACCTTTTGCAGATAGCCACGGATAAGATAAAGATACGCATTCCCAAAACAAAAGGAACGCGTACTGAAGTGGAGGATTATTATGCTTCTGACGTACAGGAAAAGTATGGAGTGACCCCTGTCGGCTTTATCGAGCTGAAGGCGCTGATGGGAGATACTGCGGACAATATCCCGGGAGTTCCGAAGGTCGGAGAAAAGACTGCAACAGAGCTTTTGAAGCAGTTTTCCACCCTGGATAACCTGTACGAGCATGTGGATGAGGTGACGAAGAAGGCGGTAAGGGAATCGCTGATAGCCAATAAAGATCTTGCCTATCTGAGTCTGACGTTGGCAACGATAGACATAAACAGTCCGGTGGAGCTTGACTGGGAAGAAGCCCGGATAAAGGAGCTTTTTACTCCTGAGGCTTACGAGCTGTTTGCCCGGCTGGAATTTAAAAATATGCTGGGACGGTTCGAGCATACGGCGGCGGGCGGGAACGGCCTGACGGAAAAGATAAGGATGACATCGGAGTTCGGAGAAGCACAGTTGGTGTTTGACCGTGCGGGTCAATCTGAAAGGTGCGGATTTTTTATTTTGACGGATACGGATGAAAAAGAGCTGTGCGCGCTGGCACTTTGCTTTGGTGAGGAAGAGATATCCGTGCTCCGGGCAGAAGGATTCGTGACAGCTCAGTGGCTGTGCGGACAGCTTTCCGGGCTTTATAAAAAGGGCGTAAGGCTGTCCACCTTTCATATGAAAAAAGCGTATGGAGCGCTTCTTTCCGGCGGGGAACGGGAATTGACGGCAGAAGCGGGAACGGCTTCGGACAGCGTCCGGTGCGGGACGGAGACGCTTTTTGATGTACTGATCGCAGCATACCTTTTAAACCCTTTGAAAAATGATTACGAGCCGGAAGACGTGGCAAATGAATATCTGGGGATTTCTTTGCAGAGCCGGAAGCAGATGTTCGATAAAATGAGATTGACTGATGCAGTCACACAAAATCCGGAGGCCTTTGCGGAGTATGCGGGCAGTATCGCTTACGTTTGCTTTGCGGCGCAGGAAAAGCTGGAGGAAAGGCTTTTGTCAGAAGGGATGAAAGACCTTTTTGAAGAGATAGAGATGCCGCTTTCCCGCGTCCTTTACGAGATGGAAAAAGAAGGGATAGCGGTGCGTCGGGACGAGCTGCAAAGCTACGGCGACGCGTTGACCGGAAGGATAAGGGAGCTCGAGCAGTCCATCCATGAAAAAGCAGGGTGTGAATTTAACATCAATTCTCCGAAGCAGCTCGGGGAAGTGCTCTTTGAAAAGATGGGCTTAAAAGGCGGAAAGAAAACGAAGACCGGATATTCAACAGCGGCGGATATTCTTGAAAAGCTTGCACCGGATCATCCTATCGTGGAAGAGATACTGGAATACCGGGGGCTTACAAAGCTGAAATCGACCTATGCGGACGGGCTTGCAGATTACATCGGAGAGGATGGCAGAATCCATACGTCGTTCAATCAGACGATAACGGCGACGGGACGGATATCTTCGACAGAGCCGAATCTGCAGAACATCCCGATGCGCACGGAGCTGGGACGCCTCATCCGTAAGGTGTTCGTGCCGAAGGATGGATATGTGTTCACAGATGCGGACTATTCGCAGATAGAGCTTCGCGTGCTGGCGCATATTTCCGGGGATGAACAGCTTATCGAAGCGTACAGAAGCGATGCCGATATCCACAGGATAACGGCTTCCAAGGTGTTCCATACGCCCTTTGAAGAGGTGACTGATTTACAGAGGAGAAATGCGAAGGCGGTGAATTTCGGCATCGTGTACGGGATAAGCTCCTTTGGGCTGAGCCAGGACCTGAGCATTACCCGAAAAGAGGCGTCGGAATATATCGAGCAGTATTTCGCGACCTATCCGAAGGTAAAGGAGTTTCTGGACGGACAGGTGGAAAAGGCGAAGGAAACAGGATATGTGACGACGATATACGGAAGGAAGAGACCGATACCCGAGCTGAAATCCAGCAATTTCATGCAGCGTTCCTTTGGGGAACGGGTCGCAATGAACTCTCCGATTCAGGGGACGGCGGCGGATATCATGAAGATAGCGATGATACATGTGTGGGAAGAGCTGAGAGAAAGAAAGCTCTCATCCCGCCTGATACTGCAGATACACGACGAACTGCTCATCGAGACGAAGCGGGAAGAGGCGGAGGAGGTCGCACGGCTTCTGGAAGAAGAGATGAAGAAGGCTGCGAAGCTGGAGGTATCTCTGGAGGCAGATGTCCACACAGGAGAAAACTGGTACGACGCGAAGTAGGAGAACAGTGTGAAGACCATAGGGATTACAGGCGGGATAGGGGCTGGGAAGTCCCGCATCCTGTCTTACATACAGCAAAACTGCAACTGCCGCATCCTTTTGTCGGACGAGGCGGCACATGAGATACAAGAGCCCGGGATGGAATGTTACGACAGGCTGACGGCGCTTCTTGGAAAAGAGATTTTGGAAAAAGACGGCAGGATAGACCGGAAAAAAATGGCTGCGGCGATATTTTCCGACGCAGAGCTTTTGAAAAAGGTAAACGCCATCATCCATCCGGCAGTCAAGACGTATATTCTGGATGAGATGGAAAAGGAAAGGAAAGCGGGAGAAAAGGACGTCTTTTTTCTGGAGGCTGCTCTGCTGATAGAGGAAGGTTATGACAAGCTTCTGGATGAGCTCTGGTATATTTATGCGGACGAGGATACCCGCAGAAAGCGTTTAATGGAAGACAGAGGCTATCCGCCGGAGAAGGTCGAACGGATATTTAAAAGCCAGCTTTCGGAAGAAGAGTTTTTGGCGCACTGTAAAGTTGTCATTGACAACAGCCGCGACTTAGGGGATACTTACAGGCAGATAGACGAGAGATTAAAGGAAGCGGGACTGATAAAATGAGACTATGCAGCATTGCCAGCGGCAGCAGCGGAAACTGCATTTATGCGGGGACGGAGACGACCCATGTCCTTGTGGATGCGGGCATCAGCGGGAAAAGGGTAGAGAACGGGTTAAATGATATCGGGCTGTCATGCCGTGACCTCGACGGGATTTTTATCACACATGAGCACAATGACCATGTCGCCGGTCTCGGCGTTTTGAGCCGGCGTTACGGTATTCCGATATATGCAACAGCCAAAACTGCGGATGCCATACGGGGCTGTAAAAGCCTCGGAGCTATCCCGGATGAGCTTTTTTGTGAAGTGCGTGCGGACGAGCCGTTTCGGATAAAGGATTTGTCGGTAAATTCGATGAGGATATCCCATGATGCCGCCGACCCCGTCGGCTATCGCTTTTTTTGTGGAAACAGCAGGGCGGCAGTATGTACGGATCTGGGAACCTATAACGATTATACGGTGGAATGCTTAAAGGGGATGGACGTGCTCTTGCTGGAGGCGAACCATGACGTCAACATGCTTCAGGTCGGCAGCTATCCCTATTATCTGAAGCAGCGCATTTTGGGAAACAGGGGACACCTGTCCAATGAAAATTCGGGGCGGCTGTTGAGCCGCGTCCTGCATGACGGTCTGAAAAAAGTTGTTCTGGGGCATTTGAGCCATGAGAACAATCTGCCGGAGCTGGCTTACGAGACGGTGCGGATGGAGATAGACCTTGCGGACAACCCGTATCGTGCGGGGGATTTCCCGATTCAGGTCGCAAAAAGAAGCGAGGTTTCGGAAGTCATTACATTTTAAGCAACGAAAGCAGCCGGATTATGCGGTAGAATGAGAGGAGTATGGAATGAAAAAAAGAAGTATCATAACAGTCGTAGGTAAGGACACAGTGGGGATAATCGCAAAGGTCTGCACCTATCTGGCAGATAATAATATCAATATCCTGGATATTTCCCAGACAATCGTGCAGGGATATTTCAATATGATGATGATCGTGGACATGAACGCTGTAGAGAAGGATTTCGGGGCAGTTTCAACAGAGCTCGCAGAGCTGGGAGAAAGCATCGGCGTCATCATCAAATGTCAGCGCGAGGATATTTTTGCGCAGATGCACAGAATCTGAGGAGGATATATGATAAATATTTACGAAGTGACAGAAACCAACGACATGGTGGAAAAAGAAAATCTGGACGTGCGTACGATCACGATGGGAATCAGCCTGTTGGACTGTATCGACGCAGATCTGGACGCCTGTCTGGATAAAATCTATAAAAAGATAACGGAATCTGCAAAGGACCTGGTAAAGACAGGAGACGAGATAGCGCAGGAGTTCGGAGTACCGATTGTCAACAAGCGCATTTCCGTAACGCCTATCGCGCTGGTAGGCGGCGCGGCATGCAAAACCCCGGAGGATTTTGCGAGAATAGCGGAGGTGCTGGATAAGGCAGCGCACGAGGTGGGCGTAAACTTTATCGGCGGCTATTCCGCTATGGTGAGTAAGGGGATGACTCCGGCGGATGAGCTTTTGATACGTTCTATCCCGCTGGCGCTGTCCAAGACGCAGAATGTGTGCAGCTCTGTCAACGTCGGCTCTACCCGCTGCGGCATCAATATGGATGCGGTGCGGCTGATGGGCGATATCATCAAAGAGACTGCCGAGTATACAAAAGAGGATGATTCCCTGGGCTGTGCAAAGCTGGTGGTATTCTGCAACGCGCCGGATGACAACCCGTTCATGGCGGGCGCTTTCCACGGTGTGACCGAGGCTGACCGTATCATCAATGTAGGTGTCAGCGGGCCGGGCGTTGTAAAGACCGCATTGGAAAAGGTGCGCGGGGAAAGCTTTGAGGTACTGTGCGAGACGATCAAAAAGACTGCGTTTAAGGTAACGCGTGTAGGTCAGCTGGTGGCGAAGGAGGCTTCCCGCAGGCTGGGTGTTCCTTTTGGAATAGTGGATCTTTCGCTTGCACCGACGCCTGCCATCGGAGATTCCGTGGCTGATATTTTGTGTGAAATAGGCCTGGAGTATGCCGGCGCACCGGGAACGACAGCGGCTTTGGCACTGTTAAACGACCAGGTGAAAAAAGGCGGTGTCATGGCATCTTCTTATGTGGGAGGTCTGAGCGGCGCATTTATTCCGGTCAGTGAAGATCAGGGAATGATAGATGCTGTGACGGCAGGAGCTCTGACGCTGGAAAAGCTGGAAGCAATGACCTGTGTATGTTCGGTAGGTCTTGATATGATAGCAATACCGGGAGATACAAAGGCATCGACAATTTCCGGTATTATAGCAGATGAAATGGCTATCGGTATGATAAATGCAAAGACGACGGCGGTACGTCTGATTCCGGTAATCGGCAAAGGCGTAGGAGAGACGGTTGAATTCGGCGGGCTGCTGGGATATGCACCCATCATGCCGGTGAATCCGTTTGGATGCGATGCATTTGTGAACAGGGGAGGAAGGATACCTGCTCCGATACACAGCTTTAAAAACTAAAAAGGAATGCGCCTTGAGAGGCACACTCCTAAATAATAACAATCTGCCGGGTATATTCATGTACCGGCTTTGTGACAGCGGCAGCGCTTTTGGGAGCGTGTGCCGCTGTTTTTTCATAGAGCGCATTTTCCCATATGTGGGAGGCCAGAACATCCTTTTCAAACATCCGCATTGCATCGGGCGAAAGGATTCTGGATGCGTCGGCAGGTTTGGAGATGAGAGGGATGGCGCTGTTTTTTTTGATGGCAGAGAGCAGAGGCGCTGCGGATCTGCGAAAGCCCAGGATACGCGCGTAAGATACATGGCCGTTTTGCCGGGCGTTTTCCAGCTGCTCTGCGGTGATGGAGAGCAGGATGCGACAGAGCGCACGGCTGATACGGCTATAGGTAATCTCGCGGGTTTTTAGGGAAGTGCACAAATCCTCCCAGCCTGTAACAGGATAACGGTTCTTTTCCAGCTTATCGGCAAGCTCCCGCGTGACGTCTGCATAACGGATAAATTCTCCGGGGGCTGCGGTCAGCAGACGATAGCGCAGACCGGAGGAAAGGTCATCGGGGAACAGATAGTTATTTTGGGATAAAATGCTTTCCCAGAGAGGGAGCGTCTGCGGAGGGACTGCGCTGCAGAGCGTTTCTGAAAAGGAGTTAAAATCCAGCATATTCAGGGCAGCCCGGATGCCTGAGGCAGAAAAAGGAGGGGCGTTTTTTTCGGATTCCGGATGTAACTTTGAGGAAGCCGATAGGGTGTCGTGATAGCCTGCGCCTTTGCGGGGAATCGTATAGGGGCGGACAGAGCTTTTTTTCCGGAGCAGGGCAGTCGTATATTCCAGCCCGAGCAGGTTATTCGGAGAGGAAAAAAAGCCGTCGCAAAATTCGGGCAGGACTGCGTTCAGCGCCTTTTGGCGGGCGGCAGGAAAGGAGAGACCGCAGCGAAGCCCTTCCTGAAGTCTGGCAGAAAAAATTTCGGGCTCGTCATTCAAAACTGCCGCAGTCTTTAAAAAAGGTCTGATATCTCCGGCTTCGCTGCCAAAGCACAGGCTGTCGATGACTCCAAGATCATTCAGGAGGGAAATGCTTCCGGCGGCAAAGTCCCCGGCACTTCCGGCGGCGAATAAAACGGGCAGCTCCAAAACGATATCGGCGCCGCATAAGAGAGCCATGCGGGTGCGCGTATATTTGTCCAGAAGGGCGGGCGCACCGCGTTGGACGAAGCTGCCGCTCATGACGGCTACGACATAATCTGCGCCTGTCAGCAGACGGGTCTGCTCGATATGGTAGGCATGGCCTTTATGGAGAGGATTATATTCTACAATGATTCCTGTGGCTTTCATATGGGCAGCGGCTCCTGTCTGTTACAATTTTATAAAATGTTTTCCGGTTACCTGCTCTATGAAGGTGCGGAAATCTTCCGGCGAACCGTCGGAAAAATGTTTTTTGTCATATACCTGAGCGTGGCTGACGCTGAAAATGAATACAAAGTAATCCGCTGTCTCTGCGAGTGTGATTACCCTGTCATATCCAAAGGTACTGATGCCGGCGGCGGTGGAAGAGATAAATTCGCTGTTTCTAAAGACAGTTTTAGACTTTTCCGTGCCGGGCAGCAGTCGTTTGAGGGCAAGATGGCCGTTGATCTGGTCTTCCCACACTAAAACAACGGTGAGGACAAGGGCAAGGGTGAGAGTGATAAAAGAACGTCTGTTCAGAATAAAATAAAAACCTGTTTCGGGTACCCAGAATGCGAGGAACAGGGCGAATGCGGCAAGTATCCAGCCAAGTATATGGGAACAGAGGTTTTTCTTTTTACGTATCGTTTTACGTAATGCTTTTGCCATAGCGGTCATGGCTTTTTGGTCATATTGTGTTTCACAGGAAATATTCATGATAGTGTTTCCTCCCTTCTAGGTACATTTATTTCATTTTAGCAAATTTTATGAGGATAGTCAAAAACATCGCATTTTTCTGCTTTACGGGGCGTGTGCAGGAAGGTATACTGATAGTAATGAAAGCGGCAGGCTTGGAAATGAGTTGGAGGCAGGACAGGCATGGAATGGAAATCGGATTTTAAGACGACTTTATTCGGGGGATTTGACAGACAGAGCGTATTGGAACGTATGGAGGAGATGAAGGCTGAATATGAAGCGGAGCAGCAGTTAGCAGGGCGGCTGATGGGTGAAGTGAAAGCGCAGCTGGAGGAAGAAAATCTGATGCGTCAGAAGCTGAGCGAGCAGTTGGAGGCAGAACAGGAGAAAGCGGCGGCGGCAAAGGCTGAAATCATGCAGCTGGGCGAGGAGCTGGCGGCAAAGCGGCAGGAGGCGGAGCAGAGCGAGCTGGAGATACTGCAGTCCCATGAGGAGCTGACGCGCCTGCGGGCTGAGCTGGAAGAAAGCAGGCAGGAAGCGGAACGTCTGAGGACAGAGGCAGAAGAGGGCAGGCAAGAAACAGAACGTCTGAGGACAGAGGCAGAAGAGGGCAGGCAGGAAACAGAATGTCTGAGGACAGAGGCAGAAGGGAACAGACAGGAAACAGAGCGTCTGCGTGCAGAAGCAGAAGAGAGCAGACAGGAAACCGAACGCCTGCGAGTCGAAGCAGAAGAGAGCAGACAGGAAACCGAACGCCTGCGTGCAGAGGCAGAAGAGAGCAGGCAGGAAATCGAGCGCTTGCGTGCAGAAGCAGAAGAGAACAGACAGGAAGCGGAACATCTGCAGGGAGAGTCAGAGGCGCTCCAGACGGATATGGCGAGGATGAAGGCAGAGCTGGAACGGCAGAAAACAGGAGCAGGGAAGCTCTATGATGAGCTGCAGAATGCTTTTTCCGAGCTTTCCCAGCAGGAAGAAGCGGCGGAAAGCATGAGGAGGCAGCTTGAAGAAAAAACGGCGTTGGAGGCAAGGCTCAGAGAGCAGAAGGAAGAGGCGGAAAGACGCTGCGGACAGCAGCATTCGATCATGAGACAGTATCAGCGGGAATTGAAACTCCTTCGGCAGCAGATGATAGTCCTGAAGCAGGAAAATGCGCAGCTTCGGGCAAAGGGCGCTGCAGGCAGGGAAACGGCGTCGGCGCTTCGGACAGGGCTGGAGAGTGTGATGCGTCATGTGACGCCTGTCATGGATGCAAAGCGGCGGAGTACAGGAGAGCCGGAAGGCAGAGATATAAAAAATACTGTCCCTGTCGGACGAAAAAAAGCGCCGGACGGTATGGCTGCGGCGAGAGAAGAGATAGAGCCTGTTTTTACGGAAGAGCCTGACGGCGGAGCGCAGCATTACCGGAAGCATGTAAACGAGGTAAACCAGACGATAGCGGATGCGCAGCAGCGTATCGCGCGGATGCTGGAAGAGCTGCAGGCCGATGTAGAACCGTCCGAAACATAAAGAATAAAAATTCCCTTCCCGGGCATAATGACAGAAAAAGGCGCGATGTGCATTTGGAATGTCGGAAATCAAAAAGGCGGGAAGGGAGTTTTTTTATGGGAAAAATGAGCGGCAGTCTGGCTGACGACATGGAGTATCTGAACGGGCAGCTCGGCGTCGGCACAAACTTTGATGTGCTTTACCGGGTCGTACAGATTGGCGGGAGAAATGCCTGTATTTACATGATAGACGGATTTTGTAAGGATGAGGTGATGCAGAAGCTTTTGCAGCATTTTATCGGGATAACGGAGGACAAAATGCCATCGGACGCCCATGAGATGAGCAAACAGCTCGTGCCTTACGGGGAAGTGGACCTAGAAAATAAGTGGGAAAAGATAGAGTATTCGGTCATGTCCGGAGTGGTGGCGATGTTCATCGACGGATACGACAGGTGTATTTTGATAGACGCACGCACATACCCGGCGCGGGGAGTGTCGGAGCCGGAAAAGGATAAGGTGCTTCGTGGGTCGAAGGACGGATTTGTGGAAACTATCGTCTTCAATACGGCGCTTATCCGCAGAAGGATAAGAAGCCCGCAGCTTCGGATGGAAATGCTGAAGGCAGGGACGAACTCCCAGACGGACATTGTGCTCTGTTATATGGACGACCGGGTGGACAGGGATTTTCTGGAAAAAATAAGAAACCGCATCAACAGCCTTCAGGTGGACGCGCTGACGCTCAATCAGGAGAGCCTTGCGGAATGTCTGTATAAACGGCGCTGGTATAATCCGTTTCCGAAATTCAAGTATTCGGAGCGGCCGGACACTGCTGCTGCACAGGTACTGGAAGGAAATATCATTATTCTGGTGGATAATTCGCCGTCGGTGATGATAACGCCGACTACATTTTTCGATGTGATAGAAGAGGCGGATGATTATTATTTTCCGCCGATAACAGGAACGTATCTGCGGCTGTCCAGAATGCTCATTGCCATTGTGACGTATTTTCTGACGCCGACATTTTTGCTGCTGATGGAATATCCGGAATGGATACCGAAGGGCTTTGAGTTCATTGCGGTGCGGGATACGATCCATATCCCTATCATCTGGCAGCTTCTGATACTGGAGCTGGCGATAGACGGGTTAAAACTTGCGGCGGTAAATACGCCGAATATGCTGAGTACGCCGCTGTCTGTCATGGCAGCGCTGGTACTCGGGGAATTCAGCGTAAAGAGCGGATGGTTCAATTCAGAAGTGATGCTGTATATGGCGTTCGTGGCGGTTGCGAACTATACGCAGAACAGTTATGAGCTTGGGTATGCGCTGAAATTTATGAGGGTTATAAATCTGATCCTGACAGCGATATTCGGAATCTGGGGATATATCGCGGGCATCGCAATACTGCTCATATCTATTGCAACGAATAGGACAGTGAGCGACCAGAGTTATCTGTATCCGCTGATTCCTTTTAACGGAAAGCAGCTCCTTCATCAGATTTTCAGGACGCGGCTGCCGGAGGCGAAAAAATAAAGAAAAAGAAAACCCCGCGCTGTCCAGCCAATTTGCGGCTGAAACAGCGCGGAGCGCATTTTGCCCATCGGAGGGATTATTCCTCTTCGCCGTCTAATTCAACAAGCTCGTCGAATTCGCAGCTGTCAAGATACTCGTCGAAAGCTTCTGCAACCTTCTCATATTCTTCATCGTCTTCGATGTAATCAAGCTGGGGCTCCTCATTAGGGTCGTTGGGGTTCTCGGAATAATGGTAGAACCATACTTCTCCGTCATCGTTCTGTCCCTGCTCGTCTAACGGCATGAGAACGATATAATCGCTGCCCTCTACTTCCAGAATAGTGATGATGGCGCAGGTAACGTTGGTACCGTCATCCAGCTCCAGCTCTACAGTCATTTCCTCGTCCATTTCTTCAAACTGATTTTTACCCATGAAAATATCCTTTCTCTGATGCGCGGCAAAAAGTCCGCGATGATAGTAAGATGCCGCTGCAAAAGAAACGGCAAAACTGTCTGTTCATGCATATCATACAGTAAGTTACGGTGGCATGCAATACTTATTTGTGGTATACTTGGAAAAAAGGCGACAATCCGGCCGTTATGTTGGCTGGACTGCTATGAATCGACCGATTCGGGATAAGGACGGAGAGTATGGGAGACGAGATTAAGGTTTTGAACGGAAGACCCTATCCGATGGGACTTTCAGTGACAGGAGCAAGGGAGATAAATCTGGCGGCGGTTCTTCCTGCAAAGCATACAAAGTATGCAGAAGAATGCGGCGTGATATTGTACCCGAAAAAGGGAGGAAGCCGGAGACATTTTCCATTCAGGAAAGAGAACCGAATCGGAAATATTTGTTGTATGAGACTGTCAGGGATAAGCGCAGAGGATTATGATTACAATTTCTACATGGGAGACGAGATAGTGGCAGATCCCTATGCACATCAGATACATGGAAATGAGCATTGGGGCAAAAAGGTATCTCCGGCACTGCGCAGCTCATACAGTACTCAGGTTTTTGACTGGGGAGAGGATGCACATCCGATGACGCCCCTAAACGACAGCATTGTGTATCAGCTTCATGTGAGAGGCTTTACAAAACATTCTTCTTCAGGGGTGGAGCATAGAGGGACGTTTCTGGGTATCACGGAGAAAATTGAGTACCTGAAGTCGCTGGGAGTAACGGCAGTGGAGATTTTACCGGCGTATGAGTTTTTGGAGCTGGAGCAGCGCCCGACAGGAAAGGGGACGATGGCAGAGGCGGTGCAGAGATGTACCGATGACCCTGAACAGAACAGGGCGAGATTAAATTACTGGGGATTTAAGAAAGGCTATTATTTTGCGCCTAAGGCATCTTATAGCAGCGGCGATCCGCAGACGGAATTTAAGACGCTGGTCAAGCGGCTTCACGAAAACGGGCTGGAATTGATCATGCAGTTTTATTTTCCGAAGGAGGTCAAAAAAGGCTTCATTCTGGAGGTACTCAAATATTGGGTATATGAATATCATGTGGACGGCATCCATCTGATGGGAGAGCAGATGCCGACCCAGCTGCTTGCGACAGATCCGCTGCTTGCGAATACGAAACTGTTTTATTATGAGTTTCCGTGCGCTGATATATATGAGTCGAAGGAGGCGCCTGATTACAAAAATCTGGCATGCTGCAGAGACGGATTTCAATATGATATGCGGCGTTTTTTGAAAGGAGATGAGGATGCCCTTCAGCAGGCGTTGTATCAGCTTCGGAACAATCCGCTCCAGATGGGAGAAATAAATTATATCACCAGTTACGAGGGATTTTCGCTGGCAGACCTGGTGTCCTATGACCGTAAGCACAACGAGGATAACGGGGAGGGCAATCAGGACGGCAATCCGTATAATGCGAGCTGGAACTGTGGGGTTGAGGGACCGACACGCAAGCGCAGTATTCTTTCCCTGCGTAAAAAGCAGATGCGTAATGCCATGCTTCTTTTGCTGACGGCTCAGGCAACGCCAATGCTGACTGCGGGAGACGAATTCGGGCAGAGCCGCGAGGGGAATAATAATGCCTATTGTCAGGATAATGCCATAAGCTGGCTGGATTGGCGGCTTACAGAGAAAAACGGGGAGTTTCTGGATTTTGTGCGCGCTGTGCTGAAGCTGCGCAGAGAGCACCCGGTGCTGCATCAGGCACAGGAACTGACGATGCTGGATTATGCAGCATGCGGTTGTCCGGACCTTTCCTACCATGGAAAAGAGGCGTGGCGTCTTCTGACAGACCGTTTAAGCAGGGAGGCGGGCGTGCTCTACTGCGGGCATTATGCGAAGAAAAAACGGGATGAGGATGACAGTTATTTTTATATTGCTTACAACATGCACTGGGAGGAGCAGAAGCTGGCATTGCCGGATCTGCCCGGCGGCATGCACTGGGAAAAGGTAATGGATACTCAGGATGGGACGACTGTTTCTGATGGTGAAAAAAGAGAGCGGTATGTAACGATAGCAGGCAGGTCTGTCCAGGTCCTGCAGAGCTTTGGAAAACCGGATGGGAAAGGAAAGAAAATTGAAGGCGCTACAGCATTTTAAGACGATCACTTACCATAAATATCTTGTGATGAAAGGCTGCTTTGCAGTAGGGCTGTACCGGCAGGGAATTTGCCATGACCTTTCCAAATATTCGTGGACAGAGTTCAGGGTCGGTGCGAAATATTATCAGGGTGACAGGAGCCCGAACAATGCGGAGCGGGAGGCTATCGGTTATTCTTCCGCATGGCTGCACCATAAGGGGCGCAACAAGCATCATTATGAATATTGGATAGATTACAGCACAAGAAGCCTTGAGGGCGGGATGCAGCCGGTTCCGATGCCCAGAAAATATGTAGTGGAGATGCTGATGGACAGGATAGCTGCATCCAAAACTTATCGGGGCAGCGCCTATACGGACAGAGATCCGCTGGATTATTACAGAGGGGCCAAGGAACCTCCGCTGATACATCCGAAGACGAAGGCGCAGCTGGAAAAACTTTTGACGATGCTGGCGGAAGAAGGAGAGGAAAAGACTTTTGCCTATGTGCGCAGCGTGGTCTTGAAAAAAGGACACCACAGGTCAGGCACAAAGAAAGGAAAGAGCGCATAAGATACCGTATATCCTATTATAAACAGGTGAATCTTATGAATCTCTGGTATTTGCTGCTGCTCGTATGCTGCTGCGGGCATGGCGGGAGAAAGTGTTGTACAGGGCACAACAGCTGTATCATGCCTCGCAGGGACGGCTGCACGGAAAGACGGGAAGGCGGGAGAGAGAAATACTGCCGGAAGATGTACGACGAGATGGAGGATTGCGGATGCCGGGAAAAACGGCATGAAGAAGATGGATGCAGCTGCATGATGCCGCGCGGAGAGGGCGGACGGATGTGCCGGGAGCAAAGATATGACTGCGGGACGCAGGAGAAGCCGTGTATGGATAATGTTCCCGAGATGAATATGCCGTCACATTATCCGGTATATCCGGAAAAATGCGCCTGCAGAGAATAAAATAAAAGGTAGAAAGGTGCCGGAGGGAGACTTCCGGCATTTTTTCTTTTAATAAGGAAACTTTCCGATTGACAATTGTTCTCATAACGGGTATAGTCAGAAGAGTTTTGAATGATGAGGCAGAAAGAATAGGAGATTACATGGGAGAATTATTAGTCAGGTATGATGAATCAGGAATCGACGAAAGGATTTTGCGCGCGGTGGAGGAGATGGGCTTTGTCCATATGACGCCGATTCAGGAAAAGGCGATACCTGTATTTTTGGAAGGAAAAGATGTGATAGGACAGGCGCAGACGGGAACCGGAAAGACGGCTGCTTTTGGCATCCCGATGCTGCAGAAGATAGATGAAGAGGACAGAGGGCTTCAGGGCATGATCCTTTGCCCTACGAGAGAGCTTGCGATGCAGGCGGCGCAGCAGCTTCGCCAGTTTGCAAAATATATGCACAATATCCGGGTCCTTCCGGTTTACGGCGGTCAGGATATCGGAAGACAGATAAAGGCGTTAAAGGGCGGCGTACAGATAATCGTCGGAACGCCGGGACGAGTGATGGACCATATGCGCCGTCATACGATCAGGCTGGACGGCCTGAAAATGGTTGTATTGGATGAGGCGGATGAGATGCTCAACATGGGATTCCGTGAGGATATGGAGACTATCTTAAAAGAGATTCCCGGAGAGCACCAGACGGCTCTGTTCTCGGCAACGATGCCGGAGCCGATCCTCCGTATCACCGACCAGTTCCAGAAGGATGCGGTGATGGTGAAAATGGTAAAAAAAGAGCTGACAGTGGACCGTATCGCTCAGTACCTTTATTATATTCACAGAGGTGATAAGGAAGCGGCAGCAGCGCGTCTGATAGAGTATTACGACCTGAAGAGAGGACTTATTTTCTGTAATACGAAGAGCATGGTAGATGAGCTGGCGGAAAATCTGAAAAACCGGGGGATTTCGGCAGAAGGACTGCACGGCGATATGAGCCAGGCGCAGCGTGATACTGTTATGAAACGTTTCCGCAGCGGAAATCTGCAGATGCTTATTGCAACGGACGTTGCGGCAAGAGGTATCGACGTAAACGATGTGGACAGTGTGATCAACTACGATGTGCCGCAGGATATTGAATATTATGTACACAGGATAGGACGGACCGGACGCGCAGGAAAAGAGGGAATGTCCTTTACGCTGGCGGCGCGCAGAGAATCCTTCCGTATCCGTGAGATAGAGCGTACCTGTAAAACAAAGCTGGAAGAAAGAAAGTTGCCTTCCGGTCAGGACGTGTATCGTCATAAGGAAGAAAAAGCGTTAGAAAAGCTTCAGCAGGTCATGGAAGAGGTCAACACGGCAGATTGTTACCGCGCGGTGGAACGTTTTGAAAAAGAGAGCGGTATTTCCGCTCTGGAGCTGGCGGCAGCCTTTTTATACCAGCAGATCGGGGAAGAGCCGGGAGATATTGCGGAAGAGCCTGCGGTACGCCGGAATACAGAGAGCCGTTTTGCCGGAAACAGGCGCGGCAGCTTTGGCGGCGGTTATAATGGAAGAAGACCTTATGGTGAAAAGGGAACAGGCTTCCAGAACAGAGGCGGAAGAAGAGATCATCAGGGCGACGGCGGATACCGCAGAGGGCGTCAGAGTGAAAATAACGGCCGCAGACAGGCGCATGGAGGAGAAGGAAGATACCGCGGTACATCTTCGGGATACCGCGCGGCAGAAGGCAGAGGCGGACGGAGAAGGAACGCGGAATAAACAGGTATCAGGTCAGCGGAAAGCCTTCAAAGAGGCATTTTGCGGATAGGCGTGGCTGAGCTGATACATTTATCCGTAGCAGTTCAGCTGCGGCGGTTGACGAACCGGGCGGCGGGTGCTAAACTGAAAGGACATCAAGACCATTACAGAGGCGGAGGTATTTAGAGATGATTGGCGATCAGAAAATTCTTTTCAGTGGAATGCAGGCAACAGGAAACCTGACACTTGGAAATTATCTGGGAGCGCTGAAAAACTGGGTGAATCTGGCGGATGAATATACGACATTTTTCTCGGTAGTGGACATGCACTCCATCACGGTGCGGCAGGATCCGGCGGAACTGCGCAGACGTGCAAGGGCGCTTTTGACCTTATATATCGCGGCGGGACTTGATCCTGAGAAGAACTGTATTTATTATCAGTCCCATGTGTCCGGTCATGCAGAGCTGGCATGGATATTGAATTGTTTTACGTATATGGGTGAATTGAACCGGATGACGCAGTTTAAGGATAAGGCGGCAAAGCATGCGGATAATATCAATGCAGGGTTGTTTACCTATCCGGTGCTGATGGCGGCGGACATCCTTTTATATCAGGCGGACGTGGTACCTGTTGGAAAAGATCAGCTTCAGCATCTGGAGATTACAAGAGACATCGCGCAGCGTTTCAACGCTATCTATGGCGATGTATTCACAATCCCGGAACCTTACATGGGTAAAGCGGGAGCCAAGATAATGAGCCTTCAGGATCCCGCAAAGAAGATGAGCAAATCCGATGAGAATCCGAACGCGAGCATTTATCTGATGGATGATAAGGATACGATACTGCGCAAGTTTAAGCGCGCGGTGACGGATTCCGAAGCGCAGGTGCGCTATCGTGAGGAACAGCCGGGTATCCGTAATCTGATCGATATTTATGGCGTATGCACGAAGAAGACGCCGGAGGAAGTAGAGCGTGAATTTGATGGCAAGGGCTACGGAGAATTCAAAATAGCGGTCGGAGAAGCGGTGGCGGCAGAGCTCGCACCTTTGCAGGCGCGTGTTGCAGAGCTGTCCAAGGATAAGGCGTATATTGACAGCGTGATAAAAAACAACGCGGAGAAAGCGGAGTATTACGCAAATAAGACGCTGAGAAAGGTTCAGAAAAAAATCGGTTTTCCGGAGCGGGTACGATAAGCTATGGAAACACTTGTTTATTATGCGGCAGGCAATGAAGAAAAGGAAAAAAGGATGGAGCACCTGGCAAAGAAGCTGGGGGCAGGATTCCGAGCAGTCTATCCGATACAGACAGGGCAGCAGGTCGGCTTTTTGGCAGGGCTTGCAGACTATACGGAAAGAACGCTGTCCCTGTTGGAGCTGCCGCCAAGGATTGAGGAAGAAATGCTCATCCTGAACGGCTTTGCCGGGAAAAAGCTGGATGCGCTCCTGTCAGCGCTGAGGGAAGAAAAGCTTACTGTGCCGTTAAAGGCGGTAGTAACGGAGCATAATGTGAGTTGGACGCTGGCGGCGCTGTATGCAGAGATTGTGGAAGAGCGGTCGGAGATGCTGAAAAGAACCGGGATAAGGTAAGAAAAAGATAAAAGCGGGAACAAACGTCATATAGAGGTTTGCTCCCGCTTTTTTAAAGAGGAAAGGATTACCTCTCTATTTTTATTCCGTCAATGTAGACCGCATGAACCTTTGTTTCCATGGAAAGCGGGGAGCCGTCTGTGATGACAAGGTCCGCATCCTTTCCTTCTTCCAGTGTACCGACTCTGTCATCTACGCCCAAATGACGCGCAGGATTTAGGGTAATGGCAAGTAAAGCATCGTTTTCAGAAAGTCCGGCTTTATGCGCCAGTCCTGCGCACAGAGGAAGGTAGTGCAAGGGAGTGACCGGGGCGTCCGTAATGATGGAGACGCGGCATCCGGCCTTTGTGAGCACATCGGGGGTCGTCCAGCTTTTGTTCTGAAGCTCAAATTTGCTGGCATGACCAAAAGAAGGGCCGACGGCAAGGGGAACCTTTTCCTGCGCTAAAATATCGGCTACAAGATGCCCTTCGGTCACATGCTCGAGGGTGATGTCCAGGCCGAATTCTTTTGCGATGCGCAAGGCGGTAAAGAAGTCATTTGCCTGATGCGCATGGGCTTTTAACGGGATTTCATGATTTAAAACAGGCAGCAGCGCTTCGCATTTGTCGTCGTAGGCGGGCATCTTGGATGCATCGTCTCCGGCGGCTTCTTTTTTTGCCTGATACTGGAGCGCTTTATTGAGAACCTGACGGATGAGGGCGGCGTTTGTCATACGGCTGCTGATACCATGGTCTTTATAGCAGCGTTTGGGATTTTCGCCGAAAGCGCACTTCATGGCAGCGGGAGCCTTGACGATCATATCGTCCGCGCGCCGGCCGACTGTCTTGATGACGGCAAAAGAACCGCCGATGGCGTTGGAGCTTCCGGGGCCGGTGGCGATACAGGTGACGCCGGCGAGCGCCGCTTCCTTAAACGCAGGGTCGAGAGGATTGATGCCGTCGACTGCCCTTAACTGGGGAGTGACCGGGTCATTTAATTCATTGTAGTCATGTCCTTCGTAGCCGATGGCGGTGCCGTCCAGACCGGTGTGGCAGTGGGCTTCAACGAAGCCGGGATAGATGTGGAGTCCGGTGGCATCCATGACGTTGCAGCCGTCAGGAGTTGAAAGGTTGATGCCTATCTCCTGAATCTTTCCGGCGTCGATAAGAATGTCGGCGGAAAAGGTACGCATCCGGGCGTCGGCATTGGATGCGGTATGAAGAGTACCGTTTTTGATGCATAACATAAGAGAGTTCCTCCTTTGATATGAATGGCGGCGTTCGCCCAAGAAGGTGCACAGCCGTTATATTCAGTTTAAGCGTGAGGAGGGGGAGCGTCAAGACTGGTTTTTATTTATATGCAATTATGAAAAGAACAAAAAATCAAAGCTGTTGCTGCCAGGATATGTGATTTTATCCAGTGCAGAGGAAAGGGTTTCATTATAAAATGGAAGTCAAAAGAAGGATATCATTATTGCAGATAAGAAAAGGAGACATCCATATGAATATCACAAGAGCAGCCAGCATCCCGCTGGTATTACATGATCCCTATTTTTCCATCTGGTCCTCCACAGACCATCTTTACGATGCGGACCCCGTACACTGGTGCGGCAGACGTCAGCAGCTTCGCGGCTATGTGACGGTGGACGGTGTGGTCTACAGCTTTTTGGGCGACAGGGAATTCCATGAGGCGATAGCTCAGAAAAGCGTGGACGTAACCGCTACATCGACAGCATATGAATTTGAAAATGAGAAGCTGGTCCTGACTGTACGCTTTACCTCACCGCTTCTTCTGGATGATTTTACGCTGGTGTCGAGACCGTGCACATATATCAATTTTTCTGTTGAGAAAAAAACAGATTGTGAAGTTGCGATTGATTTTCTGGTATCTGCTGATCTGGTTTCCCAGAGAGAGGAAAAGCTGGTCGGCTGCAGTGCACATCGTCCGGCCAGAGAAGGCGCTCCGGCATTTTCCTATGCGCAGATGGGAAAGGCGGCGCAGCGTCCTTTGGGCGGCAGTGGCGATAATGTGACGATAGACTGGGGATATGTTTACGCAGCGTCTTCCGATGACAATGCGATATGTTCCTATGATGAGAAAAACCGTCGTCTTTCCTGTCATCTTCCGCTTGAAATGGAGAGCGGTATGATACTGGCATTTGACGATCTGCTTTCCATTAATTATTTCGGGCAGTGGCGCAAGGCATATTGGACGAACACATATAATACGATTCTGGATGCGATTGGCGCAGCATTTGCAGATCGGGCAGAAACGCTGACCCGGGCGGCAGTTCTGGACGGACAGATTGAAGAGCTGGCCAGAAAAGCGGGCGGTGAGGAATACGCGTTTCTATGCAGCATGAGCTACCGCCATGCGGTCGCGGCGCATAAGCTCATTACAGATGAAAAGGGAGATATCATATTTTTGTCAAAGGAAAATGACTCCAACGGCTGTATCGGCACGGTGGATGTAAGTTATCCGTCGGTTCCGCTGTTTTTGCTGTATGATACGGAATATGTGAAGGGAATGCTCCGCCCTGTATTTGAATTTGCGGCGTGCGATGTATGGGAATATGATTTTGCACCGCATGATGTGGGACGCTATCCATATGCGTGGGGACAGGTTTACGGAATGGATGGCAAGAAAGGCGGACATTGGTTTTCCGGTAAAGACGGCGAGGTATTCCCGGCGTTTTACCAGTATCCTGCGGGAACGGGGATTTATGATTTCAAATATCAGATGCCGGTGGAAGAGTGTGGAAATATGCTCGTTATGACAGCGGCGGTATGCGGAATGGATGGAAATGCGGATTTTGCAAAACCTCATATGGAGGTGCTGAAAAAATGGACGCAGTATCTGCTGGAATACGGAGCTGATCCGGGCGAACAGCTTTGTACGGATGATTTTGCGGGACATCTTTCCCATAACGTAAATCTGTCTGCAAAAGCGATAATGGGCGTGGAAGCCTATGCGCGTCTGGCGGGACAGCTGGGAATGGCAGCGGAAGCGCAGGAGTATCATCAAAAGGCGGCTGATATGGCGGCTGACTGGGAAAGACGGGCGCTCTCCGACGACCATTATGTGCTCGCCTTTGGCAATCCGGATACATGGAGCTTAAAATACAATCTGGTATGGGACAGACTGTGGAGCAGTGGACTGTTTTCGGATGAGGTTTATGAAAAAGAGCTGGATTACTATGTGAAAAAGACGAATGCTTATGGAACGCCGCTGGACAGCCGCCGTGATTATACGAAGAGCGACTGGGTGCTCTGGTGTGCGGCGATGGCAAAGGATGCAGAGCAGGCGAGAGCGCTGATAGCTCCGGTCGCTTCTTATCTGAAAGATACGGAGAGCCGTGTGCCGTTCTCGGACTGGTATGAAACAGTAACCGGAAAGTATTGTCATTTTATTGCAAGAAGCGTGCAGGGAGGCATTTTCATGCCGGCTTTGATGAAAAAAATATCGGGCTGAGAAATTTATATATACAGCGTGCGGTGCGTTGCATATATAGGGAAACAGCGGTGTATAAAATGGATTGTTATGTATAGGATTTTGCGGAAGTGTATGAGCAGAACCGTTATATGAGCAATGGAATGCATCCGGACAGGGAACGGGCGATGAAGCCCGTTCCCTGTTTTTTTTATTCTGCAGGAAAGTTTCTTTTCTGCAGAATAAAAAAACGATTATGAATACTGGAGCACACGCTTTTTATAAGGGAGCGGCGTTTAGAATATCAATTGGTTTGATAGGAGAAATAAAAGTTAGTCGCGATAAAAATAAATATTGACAACTACTAAAAGTTAGAATATACTAACATAAAAGAGGAGCGAGCGTGCTTCAGCTAGCGGATAGG
>Scooby_p2__coassemble_207_pt1 | contig 45638 bp, 36 predicted proteins | sample Scooby_p2__metabat2_high_PE_043 | metagenome-assembled genome bin Scooby_p2
TGCTTTTCGTGGGGGGCACTCCATGCGGCGAAGCTTGGGGACGGGGCGGCGCTCGTACTGGAGCGGGCGGATGGAGTGATGAAGGGCTGCTGTGATTTTCTGGAAGAGCATATGGGAGTCCCGGCAGAGGAAATAGAACGGAGATTTCTTGAAAAATGGGATATGCTGGCAGGACAGCTAAGGAAGGAAGCGTTTCCGAAGGCGGTGGGACAGTCGGTGGAATGGTGCCGTTCGCTGGCGTCAGTGCTGGGATTTGTCGGAATATGGGTGATATCATCTGTGCTTTTGTGTAAGGATTATCCGGAGATAGCATTAAAGGTGCAGAAAACGGATGTTGGAAAAAGCGTCTGGCGGTATGGGGGACGGACGCTTTCTTTGATAGGAGGATATCTGAAGGCGCAGATGGTGATAATAGCGGCGATATCTCTGACTGCGGCGGCAGGGCTTGTGGTTGCCCGGGTAAAAAATGGGATGTGGATAGGGATAGCGGCGGGGATTTTAGATGCGCTGCCTTTTATAGGAACAGGAATTGTGCTCATTCCGGCCGCAGTGTGGCAGCTTATACTGGGAAATATTGGGAAGTCATTGATCATAGCCGTATCGTATGCAGCCTGTGTGATAGTCAGGGAATATCTGGAGCCAAAGCTTTTGGGAAAACAGACGGGGATGTATCCGGTCGTGATGCTGTTTTCAGTATACGCAGGAGTAAAGCTGTTTGGGATTGCGGGCATTTTTTTAGGACCGCTTTATGCAGTCCTTTTGAAAGAAGGGATTATAGAGATGGGGCAAGGGGACGTCAGGGAGTCTCCATGAGTTTCTGAAGCTGTTTAAAACGCCGCTGGGCACAGGGACATGTCGCACCGCCGTCCAGCTCGATATAACAGGGACGCCGGAAAATAGAACGGATATGCCGGGTATTTACGAGAGCGGATTTGTGGCAGAGAAAAAAGCTGTCGTCGAGGCGGGACATCGTTTCGTTAAGGGAACCGCCGCACTGATAGATGCCGTTTACGGTATGGATTGTGATACGGTGCGCCGCAGTAGACTGGATATAGAGGATTTCGCTGACCGGAAGGAACAGATCCTGATCGGGCAGATGCAGGTGCAGCCGAATGTCGGGGGCGGGAACAGAGCTTTTTTCAATGATATTTTTCAGACAGTGAAGTATCTGGAAGGTATACTGAGGATCATCCTTGACCAGAAAATCAAGAGGTTCTACCTGGTAGCGGAAGGTGGTCATCGCCATTTCGGAATGGGTGGTCGTAAAAATGATGAACGCTCGCGGGTCGTTTTTTCGGATTTTGGCGGCAAGTTCGATACCATCCATGTCAGAGCCAAGCTGAATATCAAGAAAATAGACTGCGGTCTCAGCCTTGGGGGCGAGAGCGGAAAGAAGAGCGTGCGGGGAAGCAGCCCGGCACACGATTTCCATATCGTAGCCTTGAATGAAAATATATTTTTCTATTGTTGAGGCGAGCAGGTCGAGCTGATTTTTATCATCTTCACATAAATAAATCGGTATCATGTGTTTTTCTCCTTTGCAGGTATGACAAGTATTTGTTTCATAAGACCGTTCTCACAGAGCATCCTGTGAGAAATTTCGGGGATGGAGTCCAAAAGCATGGAAACGGTGGAAAGCCCGATGCCGCTGTGATTTTCTTTTGTGGTAAAACCCTCTTTCATCAGGCATTCGAGGGGCTGCGGCAGTGGCAGGGTGGAATTTTCAATATGAAAGATTATCTTTTGGTCTTTTTGAAGGATAGCGATGTGGAAACGGCGTTCCTTTGTGAGTACGGCAGCTTCCATGGCGTTATCCAGAAAGATGCCGAGGATTCGGGTTAGGGTAAGCATATTTACAGGGAAATGGAAGAATTCCTGTGTCAGCTCCAGAGATACGTTCAAGTCAAGATTCATAGCCTGAACGAGCTTGGTATAAAGAAGTCCTTTTATTTCCAGAGCACGGATGAGAGCGAGTTTTGCGATGGTCGCGTCGTTATTGAACATGAGACGATTGACGGAGCCGAGGCGCAGGTCAAAATAGTTTTTCAGCTTTTCGAGGTCTCCCTCCTGAAGATAACCGTTAATGGTGGACAAGATGTTCATATAATCATGTTTATAACGTCGTATCTCCTGATAATGATTTTCGAGCTGGATCATATATTCTGTGAGCTTTTCCTGTTCCTGCGTGCGAAGCTCGAGCCGCTTGTTTTCCTGAAGCGTGCGGTAGAGTATCAGAAAAATGATAAAATTCGCAGCGGAAAAGGAAAGGATGAGCACGCCGTTGAATAAGAGGATTTCTGTCGGGTAATTATTGAGGCTTCCGAAAAAGATATTGAACAGGAAAATGCAGGAGCAGATGGTGACATCTGTGAACAGGAGCTTCTGAATCTTGTCCGGGATGATGTCGCCGTCGGAAAACAGGCGGCTGCGGCGCAGACGTCTGCCGAGAAAATAGCAGGGAAGGACGCACAGAAGGGCGTGGAGGAGGGAGAAGAGGAGAATGATTGTAAAGGATGCACGCATACGATTAAAATCGTATCCTAATAAGCGGAAAAGGATGGATAAAATATAATCCGTCAGAAGGCTCAAAAACCAGATTGATTGAAAAAGGATAAGGTTATAAAAACGGTTTATTTTGCTGAATAAAAGCAGAATTAAAGAAGAGCCCAAAAGCATAATTGGGGTGCCAGACTGACCTATAAATGGTGCAACTATCAAACAGCAGAAGGCAATATAAGAATAGAGATAAATTGCATAGATATTCCGCCGTAGAGGAAAAAGTATTAAGTTGCACATGCTTATAAAAGCAATAGTGGAGATTGCCTGACAAATGAAAATATTAAAGCTCATGAAAAGTCCGCCCCCCTTATTGAAAGTATAATATCATATTGCAGAAAAAGAGGAAAGAAAGGACTACATATTAAAATATATGAAAAAGAACACTAAAAGAGTGCGTTTAAGAAAATAAGGCAGACGTTCAGGAAAAAATAATTGTAACAGGAAAGAAGATGATAAAATAAAAAAGAGGTGCTTATAATGAAGAAACTTGCTTATCTGATTTCCGTATGGAGTCAAAAAAAATTGGAGCTGTCGGAAGAGGAATTCCAGATAACGGAATACGGAATGGAGATATTTTTAGACGGTATATTCAAGCTGCTGGTCATTTTGGGGACAGGGGCTGTCCTCGGAAGGAGTGCGGAATTTGCGGTCTTTTTGGCAGCGTTTTGCGGACTGCGGTACTGGGCGGGCGGAGTACACTGCAGGACGGCGGGCAGATGTACGGCGGCTATGGTGTTCATTTGCCTGACCGGGCTGGCGGGGGAGTGGATACTCGTCAGGATTCCGGCAGGAATGACGATACCCATATGGACAGGCTGTATTTTGGTATTGATGGCAAAGGCTCCGGGAGAAACCGGAAAAGACGGATATTTTTCTGAAAGTGAAAGGAAGAAGCGGAAATGGAAATCCGTGCTGTGCGGGATGCTGCTCTGGGGATGTTTTGCAGTCATTCCGCGCGTGTCGTGGAAGGGAGCCGTCGTTATGGCGGTCGCAGTCGAAACGCTCAGTATTCTTCCCTGTAAAGGGAATAAATATAATACTGCAGATGAAAAGGAGAAGAGAGATGAAGAAACAGAACAAGCTGGCTCAGGCAGTAAGGGAAATTGCAGAAATTTCTGCTAAAAATGCAGTAAATAAAAAGTTTATCATTATGCTGCACGAGCCTACAGTTCCCGCTAAGGTGCGCGAAGCTGTGGAAAACAAAAAGAACTGACCGGGAACATCGAATGCCGCTGTACTTTTCAGGCTGGCTTATCGGGTCACAGAGAGGCACTTCCATGCGCTGCATGGAGGTGCCTTTTTTGAACGCGCTCAGCGCGGGTGTGCGCCTTGGCACACGCTTTTTTATATAGATTTTTAAACCGACAGGCGCTTGAGTTGTTCGCAGGGGAGAATTATAATGTACCCTGCGGAGGTGTATTACGCAGTATAGAGAAAGAACGGCGACGGCACAATGAAACAAGGGAGGGACTGCGCTATGAATAAGATTTTGATAATAGACGATGACAGGGAGCTGTGCGCTCTGCTCAAGCGGAGCGTATTGTCGGAAAACATAGAAGCTGATTGCTGCAGTACCGGAAAGGAAGGGCTGAAAAAATTAAAAGAAAAGGAATATCAGCTTGTGATACTGGACGTTATGATGCCCGGCATGGATGGCTTTGAAACGCTGGAGGAGATAAGGAAGGAAAGCAATCTGCCGATACTGATGTTCACATCTAAAAATGACAGCATTTCCAAGGTGCGGGGGCTGCGGGCAGGGGCGGACGATTATCTGACAAAGCCCTTTGATATGGACGAGCTGCTCGCCCGTATCGTTTCCCTGATACGGCGCTATACCCGCTTTGCCCGGCAGGAGGGCGAGGCAGGGCGGTTTGAATTTGACGGACTGCAGATAGACCTTGAAGAGCGTTCGGTCACTACGGAAAACGGCACGTTTGAACTGCCGCCTAAGGAATTTGACCTGCTTTTGTATTTTGCAGGGAATCAGGGGAAGATTTTGACAAAACAGCAGATATATGAAAACGTGTGGGGAGAAGAATATTTTTATGATGACAGCAATATCATGGCGGTCATCAGCAGGCTCCGCAAAAAATTAGAGGCAGACCCTTCGAGTCCGAAATATATCCAGACGATAAAGGGGATAGGCTACCGTTTTAATAAGGAGGTATAGCAGATATGGAGATAATAGTCGTCCTGTCTGCGGCGAGCGCTGTTCTGGCTGTGCTGACTTCTTTTTTCCGTATCCGGCGGGTAAAGAAACAAATAGCGGAAATGGCAGACGCTTTGAACGATGTGAAAAACGGAAACGGCAATCGGCGCATTTTATCCGCAGCAAATGAGCTGACAGCGCCTATTGCCTATGAGATAAATGAAATCGTCGTATCCTATGAAAACAGGCTTTCCGTTGTACGGCAGGCAGAGGAGACCAACCGCCAGCTCATGACGAGCCTTTCCCATGATGTGAGGACGCCCCTCACCACCTTGCTCGGGTATCTCGACGCCGCGCATAAGGGAATAGTTGCGGGAAAGGAGCGGGAGGATTATATCGAAACGGCGCGCCGGAAAGCACACGAGCTGAAAGAGTATATCGACGTTTTATTCGACTGGTTCAAGTTAAATTCCAATGAGTTTGCGCTGGAGCCTGAATCTGTTGAAGCGGCAGAGCTGACGAGAAATATCCTGATAGACTGGATACCTGTTTTTGAGGACAGGCAGCTCGATTACAGCATCGATATCCCCGAGCAGCCTGTCCGGGTAAGGCTCGATACGGACGGCTATATGAGGATACTGAACAACATCATTCAAAATGTGATAGCTCACAGCCATGCGGACAGGATAGAGATATCCCTGTCAAAGCAGGGGGGAAATATGAAGCTGTTGTTGGCAGATAACGGTGTGGGCATTGAAAAGGAAGATTTGAAGCATATTTTTGAACGGCTTTATAAATGCGATAAGGGGCGGTCTGAAAAAGGAAGTGGTCTCGGACTCTCGATTGTGCATCAGCTTGCAGAAAAGATGGGCGGCAGTATAACGGCTGAAAGCCAGCCGGGAAAAGGAACGGCGTTTACTTTAATTTTCCCGCTGGACGATCGCAAGGTTAATGCAAGGATGCGGTAAGGTTAATGCAAGGTTGATGTGGTAGGATATCTCATGAAACAGGAGATGATATAAAAAATGACCCTGACGGGGCGTTTTTTACACGGCTATTTGCACCGGAGCGTTATCTGGAATGGAGATTAGGACATGAACACAAACTGCATCATTGAGACAAAAAATCTGACGAAGCGATACGGCCCCCAAAAGAGCGTGGCGGATTTGAATATCCATGTGAAGCGAGGGAGGATATACGGTTTGCTGGGGAGAAACGGAGCCGGAAAAACGACGACGATGAAAATGCTGCTGGGCCTGACAAAGCCGACCTCCGGAGAGGTCAGGCTGTGGGGAGAGCCTTTGACGGGGAATGAAAAGAAGCTGCTGCCCCGTATCGGCAGCCTGATAGAGTCCCCCGGATTTTATCCCAATCTGACCGGGACAGAGAATCTGCGCATCTTCGCCGCTCTGCGGGGCGTGCCGAATGGCCATGCCGTGAAAGATGCCCTGGAGCTGGTAGGGCTGCCGTATAAAGATAAAAAGCTGTTTTCCCAGTATTCCCTTGGCATGAAGCAGCGGCTTGCGATAGCGCTCGCCGTTATGCACGACCCGGAGCTTCTGATTTTGGACGAACCGATAAACGGGCTCGACCCTATCGGCATCGCGGAGGTGCGTTCCTTTATCCGGGAGCTCTGCGACGCGAAGGGAAAAACGATACTCATCTCCAGCCATATCCTTTCGGAGATTTCCCTGCTGGCTGACGATATCGGGATAATCGACCACGGCGTATTGCTGGAGGAAGAAAGCCTCGCCGGGCTGGAGCAAAAAAGCAGCAGGCATATCCATTTTACGCTTTCGGATACCGCGCAGGCGGCAAGGATACTGGAATGCAGCTTCCATGAAAAACATTTTTCCATTCAGGACGACCGTAATATGCGCCTGCATAACCTTGACCTGCCTGTCGGGAAGATTGTAACGGCATTTGTGGAAAACGGACTGGAAGTGTCGGAGGCACATACCTGTGAAGAAAGCCTTGAAGATTATTTCAAGCGTGTGACGGGAGGCGAGGGGATTGCTTAAACTGATAAAATGCGAATTTTTAAAATTGAAGCGCAAACCGCTGGTCTTTGTCTCCATGCTGCTCTCCGCCCTGCTCCCGCTGGGTTATGCTTTTTTTCTGGCGGATGCGACTACGGATGTGGACGCTACGAACAATCTGATGGCGGGTCTGTTTCAGCTCAGCGCATATCTCCTTTTGATGCCGCTTCTTGTGATACTGGCTTCCAACCTGCTGTTTGAGGAGCTGGACAACGACACATTGAAAAATCTTGTCACCATACCGGTAGACAGAACAAAGCTGGTGATATCCAAGATGCTGGTCTTACTGCTGTTTGCCATTGGCTTTATGGCGGTCGGTGCGGTGGTAAACCTAGCGGTCCTGCTGTTTCAGGGATGGAATCCGGTGGGGTTCTGGAAATTGTTTCAGGTAGGGATAGGAGAGGGCGTAATAATGTGGGTCGGCGCGCTCCCCTGTGTTTTGGTAGTCGTGCTTCTTGATAAAAACTATATCGTGTCGGTCGTGATAACCTTTTTTTATACCATTTTGAATTATCTTCTCACTAACAACGATGCTTTTCTGACACAGCCCTTTGGTCTGAACGCAGGAACGCTGCTTCCGGGGCCGCTGGCGTTTCGCTGGACATTCCAGTTTTATGATTATAGCAGCGTCAGCGAAGAGCTGGCAGGGCTGCTGGAACGGATAAGCCCGTATTTTTTGAATGATATACAGGTGTTCGGCGTGGCATTTGCGGAAGCCGCTGTATTTCTTGCGCTGATAGCGATGGTTTACCGGCGGCGGGAGATTTAAGGGGGATGAATATGCGGAAATTATTAAAATCAGAATTGCTGAAGCTGCGCCGGTGCCAGATACTTCTGGTGGGGCTGGTGGCGCTGGCGCTCTGTCCGATAGTCCAGTACGGGAGCCAGCTGATAGTCGAGGAGGAATATCGGAATCCGGACTATAACTTTCAAACGCTTTTTGAAAATGTCGTATGGGGCAATACCCAGATGTTTTTCCCGATTTCGCTGGTGATGGTAGGCGGCTGGCTCATCGACAGGGAATCCGCTCATGATACGCTGAAAAACATCATGACGATTCCTGTTTCCATGCCAAAGCTTCTGGGGGTCAAGCTGCTTTTGACCGTCATGCTCACGGCTCTGCTGGGAATCTACAGCGTTGGCGTCACCCTGCTCACAGGGCTGGCGGTCGGCCTGCCGGGGCTGACCGGGGAAGTGGTCTTGCATGGCGGTATGCAGATAGTGACAGCGGCGCTGCTGACCTGTCTGGTCTGCATGCCTCTGATATTGATATTCGGGCAGATTCGGGGGGCATATCTGGGCGGTTCCATTCTGGCGTTTTTCTTAGGATACAGTATGATGTTTTTCAAAGGCGGTGTCCTTGCCAGTATCTATCCGTTTTCTGCGGCGCTTATCTTAGCTGGGTTTGACATGAGCGGATATGCGGGGACAACAACGCCGCCGAATCCTTTGCTGGCGGCGGCAGGGATCTTTTTCATGGTTCTGTGGACGGCAGTGCTGCTGATGATGTCCGGCAGGAAAAAAGAGATGAAGCCCGGTAAAAGGAAAAATGGCAGGAAAAGAGCGGGAAGCCGCCGGAAAAGTTAAGAGGAGACAGTCCAGATCAGACTGTACGTTTGGGCTGGATTTTGCATCGTTCAGGAAAAAATATTCAGAATTTCATACAGTATGATATACTGTACAGCATTGCAGCATTGGTTATTTTCGACACAGGGCTGCAATTACGGACTTGACCTGGCAGGGACGTCGTAGAGGAGAGTTCGGGACGGAGGGGGAGATTTTGTGATTGTATCCAAGATAAAAGAGTACGGCAAAGTTATCTGTTCTGTTGCTCCTTATGAGCGGACGGGCATTCCGCAGGGTGGTGCGGTTTGCCCGTCGTTGACCTGCTGCAGTCATGCGGATAAAGCGTTTTGAAATAAGACTACCGCAATCCCATTGGCTTTAGACAATGGGTAGTTCACTGAAGCCTACCGGATTCCGGTCAGACGGGCTGCTGTTAGAAACAGAAGAAGTCCGGCAGCATTTACGAGCGTGAAAAGGAAAAGGAAGGCTGGCGCGGAGGCATTTTTGGTTTTCATATAAAGCCGGAAGGAGATCAGGCTGGCAAGGGAGGCGATGGGCGTCCCGAGGCCGCCGATGTCGGTGCCGAGGAGCAGCGCCCTCCAGTCATCCGTGAAGCCGGACAGAAGGACGGCGGCGGGTACGTTGCTGATGACCTGGCTGGCGAGCGCGGAGGTGATGAGCGGCCGGGAAGCGAGAAGCTCCTGCAAAAAGCTTCTGACCGCAGGGATGGCTCCGATATTTCCTGCGAAGACAAAAAAGCAGACAAAGGTAGCCAGCAGGCCGTAATCCAGCATCCGGTACAGGCTGCGGTCCGCAAACAAAAGCGCTGTACAGACGATAAAGAACAGTATCGGATACGGGAGCAGATGAAAAACGGAAAGCAGGCAAAGGGCAAACAGGCAAAGATAGAGGAGTAGCCTTTTTTTCTCCGGAAAGGGCTCGGAAGAAGGACGGGTTTCATCCATGCCGGGAAAAGAAATGATAAATTCCCTGTCGGGGCAGAACAGTACGCTGGCGGCTGTCAGGATGAGCGCAAGGAGCGCAAACGGCAGGACGGTTTTGAAAAAGGAGCCGGCTGACAGACCGAAGCGGGAATACAGATAGAGGTTCTGCGGATTCCCGACGGGAGTCGCCATGCTTCCGAGGTTGGCGGCGACGGTCTGCATCACGACGATAAAGACGAGATATTTTTGCTGACCGGTCAGCTCAAGGATGAGTATCGCGAAAGGAACAAATGTGATGAGCGCGACATCGTTCGTGACGAGCATGGAGACAAAAAAGGGCAGCAGGATGAGCGTCAGGAATAACGGACGCCGTCTTTTTTTGCCGGTGAGGAGAAGCTGTGCCATGCGCGTGAAAAAGTTGCAGCGCTGCAGCCCGGCGACGACCGCCATAAGGCAAAAGAGCAGCGCGAGCACGCGGAAATCGATGTAATCGGCATATGCGGCTGTCGGCGGTACGAAGAGCATGGAGAAGAGCATGCAGACTGCCGATACGGCGAGCACGGGTTCCTTTTTCAGGATTCGGAGTAAAAAATTACGGGGATGTGAGTTCATAACGTTCCTTTCTTTCATATGTATACTGCTTTCATGGCCGGAGGCTTTGCCTGCGGCGTTGTACACGCACGTATTTTACCGCATCCTGACCGGAAAAACCAGTTTTTTGCGCGGGAAACGGTTGACAAACGCAAAAAATTCCCATATCATCAATACAAGACAGCAAAGAAGAGGAATAGTAAGAGCGGCGTTGGCAGCCCAGAGAGGGTGCGGCAGGTGGGAGCATCCGTGCAGCGCGTTTTGAACCGGTCCTTGGAGCGTCTGCCCTAATAAGGCAGCGTAATTCCGGCGTTAACGGGAGGATGAGTGGGCGCATATGCGTTAATTTGGGTGGTACCGCCGGATATCCGGTCCCTTTCGGGATCAGGGTATTTTTTTTATTTCATTTTCAAAAGGAGAAAGCGATATGGCAGACAAAAAAATGGTGGAACAGATAACCTCCATGGAAGAGGATTTCGCGCAGTGGTATACCGACGTTGTGCTGAAAGCGGAACTGATCGGTTATACGAGCGTAAAGGGATGTATGGCGATAAAGCCTGCGGGCTATGCTATCTGGGAGCTTCTTCAGAAGCAGCTGGACGACAGATTTAAGGCAACGGGAGTACAGAATGTATACATGCCTTTGTTCATTCCGGAAAGCCTTCTGGAAAAAGAGAAGGATCATGTGGAAGGCTTTGCACCGGAAGTGGCGTGGGTAACGCATGGCGGGCTTCAGCCTTTGCAGGAGAGACTTTGTGTACGTCCGACCTCCGAGACTCTGTTCTGTGATTTTTATAAAAACGATATTCAGTCCTATCGCGATCTGCCTAAGGTATATAATCAGTGGTGCAACGTGGTAAGATGGGAAAAGGAGACCCGTCCTTTCCTGCGTTCCAGAGAATTTTTGTGGCAGGAAGGTCATACGGCTCACGCGACAGCAGAGGAAGCGGAGGAGCGCACGATACAGATGCTCAACACTTACGCTGATTTCTGTGAAGAGGTTTTGGCTATCCCGGTTGTAAAGGGCCGCAAGACCGATAAGGAGAAATTCGCAGGTGCGGAAGCAACCTATACGATAGAGGCACTGATGCACGACGGTAAGGCGCTGCAGTCCGGTACGAGCCACAACTTCGGCGACGGCTTTGCAAAAGCGTTCGGCATTCAGTATACAGACAGAGACAATAAGTTAAAATATGTACATCAGACATCATGGGGTGTAACCACCCGTCTGATCGGCGCTATCATCATGGTTCACGGCGACAATTCCGGCCTGGTTCTGCCTCCCAGAGTAGCGCCCACACAGGTTGTGATAGTTCCTATCCAGCAGCGCAAGGAAGGCGTTATGGATAAGGCAAACGAGTTAAAAGACCGTCTGTCTAATTTCCGCGTGAAGGTGGATGATACGGATAAGAGCCCCGGCTGGAAATTTGCAGAAGCAGAGATGCGCGGCATCCCGGTTCGTGTGGAGATTGGTCCGAAGGACATTGAGGCAGGCAAATGCATGCTGGCACGCCGCGATACGGGTGAAAAGATAGAGTGTGCTCTGGACGAGGTGGAAGTAAAGGTCGGAGAGCTTCTGGAGACAATACAGAAGGATATGCTGGAAAGAGCGCGGGCACACAGAGAGGCACATACTTATATCGCAAAGAACATGGAAGAGATGGGCGCTATCCTTACCAATACGCCCGGATTTGTAAAGGCGATGTGGTGCGGCTGCCAGGAGTGCGAGGATAAGATAAAGGAGCAGTTTGCAGCAACGAGCCGCTGCATGCCGTTTGAGCAGGAAGAGCTTTCGGATGTGTGCGTATGCTGCGGAAAGCCTGCGAAAAAGATGGTTTACTGGGGCAAGGCATATTGATGCAGTGCTAATGATTTTGGCATTACGATAAAAAACCCCAATGTTATGAGCTTTTGTGCCCGGCTTCACAAAGTTTTCACATTTTTCTCCTTGTAATATATATTATAAGTGTTACAATGTAAATGTAACAGATTAATGATACTTAACAAGACCCATGAAAAGATCAGGTCCGCTAAGCAATCAGTTTTTTTGGAGGAAAAGATAAATGAATACTTTAAAAGCTGAAACAAGGGACATGAGCGTAAAGGCAAAAAGACTCAGAAGAGAAGGCTATGTGACAGGCAATGTGTTCGGACGGGAAATAGAAGGTTCGATTCCGCTGAAAATCTGCGCCCGTGATGTGGAACGTCTGCTGAAAACCTGTAATAAGGGCAGCAGGCTGATGCTGGAGGCAGACGGAAAGAACTACAATGTTCTGATCAAGGAAATAGATTACGATTCGATGAAGAATCAGGTGACAGAAATTGATTTTCAGGCGCTGGTAAGCGGTGAGAAAGTACATTCTGTAGCAGAAATCGTTTTGCTGAATCATGAGAAGATTATAGAAGGTATCCTGCAGCAGCGGCTTGCGGAAATCGCATTTCAGGCGCTTCCGGACGCATTGGTTGACAAGGTTGAGATTGATGTGGGCGACATGAAGATCGGTGATGCTGTCCTTGTAAAAGATCTGCCGATTGCATCTGCTGAGGGGATTGAGCTGACAACCGATCCGGAAGCGATTGTTGTGACTGTGACGAGAGCTCACAACGTTGCCGTGGAAGAAACGGAAAAAACGGAAGAAGCGGCAGAGGGAACACAGGAAGCATAACGTATAAAACATAGTAAAGGCGGCTGTCTGTAAGAGGACAGCCGTTTTTTTGTCTGATAGGAAATTATATTTTATGCTGAACAAAAGAATACGATTATACGAGTTTTTGCAAAAGGTGGGGATTGCCTGGCGGCAAACGCGCTGCTCTTAAGTGTGGTGTTTCCCAAGAGAAAGGATTGAACTCTCCGGTATCATATGATAAGATAAGTTTTCCTGTTCTGTCCACTTGCGGGTAATATTCCGATAAACGGGAGCGGGAGGAAAGGAAAATAAAGCATGGATTTTTATCAGTATAAAGTCACAAAAAAGGGAGAGAAGCCGCCTGTATGGAGACGGTGTCTGATTCCTGCGGATATTACATTTGCGCAGCTTGCAATGATCCTGGACGATGTGGTGGATGCAAAAGAAACGCTGCGGTATGAATTTGAATTTAAGACTTCTAAAATCCTTATCCGGGAAAATGCAGAGACGGAAAGCGGTTACGAGGAGCTGGATGCGAAAGAAACTTTTGTGAGCGAGCTGGCAGATGGCGAAGCGTGGTTTAGCTTTTGTCCTGACTGTGCGGAAAAAAAGGGCAGCATATACCGGATAGACCGTGAGACGGCGGCGCTGAATGAAAAGGGAAAACAGGAAATGCCGGAATACCCTGTGATCGTGAAGGAATCTGAGGCGGCGCAAAAGGCATTCCCGACAAAGCTTGCAGCTAAAAATAAGGTGCTCCGTCAGAGATATAGCATTATCCGGGAAGCAGCGTCTGTAGAGGAAACAGCGAGGGAGAGTCTTGAAACGCTGATACGGCGGCGCGAACAGGGAGAATACGGCATTGTGACCTGTCCGGGGGCAAAGAGTGCTTACAGCCGGAACGACTGGATGCTGTCCTGCCAGCTGATGCTGAGTTTCTTGTACGGGTCGGCTCCTATCGGGGTGATGCATGAAATGTATCGTCAGCGGGAAGGGTTTGAAGTAAGCAGACTGGAATTTATGGATGTATTCCGGGCTGTTCCGAAAGAGCAGAATTTTTGTGTGGTCCAGGATGGCAGGATGATACAGAAGGAAGCGCTGGAAGATGATATTTATAAGCGTATCGAGAGCCGGCAGGGAGATTGTTCTTTTTATATGCCGAATGTAGAGGAAATCATGGTGTACAGCCGGAAGGGATATCCTGCGGTACAGGCTTCTTATGAGAAGCTGTATGAGTTCTTTGAAAAGGAAGAAAAGCTTTCTGTCAGCAATATCGAAGAGCTGATGCGGCTGGTCTATAAAAAGTTCTCTTTAGGCTGCGACATGGAGGAAACGTTGGAGGCGCTGGGAAAAGAAGGCGTTGCAGCAGGAGAAGGGCTGAGAGGGCTTCTGGCGGCGGCACAGGCGGATACGAGGATGCTCACACTGCGTGGGCACACCGTAAGCGAGTGGAGGCAGGAGGAAGCTGCGAAAAAGCAGGAAGAAGATAGAAGGAAAGGCACGGGCAGAACTCTTTTGCAGCCCCGTCGTAAGATATATCCGAATGAGCCTTGCCCTTGCGGCAGCGGACGCAAGTATAAAAAGTGCTGCGCGGGAAAATAAGAAAACTCTCTGCAATGTTTTACGGACAGGAGCAGCGGGCAAAAAAAAGGACGTCACGGCAGGAAAAAGCCGGACGTCCTTTTTGATGTACAGACCGTAAAATGATTACTGAATCTTGAATACAAGTGCGATCGGTGCAGAGCCGGTCCTGCGCCCTGCAGGAACAGTAACGGTGATGCCTCCTTCTGTTTCGGTGAAGGAAACGTCTGTCCCGTCATCGAGCATTGTTACCTTGGAAGCTTTTTTCGTATAAGGGATGAAGATCTTTGCTTCCACGGATTCCTGAGCGATAGGGTATAAGCGGAATGCGTAAACAGCATCGCCCTTCTGGGTAAAACGAAGGTTCTCATACTGATAAGGAGCGACAGCACGGGTTCCGTAGATTGCCTCGCCATAGGTCTTGAGCCATGCGCCAAAGCCGTACAGGCTTTCCATAGCATCTACCGGAATCCTGCCGTCGGGCTGGGGGCTTACGTTCAACGCCATGTTTCCGCCCTTTGCAACGATGCCGACAAATGTATTTATGAGCTCACGGGGAGATTTGTAGCGGTCGGCATATTCATATGTAAAGTCTGCGCCGAGCGTCAGGCAGCTTTCCCACGGCACTCCGAGAGGCTCATCGGGCACACACATCTCCGGGGTAACATAGTTTTCATATGCGCCGCCGATGGTACGGTCAACGGATAATACCCAGGGCTGGAGCTTCCGGGCTTCGTCAACGATCTCATTTAAGCGGATGCCCTGACCGTTTGTTTCGCGCACCCATCCTGCATCGAACCAGAGGATATCCACCCTGCCGTAATCGCGGCAGAGCTCGAGCACCTGATTTTTGGTATACTGGATGAATTTTTCCCAGCGTTCGGGATCTTCCTTGGGGTCGTACATGGGGCCGTTATTGGTCGGTTTGGAATCTTCGAGCTCAGGTGTGCGGTAGTAGGGGGTGTGCCAGTCTGCTTTTGAAAAATATGCGCCGATACCAATGCCCTTTGCGCGAAATGCGTCGAACATGCTTTTGACGAGGTCAGCGTGCTCGTTTACATGATAGGGGCAGTCGGGAGCGGTCACTTTGTAATCGCTGTATTGGGTATCCCACAGACAGAAGCCATCGTGATGTTTGGTTGTCAAAATCAGGTACTTAAAACCACAGTCCGCAGCCATCTGCGCCCATTCTTCGGGCTGGAAGCGGACAGGGTTAAAGGATTTATTCAGTCCGTAATACTGTTTTTTGAAGGTTTCGCCGTCTGCCCAGTTTATCTGGTGGCGGGACCATTCGGAATCTTTGTCGCTCAATGCCCAGGAAGCAACGATGCCGAGCTGGCAGTACAGCCCCCAGTGCATCATCAGCGCGAGCTTCTGGTCCTGAAACCATTCAAGCTGCTTTAAAACCTCCGGGTCTTTCGGCCAGACATAATCCTTGGCGGCGCTGTAATTGTGGACGCCTTCCTGTACGATATCTTCTTTTTCTTCTGCTGTCGTACTCATTATATTTCCCTCCGATTGGTTTGGAATAAATTTTGCCCGGGCACGCTCTGAACTGCAGCCTCAGGCTGACAGTGCGCTTTCGGGACGCCCCTTATCTTACGCAATTTTATAGGGACAGTCAATATGATATGGTACGAAAAATATTTAATATTCTCTGAATGTGCTTGCAATTTGATTTTTAATGGTGTTAGAATGAATGATAAGCGCGGTAACGCTAAAGAAAGTATAATATACCGTGCTGTCGCAGTATTTGGATGATACGTACATATTATTTTTGAGGGGAATATTTTGAAACATATTGCAAATACCAAAAAATCGGCAGGAAGAGGAAGGCAGAAGAGAAAAAAAGACGTAAGAAAACTGGCGGCAGTATATATAGCAGTGGTCCTGGCGGCAGCGGGAGCTGCGGGATGCGGTTTGTTCTGGGCGCTTGAAGGCGGCAGGACACAGGAGGTCGCGCAGGTAGAGAGCACGGAGACAGAGAGTGTCCCGGAGGAAACAGTTTCATTGGAAGAAACATTTGAGGAGGCAACAGAGACAGAAAGCGAAACAGAACCGGAAGAGGAATATGTGGAGCTGACGGAGGACAATATCGGGAATTTTGTAAAAGTGGAGTCCTGCGAGATAGAGCCGGGAAGCGGAAGCTTCGTGCTGAAGGCGTCGGCGGAGGGAAAGCCTGCCAGCGATGATGATAATCTTTATCTTTTGGAAATGAATATGTACGATACCGGAGTGAGTCAGGAAGCGGGGTATCTCACATCGGCAGCAAAGGCAGAGGAGATATCACTGTCGGCGGCTGTAAATGAAAACAGTGCAGATTCCCGTCTGTATTCTAAATTTGTTGTGGCGGTAAAGCTTAACGGGGAGTATGTCCCGCTCTGTGAGCCGCAGTATATCACAAATCCGGAAGTGTTATCGGCTTATCGGGAGGAATATCCGCAGAGAGATTCGATAAAGGGTATTTTGGTGGATCCGATGCGGGTGGATCAGCTGGATGAGCTGAACGTTAATCATGCGGCATATAATATCCCGATAGGCAACATCCTCGGAGAAACAACAAATGGGCTGTATCCGACAATACATTATACCTATAATGGAAAGACGTATGCATTTAACGGACAGCGGATAGCGGAATATGATTCGATTTTTTCCAGACTGACGGCAAAGGGAATAACGATATCGGCAATCCTTCTGAATAATAAAAGCGGCGCATATCCGCAGATAACTCATCCGCTTTCGAGAGGCGGGGCGGCATATTATTACGGATTTAATGCGGCGGAAGAGGACGGCGTGGAGCTTCTGGCGGCAGTCGGTGCATTTTTGTCCCAGCGTTACCGAGATGCAAACTGCGGGACGGTAATGAACTGGATAATCGGAAATGAGGTCAACGTGCGGACGGACTGGAACTATATGGAGCACGTGGACATAGATACCTATGCGCGGGAATATGCCAATGCGGTCCGGGTATTTTATAACAGTATCAAGAGCATGAATGCGAATGCGAGGGTATTTGTTTCGATGGATCAGCAGTGGGACAGGAATATTTCCACAAACCAGAATTATGATGTAAAAGACCTGTTGGTATCCCTGAACGATATCGTTTCATCGGAAGGAAATATCGACTGGGGACTGGCTCATCATCCGTATGCGTATCCGCTGACTAACACAACATTTTGGAATTCTTCCGGCAAAATACGGAAGCTAATCACAGATGAGCAGGATACGTCTATCGTAACGATGGAAAATATTGAGGTGGTTACTGATTTCCTGCAAAGAGAGGCTATGCTGACAGCTGACGGAGAGGTCCGTCCGGTGATATTGAGCGAGCTGGGATATTCTTCGACAGGCGGTGAGGTCAATCAGGCGGCGGCTTTTGCCTATGCGTATTATGCGGCGGAAAGCAACCCTTATATCGATGCGCTCATCCTTTCAAGGCAGACTGATGCGGCAGAGGAAGTAGCTCAGGGACTGGCGCTGGGACTGGCGACGCAGGGCGGACAGCGTAAGTATATTTATCAGGTATTTCAGAATATCGACCAGGCAGGTTCCGAAAACTACACGGAGTTTGCAAAGTCCGTGATAGGGATAAACAGCTGGACGGAGATTCTGGCAAAGGCAGATTAGAGGAATATAAAAAAGGGGATGCGAAAAAACTCGATTGAGTTTTTTCGCATCCCCTTTTTTATATGGTGCAGGTTTTACAGGTTTTCGAGGATGCGTACGTCTACCGCGGTGTAATAAAATTCCCGGTCGGGCGCCTGACCGGTCATAAGGTAATCGAAGAGGAGCTGCAGAGGTTTTGCGCCCTGAACCTTTGGCTGCTGGCAGATGACGGCTGAAATGATATTCTCTTCCATGGCTTCCTGTGTGGATGGAATCTTGTCATAGGCGATGACCCGGATATCTTTGCGCCCCGAGGCAATCAGAGCGCGGCAGCCTCCATATACGCCTGCTGCGGTAAAATAAAGCGCATTTATCTCGGGATGTCGTTCCAAAAGCGATTTGGTCTTGTCGTAGCTTTCAAAATCATCATCGCTGTTTTCTATCGTTCCGACAACGCGGATACGCGGATAGCGCTCGCTGATGCGGTCGCAGAAGCCCTTGATGCGGTCGGTATGACAAAGCACCTGGGAGGAACCGGTGATGATGCCTACGCACACGTCTCCGGCAGTGATAAGCTGCATCAGTCCGGCAGCGGTCTGTCCGCATCGGTAAAAATCACTTCCGACAAAGGCAAGCCGGAGGGAATTGTGGATATCTGTATTTGTCGTGATGACAGGGATTCCTTTTTGGGAAAGGCGGTCGATGTATACTGCGACCGAGGGGTCGTTAAAAGGGCTGATGACAAGCCCGTCGATGCCCTGCTGTTCCAGCTCTTCCATGGCGGCAAGCTGTTCCTGTGCGGAAAAACCGACGCTTTTTTTGAAAACGGTACAGTTATAGCCCGCCAGCTCTTCTTCTTTTTCCAGAACGCCTTTCCAGACCTCCTCAAAAAACGGATTTTTTGTATCAAAAAGCAGAACGCCAAGCTTGACATTTTTGCGCTGGGCTGCAAGAGCGATGCCGGCGGGGTTCGGTCTGTAATCCAGACGTGCCGCGATGTCGCGTACGAGCGCTGCGGTAGCGGCGTTGACGGAGCCGCGGTTGTTTAAGACACGGTCTACCGTGCCGCGGGAAACGCCTGCAAGTTCTGCGATTTCTCTGATGGTTGCCATAAAAATTCCTCTTTTCCTTTAAAATATCCGCAGTCGGACAGCCTGGCAGACTGCGGATGACCCCTTTTTTCAAATGTACCATGTCAAAAGTGCAAAGTCAATGCCGGGGCGGAGACAGGACGTGCCCGTGCACAAAAAAGATGAAAATGCACAAAACAAAGGACGGAAGAGGCGGAAAAGGAGGAAGATTTTTGTGAAAAGTCATGAAAATAAAAAGAGTGCTTGATTTTTGTGAAACACGAACTTATGATAGGGACAGAGAAGACTTTTGAAAGAAGCGGAGCGTAAATTGCGTGCGCGGGCACATAAGCGCAGGACAAAAGCGCTCAGGGCAGTATCAGGAGCAAAAACAGGGCGGCAGAATATCAAATATCATGGTTCAGGAGGAGCATATGTATTATATTGGAGTAGATCTTGGTACATCGGCGGTAAAGCTTTTGCTGATGGAAGGAAACGGACGTATCGCAAATGTGGTATCCAGGGAATATCCTTTGTATTTTCCGCATCCGGGCTGGTCGGAACAGCATCCGGAGGACTGGTATACACAGACGATGGAAGGGATAGGACAGCTGCTGGAGGGCTTTGACCGGACGCAGGTGGCAGGCATCAGCTTTGGAGGACAGATGCACGGGCTTGTGATTCTGGATGAGGAGGATAAGGTCATCCGCCCCGCCATTTTGTGGAATGACGGCAGAACCTGGAAGGAAAATGATTATCTGAACGAAACGGTTGGCAAAGAGAAGCTTTCGGAATGTACCGCGAATATCTCCTTTACGGGCTTTACGGCGTCCAAGCTTTTGTGGATAAGGAATAATGAGCCGGATAATTTTGCGCGTATCAGGAAGATAATGCTTCCGAAGGATTATCTGGCATACCGTATGACAGGCGTACACTGCACCGATGTATCTGATGCGTCGGGAATGCTTTTGTTTGATGTGAAGAGGCGCTGCTGGTCAAAGGAGATGTGCAGCATCTGCGGCGTGGAAGAGCAGCAGCTGGCCAAAGTATATGAGAGCTATGAAACGGTCGGAACCGTGCTGCCTGATGTAGCAGAAAAGCTGGGGATTTCACCGGATGTAAAGGTGGCGGCAGGAGCGGGAGACAATGCTGCGGCGGCTGTGGGGACAGGTACTGTCGGAGAGGGACAATGCAATATCTCCCTTGGTACGAGCGGGACAGTGTTTATTTCTTCGGAACATTTCGGGGTGGATTCCAACAATGCGCTTCATGCCTTCGCCCATGCGGACGGACATTATCACCTGATGGGATGTATGCTGAGTGCGGCGTCCTGCAATAAGTGGTGGATGGACGACATCGTCGGGACAAAGGACTATGCGGCGGAGCAGGCGGCAATCGACAAACTCGGAGAGAATCATGTTTATTTCCTGCCGTATCTGATGGGAGAGCGTTCTCCTCACAATGACCCTGATGCAAGAGGGACATTTATCGGGATGACGATGGATACGACACGGGCGGATATGACGCAGGCTGTGCTGGAGGGCGTGGCGTTTGCGCTGAGAGATTCTTTTGAGGTCGCAAGGTCACTGGGGATTTCTATTGAACGCACGAAAATCTGCGGAGGCGGCGCAAAGAGCCCTCTCTGGAAAAAAATCATCGCCAACGTACTGAATGTGAAGGTTGACGTGCCCGAGACGGAGGAAGGTCCCGGATACGGCGCGGCAATGCTGGCGGCAGTAGCGTGCGGCGAATACGCGTCCGTGCAGGAGGCAGCAGGAAAACTGGTGAAGGTAGTGGATACCATAGAGCCCGATCCGGTCCTTGCGGCAAAATATGAAGAACGTTATGCGCAGTTCAAGCAGATATATCCTGCGGTAAAAGAGCTTTTCGGTAAATTGAAATAACAGAAAAGTTCAGATAGATATGGAGGAAATGCGGAAATGAAAATTTATGAGGTAACGGATGCAGCTTTTTCCGAGTACGGAAGAGTGATTACGGATGTGGATTTTTCCGAGCTTCTGGAAAAGCTGGCAGAGACACCTGTTCCGGAAGACGTCGTATATGTGGCGTCTGAGGAGAGTCTGGAGGAGCTTCCGGTTTACGAGGAACTGACGGACAAGACTTATGGCGAGCTTCCTATCCAGATAGGGTATTGCAATGGACATAACCGGAAGCTGAACGCGCTGGAATACCACAGAAGCTCAGAAGTGGATGTAGCGGGGACGGAGCTTGTGCTGCTGCTTGGCAGACAGCAGGATATTACGGCGGACTTTACCTATGATACTTCGCTGGTAAAAGCGTTCCGCGTACCCGCGGGGACGGCGGTGGAGCTGTATGCGACGACGCTGCATTATGCGCCCTGCCATTCACAGGAGGGCGGCTTCCAGTGCGCCATCGTTTTGCCGAAGGATACGAATCTGGAGCTGACCTTCAGACATGAGGGCGGCGAGGATGGTCATCTGACTGCAAAGAACAAATGGCTGCTCGGCCATCCGGAAGGCGGTCTGCCGGAGGGCAGCCCGATGGGACTTCTGGGTGAAAATATCGAGCTGTAACAGAGATGGTTTAAAAATAATACGGATAAAAAATGGAGGAAATCATCATGAACAATTTACCGAAAATCAAAGTTGGTATCGTTGCGGTAAGCCGCGACTGCTTTCCGGAATCTCTTTCCGTGAACAGAAGAAAGGCGCTGGTAGAGGCATATCAGGCAAAATATGATATAGAAGATATTTACGAATGTCCTGTCTGTATCGTAGAGAGCGAGATACATATGGTACAGGCGCTGGAAGATATCAAAAAGGCGGGCTGTAACGCACTGTGCGTATATCTTGGAAACTTCGGTCCTGAAATCGCAGAGACTTTGCTGGCAAAGCATTTCGACGGTCCTTCCATGTTCATTGCGGCAGCAGAAGAGTCCCAGAACGACCTGGTAGGCGGCAGAGGCGATGCTTACTGCGGTATGCTGAATGCAAGCTATAACTTAAAGCTGCGCAACATCAGAGCGTACATCCCGGAGTATCCGGTAGGGACTGCTTCCGAGTGCGCGGATATGATTCATGATTTTGTGCCGATAGCAAGAGCTATCGTAGGCTTAAAGAGCTTAAAGATTATCAGCTTTGGTCCCAGACCGTTAAACTTCCTTGCCTGCAACGCACCGATAAAGCAGCTGTACAATCTGGGCGTTGAGATAGAAGAAAACTCTGAGCTGGATCTGTTCGAGGCATTCAATAAGCATGCGGGCGACGAGAGAATTCCTGCGAAAGTAAAAGAGATGGAGGAAGAGCTGGGCGAGGGCAATAAAAAGCCGGAAATCCTGGAGAAGCTCGCACAGTATGAGCTTACACTTTTAGACTGGGTAGAAGAGCATAAGGGATATCGCGAGTATGTGGCGATCGCGGGAAAATGCTGGCCTGCATTCCAGACACAGTTCGGCTTCGTTCCCTGCTATGTGAACAGCCGTCTGACCGGCATGGGCATTCCTGTATCCTGTGAGGTGGATATTTACGGCTGCTTGAGCGAGTTCATCGGAACCGCTGTCAGCGACGATGTGGTAACGCTTCTTGATATCAACAACAGCGTGCCTGATGATATGTATGAGGAGTCGATAAAGGGCAAATTTGATTATACCCACAAGGATACGTTCATGGGCTTCCACTGTGGCAACACCTGTTCCAGAAAGCTTGCGTTCTGCAGCATGAAAAACCAGATGATAATGGCAAGATCTCTTCCGGAAGAGGTAACGAACGGTACGCTGGAAGGCGACATCGCTCCCGGCGAGATTACCTTCTATCGCCTGCAGTCCACAGCAGACAATATGCTGCGCGCTTACATCGCACAGGGCGAGGTACTTCCGGTCGCAACCCGTTCCTTTGGTTCTATCGGCGTATTTGCCATCCCGGAAATGGGACGCTTCTACAGACATGTCCTGATAGAGAAGAATTATCCTCACCATGGTGCGGTGGCGTTTGGTCATTACGGAAAAGCGCTGTATGAAGTATTTAAGTATATTGGTGTTCCGGTGGAGGATATCAATTTCAATCAGCCTAAGGGTATGATGTATCCGACGGAAAATCCGTTCGCATAAAATATAATGAAGCAGGGGCTGTGAAAAAACAGCCCCTTTTTGTTCAGAAAGGGGACTATAATGGGGAAGTTTCGTGAAAAGGCAGCGGCTCTTGTAGCGCAGATGACATTGGAGGAAAAGGTGAGCCAGACGCTTTATAATGCGCCTGCGATAGAAAGGCTGGGTATTCCGGCGTATAACTGGTGGAACGAGGCTCTGCATGGAGTGGCGAGAGCGGGAACGGCAACGGTATTTCCGCAGGCAATCGGCGCAGCGGCAACTTTTGATGAGGGACTTTTGAAAAAAATGGGAGAAACTGTCGCTGTCGAGGGCAGGGCAAAGTATAACGCGCAGCAGAAGTACGGCGATCGGGATATTTATAAAGGACTTACCTTTTGGGCGCCGAACGTAAATATTTTCAGAGACCCCCGCTGGGGACGCGGACAGGAAACCTATGGAGAAGATCCATGGCTGACCTCGCGTCTTGGCGTGGCTTTTATAAAGGGCGTACAGGGAGAGGATGAAGAACACCTAAAGGCAGCAGCCTGCGCAAAGCATTTTGCGGTACATTCCGGGCCGGAGGGGCTGCGTCATGAGTTCGATGCCAAAGCAACGAAGCAGGATATGTATGAAACGTATCTGCCTGCATTTAAAGCGTGTGTGCAGGAGGGAAAGGTCGAAGCGGTCATGGGAGCCTATAACCGCACGAACGGCGAGCCATGCTGTGGCAGCAAAACGCTTTTGCAGGATATTTTGCGGGAAGAGTGGGGCTTTGAGGGGCATGTGGTCAGCGATTGCTGGGCGCTGGTAGATTTCCATGAGTATCATAAGGTGACAAAGACTCCTCTGGAATCGGCTGCGCTGGCGATGAACAACGGCTGCGATGTGAACTGTGGATGTACATTCCCTCATCTGAGAGATGCGGTGCGCGGCGGTTATGTGGATGAAAAGAGACTGGATGAAGCGGTCACAAATCTGATGGAATGCCGGATGAAGCTGGGGATTTTGGGCGAGGAGCGTCAGGCGGAGCAGGATGCGCTCGGCTATGACCAGGTGGATACGCCTCAAAACCGCGGTCTGAATCTGGAAATTGCCAGAAAGAGCCTTGTGCTGTTGAAAAATGAAAACGGATTTTTACCGCTGGATAAAAAGAAGATAAAATCCATCGGTGTCATCGGGCCAAATGCGGATTCCCGGAAAGCTCTGGTCGGCAATTATGAAGGAACGGCATCCCGCTATATCACAGTTCTGGAAGGGATTGAAGATTATGCAGGCGACGAGGTGCGTGTGTATTATTCAGAGGGCTGCGATCTGTGGAGAGACCGGTCTACAGGGCTTGCTCAGGCAGAAGACCGGATTTCAGAGGTAAAGGCCGTCTGTGAGGCGAGTGATGTGATAGTAGCGGTCATGGGACTGGATTCTACGATAGAAGGGGAACAGGGCGATACGGGCAATGAATTTGCCAGTGGCGATAAAAAAGACCTGTATTTTCCGGGAATGCAGCCGGAGGTGCTCCGCGTGGCATACGAAAGCGGCAAGCCGGTCATTCTGGTTTCAATGACGGGTTCTGCGATGGCACTGACATGGGAGGACGGGCATTTTCCTGCAATCATTGAAGCCTGGTATCCCGGGGCGCAAGGCGGACGGGCAGTAGCGGAAATGATTTTTGGTGCATATAGTCCGGAAGGAAAGCTTCCGGTGACCTTTTATCGCACATCTGAGGAGCTTCCGGAATTTACGGATTACTCCATGAGGGGACGGACGTACCGCTACATGGAAAATGAGGCTCTGTATCCGTTTGGCTATGGACTTTCTTATACATCATTTGAACTGACTGATATGGCTCTCAGTTCGGATACGATTGCGGCAGGAGAAAGGATGACCGTAACGGCGACTTTGAAAAATACAGGAGAGATGGCGGGAAGCGAGACCGTTCAGGTATATGTGAAAGCGCTGCGGCCGGATACACCGAATGCTCAGTTGAAGGGGCTGAAAAAAGTATTCCTCCATCCGGGCGAAGAAGTAAGAGTGGAGATTGTATTGGATGATCATGCATTTGCGCTTTGCGATGAAGATGGAAGAAATATGCTGGAAGCAGGGGAGTATGCGGTGTTTGCAGGAACACAGCAGCCTGATTCAAGAAGCGAGGTCTTGACGGGGCACAAGTGCGAGAAGTTTACGGTAAAGTGCGAAAAGCCGGCAGAGCTGAGATAGGGATTAGGGGTATTTTCAGATAAAAGAGGGGAGTGTTCGGGGAAATGATGAGCGATAGAAGTGATGGCCTGATCCTCTTGATTGTAGATGATGATAAGGTTCTTGTAGAAAAACTGGAGGAAACTGTAAACTGGGAGAAATGCGGGATTCAGGTCGTGTTGACAGCATTTAATATCCGTCAGGGGGAAGCTGTTTTGAGGGAATATCCGGTAGATCTGCTTATTTGCGATATAGATATGCCTCAGGGGAGCGGTTTGGAGCTGTTGGAATGGATGCGTAGCAGCGGGATGGATACAGAGTGCATTTTTTTGAGCAGCTATGCTAATTTTGCATATGCACAGATGGCATTGAGGCTTTCCTCCAGGGAGTATTTGCTGAAACCAATCTCCAACATTGATTTGGAGAGGACAATCAGGGAAACAGCAGATTTTATTTATGAGAAAAAGGGGGAAAGAAAGCAACAAAATCCATCAAAAGAGTTTTGGGAAGAATTTTTGACAGGAAGCATGCATGAAGACAGGTTATTGAAGAAAGCGCTGTCAGAACATCTCTATAGGGAAACAGATAGAATTTGTCTTGGGACATTTTGCATCAGTGAAAAGGATACAGGAGGAGCGAGCCGGAAAAACATCAGATTATATGATTTTATTGTCAGAAATGTGATGGGTGAGTTTTTTGAAAAATCGGAGTATCATCTTGATGCTGTAATACAAACTGGAGATTTGGAGTGGCGGCTTGCTTTTTCTATCAGGAATACAGGGGATGGACTGAAGCAGGATGTGCAGACACTGATGGAACAACTGATGAAAAAGGTCAGTCAAAATTGCACAATATATCTTAGCAGGACCATGTATTTCAGGAAATTAAAAGAATGTCTGAGCGTTTTGGAACAAATGGAAAGATGCGGCGTTCCGGATGAAAATGGAATCTTATATGAAGAAAGATTTTGTCTTCAGAAGAATACACATGAAGCGCCGCCGTGGGAAATTTGGAAAAAGCAGATGCTGGGAGGAGATTCGCTATTGCCGGTACAAAGGAATATAGAAGCCTATGTGCAGGAAAATGGAGAATGGACAAGGGAACTGCTGGTGCGGCTGGTAAGAGAATTTGTGCAGTTGCTATATGTTTATCTCAGTGAACAGGATCTGGCTTTTGAACAGATTTTTGACAATGCGGAGTTTTTGGAATATGAAAGAAATGCGTCCATTTCTTTGAGAGAAATCAAACATTTTATTTCATATAGTTTTGAAAAGCTGGAAGGGAAACGATGCCAGGATAGAAAACAGGGCGATGTGGCAGAACAGATGAAAGTGTATATTGACCAGCATTTAGATGAAGAACTGTCAAGAAGCATACTGGCTAAAACAGTTTTTCTTTCGGAAGATTATGTGTCAAAAGTTTTTGTAAAATCGGTAGGAGAGTCAATTCCTTCATATATTACCCGAAGAAGGATGGAGAGGGCAAAGGAATATCTGGAAAAATCATCACTTCCGGTTAATCGAATCGCGTTGGAAGTAGGGTATAGTAATTTCTCTTATTTCAGTAAAATGTTCCGGGATTTTTCGGGATATACGCCAAATGAATATCGCAGCAGATATGGAGCACAAAACCATGACAAAAATCTGTCATAAAGATAGCAAAAATCTGCACTTAAAGAAAGAGAGGAAGAAAGACCTCTCTTTTTTTGCGGCGTATTTTCGGATTTTTGTTAGAGGATAAAATTGAAATTTTCTATAATGAAAGCAAGGAGGAGAAGAAAATGGGAAAAAATACAATTCATATAAAACAATTTCAGAATACAAATGGAGCCAGATTATGTTGGTCTGAAGAATCGGGAAGAGGGCTGATTGAGCAGGACGGGTTCTTTTTTAAGGATATGGCCGGAGATGGAGTGCTTTATCCGTATGAAGATTGGAGGCTTTCGGCAGAAAAAAGGGCTGAGGATTTGGCGCAGAGATTAACGATAGAACAGATTGCAGGATTGATGTTGTACAGCAAGCATCAGTTTGTACCGGGATTAGGAAGCAGTTATTTCGGTACGGTGACATATGGTGGAAAAGATTTTATGGAAAGCGGAGAGCCGGTAAATGCTCTTTCAGATCAGCAGAAAGCCTTTCTGGAAGATGATTTTTTACGTCATGTGCTTGTGGTAGCAGTAAAATCGGCAAAAGACAGTGCAGAATGGAATAATCGACTTCAATCACTGGCAGAAGGCTTACCCTGGGGAATTCCTGTTTCGATCAGCTCGGATCCGCGACATGGAACAACGGTATCGTTTGAGTTTGATGCGGGCGCAGGAGGAGATATTTCACAGTGGCCGGAGCCTTTAGGATTGGCAGCTACATTTGATCCAAAACTGGTAAAAAGATTTGGAGAAATAGCAGCCAGAGAGTATCGGGCGCTTGGAATTACAACAGCTTTGTCTCCTCAGGTTGATTTATGCACTGAGCCCAGATGGAGCCGGTTTGGAGGTAGTTTTGGAGAAAGCCCAAAATTAAGCGCTGATCTGGCAAGAGCATATTGTGATGGATTTCAGACATCTGAAGGATGTTGGGAAATTAAAGATGGCTGGGGATATGATAGTGTAAATACAATGGTAAAGCACTGGCCCGGAGGTGGAGCAGTAGAAGGTGGAAGAGATGCACACTTTGCTTGCGGAAAATATTCGGTTTATCCAGGAGGCTGTTTTGATGAGCATCTTAAGCCATTTACAGAAGGGGCTTTTAAACTGGAAGGTAAAACAGAAAAAGCAAGTGCAGTTATGCCATATTACACAATCATTTATGGGAAAGCAGGCAATAACGAAAATGTAGGATGCAGCTATAATCATTATCTGATTACGGATTTGCTGCGTGAAAAATATGGATATGATGAAGTTGTCTGTACGGACTGGGGAATTACCGGAGATGAAACAGAGCCGGATGATATGTATAGTGGAAAGTGTTGGGGCGTAGAGCATTTATCACAGGATCAGCGCTGCTACAAAATTTTAATGGCTGGTGTGGATCAGTTTGGTGGTCTGAATGAATCAGCACCAATTTTGAAAGCCTATCAAATGGGAATAGAAGAGCATGGGGAAGCATTTATGCAAAGAAGAATGCGGCAATCAGCAAAACGTTTGTTGCGGAATATGATTCGTATTGGTTTATTTGAAAATCCCTATGTAGATCCGGAATGGTCTGAAAAAACAGTAGGATGTCCTGATTATATGAAAGAAGGATTTGAAGCACAGCTGAAATCCATTGTTTTATTAAAAAATCAGGAGCATACGCTTCCGCTTTCCACTGGAATAAAGATTTATGTACCAAAGCTTCATCAACCGGAGTATACAGATTGGATGGGAATTCATGCAGAGGAAACATGGGAAGACCCGGTAGCAGTTGATTTATTAAAAAAGTATGCAATTCTGGTTGAAACGCCAGAAGAGGCAGATGCGGCAATTTGCTTTATTCGTCAACCGGGTGCAGCGGGATTTTCTCTTTTAGGCGGATATGAGCGTAAGGACAGAGAGGCGGGAGGAAATGGATATGTTCCGGTAAGTCTTCAATATCGTCCTTACATAGCAAAGAAAGCCAGAGCGCAAAGCATTGCCGGTGGAGATCCCAGAGAGGATTTTGTGAACAGATCTTATATGGGAAAAACGGTGTCTGTCAATAATGAAGAGGATCTGGAAATTGTCGAGAATACTCGTGAAAGGATGGGGAATAAACCGGTTATTGTGTGTTTGAAAATGACGGGGCCGATGGTAGTTGCAGAGGTAGAACCGCAGGCGGACGCAATGCTGGCAGTGTTTGGACAACTGCCTCAGGCAGCTTTGGAAATCATATTTGGAAGAACAGAGCCTTCCGGGCTTTTGCCGATGCAGCTGCCCGCTAATATGGATACGGTAGAAGAACAGATGGAGGATGCTCCCTTTGACATGATTTGTTACAAAGACAATCAGGGAAATGAGTATGATTTTGGCTTTGGAATGAATTTTAAAGGTGTTATTCAGGATTACAGAACGAAAACATATGGGCATCCGGGAAAGGATTCGGGTGAAAATGAATGAAAAATAGAAAAGGATGGAAAGGAATCAGGGAAAGCGCGCCGCTGTATCTTCTAATGCTTCCGTCTATTATTATTTTAGCATTATTTGTTTATTATCCGATGTACGGAATTGTCATTGCCTTTAAAGATTTTGTGCCAACACAGGGGATTTTGGAAAGCCCGTGGGCAGGATTGAAATATTTTAAACAATATTTTAATTCCTATCAGTTTGGGCTTACAATCAAGAATACAATTGTAATCAGCTTGTATACGATTTTTGCTACGTTTCCCATTCCAATCATACTGGCATTAATGTGCAATCAGATAAAGAGCAGGTGGTTTAAAAAATTTTTTCAGGTATCGACCTATTTACCTCATTTTATTTCAACTGTTGTAATGTGCGGAATCATCATTCTGTTTTTATCTCCGAGCACAGGAATCATTGGACGTATTTTCGCACTTTTTGGCGGGAAATTGCCAAACCTCATGGGAAGCCCGGGAGCATTTCCAAGCATTTATGTATGGACGGAGGCATGGCAGCATGCCGGTTGGGACAGTATTTTGTACATTGCAACATTATCAGCAGTAGACCCGACCTTATATGAGGCGGCAACGATGGACGGGGCAGGAAAATGGCATAAAATGTTGCACATTGATGTTCCGGCGCTTCTTCCAACGGCAACCATTATGTTTATTTTAAGAATGGGAAGTGTTATGAGCGTTGGGTTTGAGAAAATATATCTTTTGCAAAATACTTTAAACAGCAGTGCGAGCGAAATTATTTCAACCTATGTATATAAAATGGGTTTGATCAGTAATCAGTATAGTTTATCTGCGGCAATAGGATTATTTAATAATGCAATTAATTTGATGTTGCTTTTGCTGGTTAACTGGATTTTTAGAAAATTAAGCGATACATCGTTGGTATAAGTATAGGAGCGGGAGGAAAGAAAATGGCTGAAGAGGAAAGGAGTAAAGCAAGAAAAATAGGGCAGGATAAAATTTTCAATTTGGTTTTATATTTCATTTGTGGAATTATTATTTTACTTGTTTTATATCCAATGTATTTTATTGTAATTGCATCTTTTAGTGATCCGACAGCAGTTGCGAATGGAGAAATCTTTTTTCTGCCGAAAGGATTAAATTTAAAAGCATATAAAAAGCTGGCCGAGTATGATCAATTATGGGTAGGGTATAAAAATACAATATTGTATGTCATTGGGGGAACGGCAATGACGGTTATGGTAAATATACCAGCCTCATACGCATTATCCAGAAAGAAAATGTATGGAAGAAAATTTCTCACAGTACTTTATCTGATTCCAATGTTTTTTACTGGAGGTCTGATTCCTACTTACATGGTAATCAAACAGTTTGGACTGTTGGACAGCTTTTGGGTAATGATTTTACCGTTTTGCGTCGTAACATATTATATTATTGTAGGGAGAACTTTTTTTGCAACAAGTATCCCTGATGATCTGTGGGAAGCGGCACAGCTGGACGGATGCGGTTACCTCGGGTTTTTCTTTAAAATTGTATTGCCGTTATCTAAAGCGGTAGTTGCAGTAATTGCGTTGTGGGCAGCAGTGGGCCAGTGGAATTCCTATTTTAATGCTTTATTGTATTTGAGAGATTCCAGTTTGCAACCATTACAGATTGTATTGAGAAATATTTTGATAAGTAATCAGAATATTGGCGCGTTGTTAACAGGAAGTGCAGCGGCAGAAGCAAAGCAGCTGGCAGATTTGATCAAATATGCAATTATCGTAGTATCATCAGCACCGATTATGTGCTTATACCCGTTTGTACAGAAATATTTTAATCAGGGCGTAATGCTTGGCTCGCTAAAAGGATGAGCAGGCAAAAAATAAACAGGAGGAAATGAAATGAAAGGGAAAAAACAGTTAGCAGTTTTATTATCAGGGATGATGGTATTTGGAATGTTGGCGGGCTGCGGAGGGAATAAGCCGGAAGAAGATCTGACGGCAGAAAATGTAGCAGGGACTTCTGCAGTTGAAGAACAGGGAGGAGAAGGGGAAGAACGCCCGACATTTACAATTGCAACAGTACGTTTATCAGATGCTTTTCCGTCCGACTTTCTTGAAAGTGGTATGATGAAAGAGTTAGAAGATAAGCATAATATCAATATTGAATGGCAGATTTATTATTATCTGGATTGGGCTGAGCAGAAATCTTTACTTCTTGCATCAGGAGATATGCCTGACGCGTTTCTGGGTTCATTAACATTAAATGCGAGTGATATGGCTCAGAATCAGGGGGCGATTGTAGAGTTGACAGACCGGATAGAAAAGAATATGCCGAACCTGACTGCAGCATTTGAGAAAGATCCGGCTTTAAAGGCGATTGTTACGGACTCAGAGGGCAAAATATATAGTCTTCCTAAAAAACTTCCGAATCGTCCGCGTGTGTGTGGTAATATTCTTTATCTTAATAAAGAATGGATGGATAATCTGAATCTGGAAATGCCGACGACCTATCTGGAACTGGAAAATGTATTGGAAAAATTCGTTACTGAAGATGCTGATGGAGATGGAGATCCCGGAAACGAAATTGGAATCACCGGGGCAGCAGGGAATAATGTGCTGAGTATGGATTTAAGAAATATCCTGTTCCCTTTTGGGACAATGGTAAGCCGCGGAGATAACTATATGGGGCTGAACGGAGAAGGAAAACCTGTTTTTATGCCGGCACAGGAAAACTATAAAGAAGCTGTAAAATGGATGCATGGAATGTATGAAAAAGGAATTGTAGATCCGGAATATTTTACACAGGAAGGCTCTATGGCAATGGCGAAAAAGCAGGCAGAAGGCGGAGCAAAAGTCGGCCTTGTATCAGGCTGGACGGCAGATGCGGAGTTGGGAGCAAATGCAGGGCAGTTTGTACCGTTGGAAGCAGTAGAAGGACCGGATGGCAAGCGGTATGTAGAAAATGCAGCAAATTTTGCGGATATTTCTGATAGAGAGCTGATCATTACGACAAACTGCAGTGATCCTGATAAGCTGCTTCAGTGGGCAGATGATTTTTATACAGACGTTAATACTTTACAGTCATTCTATGGCTCTATTCCGGATTGCATTACGGAAAATGAAGATGGAACATATACTGTAAAGGCTCCTGAAAACGGAATGTCATTGGATGTATCTGCATGGTCAAATTCACTGCGTGACTATGGACCGAAATATATGAATCCTGAATTTTATGAAAAAATTATCTTGCCGGAAGGTCAGGGAGATGGAATTAAGCTGGCAGAAGACAAAATTAATGAAAAATATGTAACAGATGATAAAAATGTAGGGTTACCAAAACTTCAGTATCCTCAGGATGATCTGGTGCGCATGACGACTCTGGGAACCGATATTTATAAATATTGTGAAGCACAGTATGCACATTGGGTAGTAGATGGCGGAATTGAAGAAGAGTGGGATGCATATTTAGAACAGCTGGAAAAAATGGGATTGCAGGAGCTGGTTGATATTCATTGCAGAGCATATGAGGCATATCAGAATTCGTTTGCAGGATAAGGAGGAAAAAATGTTTCGGGAGCAGAACGGAAAATTATGGATAGAAAATGATGGTGAAATTTTAACTGCGGAAGCCTGGGGAAATAATGCAATCCGTGTTAGAGCGACTAGAAACAGATGTTTGACAAATGAAGACCGGGCATTAGATGAAAAAGATGCTCGGACAGGAGAGATTGAGATTTTTAGAGATCCGGATGCAGGTGGTGGAGCATATGCAAATATGTATGCGGGGAGCGACAAATCTTTCGGCAGACTGAGGAACGGAAAAATCTGGGTAGAAGCGGATGCTGGAGGGGTGTTGACTTTTTACAATAGCAATGGAAAAAGGCTTCTGAAAGAAAATTTTAAAAGACTCAGAGATGAAATCAGTGCACCGTTAAATATTCTGGGGAGAGAATATAAGTATCAGAGCGGTGAAAACTGGAAAATCAGGCAGCGGTTTGAAGCTGTAGATGGAGAAAAAATTTTCGGGATGGGTCAGTACCAGCAGCAAAAGATGAATATGAAAGGCTGTCTGCTGGAGCTGGCACAGAGAAATTCGCAGGTATCAATTCCGTTTTATGTATCTGATAACGGATATGGATTTTTATGGAATAATCCGGCTATCGGAGAAGTGATGTTTGCAGAAAATGGTACGGAATGGTTGGCGGAATCCTCGAAGGAATTGGATTATCTGGTTATTGCAGGAGATTCCCCGGCGGAAATTGTTGAAAATTATATGGAGCTGACAGGAAAACCGCCGATGATGCCGGAATATGGACTCGGATTTTGGCAGTGTAAGCTTCGTTATGTGACTCAGGAAGAAGTGCTTGGAGTGGCGAGAAGATATCATGAGCAAAAAATTCCGTTGGATGTTATCGTAGTTGACTTTTTCCACTGGACAAGACAAGGTGAATTTAAATTTGATCCTAAATATTGGCCTGACGTAGAGGGTATGTGCAGAGAACTGAATGAAATGGGGATCCGATTGATGGTATCCGTTTGGCCGACAATTGATCTTTGGTCTGAAAACTTTGCAGAGATGAAAGAAAAAGGTTATCTGGTACAGACCAATGCGGGAATTCGTCCAACAATGCTTTGCGGAGGAACCGAAGTTTTCTACGATGCAACAAATCCGGAAGCTCGAGAATATATTTGGGAGAAGATTAAGAAAAATTATTGGGAAAAAGGTGCAAAATTATACTGGTTAGATGTTGCAGAACCGGAATATACGTCGTATGATTTTGATAACTACCGTTACTATTCGGGAAGTGTATTAGAGACTGGTAATCAATATCCCAAATGTTATGTTAAAGGCTTTTATGATGGAATGAAAGCTGCTGGAGATCCGGCACCGGTGAACCTGGTGCGTTCGGCCTGGGTTGGAAGCGCTCAATACGGTGCGTTGGTGTGGTCTGGAGATATTGTGAGTAATTTTGAGTGTCTGAGAAGGCAGGTTAAGGCCGGGTTATCAATGGCTGTTTCCGGAATTCCGTGGTGGACAACGGATATTGGAGGATTTCATGGCGGAGACAGCAGAAGTGAGAAGTTTAGAGAATTATTTGTACGTTGGTTTGCATATGGATGCTTTTTACCGGTTATGAGATTACATGGAAATCGGAGCCCTCAGAAACGTTTTGAGATGGAAGCAATTGGTTCAGGCGGCGATAATGAAATTTGGAGTTTTGGTGAAGAGGTTTATGAAATTGCCAAAAGATATATTTTCTTGCGTGAGAAGCTCAGAGAATATATCAGAGAGCAGATGAAAACAGCGCATGAAAAAGGTACTCCGGTAATGCGTCCGGCATTTTATGATTTTCCGGATGATCCGGAAGCTTGGAAAGTAGATGACGCATATCTGTTTGGACCGGATTTGTATGTTGCACCGGTGATGGAAGAGGGAATGAGGCAGCGGGAAGTATATCTTCCGAAGGGAACGAACTGGATAGATGTCTGGGAAAAGAAATGTTATCAGGGAGGAAATATAGTATGTGTTCCGGCGCCGCTTGATCGAATTCCGGTTTTTGCGGCAGAAGGAAGTGGGATGGAGCAATTATTTAAATGAAAAAAGATAGCGTATTTTTAAAACAATCAAAGGCAAAAAGTCTGAAAGCAGTATCCATTAGAATTCTGTTTCCTGTATGCATTGGTCTTATTGGGTTGTTGGGATGCCTGATCTGGGGATTAACCGAAAACCGAAGACTGGTAGATTGGTATATTAGGGACACGGTAAAGCTTCATGTGGATTCTATCAACAAAAATATGTCTCAGATAGGAACTGAACTTATTTTTTTGCTAGGGCGTGATGAGGATATTTCAGATATACCGTCTCGGATGAGTCCGGAAGACGGAAAATATTATGGACTGCAAAGACGTATTGTGGAGCAAAACAGAATTTTAAAAATACGCTATCCTGAGGTACAGACATTTTATGTCTATGGGCGTCAGGCGGATGTTTTGATCACGGATGCTGGAACAGTATTTTCGACCAGTGAAAAGTCCGGGCAAAATGAACGCCTGATGACTTTTTTGCATGAAAATTCAAAAAATGACACGATAAATACGCACTGGCAGTTAATGGAATCAGAAAATGAAGCATATATTATCAGCTGGTATGTAAAAAATCAAAAGGCAATGGGATGCGTAATCCGTTTAGATGCTATTTTTGATAAAATGCAGGAAGTGTCAAGACAATACGAAATCCTTCCCTTTATGAAAGGGGGGGATGGGAGAGTGATAATGCCGGGAGGAGTAGAAGAAGAACTGCGGCATCGGGCAGAAAATGCGAAGAGAAGAATCTATGCTTATCAATTAGGGAATGTCGGGAAAATATTTGTGTATGTTCTTCCGAAGGGAATTCTGATGAATCAGGTTCTTGTAATGCAGATATTTTTTGTGTTTCTTATCGGAGTATTGATTCTATTATTGTTTGTGGAAATTTATTTTTATTATTTGAAGGTGTTAGAACCGATCAAAGCCTTTGCGGATGATCTGGAAAATGCAGACGGGGAAGTAATACTGCACGAGAATGGGGAGAATAAGCTGGTTGAGCTTGAGGTGGTAAGCGGCAGGTTTAAAGAACTGCTGCGTAAAATACAGATGTTGAAAATACAAATTTATGAAAAGGAACTTTTGGAAAAAGAAACGGAACTGGAATATATGCAGGAGCAGATAAAACCTCATTTCTTTTTGAATTGCCTGAGTTTGATTCATGGAATGGCAGATGTCAAAAAGGAGTATCAGATTGTACATATTACAGAGGTTTTGTCGGAATATATGAGATATATCTTTAAAGAGAACGGAAGGATGCGCTCTCTGTCAGAAGAAATGAAGCATGTATCGGATTATGTGGAAATACAAAAAATAAGATATGGGGATGATTCTTTCCAGTTTGAGGCGATTTCGGATGGTGTAGGAAAGGATGTTAAAATTCCGGCGCTAATTCTTCAAATGCTTGTGGAAAATGCAATTGTACATGGAGTGACTTTAGATGGGGGGATTGAAATATCTCTTTATATTACGAAAGAATGTTATAAAGAGAAAGAGTGTCTTTATATATGTATGTCAGATACGGGAAAGGGATTTTCGGAAGAGGTTCTGTCTGCTATAGAAGAAAACAGACCGGTTGTTTATGGGGGCAGAAAGCATGTAGGGCTTTTAAATATTAAACGGCGATTGGCATTGCTTTATGGAGATGAGGCAGAAATTATATTTTCAAATATGAAACCGGGAGAAGGGGCAATTGTAGAAATACGCATTCCTCTTCGAGAGGAAGTAGAACAATAGAATCCAACTCTTGTGAATATTTTTAAAATATTATATAATTCTACTAAAACAGGGATGTTCCTTAAGGCATCAGAAATTAGAGCCGGATAGGCAGCAGATGAAGGAGGACTTGCGATGAAAAGAGTTGGAATGTTGACCAGCGGCGGGGACTGTCAGGCATTGAATGCAGCGATGAGAGGTGTGGCAAAAGCACTTTTTAACGGGCAGGAAGATGTGGAAATATACGGTTTCATGGATGGATATCAGGGATTGATCTATGGAAAATTTCGTTTGCTGACTTACAATGATTTTTCAGGTATTTTGACGAAGGGCGGCACATTTCTGGGAAGCAGCAGGACTCCTTACAAGACAATCCGGGATATCGGCGCAGACGGCGTGGATAAGATTGCTGCAATGAAGCAGACGTACCACAAACTTCAGCTGGACTGCCTTGTGATCCTGGGCGGAAATGGTACGCATAAGACAGCAAATCTTCTTCGGGAGGAAGGACTCAATATTGTAACGCTTCCCAAGACAATCGATAACGATCTGTGGGGAACGGACATGACCTTTGGGTTCCAGAGCGCGGTAAATATCGCAACGGATGCCATAGACTGCATTCATACAACGGCGGCTTCTCATGGACGTGTATTTATTGTAGAGGTAATGGGGCATAAGGTTGGCTGGCTCACCCTGAATGCGGGCATTGCGGGTGGCGCAGATATTATTCTGATTCCGGAAATTCCGTATGATATCAACAAAGTCATAGAAAAAATAAATGAACGGCATGCCCGCGGCAGCCGCTTTACGATTCTTGCGGTAGCAGAAGGGGCAATTTCAAAGGAAAATGCGAAGCTTTCCAAAAAAGAATACAAAAAGAAAATGGAAAATTACAAGTATCCGTCTGTATCTTATGAGATTGCGGAGCAGATTCAGGCAAAAGGCGGCATGGAAGTTCGTGTGACGGTTCCGGGGCATACACAGAGAGGCGGAAGCCCCTGCCCGTATGACCGAGTATTTGCAAGCCGTCTGGGATCAGAGGCGGGCAGGATGATCATGAATGGTGAATATGGTTTCATGGTGGGTTACAAGCATAGAGAAATTGTAAAAGTTCCGCTGGAAGAGGTTGCAGGGAAACTGAAAATGGTAGATCCCAATGCTTCTATTGTTAAAGAGGCGAAGCTGCTTGGTATCAGCTTCGGAGACTGAATCCATATAAAGAAAGCAGAGGTTTTTTCATGTCCTATACGGCAATGTACCGGCGGTTCCGTCCGACTTGTTTTGAAGAGGTAAAGGGACAGGACGCTATCGTTACAACGCTGAGAAATCAGATAAAGGCAGATCGTATCGGTCATGCCTACCTGTTCTGCGGTACGCGGGGTACAGGTAAAACAAGTATTGCGAAGCTGTTTGCAAAGAGTGTCAATTGTGAGCATCCCAAAGAGGGAAGTCCATGCGGAGAGTGCGCTTCCTGTCGGGCAATTGCAGAAGGCAGGAGCATGAATGTGGTGGAGATTGATGCCGCTTCCAACAATGGTGTCGATAATATCCGTGAGATTATTGATGAAGTTTCTTATTCCCCGACAGAGGGCAGATTTCGGGTGTACATTATCGATGAGGTACACATGCTTTCCACAGGAGCATTTAACGCTCTGTTAAAAACGCTGGAAGAACCGCCGTCTTATGTAATCTTCATTCTGGCAACGACAGAGGCAAATAAAATCCCTGTGACGATACTTTCCCGCTGCCAGCGTTATGACTTCAAACGTCTGACAGTGGAACAGATTGAAGAGAGGATGCGGGAAGCGCTGGCAGCTGCGGGCGAGGAGATACCGATAGAGGAAAAAGCGTTAAAATATCTGGCAAAGGCTGCGGACGGCGCGATGCGTGATGCCTGGAGTCTTTTGGACCAGTGTCTCGCATTTCATTTCGGACAGAAGCTGACCTATGATAAGGTGCTGGATGTGCTGGGGGCGGTGGATACGGAAGTGTTCAGCCGTCTTCTGCGCTGTGTGGCGGCAAGGAACGTTCCGGGCTGTATCGGCGTATTGGAGGAAATTGTGCTTCAAGGCAGGGATATGGGGCAGTTTGTAGCAGATTTTATCTGGTATTTAAGAAATCTGCTCCTTGTCAAAACGTCCGGGGCGGCAGCGGAAGAAGTGATTGACATTTCCGGTGAAAATCTGGCAAGATTAGGAGAGGAGGCGGAAATGGTTGAAGCGGATGCAATTATGCGCTACATCCGCTGTTTTTCCGAGCTTTCCGGACGGATACGTTATGCGGGACAAAAGCGCGTCCTTATAGAAACGGCTCTTATCAGGCTGTGCAGACCTGAGATGGAGGTAAAGGAAGATGCGCTTCTGGACAGGATACGCAGGCTGGAGCAGACGCTGGAGAAAATTGAAAGCGGCGCGCTTACCGTGGCAGCTGCGGCGCCGATGCAGCAGGAACCGGTAAGACCTTCCGTTCCTAAGGCGGAGCTTCCAAAGGCAATTCCGGAGGATGTAAAACATATCGTGGAGGCCTGGGGCGGTTTTTGGAGCAATACGCCGCAGCCGATGAAATCGTATCTGAAAGGTGCGCGTCTGAGCCTTGGCGGAGATAACCGGCTTTTGCTCGTATTAGAGGACGGGCTGGCATCGGATTATTTTCTGAAAGAGCCTGCAAACCGCGAGGCGCTGGAAAATATGCTGGCGGATTTTGCTGGGAAACAGGTGGATATTGAGATCAGAAGCGTTCAGGACCGGCAGGAAATGGAGCGTTCTTATGTAGACCTTTCACAGGTCATTCATATGGACATAGAAGAAGAGTAAAGAAAGGATGTACACACATATGGCAAAGAGAGGCGGATTCCCGGGCGGTATGCCCGGCAACATGAATAATCTGATGAAGCAGGCACAGCGCATGCAGCGTCAGATGGAGGAAGGCCAGAAAGAGCTGGAGATAAAGGAATTTACAGCAAAGGCTGGCGGCGGTGCGGTCGAAGCGACTGTAAACGGCAAAAAGGAGCTGATAAAGCTTAACATTTCCGAAGAGGCGGTCGACCCCGATGATGTGGAAATGCTGCAGGATATGATAGTCGCTGCGGTAAACGAGGCAATGAAGCAGGCAGATGAAGCGAGCCAGGAGCTGATGGGTAAAATGACCGGCGGACTCGGCGGTCTGGGCGGAGGCTTTCCGTTCTGATGGACCTTTACAGCGGATATATTAACAAGCTGATAGATGAACTTGCAGGGCTGCCGGGGATTGGGAACAAATCAGCCCAGAGACTGGCATTTCATCTGATAAATCTTCCGGAGGCGAAAGTGGAGCGTATTGCAAATGCAATGGTTTCTGCGAAAAAAAATGTTCGTTACTGTAAAGAATGTTTTACGCTGACAGACAATGAGCTGTGCCCGATATGCGGCAATCCGGATCGCGACCACTCTACGATAATGGTGGTAGAAAACAGCCGTGACCTTGCTGCTTATGAAAAAACATCAAAATATAAGGGTGTTTATCATGTGCTGCACGGTGCAATCTCCCCGATGCTCGGGGTCGGGCCGCATGATATTAAGCTAAAGGAACTGATGGAGCGGCTCGGAGGCGATGTAAAAGAGGTTATCATCGCGACTAATTCCAGTCTGGAGGGCGAGACGACGGCAATGTATATCGGCAAGCTTATCAAGCCTACCGGAATCCGGGTGACGCGTATCGCCAGCGGAGTGCCGGTAGGAGGAGATTTGGAATACATAGACGAGGTAACGCTTTTGCGGGCGCTTGAGGGACGGACAGAGCTGTAGCGCAAAGACAGGGGATTTTTGGAAAGGAATACAAGAGGGTTATGAAAAAAGAACTGTTCGGGACAGTGGATGGCAGAGAGGTATTTTTATATACGCTTGAAAACAGCAAAGGAATGAGAGCGGTTGTGAGCGATTTTGGCGCTCTTATCGTGCGCCTTTATGTGCCGGATCATGCGGGAAACTGCGAGGATGTGGCACTGGGCTACGAAACGCTGGAGCAATATCTGACAAACGGCTGCTTTTTCGGGGCTGTGATCGCACCCAATGCGAACCGTATCGGCGGGGCGCAGTATACGTTGAACGGCGTGACCTATACGCTGGACGCCAATGACGGCGCAAATAACCTGCACAGCCACAGAGAGCTTGGCTCCCACAAGCGCGTCTGGGATGCGGAAGAGAAGGAAGATGGAATCCTGTTTACGCTGGAGATAAAGGATGGCGAAATGGGTTTTGGCGGCAATAAAAAGCTTTCCGTTCTCTATCAGGTGACGGAGGATAACGGGCTGCGGATCACTTATGACGGAGACAGCGATAAAGATACGGTCATCAATATCACGAACCACTGTTATTTCAATCTGGATGGACAGGGGGCAGGGACGATAGAAGACCACGAGGTACAGCTGGCAGCTTCGGCATATACGCCTGCTGACGCGGCATCTATCCCTTACGGAGATGTGCTGCGGACAGAAGCTACTCCGATGGATTTCACACAGCCTCATAAGATCGGCGAACGCATCGGCGAAGATTTTGAGCAGCTTAAAATGGCGGGCGGCTATGACCACAACTGGGTTTTAAACGGATATACGGGAAATGTGCGGCGCGTGGCAGTCGTTCACAATTCGGATAAGACCCGTACGATGGAGGTCTACACAGACCTGCCGGGAATGCAGTTTTATACGGGCAATTTTATCGAGCCCGATAAAGGTAAGGACGGCAAAAGCTATGATTTCAGGAGCGGCTTTGCGATGGAAACACAGTTTTTCCCTGACACGCCAAACAAGCCGCAGTTCCCTTCGTCGGTGTTTGGGCCTGAGAGACATTATCATACGGTAACGGAGTATCGATTCAGCTGATACAGCCCGCTTCCGGGATAAATAACGATATTTTGCAAAAAGCGGGTATCCGGTTAAATGAGCCGGATGCCCGTTTGTCTTATAAGGCTTGCACGGCGGAAGGGAGGCTTTTGTGGCAGCAGAATCAGAATGGAAGGTCTTTTTTGAGGGGGACTTTTGGTATCATTCCGGCAGGGACCATGCCGGGAAAGAGCTTCGGACAGAAAAGGAGTTTGAATGGGCGGGGCATGAATGGCGGATACCTGCGGTCTATAGCTGCGGGAAAGGGCTTGTGATAGATTTTTGCATGCGTGCGGACAGGGATGCGCTCCGGGCGTTCATGGAAGAATGGGAGCTGCCCGGGGAGCCGGGGGGAGAGCGGTCAAAGGAAGAGATGATGAAAATGGAGCGGGATAATCCGTTGATATTGGATTTTAAGCCGCATATTTTTTGTAATGGAAAGAAGCTCCGGTGCTGTCGCAGCTGCAGCGTGAGCTATCAGCCATATCTTGAAGGAATTCAGGATATGGGGGAGGCGAAGGCAGCGATGGAGCATTACGGGCTTTCCAGTGACTGTGGCTGGACGGTTACGCGCGCGTTTTTTAAATGGAGTACAAAGCGGCGTCCCGGGATAAAAGCGATGTCCCTCGTGATGGAGCAAAGACCTGTTCAGGTGCCGGGCAGCCGTTTTACAGCAGACAGGGCAGGGGACAGCGTTTACATCGCCCGGCCGGAAAGCGATACGGGTTATACGTTGACTGTGCGGGAGTATGAGCATCGGGTGATGGAGGAAATATATGCTGTGCGGGACGGTTGGGAATATCCGAGGCATTTTGACGTTATGGGATATACGGTCGAGCCGGAGCCGGAAGCGGTAAGGCTCACTTTGCAGGATAGTGCGGAGGGCGAGCCCGCCAGAAAAAAGCCTGAGGAAAAGGAGGATTTCTTTGAGCCTATTGTGTGCTGCTCGAGTTCATGTATCGCGCTTGCGGGAGGAAAGGACGCCGTGTTTGAGGGGGAAAACGGAGCTTTGCGGATGGACTGGGCATGTTCTGCGATGCATTTTGAACCGGCGGCGTATGTGGAGTGGATTCCTGTTTTCCATATAAAACAGTTTGAGGACAGAACGGAAAGACTGGTGTAGGGGGAATTTTCCGCCGCCGCCATTTTCGACAAAAATCCCTGTGACCATATGCTAGGATGAAGAAAAAACGGCGGTACAGGAGGGAGAGAGAATGGCGGTGATACCCAAAAATGTGATGCAGATCGGGCAGACGGATGCGCACGTCAAGATTTACATGGAAGATTATGTGCATACTTTTCTGGAACGCTGCGGGAGCGGCGGCGCGTGCTTGGCGTTCGGGCGGAAAGAGGAATCGGAGGGCATCAGTTATTATCTTATCTATGGAGTAGAGAAAAGGCAGGATTGGGACAGGGGGAGTTTTCCCTATTTTAAGAATCTGGAACGCATCGGCGAGATTACGGGAGTAAACGGTGAACTCCGCTTTAAGACAGTGCAGGGAAGGGAAATCCCCGTACAGGGATATTTTATTTTTTACGAACAGAATGAGGACATGCAGTCCTATATGATCGCAGAGCGGGAAAACCGGGAGGCGGAGACACAGCGGGAACGGGAGCGCGTTATGGAAGAGGTGCAGCTCCGGCGGGAAAAACGAAAGCAGGAGGCAGAGCAGCAGGGGCAGCCGGCGGGGGCGGAGAACGGAAAACGGGACATGCCTTCGGCAGGCAGGGCGCTGCGCTCGAGATATTTACGGGCAAATGCCGCGGTTTCCCAGAGGATTTCCCGCAAAAATCCGGGCGGGGGCAGGATGACGCTGGCGGGGGTATGCAGAGTAGGGTGTCTGGCGCTTTTGCTTATCCTGGCGGCGACAGCGCTGACGTCATTGAACCGCTATCCGGATATGAAGGCGGTCACAGAGCTTTTTTCAGATGCTGCGGGACGATTCGGGAAAAAGGATGACGCATCGCTTATTGTAGAAGATGCGCCGTCAGGGATAACGCCTTTGGAGGCCGAGGACGGAGCGGACTTGGGAGAGGATGGCGCGGACGGTATTCCGGTACAGGCGGATGGGGAATGGCTCATCGGCGGAAGCGGGAAAAAGGATGAGGGGCAGGATGCCGTGCAGGAAACGGCGATTTCCGCAGCGGAACCGGAACCGGCGGAAAAAGAGGAGCCGACAGAACCGGAAACACAGGCAGCGCCGGAAGAGCAGGCTGCGGCAGAAGAACGGGATATATCGGAGGAAAAGACCGGCTCGGGAGAGCAGACGGCGACGGCGGAACCGGCGGCCGCTGAAGCCGCGGGAAATTATACGGTTCAAAGAGGCGACAGTCTGGCGAAGATAGCACGCCGTTTTTACGGCAGCACAGCCTATGTCAGCAAAATCTGCGACTTAAATCAGATAGAAGACCCGGACAGGATAACGCCGGGACAAAATATTTTGCTACCTTAGGCAAAAAGAGTATGCTATAATGAGGGGCATGAATCGGTCTGTAAAAAGGCCTGTTCGTGCCCGTTGTTTTTTTGATAAGGAAGATAGTGTGTTTAGCTTTTATATGCTTCAGAATGAGGATAAGTATGACAAATATCAGGGAATACCTTCCTAAAAAGGATAAGAAGGAAGCTGTCAGAGGAGACGGCTTAAAGCAGCAGATACGCGCACACAGAAGAAAAATGATTATCCGGATCGCATGTGCAGCAGCGGTTTTGGGAGTGATGTCGGCAGCGGCAGTTTTTTTATTGAAGAACCAGACCTACACCGGATATACAGTTGTTTCCGGTATCGAGCGCAAGCATACGGAAGGGAGTGCGCTCCTGCCGCATTTGAACGGTTTTGTAACATATAGTAAAGATGGTATAAGCTATACGGATTATAAAGGAAACGCCCTGTGGAATCAGACTTATGATATGCAGGCTCCAAAAGTGGCAATGCGCTCGGGATGGGTTGCGGCCGGTGATTATAATGGCAATCTGATATACAGGGTCAGTCCGGAAGGAACGGCGATACAGATAGATACGAATCTGCCGATCAAAAATCTTGCAGTATCCGCAAACGGCGTTGTGGCGGCAATACTGGAGGATGGCGATGTGACCTGGATAAACGTATATAATCCCTCCGGAGAAAAGGCTGTCGGTATCAAGACGACCATGCAGAAATCGGGATATCCGGTGGAGATTTCCCTGTCGGATAACGGGAGGCTGATGCTTGTTTCTTATTTAAAAGCGGAAAGCGGAAGCATGAAATCCGTTGTGAGCTTCTATAATTTTGGGGAAGTGGGACAAAATTATACGGATACGATGGTGAGCTCTTATGAATATGCGGATGCGGTCGTTCCATTTGCGGTATTTAATAATGCGGAAACGGCGATTTCGGTGGCAAATAATCAGTTTGTTCTTTATGAAGGGGGAGAAATTCCTAAAAATATCTCGCAGAATTTTATCCAGGAAGAGATAAGGGACGTCAGATACAGTGGGACTCATGTTGGATTTGTATTTGAGGGAACGGAAGGAACCGGAAAATATCGCATAGATATTTATGATATGAATGGACATCTGGTCCTGTCTCAGCCTTTTAATATGGAATACAGAGATATCATGCTGTCAGGGGATGAGCTTATCATCTATAATGAGGCAGAATGTCTGATATATACGCTGCATGGAAATCGAAAATATGAAGGAGATATCCCGGAACAGACACAGTTGCTCAAGCCGCTGGGCGGCAACCGTTTTTTGGCGGTAACGCTGAGCAGTATGGATATCATTGAATTAAAATAGGACGGTAGGAAGAAAAATGAATATATTGCTGCTGATAGTAGTCCTGTTTGCGCTATGGAGAGGGTACGCAGGACTGAAAAAGGGAATGGTGGACGAGATACGGATGCTGTTGTCTCTTGTCATAACGCTGTTTGTGCTTTCACTCGCAATTCTTCTATATACAAGTGTAAAAGAAGGTGATACGAGAAATATCGTATTATCCGTGATTGCAATCGTTATTACGGGAATAGTGGCACGACTGGTAAATTTAATTTTCAAATCGCTTTCTGCAATAGCAGGACTTCCGATAATAAGCCTTATAAATAGATTATGCGGAGCGGCAATAGGAGCTATGGAAGCTGTTGTGGGGCTATGGATAGTTTATATCATAATAGGAAGTTTTGATACGGGAATTTTCGGATCGCAGATTGCGGCATGGACGATGGAAAATGAAGTTTTAACAAAGCTGTACCGGATGAATCAGGTCGCCTACTGGATGGCTGGATTAGAATGAAAAAGATTTGTTAAAAAAATGCAAAAAATATGTTGACAATTGGGAAAGTGTGCTCTATAATAAGCCTTACCGCTGAGGACACAGCGAAAAGCTCCTTCAAAAAAGAAGAAAAAAGTGCTTGACAAAAGCGAATGGTTCTGATAAAATCAATAACCGTTGCGGCAATTGAAAAGCAACTGAGCTTTGAA
>Scooby_p2__coassemble_250_pt1 | contig 40341 bp, 36 predicted proteins | sample Scooby_p2__metabat2_high_PE_043 | metagenome-assembled genome bin Scooby_p2
GCCGCAACGGTTATTTATTATAACTCATTGTTTTCAGCTTGTCAAGCACTTTTTTTGAATTTTTTCACTCTTTTTTGTCGAGTGAGCGGAGAAGGAGGGATTTGAACCCTCGCGCCGCTGTTAACGACCTGCACCCTTTCCAGGGGTGTCCCTTCAGCCTCTTGGGTACTTCTCCATGCGCTGTTCCAATCAATACGTTATTCGATTGTAAACCGCTTCTGGCAGATTCTTTCCACAGCCATGCTCCGCAAGACTGCTTATTGAAATCTAACGGAGAGGGTGGGATTCGAACCCACGCGCCCTTTCGGACAAACGGTTTTCAAGACCGCCTCGTTATGACCACTTCGATACCTCTCCGGGTCTGACGACTTGCTTCTGTTGTCTGCGCTTCATCAGCGCAAGATGTATTCTAGCAAACCTTTCATGAAATGTCAACCAGTTTTTTCAAAAATTTTTCATTTCTTTTATAAAGGGTCAAAAAGCCTTATAAATGCTGTAAAAACGCCTTTGCCAGAACAAGGTCTTCAGGTGTTGTTACCTTAATATTTTCATAGGCGCCTTCCGTCAGCTTCACCTTTTTATCTGTAAAAGTTTCTACCACCATAGCGTCATCGGTAATCCTGATACCTTCCGTCATCAAACGCTCCCTGTTTTCCATCAGCTCAGTATACGCCCGGAATATCAGGGAAAACTCAAATGCCTGCGGTGTCTGTACCTGCCATAAAAGATCCCTGCGGGGGGTCGATTCCGCAAAGCCTTTCTCATCTGCAATTTTAATCGTATCCTTAACAGGAACCGCCGCCACACATGCATGACAACATTCTACATCCCAATAACAGCGTTCCAAAATTTCTTCGGATACGACCGGACGCGCTCCGTCATGGATAAAGACATAGCCTTTTTTCGCTGTTTCTGCCGCAGACTTTTCTATTTCCCGAAGAGCGCAAAATACGGAATCATACCGTTCCTTTCCTCCCAGAACGATATGGTCCACCTTTTTTAAGCCGTATGTCTCTATGATTTCCTTTTTGCAATATGAAATCTGCTCCTGATTGCCCACGACAAGAACGACCGAATCGATGAGAGGGGACTGTTCAAAAGCGCGCAGCGTATAATAGAGAAGCGGTCTTCCCGCTATCTCTAAATATTGCTTTGCGACCTTTGTGCCCATGCGTTTCCCCTGCCCTGCTGCCAGAACGACTGCCGTGCAAAATTGTCTCTCCATTATATCCGCTCCCCAAGCTTCAGATTCGGAACCGCATTCAGATCCCATCCGTGCCGCACCCCTTTTTGATATTCATAATATCCGGCTGCGCCTATCATCGCTGCATTATCTGTACAGAGTATCGGGGACGGACGATAAAAACGTATATTCCGCTCTGCGCAGGCCTCTTCAAGCGCTGCTCTCAGATGGCTGTTGGATGCCACGCCGCCCGCTATGGCAAACTTATCAACATGATAACGGGACAGCGCATCCATAGAATGTTCCACAAGCACGTCTACTACCGCCTTTTGGAATGACGCTGCCACATCAGCCTGATTTATTTCTATCCCCTTCATCTGACAGCCGTTCAGATAGTTCAGAACCGCCGATTTTAATCCGCTGAAGCTGAAATCATAAACATTATCTGCGATTTTAGCGCGTGGAAATGTTATTGCCTCCGGATTTCCTTCATTTGATACCCTGTCTATTTTGGGTCCTCCCGGATATCCGAGTCCGATGGCGCGGGCCACTTTATCAAAAGCTTCTCCTGCAGCATCATCCCTTGTTTTTCCCAAAATCTCATATTCTCCGTAATCTTTTACCATGACAAGATGCGAATGCCCGCCGGAGACTACGAGACATAAAAACGGAGGCTCCAGATCTTTGTTTTCAATATAATTGGCACAGATATGTCCTTCGATGTGGTGCACTCCCACAAGAGGCTTATCCGCTGCAAATGCGATTGCCTTTGCTTCTGCGACACCCACAAGCAGTGCGCCTACAAGCCCCGGGCCATATGTCACTGCGATCGCCGCAATATCATCCAATGTACAGGAGGCATCTGTCAGTGCCTTTTTTATCACCTGATTTATCTTTTCGATATGCTTGCGTGATGCAATTTCCGGCACGACTCCGCCATAAAGCGTATGCAGATCGATTTGGGAATATATCGCATTTGACAATACTTCGCGCCCGTTTTTAACGACAGCTGCAGCCGTCTCGTCACAGGAGCTTTCGATGGCGAGCATTATAACGTCATTTGTATTTTTATCCATCAGTCTTCCTCCTCAAATAAGAGATCTGTCGTCCATCCATCTTTTGCCGCCAGTGCTTCCGGGAAAATTTTTCTCACTGCTCCCATAAATTCCTCCGGGCGTACAAGAGACGGGCTGTAATGAGTCAGCCACATCTTTTTAGGCTGTGCTCGTTTTGCAATGTCAGCCGCCTCATAAAATGTCATATGCTTATGCTCTTTTGCCTTATCCTTTTTATCCGGTTCCCCGTACATACCCTCACATATAAAAAGGTCTGCTCCCGACGCATATTTTACAATGTTCTCCGTAGGGCGCGTATCTGTACAATAGGTCACTCTAAGCCCCTTTCGCGCCGCTCCCATTACCATATCCGGTGTATACACCTGACCGTCCACCTCAACCGTCTCACCCTTCTGCAAACGGTTCCAATAGCGTTTTTCAATTCCCAGAGCCTCGGCTTTATCCAGCTGAAATTTTCCCGCACGGTCTACAGAGAGGCTATAACCATAACAGAGCACATTATGGTTTACCCGAAATGCCTCGATACGCAGTCCATCAAACAGAAAGCTCTGCTCGTTCTCTCCGATTTCTACACATTTGATTGGAAACGGCAGTTCCGGCGCTATCACCCTCAGGGCACTCACTACCCGTGTCACCCCCTTTGGGCCGATGATCGTCAAAGGCTCCGTCCGTTCTGCATTTCCCATCGTCAAGAGCATCCCGGGCAGGCCGCTCACATGGTCTGCGTGAAAATGCGTAAAGCAGATGACATCTATCGGCTTGGGACTCCATCCCTTCTCCTTCATCGCTATCTGCGTACCTTCTCCGCAATCAATGAGTATACTTTTTCCATTATAACGGACCATCAGGGAGGTGAGCCACCGATATGGCAGCGGCATCATCCCGCCGGTCCCCAAAAGACAAACTTCCAGCATTCTTTTTCCCTTTATTCTAGAAGAGCTCCGTTTCTTCCTCTATTTCAGCCGGAATCACAAATCTGTTCAGCAGCCTCTGAAAACATTCCTCACACAGGTCAAAGCTGATCCTTTTTCCATCCATAGAACTGAAATATCCAAATATCTGTTCTGCACAAAAGCAGCCTTCCCGGAGCACTCCTTTTTCCACCTTCAACTGTCTTCCGCAGCCGTTACATATCACAGCGCGGAGTATCTGTTCATTTCCGTCAGTCTTACGCATGGCATCCTCCTTCTCTCCATCTTATTGTAGCGGATTTCCATTCTGATAGGAACCGGTAATTGTTCCATGCGTTTCCTGTCTCTTCCATAAAATGAGTGCGTCTTCCTTAGGATTTTCATAAAATCCGCGCCGCACCCCTTCCCGGGTAAATCCCAATTTCAAATACAGGGAAATTGCCGCCACATTGGATGCGCGCACTTCGAGCGTAAAATTTTCTACGCCCCGCATCTTCCCTTTCTCCATCAGAAACTGCAGCAGCCGCTCTCCTATCCTCTGCCGCCGGCAGAAAGGGTCGACCGCAACATTACACACATCCGCATCCTCAAAGGACTGCCAGAAACCGCAGCAGCCGACAAGCCTTTCGCCCAGAAAAGCGCCCGCATAAAACGCGTTGGCATCAGACAGCCCCGATTCCCAGGCGCTCTGGCTCCATGCCTCTGCAAGACAACTGCCCTCCAGTGCCGCCGCTGCCGGAGCGTCTTTCTTCTCCAGACGTCGGAATTCAAGCGCTTCTCCCGATTCTTTTACAGAATTTTCCTGTTCCGTCACTTGGTTATCCCCGCCTTCATCAGTTCACGGCGCGTTTCATCCGCTTCCATCCGTTCCCGCTCTGCCTGAGACATTCTAAGGTATTCCGGAGCGAAGTCATCCGCACTCATAAGTCTGCCATCCCTTGCATACTGTCCGCCCAGCACCGCTACGCATGCCGCGCGCTGTCTATTGCAGCTTGCAGGTGCAAAACGAAATGGCTCTTGCAGGATTTCTTTCATTTTATCTCCATATACCGGCACCCCGTCACCAAGAAAAATAATCTCTTTCCTGCTCCTTGCAGCTCTTTCATCCAGTTCTGCCGCAAGCTCTTCCACAGCCATCGCGCACTGAGGCTTCAAAATCCTCAGCTCTCCTGCCTCGAATGTGTAAATTCCTGTATAAACCTGCCCTCTGCGTGCATCCATCATCGGGCATATCAATGCGTCGCAGCCATACAGATTATACGCCAGCGCATCCACTGTCGGTACTGCCGCGATAGGAATATCAAGCGCCAGACCAAGCCCTTTTGCCGTTGCAGAACCGATGCGAAGCCCCGTAAAGGAACCCGGCCCTGCCGCTACCGCTATCATATCAATCGTACTAAGGTCTAAGTCCACCATCTTTTTAATCTCGTCCAGCATCGGAAGAAGCGTCTGGGAATGTGTTTTTTTATAATCGGTCGTATATTCCGCGACCAAAACATCCTCTTCTGTCAGAGCGACTCCCGCAACCAGCCCTGAACTGTCCAGCCCTAAAATTTTCATTTTTCTTCCTCCGTGACCGTTATTCTACGGTAATCAAATCCCTTTTCCAAATCCTTTTCAATAAAGATGCGCGTATAGCGCTCCGGCAGGATTTCCCTGATAAGGTCTGCCCACTCTATCAGGCAGACGCCTTCCCCATAAAAATAATCCTCATAACCGATTTCATCCATCTCGGATACATCGCCTATCCGGTACACATCAAAATGATACAGCGGCAGACGCCCCTCCTCATATACCTGGACTATCGTAAAGGTCGGGCTGCTCACAGCTTCTGCTATTCCAAGCCCCTCTGCAAGCCCCTGTGTAAAGACGGTCTTTCCTACCCCAAGGTCTCCCACCAGAGTATATACATCGCCAGGCTTCGCATTTTGTCCCAGCTTTTTCCCAAGCTCGAAGGTATCCTCCGCGCGAAAACTTTCTATTATCATGTGCTATCTGCCTTTCTTCAAAAACGAATCTGTACTTTTTTAGACGGCATATGCGCACATATCGCCGCGATTACCTCTGTCTGTTTGTCTCCCAAATCTTTTCTCGGAAAGATGCTGGCATGAATCCTGTCTGTATATAATATCACGCTCTTTCCGGTGGAAACTGCCTTATACATATCTTCCCATTTCTGGAACTGTTCTGTTTCACCCTGAGAAACGCTTACTCCTTCCTCCGTCATCTTATAATGAAGAGGTTCCTTAAAAACAGGTAACAGCGCCTGCTGCTTTGCCCGAAGCCACAGGGACACCGGCTGATAGACAAGTATCACAAGCCCCAGTATCCAATACAGTGGATAATGTGTGAGCATCCCTGCTACCACGCCGAGCGCTCCCGCCACGCTTCCCAAAATTCCCGCGATGCCGCTGTAAGTATGCCGAAGCATATAGTCATACAGCACACCTGCATTCATTTGTACATCAAATTCAAGATTCATCATAGTCTCCATTCTGATTCTGCTGATGATATTAGACTACAACATTCCAAACGGGCGGTCAAGTAAGAAAGTCTGCCCGCGCTTATCCCAAATCCGGTACTGCCTCCAGGCATATCTCTTCTGAATGCTTTCCTTCTGTTTCAAATAAAATGATTTCATTGCATCCTTTATGCAGCAGTGCCCCGGGTACATACAGCCTGCGCTGCGGTCCCTCTTCCCAGAATCGTCCCAGCTGAAAACCGTTCACAACTACAAATCCTTTTCCCCAGCCCGCAAAATCAAGAAAAGTATCACCAATCTCTTCCGCTTCAAATTCAAAACGATAAAATGCCGGAATTCCTTCTTCATATCCCGCGTTATAATCCAACTGTTCCAGATTATCCATAGGCAGCGGATACTGCTTCCAGTTGTGCTGAGAAAACCGGCTGTTGATAAACACACAGCCGTCGATTCCCTTTCTCTGCCAGTTTAGCATCGGTCCATAATTGACCCGGCCCATATTTTCCACCAGAATATCCAGCTTCATATTTTTACCGTAAAAGGGTCCAACTTCATGTCCTTCTTCCAGCTCCCTGTCAAAAGCGGTCAGCGCTTTTTTGCCATCCACAAATGCAATCGCCCTGTCAGCCGCCTTGTAAAGCCGAAGGTTTGACAGCTCTGTGGACGTATCCAAAATCGTCGAATAGAGCATATAGCCATATCCCTGACCTGCCTGTTCCATCGACCGGGGAGCAACCGTTTCTATCGGAGCATCCAGCTTCGGAAGTGCATGAAAAAGATCTACCTTTTGGCTCACCGGAATTTTACCATAGGCTCTGCGCTCAACCGGAATGGTCGGCTCTGCCTCAGGCTCTTTTTGGATATGCTCTGTTATCACCTTTTTTAACTTGTGATATTTTTCCGTCAACTGTCCGTCTTCTGTCAAAACCGCATCATAATCATAAGAGGTCACGTCCGGCGTCAGATGCGTCCCATAGTTGGAACCGTTCATAAATCCAAAATTTGTTCCGCCTTCAAACATATACAGATTCACGCTGCCGTTCTCCAGAAGCTCTTTTAATTCCTTTGCCGCCTCATCCGGGTCGGTTGTATGATGTTTACCGTCGCGCCATGCATCAAACCAGCCGAGCCAGAATTCTGTACACATACAGGGTCCGCCGCCATTAAAGTCCTTCAGACAGCTATATGCCACCTTCGCCCTGCTGCCGAAGTTTGCCGTCGGAAATATTCCTTCAACTGCAGTATTACTCAGGATATCCGCTCCCGGTCCATCGGACGCAAACAGCGGAACATCGATTCCGCCCTCCCGCATCATATCCCGAAGAAGCTCCAGATATTTCCGGTCGTTTCCAAAAGTTCCGTATTCGTTTTCGACCTGCATCATCAGCACCGGTCCGCCCTGCGTCACCTGCATTGGTGCAAGATACGGCATGAGCACCTGATAATAGTCCCTCACATGGCGCAGATAACGCTCATCGCTCGTCCGCAGTTCCATCTCCCCCTCGCTTAAAAGCCACGCCGGAAATCCGCCGAAATCCCATTCTGCGCAAATATACGGCGAAGGACGCAAAATCACCCATAATCCAATCTTCTGAGCTGTTTCCACAAAACGCTTTAAATCCAGCATTCCATGCCAGCGCTCCCCGACAAAATCAAATTCTCCTTTCTTTGGCTCATGCATATTCCAGGGCACATACGTCTCCACTGTATTGCATCCCAATGCTTTCAGCTTTCTGAGCCTGTCCTCCCAATACTCAGGCAGTACCCGGAAATAATGGATTCCGCCTGAAATGATCTGGAACGGTTTTCCGTCCAGATAAAATTCGTCCTTGATTTCAAATGTGTGTCGCTTATCCTGCTCCATGTGCTCTTCTCCTGTTACAAATTTTATATATTTTTATACGATAGCAAAAAGCTTTCCAACGTATAAAAAAGGCAGCATCTTGTTTTAAGATACCACCTTTTCCATAAAATAGATACAAAATTTTTAAAATCTTCTATTCATATCGCAGCGCATCAATCGGACTCATCTTTGCCGCCTTCTTTGCCGGATAAATTCCGAAGAAAATACCGACTGCTGACGAAAAGAGCGTTGCGCCAAGCACGGTCGATACTTTGACCTTCGCACTAAAGCCTATCAGCGAGCAGACACCGACCGCTCCCAGAACGCCGAGTAAAATACCGATAAGACCACCCAGCAGAGTAATGATAGCCGACTCTGACAAAAACTGTACCAGTACCGAACCGGTCCTTGCCCCCAGAGCCTTTCGGATTCCTATCTCCCGTGTGCGCTCAGTAACGGATACAAGCATGATATTCATAACGCCGATACCGCCTACAAGCAGAGAAATAGCTGCAACAAGGACTACAAAAATCGTAATGTAATTAAGAACAGTATTGACCTGTGCCAGGGCGTCATTAAAGCTCTGAACCATGATAGCCCCGCTGCCTCTGGCATTATGACGCTTCTCCAGAAGGCTTACGCAGTCCTGCGCTATCTGCGCGCCATATTCATTGCTTTCACCTACCACATAAAAATCCGTAAAATCGCTTACATACCAGCCGAACGACTCTATCGTGGAAATTGGCACCTCCATTGTCTGGATACCGCCGCTCCCCATGTTGATAAGGCTTGCCGCACTGTCCTGCCGGATTCCGATTATCTCATATTCCTGTGAAATGCCGGACACGTCCACTTCCAGATTCATCCCCAGCACATCCGTCGTCCCGAACATCTGCCGGGCCGAGCTTTCTGTTATCACGCACACCTTTTTGGCGCCGTAATAATCGCTCTCCGAAAAAAATCTTCCTCTCACGATAGGATTTTTGCTGTAGTCCTTCATGCCCGCCGTGCCGCAGGAAAGGATAAGATCAAAATTGCCCTTTCTCGTGCCTGTCGTAGCGTAAAGGCTATAGACCGGGGTAACGCCCTTGACATGGGGCACTTTCTCCGCGATCGCGTCAAAATCCTCTTCCGTAAAAGAGATAGGCTCTCCCGGGTTTGTCGTATTATCCACATAGATAGCGACCAGACCGCCCGACATCTCGTTCAATTCATCGTTTACCTCTGATTTGATGCCTGTGCCGACGGAAATTATCATGATGACGGAAGAAATACCGATGATGATGCCCAGCATCGTCAAAACCGACCGTCCCTTATTGCTCCTGATATTCATCAGCGCAATCTTTAAATATTCCCAAAGCTGTGACATGTGCTCTCCTTCCCGCCTGTTTTTACTGAATGACAGGAGTGACCTGCATTCCTTCCGACAGTGTCTGAGACGAGGACATCACGACCATATCACCCTCGGCAATACCTTCTTTTATCTCCACATCCGTATCTCCGGAAATCCCCGTCACAATATCCTGACGCACGATGACTCCATCCTTTACCAGATAACAGAAATCACCGTTCTTATCCGTATTCACCGCTTCATAGGGAACAAGGACAGCCCCTTCAGAGGCCCCTGTCTTGATATTCGCCTTTCCTTCCACGCCGAGGAAAATATTTTCATCCGGATTGGATACCGTCACATCCGCATATACGACCGGCGCGTTCTGCGCGTTGCTCTGCGCCATGCGGTTGATTTTGGAAACCTTTCCTTTATAAGCGGAACCCGCGATCGTAATATCCGCTTCCTGCCCTTCTTTTACTTTGTCCAGGTCATATTTGCTCAGCTCTACCGTTACCTGCACCTTATCGCTGCTTTCCACGGTAAAGAGCTGAAAGCCCTTTTCCACAGTAGCTCCTTCGACCGCCTTTACCTCCGTAACGATACCGTCAAACTCCGCTGTGATACCCGCCTGCGCCGCAGCCAGGTCCTCAGCCGCCTCGTCGGCGGAAAGCTTTGCGGTCTCCACGCTCGCCTGTTTTCCCTGCCTGTCATAGCTGTTCATGATCCCCGGCTCGGAAGAGTCCTGCTTCGCCTCGCGCTTGGATATCTCCTCTGACATATCCTCCAGCTTTTCCTGTTCGGCGTCTATCAGCCTCTGTTTCTGCTTGATATTCTCGTCACTGTCTATCATGCTCAATTCATGCTGGACGTCAGAGCGCTGGCTCGTGATGTTATCGATGATTTCGGAAACCTCTTCCGTATCCCTTCCGTGCGCCTGTTTCTCGGAAAGCCTTCTCGACTGGTAATTCAGCTCCTGTTCCAGCTGTTTATCCCATTCGTACAGGTCTTCTCTTTTGGCATTCTTGTCATCCTCCAGCTCATACTGAAGCCCTTTGACATATTGCTCCTGATTTGCCTTCATCTGTTTTAACTCTTCCAGCCCCAGAGAGGCGTCGGAGTATTTGCCCGCGTTCTCATTGCTCTCCTGAATGGCGCTATGGTAACTGCTGGATGCGCTCGTCACCTCCAGATCCGCCCGTTTCTTATTCTGCTCCAGTGCAGAGGTATCAAAGGTCAGAAGCACATCGCCCGCCTTTACGGTATCGCCCGCCTTTACATTCAGCTCCTCAATCTTTGCTCCTGCCGGGGCGAAATATGTTTTGGATTCCGCACTCGCCACCTTACCGCTCGCAGATATGTGCTCCTCTACGCTCCCCGTATATGCCGTGCTGCATGTGACCGGCATCGGCGCGCTTCCTGCGGTCGCGCTGGAATACACGAAAAATCCTACGACCAGAACGCCGATAACGACCGGTATCAGCACTTTCATCCTGACCTTTCTTCTCCTGCCAGGTTCTTTCTTCTCCCGCTTCTTTTTGGCGGAGGCCTCCGTCTTTTTATTTTCCTTCTCCATCATATCGCTCATATCTTCCTCTCATTCCGCCGTCCAAACGGCATTTCCATCTGCTCGCCCACCGGGGACGCCAAACGTCCCGGCAGCCCCTTCAATCCACATCCTGTTCAAAATCCGCTTCCACTTTGCCGTCCTTTATCCTGATAACCCGGCGCGCCTGAGCCGCGATATCATTATCATGAGTGATAAGGATAACCGTTCTGCCCTCTTCATGGAGCTGTTTCAATATCCCCATTATCTCCTTTGTGGAGCCGGAATCCAGATTCCCCGTAGGTTCGTCTGCCAGGATGACCGGAGGCGCCTGCGCGATCGCCCTCGCAATGGCAACGCGCTGCTGCTGTCCGCCGGACATCTGCGACGGCTTGTGATCCATGCGGTGCTCCAGCCCCACCTTGCAGAGCGCTTTCTGAGCCAGCTCCCGGCGCTCCTTTTTGCCGATGCCGCGGTATATCAGAGGAAGCTCTACATTCTCTTCCGCTGTCAGATTCGGTATCAGATTAAAGCCCTGAAAAATAAATCCTATTTCTCTGTTTCTGATATCCGACAGCTCATCGTCGCTCAATGAGGACACATCCTGCCCATGCAGAAAGTAAGAACCGCTCGTCGGAATGTCCAGACACCCCAGCATATTCATCAGCGTGGATTTGCCGGAACCGGAATGTCCGATGATCGCTACAAATTCGTTCTCATCAATGCTCACATTTACATGATCCAGAGCACGCACTTCATTCTCGCCCGGATTATAAATCTTGCACATATCCTTTACTTCAACCAAAGCTCCCATCCCTTATGCTCCTTTTGTACTATTCAATTAATACAATAATACTGTTCCGTCCGTTTGTCAATAGCACTCCGGCGGCTTATGCTCCATTTTATCTTATCGAAACAAAAAAATCCCATTTAGAAGCATAAATAAATTCTTAATTTTTTCTAAAACAGCATATGAGCAAACTAAAAAGGCCGCGCTATTTACGCGCAGCCTTTAAGATCGGACTCAGTTTTTTATACAGAAGGACCGTCAGCGTTGATACAAGCGCCCCCTTCAAAAGATTCATCGGAACCACACACATCAGTACCAGTCCCGTCACTCCGTCTATCGACGGGTTTATCGCTGTTCCCATGGCAATGATAGAATCCAGCGGTATGCCGTACAGCTCAGAAAATTTCGGCAGCAGATATACCGCATTGAAAAATGATCCGAATACCGTCATTACAAGCGTCCCGATGACCGTGCCGATAATCGCATGCTTTCTGTTTTTCTTTGCCAGATAGAAAAAGGAAGCCGGCAGTATCAGCGCACATCCTACCGCAAAATTTGCCAGTTCACCCACGAACGCCGTGGAAGAAGGCTTCATCACCAGCTTGATGAGTATTTTGCAAAACTCTATCATCACGCCCGCTACCGGTCCATAAGCGAACGCCCCTATCAGCGCCGGAAGCTCTGAAAAATCCAGCCCGTAAAATGCCGGCGCAAAGGGCACAGGGAATTCCAGCACCATCAATATCGCCGCAATCGCCGAAAACACGCCTATTACCACAACCTTTCTCGTTGCCAGCACCCTTTCCGTATCTCCTGTTTTTTTCTTGACAGCTTTCTCAACTCCGTATGCGCCAAGAAACATTGCCGCCACCAGCAGTAAAAACTGCACCACAAATACGATATTCTCCGATACCGTCTGCCATAACGTTTGTTCCATTTGCCAAACTCCTTTCGCTTTGCGAAGGAAAAGTTCCACTGGAATGTCCTTTCATGCAAGCCGAAAAAATATACGTCACCACACATATAAATGTGTTTTTCCTTCGACGGAAAAATAACTCTCTTATCGAAGAAAAAAGCCCCGGAAGAATATTCTTCCAGGGCTTTCATACGCTCTTTTGTCCGTTTTGCACAGCTGCACGGGCGCTTCTAAAGCTGCCCGCAGACATATCTTCGTCTTCTTCCATCCAGACTTTACTGTCGGCTCCGGAATTTCCCCGCATCCTGCGGAAGGATCACCGGATCATGCCCCGCCAGCTTAAGCTGACGCAGGCTCGTGGGCTATACCACCGATTGGGACTTTCACCCGACCCTGAAGAACTTTTACCTTATTAAAATAAAATTACATTACTGCTACGTTTAGTATTGTAATACGCCACGGTCACAATTTCAAGCAGTTTTTGAAAATACCGCTTTCAGGCGCTCATATTCCTTATCGGTAATTTCCATAACACCTCCGTGCCGCTTTTTCAGAGTCCCCAGATTGTATCCGTCTTCCGGCAGAATTTCAAATACTCCCGAGGCAAGGTCTTTACACACAAGCGGCAGATATCCTTTCCCTTCGGCAAACCTGTCCGCTATCAGGCAGTATCTTCCGTCCGGCAGACGGTATATCTCCGGACCTTCCACACCAAAAAGGGCTTCCAGCACCGGGCTCTTTACTTCCTCAAACACGCCGTTGAGCTCCGTAGAACGTTCCATACAAAGCCGTTTTGTCGTCTCATCCTTTGAAAAACGATACCAGTATCCGTTCGCAAAAATCATCGTTGTATCAATCACGTCGCAATCCTTTTCAAGATATATCTGTGCCGGTGAAAAAATCTTAAAATCCTGTGTATAGGAACCAAAAATCCTGTGCTTTCCCGCTTTCTCTCCCGGCTTCTTTACATTAGATGCCCAGAATACAAAGAATGCCTCTTTTTGTTCATCATAAACACATTCAGGCGCCCATACACAGCCCGCCCCTTCAATTCCAACGGTCACACTGCGCTCTTTTGACCACGAAACCAGATCCTCCGACTCCCATACGATAAGATCTCTGCTGCCTTCATGAACAGCCCTGTCCCATCCCTTTCCGGCTTCTATTCGAAGATCCGTTGCAATCAGATAAAATTTCCCATTCTTTTCATCCCGCACACAGAACGGGTCACGCACGCCCTTTTCCCCAAGTCCTGAACGCAGCACCGGAGAAAGACCGTTTAAGTCCTCCCAGGACAGCCCGTCTTTGCTGACCGAAAAATAAACCTGCTCCCCGTCTTTTTCCTCACCTGTAAAGTGCACAAACAAATATCCCGCCATTGTTTCATTCTCCTCCAAAAATTCTGATAAACGTCACCGACTGCGCTGCAAAAGTCCACTCCGTTTCACTGCCGTTCAACAGGCACATTTTCTCCTCCGGAACAATCCTGTCCGGTTCTGAAAAGCTGTTTTCAGCATCTTTTTCCCAGCCGGACATTTCCTCTACCTTCGCCCGAAGCGCCTCTCTCTTTTTCATGCCTCTGATATCGAGCAGCACCTTCTGCGGCTGTTCCAGAACATTTACCGCCTTTATGATAACGTCCCCGTTTTCACAAAGAGACGCCCCTGTATACAGTGGTTCTGCCAAAACCGGTTTTACCTCGATATCGTGGAACAGCTTTCCATCGATAAAGGTCCGGACACGTCTGTTATCCACGCAAAGTTCCAGCTCATATTCCCTGCCGCGTTCCACATTCATCTGATACTGGCTCAATTCAGAATTTCTTCCGGATATCGTTTCAAAAACCGAAGTATCCTGATTCTGCCAGCCTCCTATGCTCCAGCAAAGCCTGTCCTGCTCTGTTTTTTCGCCGAAATAAATGCGAAATCCCTTATATCCCTCCAGCTCCTTTGCACAACACTTCAGCCGATAGCGCGATGCTCCTGTCCCGGGCAGGACGATTTCCTTTCCCGCACAAATCTCTGTATCTTCAAATACCGTCTCCCTGCCGCTCTCTTCATCAACCAGCCTGATATGGCTGTAGCGCACCGCCGCCTCGTCCGATGACAGGCGTAGGCTTCCTCCGAGCGTTTCCGGCTCCTCCGTCAGACATACCGCTTCCGGCGCTCCCTCCAGACGCGTATCCAGCCTGTATTCTCCCTGATTTTCCATGAAAAGCTTCTGTACATGATAATTTGCCGTCCCAAAGCTTTTTTCCTTATCAAACCATATCATATCCGGTTTCCAGTTCACATAATCCGCATTGGCAAACAGCGGCGCATAACAGGAAAGCCCCACCGCCTTTGCATTACGTTCCAGACCGAGCATATAGGATGCCTCACAAAGCGCATTATACCATGTATTTCCCCACGAAGCGTACTCGCCAAGAAATACCTTAGGACCATCTGCCGGAAACGCATCATAACGGTGATGATTCGCCAGGAACCACTCCGGCGTCATGTAATAATGCTCGTCCACAAAATCTGCGCCGTCCTCCCTCGCATGACGCCAGCCCCGCTCATATTCGCCTCCCGCGGCAAAGGGGCCTGCCGTCCCAATCAGCTTTATTTCCGGATATCGGGCGCGCACTGCATCGGCTACTATCTTATAGCGTTCAAAAAATCCCTCTCCCACTTCCTCATTGCCGATTCCAAGATATTCCATCCCAAACGGCTCCGGATGCCCCAGCTCTGCACGCAGACCTCCCCATTTCGTAGAAGGCTCTCCATTTGCAAATTCTATCAGATCCAGGGCTTCATCGACAAAATACTGCATTTCATCCGGCTCTGCCGCCCTCCCGTGATGAGGGTCATATCCCGGCGATATCACAGGAAGCGGTTTTGCTCCGATATCCTCACACAGCTGAAAATATTCATAAAACCCCAGTCCCAACGTCTGATGATACCCCCAGTTGCTGCGCCGGGCAGGGCGCTCCTCTATCGGGCCAACCGTATTTTTCCAACGGTACTGGGCATCTCTCGCGTCCGGATTCAATGCGCCGTCGTGTACCAGACACCCTCCCGGGAAACGCATGAATTTCGGATGCATCGCTTCCAAAAGCTCTGCCAGCCTACGCCGCATCCCGTTTGGGCGGTTCCGGTAAGTATCGACCGGAAACAACGACACAAAATCCAGATATACCCTGCCCCGTCCCTCTGGTATCAGTGTCAGGCTTCCTGCCTTCGTACCGGTTTCCGGAGTAAATACCGCCTCGTATTTTTTCCAGTCCTTTGACAAAATAATTTCTTTTTTATCCAGCACTTTGCCGTTCTCATCCTGCAGCGACACCGAAAGCGGCGCTTCCCGGTCCTGCTCCCGCTTTGCCCAGCAGGAGAACCGGTATGAATTTCCTGCCTCAAACACGATTCCATCATGATATCCACGATTTCTTATCCCGGCGCCTCTGCCCTCCATCCGCACATCCAGCGCCAGATAGTGAGGATTTTTTGAGCTGACGGAGCCGCCGGTAAGCACCGTGGCTTTCATTTCCTCCTCTGTCCCCAAAATCTCCCATCCGGTCAAATGCGTATAGGCAGGATTATCCACCGGATCAAACTCAAAGGCACGGTTTTGTATAAGCTCCGCATACAGCCCTCCGTCTGCCGCATGGTTTAAATCTTCAAAAAAAATCCCGTACAAATCACCCAAAGGCTCCTTTTTTCCGGATGCATCCACGACAAATCTCATTTGTAATCTCCCCGTTTCCCGACATATTCCCCGTTATTTTCTATCCTGTCCCAAACGCATTGTCAGGCTGATACGCTTTTTGGGCACATCTACGTCCAGCACCTTAACGTCCACAATATCCCCGACGCTCACCGCCTCCAGCGGATGCCTGATAAAACGGTCCGTAATCTGGGAAATATGAACAAGACCGTCCTGATGTACTCCGATATCCACAAACACACCGAAATCTATCACGTTCCGAACCGTTCCTTTTAAGATCATGCCCGGCTTCAGATCCTTCATTTCCAATACGTCACTGCGCAGGATAGGACGAGGCATATCCTCTCTCGGATCTCGCGCCGGCTTTTCCAGCTCTTTTAAAATATCTGTCAGCGTCATCTCGCCGATCCCCAGCTCCTCCGCCAGCTTTTTTGTATCCCTGATGCGGCGCTCCAAAACGCCGGTTTGAGCTGTCTTCGGGAGCTCCTGTCCCTTTGCCGCAATGCCGTTGTTTTTATCTGCCGCCGTATTCCCTGATCTTCCGGAATCCTGTGCGTTCAGGCTTCCGAGCGCCGCTGCCAGAGCCTGCCCCATAGCGGTATTCGTGTTGCGTATCTGGAAATTGCCGTTTCCTTTACGGTTATTCCTGCCGGATGCTTTCGCAGCTCCTGCCCTCTGACTGTCGCTGCTGTTTGCGGAAACACCTACACGCGCAGCATTCCTGCTCTCTGCCTGCAGAGCGCGTACATCCTCCATCGTAAGCTCCAGCTTCTTTAAAAGCTCCATCGTCGCAGGATAAGATTCGGGATGGACACTCGTGGCATCCAACGGATTGTCCCCATCTGAAATCCGGAGAAATCCGGCGCACTGCTCAAAGGCCTTGGGCCCTAATTTCGGTACCTTTAAAAGCTGCCTCCGGTTTGTAAATCTGCCGTTTTCTTCCCTGTAATCCACGATATTTTTAGCGACCGCCTTGGAAACGCCTGAAATATATTCCAGAAGAGGCGCCGATGCGGTATTTAAGTCTACTCCGACACGGTTTACACAGTCCTCTACGACGCCTCCCAGCGCCTCGCCCAGCTTTTTCTGATTCATATCATGCTGATACTGACCGACTCCGATCGATTTCGGATCTATCTTTACCAATTCTGCCAGCGGATCCTGCAGACGACGCGCAATGGAAGCGGCGCTTCTCTGCCCCACGTCAAAGTTCGGGAATTCCTCTGTCGCCAGCTTGCTCGCCGAATAGACAGAAGCGCCCGCCTCATTTACTATCACATACTGTACCGGCTTTTTCAGCTCCTTTATCAGCTCTACGATAACCTGCTCAGATTCACGGGATGCCGTTCCGTTTCCGACGGAAATGAGAGAAATATCATATTTGTCAATCAGACGCTTTAACTCCTTTTTGGATTCTTCCACCTTATTTTGAGGTGCAGTCGGATAGATTACTTTTGTATCCAGCACTTTTCCGGTAGCATCCACGACTGCCAGCTTACATCCTGTCCTGAATGCCGGATCCCACCCAAGGACAACCCGACCTGCGATCGGAGGCTGCATCAGAAGCTGCTGCAGGTTTTTGCCAAATACACTGATCGCGCCCTCTTCTGCCTTTTCCGTCAGTTCATTTCGTATCTCGCGCTCTATCGCAGGGGCAATGAGACGACTGTAACTGTCTTCTACAACATCCTTTAACACCTCATTTGTCACAGGGTTATCCCGCACGATCACCTTTTTTTCCAGATAACGCAGGATACGTTCCTCCGGTGCTTCCACCTTCACAGTCAAAAACTTCTCCGCTTCGCCTCTGTTTAATGCGAGCACCCTGTGTCCCGCCACTTTTTTCAGAGGTTCTTCGTATTGATAATATGTTTCATATACGCTCTGCGCCTTTTCATCTTTTGCCGTACTGGAAAGCTTCCCTTCTTCCATTGTCAGCTTTCGGATATAGATACGATGGTCTGCCTCGTCTGAAATGCTCTCTGCAATGATATCCTTTGCACCCTGCAATGCTTCCTTTACATCTGCAACGCCTTTTTCCTCACTGATATATTTTTCCGCTTCCTCTTCCAGACCTCCTGACAGCTCCTGCGCCAGGATAAGCTCCGCCAGACCGCCCAGCCCCTTTTCCTTTGCAACGCTCGCACGTGTTTTTCTCTTCGGACGGTAAGGGCGATAAAGATCCTCTACAACCACAAGCGTTTCCGCAGCAAGTATCTTTTCGCGCAGCTCCTCCGTCAGGCTTCCCTGTTCCTCGATGCTCGCCAGTACCGACTCCTTTTTTTCTTCCAGATTGCGCAGATATACCAGACGCTCATGAAGATTTCTGAGTACCTCATCGTTCAGCGCACCTGTCGCTTCCTTTCTATATCGGGAAATAAACGGAATCGTATTTCCCTCGTCGATCAGCTTCACCGCCGCCTCAACCTGCCAGCGCTGTACGGAAAGCTCGTCTTTTAATCTGTTGATAATGTCCATTCCTATTCTCCTGTTGCCAAACTGTCGATGTTATTTTAAAAGCGGGCGCATGGTGCCGTGCGCCCGCTTTCTTTATCATAATGCGAGGAGAGAAATTGTGCAAGAGGAGAAGTATTATCATATGAAACAGACATTATATATCAATACTTTTCATATTGCCAGACATTATTAACTTGACCGCTATCTCCTATATTCCAGCCGTCAAATCCAATTATTCCTAAAAATATTTTCCAACTCAATGGAAAGCAAAATGCGAACGCCATAAATTATTACTATGATAATACCAGTTTATGACTACCGCTCCACTTTGCCAATAAATGCACATAGCATTTCTATATTTACAATATATATCCCCTTCTAATTTTTTACTGCACTATCAAATATTTCACTTAAAAGGAACAAACTCTTCCTTCAACTATCCTCTTGCAATCTTTAAATAATGATTTGTAAGAATCACATCAATTCCCATATCAAAAAAAGCATTTGCCTCTTCTAAATCATCACTCCAAAATAAATTACATAACATTCCACTTGCATGTGCCCTTTCAATCATCTCTCTAGTTAAAAACAACTTGCAAAATTGCACCCTGCTGCACTTATATTTAATAGCATTTTCTACAATACTATAATTCATATGTCCTTCCAAACAGCATCTTTTGATGTCAGGCGCCATTCTAAAAGCTGTCTGCAATACATCTTTTTCACCCGTTATATACACAGTATCCCTACATTGATATTGGTCAATCACCCGAAGAATCTCTGCAAATATTTTTTCATCATAAGGCTCGCATGGAATCTCTTCAAAAATCGGAATCACTTCCTCTTCCTGTTCTGGTAATGGCATAGAAAGAGGGGTATTTTCTATGTATATTTTCGCTAATCTATGCGCTCTATCATCCATGCCACTATCCTTTATCATTGTTTTTCCCAATGATTTGATATGAATATTCATAACGACTTTACCGGCAAATTGCTGCAGGACTTCTTCGAATAAAGGAAGCCTTACACCCGAATATTCTTCACTGAATTTAATTCCTGCATCAAAACACCGTATCTCATCCAAAATCATATCACAGATATTTCCCACTCCGTTGGTAGTACGATCAATTTTAGGATCATGACATACGATTAATCTGCCATCCTTTGTAGGCCATATATCAAATTCAATTTCATCTACTCCCAATGCAACTGCTTCTGCGAAAGCCGGTAAAGTATTCTCTGGTGCTACAGCATTAAATCCACGGTGGGCACAATACTTTTTTTCTATCATATTCTTATTCCTCTCTCTTTTCACTCATCTTTTTCCATATTTTAACTTCGGATCCAGTTTGTCCCGCAACCAATCTCCTATTAACGAAATTTGCAGAATCAAAACAACAATCACTACACTCGGCGCCACTGCAAGCCACCAATGAGTTAGCATGTAATCCCTTCCATTACTAACCATCACTCCCAATGATGTTCCAGGAGGCTGAATACCAAGTCCTAAAAATGATAATGTGCTTTCCAACAGTATAAAAGCACTCAACTCCATCGTCGACTGTACAATTAATGGGGAGGCTATATTAACCAGTATATGTTCCAAAACTATTCTTATCCCACCTGCCCCCATAGCTCGGCTTGCCTCTATAAATTTTGCATTTCTTAATTGAAAAATTTGGCTCCTGACCAATCTGCTAAAAGATGACCACCCCGTAATTGCAATCACTAATACTGTAGTACCCGGGTTAGCTCCCATAATGCATGCAAAAATGATTCCTATGAATGTAGTTGGTACAGACAATCTGACATCTGTAAAAAAGGAAATTATTGCATCAACTTTCCCACCACACAAACCGGCTATTACGCCTAATGCTGTACCAATAACCGTAGCAATAATCATGCCCGTAAAGGAAATCATTATCGTAGAACGTGTCGCATACAAAAGCCGCACTGCAACGTCTCTCCCCAAGTTATCCGTACCTAACAGAAAACCTGAACCATGTTCTAAAAAAGCAGGGGGGCGCAATCTACTCCCCAAATCAGTTGCCGCCAAATCTACCGGTACGATTACAGGAGCCAACAGCGCTGATGCTACTATGATCACCAATGTAATCATAAGAAAAAGAATGCCCGGCGGTATACTCCATTTTTTCTTAAATAAGCTGTTTCTTCTCATGTGCATTCTCTCCTATGCTCAATTCCCTCTAATACGCGGATCCAGCAATCCGTAAGACAAATCCACCAATAAATTGATAAATGTAACCGATGCCGCAATTACCAGAACTCCAAACATTACTACCGGAAAATCTCTCTGCTGTGCACTGCTCACGATCAACGTCCCTATTCCAGGCCATGCAAAAACAGTTTCCACTACTACAGAACCTCCTATCAACGCGCTCAACTGAGTTCCCAAAATCGTAATAACCGAAATCAACGCATTTCGTAAACCATGTTTGATAATAACGCTCCACTCGCGCATCCCCTTTGCACGAGCGCAATCCAGATAATCCTGATTGATCACATCCAATAAAGAGCTTCTAGTCAGCCGGGCTACACTTGCAACAGGCCCCACAGATAATGCTACTACCGGCAATACCAAATGTTGTACTGTACCTATTCCACCGCTCGGAAGCATTCTCAACTTCAATGAAAAGATAAAAATCAATAAAATACCCAGAATAAAATTAGGAACTGTACTTCCAATAATTGCAGTACTCATAACTGCGCGATCCAAAATGGAATTATGTTTTGCAGCTGCAATCACCCCTAGCGGTATCCCTAAAATTACGGTAATGAACATCACTATGATTCCCAGCGATAATGTAGGTCCTATCCTCTCAGCAAATAAGTCCGAAACAGAACGCGCATAATAGTAGCTCATCCCTGTGTCACCGGTAAAAAGTCCCAAAAATGATTTCACATACTGCTGCCATAATGGAAGGTCCAAGCCCAAATTATTTCTTAATATTTCTTTGGCTGAATCACTGGCCCCTGCCAATGTGAGCCACTCTATCGGATCCCCGGTTACACGTGTCAGAACAAATACCAATGTGTATACAGCCCATATGGTAAATATCGCCTTTAATACTCTCATTACCATATATCGTTTCATGAAATGCCCTCCTTTGAATAGAGATGACAGGCAACGGAATGTCCCTCTTCTATTTTTATAAAATCCGGTTTTTTAATTTTACATCTTGCTCCAGCTTCTTTACATCTCGTATAAAAAGGGCATCCATCCGGTACATTGATAGGACTAGGAATCTCACCTTCCAAAATTTTACACTGATCTTCTTTCATCGGGTTTGGCACAGGTACTGCCTCCATAAGTGCTTTTGTATATGGATGAGCTGGTTTTTCAAATAACGTTTTTTTATCTGCAAGTTCCATCGCCTGCCCTAAATACATAACTAATATTCTATCACTGATATGCCTTATCACGCTCATATCATGTGAAACGAACAAATAAGTAAGGTTATTCTCTTTCTGTAGTCGCTTAAACAAATTTAAAATTTGTGCCTGAATTGATACATCCAGAGCAGACACCGGCTCATCACAAATAAGTAATTTGGGTCTTGTTACCAACGCTCTTGCAATCCCCAGCCGCTGCCTTTGTCCACCCGAAAATTCATGCGGATATTTATCCAGCACAGTCTCATTCATTCCTACCTGCTGCAAAACCGGTAAAATAATTTTTTGCTTTTCCTTCCCAGTCAAATGTGTGTGAATCCGCAATGGCTCCTCTATAATACGTTTTACCGACATTCGGGGATTCAAAGACGAGTACGGATCTTGAAATATCATTTGAATATTTTTTCTCATTTCCGAAGGCATTTTTTTACTGACCAGCTTCCCCTCAAAACGCACCTCTCCGTCAGATGCGTCTTCAAGCCCCATAATCACACGGGAAAGCGTTGTTTTCCCACACCCCGATTCACCTATAACTCCAAGTGTTTCTCCATCATAGACTTTAAAAGATACTTGATCGACCGCATGAACTCGTCCGATTTCATGTCTCATAATCCAGCCTTTATTTACAACATAGTCTTTCTGCAGATTCTTTACTTCTAAAATTGCTTTATTCATATATAAGGACTACATCCCCCTTTTCAGCTTCTGTTCTATCTGCCATTTGACACAGCGGCAAGCTCGATCACCTTCTCTGATAAGTTCAGGCTCTTCCTGAATACACTTTTCCTGAGCAAATTGACAACGTCCTGCAAACCGACACTTTCCTACCGGTGGTTCCAGATTTGGCACCTGACCGGGAATAGCATAAAGTTCTTCTTTATCTTCATCAATGCTAGGAATTGCTGCCAACAATCCCTGCGTATAAGGATGTCCTGGTGAAAGAAATATATCTTTACAAAATCCTTCCTCTACTACTACGCCTCCATACATAACCAACATTCTGTCACAAATTGCAGCTACCACGCCCATATTGTGTGTAATCAAAATAACAGCCACTCCCAGCTTATCTCTTAGTTCCTTTATAAGGGCTAAAATTTGAGCTTGAATCGTAACATCTAAAGCCGTGGTCGGCTCATCTGCTATCAAAATATCCGGACTGCACGCCAACGCTATCGCGATCATAACTCTCTGCTGCATGCCCCCTGATAGCTCATGTGGGTACTGATCAATTCGCAGTTCTGGTGAGGGAATATTTACCTGTTTCAATAATTCTATTGCTTTTATCCTTGCCTCTTTTTTCTTAATAGGCTCATGAAGAAGCAACATCTCCATAATCTGCTCCCCTACTGTATAAACCGGATTCAATGCTGAAAGCGGATTTTGGAAAATCATGGCCATCTTTTTTCCCCGTATCTTACAAATTTTCTTTTCACTCATTTTGAAAAGATCATCACCTTCAAAAATAGCCTCTCCTGACACGCGCTTTGCACAAGCAGAATCGACCAGCCCCATCAAACTTCTTACAACAGTACTTTTACCACATCCAGATTCCCCTACAATTCCAACAATTTCACCTTTAAAAAGACTAAGATCAACCCCATCCACTGCTGGCACTATTCTGGTGCCGACATCATAATAATGTTTCAAATTTTTTATTTCTAATAATGGGACCAGACTTGCGTCTGGCTCCATTACGTTCCTGCTATTCTGACTCAAAAATACTACCTTACCTTTCTACGTCTATTACTCAGTTACCTTTAAATCATCTGCACGGAACGGCATGATCTGATTCTCACAATATGTCATATCCCAATCAAGGCCATCTCTTATTCCATACAAGTCTTCTGCTTGATAAAGATATGTTCCCGGACAATAGGTATCAAAAACTTCCAGCAATGTACGCGCCGCCTCCCTCTGTTCTTCCAGATCATTGCTGCTTATCAACGTATTTCCAGCCTCAACAAATTCTTCCGTAGGTATCCAATTTCCCTTTTCCTCATTAGCAGGACTTGAACCCGTACCAAAAAGCAGCCATAATGCCCCTAAAGGATTATCAAAACGAGACGCTGAAGACCATGCTCTGATATCTGCCTGAAAACTAAATTTGTCTACATAAGCCACTTCTGCCTGAATTCCAACATCTGCCAGCATTCCTACAATAGCTTCTCCCGCTTGATTACCATTGGTATAATATCCATCATTCATTTCAATCGTAATAACTTCTTTTCCATCATAACCAGACTCTTTTACAAGCTGACGTGCCTTTTCAGGATCATATTGAACTCCGGGATAATCTTCAATATATAAATCACCATAACTCTCAAACTGATGTCCGTTTGGCACCTTTGCATAATCAGTCCACAGTGTATCCACTAAAGTCTGACGATCAATTGCCATAGTGACTGCCCGACGAAAACTCTGATTTGACATGATGCTGCTTTCATCTTTAGTATTGAACGTATAAATATGAATATTCTTGATCGGAGTACCTACTACATTCAATCCATCCTGACTTTGAATGGTTTCAACAGCATCACCTGGAACATCATTTATAATATCTACTTCCCCTGTAATCAAAGCAGTCATTCTGGCTGATGCTTCCGGATATGCAATAAACTCAATCTTACGAGCTGCCGGTGCGTCACCCCAAAAACCATCATATCGCTCCAATACATACTTTTCCGGAGAATATTGTGTTAATTTATAAGGTCCTGTTCCAATGGGTGCCGTCTGGAAAGCCTCATCTCCGATTTCTGTCGTATAATCCTTAGGCACAATACTTGCTCCCCAGATAGATCCAAGTCTCTGCTCAAAAGCTGCATCTGGTCTGTTAAGCTTAAACTGTGTAGTTAAATCATCAATAATTTCTACAGAGTCCAAAGTCTCGTAAAGAACTGCGATTGTTCCATCACCATACCCGCTTAATATTCTGTCAAATGTGTACTTTACATCTTCAGAAGTACAGTTCTCACCATTCTGAAATGTAATTCCCTCTCTAAGCTTCACATTCAACGTTTTATCATCGATCCATTCCCAGCTCTCCGCAAGCTGTCCACAAATATTACCTTCTTTATCCGTAAAAAGAAGGGTATCAAAAATATTATAAAATAGTTTAATACTTGCAATTCCAATAGAACGATCCGGATCAAGCTGTGTAGGAAGTGCAGCTAAACCAATCTTTAATTCCTCTAATTCCTTAGTTTCTTCTGCTTCTTTTCGATTGCTATCCACCTCTGTCGCAGATGCTACAGACGCATTCGTATTACTTCCAGTTTCAACCCCTGTCCCTTCCGTGCTACCGCATCCTGCCATTGTTACCGTCAATGCCAACATACCTGCCAGCAATTGAAATCTTTTCTTCATCCCGTAGTTCTCCTTCTTTATTCTATTTCATATTCCGTTGTAAGAACATTGTTCATTTTACAATGTGTTTTTCACCACTACTATCTACTCGCAGTAAATTATTCGTAAAAATTATCTATACTCGCATTATTTTTATATATGAAATTATAAATAACACAGGTAGCTACTCGCGCTGAACAATGCCTCCATTCCTAAACGTTCTATCATAATCTTTTATATTGATAAGAAAAGTTTGATAAACTAATAGAATCTCAAATAAAAAAGGACCCTCAAGGTCCCTTATAAACAATTATTTCCCCTCTATATATTCCTCCAGACAAACGCCCTGCTCATACATCCTGTGCGCGGCTTCCTCCCCCACATACCGGTAATGCCATACCTCCTCTGCGGTTCCTGTTATCTCTGTTTTTTCTCCCGGATAACGAAAGATAAAACCATACCGATAGCTGTTTTCCTGCAGCCACAGATAAAGGTCATATACAGCCCCGTTGATATCCACCGCTATCCCGAGCTGATGCTCGCTGTACCCCGGCAAGGCGACCCATTGAGCGGCAAGCTCCTTTGCCTTTTTCTCTGAATAGCCTTCCCCTCTATACTTTTTTATCTTTTCCTCATAAAGACTCTGCTGTTTTTCGGATGTCCGGTATCCCGATACCACTGCCGGAAGCTGTCCCTGATTCGCCTCTCTCGCATCATTCAGCATTTTCATCAGCGGATCATAAATCCGTTTATCTACGCGCTCTCCGCCCTCTACCTCTACCAGCTCGACCTCCCAATTTTCCGGTACCGGATTACTGCTATTGACCAGCGTCAGATTCCAGTCGGCGCTTTCCGCAGGATTTCCGGTATTTCCCACGGCTTCATCGATATTTTCCCTTTGCTGTATATTCGGAACAGCTTTTTCCGGTTTGCGCTCCGCGCGCCACACCATCCCTCCGACTGCTATCGCGCCAACCACTATTGCCGTAAAAAACAACCGAGTCCCGCTTCTTCTTTTCTTTCCTCTTCTTTGTCCCGTAACTTTTCTCCTGCTCATCCCTTGCCTCTTTTCCTTTTATCTGCCGCATGCTGCAAACACGGACAAATATTTCTGTCTTGTATCAATTGTAACAGACAGAAATACGCAGGATTTCAATATTCATTTACCAAATTCTTAAAAACATCTTAATAGCGAGAGCGACCGCACATTTTAGTGTATTTGTCAACCATTTTATAAAAAATGGTTAGACCCCTAATTAGAAATCTAACCATTTTAGATACACAACACTAACTAAATGACATTGGTCCATGAATATGAACGAGCTATCAAGCAAACTGAATATTACAAACGGAGCCTTAACACGCCATATCAAAAAGCTGGAGAAATGTGGAATTATTCATATATCGAATGAATCAGAGGGACATGGCAACCAGAAAATCTGCTCCGTACATCTTGACAAAATACTCATTAATCTTGAGTTGGAAAAAGAACCTCAGAATACTTACGTGACAGAAATTAAAATCGGACATTATACCAATTATGAAGTCTATCCTACCTGTGGACTCGCTTCCTCTTCAAAGATTATCGGTGAGGTGGATGATTCCAGATATTTTGCACATCCTGACCGATACGATGCCGATATTCTGTGGTTTACTAAAGGTTATATTGAGTATATGATCCCTAATTTCATCCCACACCGTCAAAAAATCGTGAGATTACTGTCTCTGCTGAATTAGCCAGTGAGGCTCATGGAATTAATGAGATGTGGCCTTCTGATATTTCCTTTTATCTGAATGACGTGTTTGTGGGAATATGGACAAGCCCAGGTGACTTTGGAGAAACAAAGGGTATTTTCACGCCGAAATGGTGGAATCCCAACTGGAATCAGCATGAGCTGCTAAAGCTCCTTGTTATTAACAGTAAAGGAACTTATATTGATGGGTTGCAGATTCCTGATGTAAATATCCACCAGTTAAATCTGGGTGATCATGATACCATTAAATTTCATCTTGCCGTTAATGAGGATTCTGCAAATGTCGGTGGACTGACGATTTATGGTAAAAATTTTGGCAACTATAATCAGGACATTCATGTGAAAATTAATTATAGTCCTATCGAGCAAGCCTGATTAATCACACAATCAAATACCAGAATCCTCTCATGCCATAATTCATAAAACACGACATGAGAGGATTTTTATCAGTAATTTCTTTCCCAGATCTTTATCATATTCAGTTTACCAGGCACCAGTCCATCCACCGGCCCCGGTAGAGGATGCTCTCCTCTTTCCTTCCCCGAAAGATCAGTCAAAAACAAAACTGGCGTTCCGTCCGGAGACTCAAAAACTGCTTCCGGTGTTCTCGCTCTTCCAAGTTCCCTAGAGTCAATGATTCCGGTCTCTAATTCCATACATCCAGAAGGAAGGCACATTTTTAAATAAATTTCCTGTCCGTCTTCTTCGATCATTACCTGCGGATCCATCTGATCCTCCATATAAATCTTTTCCGTGTCACAGGGCTTTGCACCCTTCAGATATACATTTCCACGGATCATTGCAGGCTGCCGGATCTGCTCATAAATTTCCACATCTCCGGGACCTTTATCCCGTATACGCTGCAGATATTCTTCAAAGGAAGCCGGATAGCCATTATAGGAATCTGTACCATAATGTTCCTCTTCCCCACCTCCCACAAAAATATTCTGTAAAAACCGGTCATCTCCTCCATAAATCGGAGAAGTTCCCAGTACATCCGTAGAATGTGCAAGATGATACGGTGTAGAACGGTTCATGACGGTATATATTCTCATAAGTCCGCAGCAGAGATTATGAATATAGGCCCCTCCGGAAGAGGCAATATCCAGATTATACGGAGAAGCAAAAATATTGTTATCCACAATATACGGTCCATGAGATACCTCAACAAATAAATCCCGGTTATTTTCCACATATATATTTCTACTTACCCTTGTCCCCTGTGCCTGCCAGTCAAGCCATGTTCCCAGACTGCAATGATGAATGTAGTTATCATGAATCTGTACATCAATTGCTGCATGAAGCTTGATTCCTCCAATTTCATGTCCGTAAAACTCATGCTTCACCGCAATATTATAAATTTCATTATGATAGATTTCACTGAATATACACCCCAAATGACCAACAATACCATTTTGTCCACAATCATAGATACGATTATTTCTGACAATATGGGAACCTATCTTCTCTTTACTCCATCCAATCTTTTTAGCACGGAAAACCGCCTCCAACTGATACTGGTATCCCGGCTTTCTTTTCCATTTACTATAATCATTATCTCCTGTAGAAGCCTCTTTTCCAAGACTGATTCCACTGCATTTGGAGTCATGAATGATGTTATTCTCTATAATCCATCCCTTACTCCAGTTTGGTCCTAAAAGTCCCGGCTGATCTGCAGTCGGAGGAACCCATGGTGTGGCTGCCTGTGCCATTTCCAATCCCCGCACGGTAATATAATCCACACCGGTCTTATCCGGGTAAAAGCAGCATTTTCTTACATTTATCTCGACCAGGTGTTCCTGAGGATTTTTTTCATGGAAGTTTGCATAAATTATCGTTACATCATCGTTAACCTCCGCCAGCCATTTATATATTGTATTCTCCGGCTCCCAGATCTTCTCTTCCCTACAAGCCCATGTTTCCAGTCTGGAAGCATAAAGCATCTGTGGATTTTCTAGTTCTTTCATATCAGCCGCTTCGTAAAAGGATTTTCCATCTAGATAAACATCTCCCGTATGTATCGTGTAATTTCTTGGATCTACCAGCCAATCCCCGAATATTTCCTGTTCATACGGATTATAATCTCCAAATATTTCATTGGGAATTTCAGTTTTCCATATGGTTCCACGATACTTTTCCCAGTGATCTGCCACTTCAGATCCCTTAATAACAGCATGTTCGCCTTCCGCTGTTTCATAGGTAATCCTTGTATTACTATCAATGCCTCCTATAAGCGGTTTTACCCATTCACGGTATTCGCCCTCATGAATGATCACGGTGTCACCAGGCCGGGCTGCTTCTGCTGCTTTCTGTATTGTAAGAAATGGCTGCTCCTTTGTTCCAGGGTTTTTATTATTTCCATATTTTGCTACATGATATTGTTTTGCCATAGTTTAAGTTCTCCTTCTCCGTCAACTGGCATTTACATTTATCCCTTTACTCCCCCAAGAGTAATTCCCTTAACAAAATTACTTTGTACAAACGGATAAATTAATAATATCGGAAGAATACCTACAACAGCCATAGCCATTCTGACTGATACAGATGGAATTGCTGCCAGACCTGCATCGGCATTTTTAATGCTTGAACTGTTCTGTGTCAGATACTGGATATTCTGAATCATACGATTCAGTAAATTCTGAATGGAATACAGGTCAGTTCTCTTTGTCAGATAAATATAACCATTCTGCCAGTCATTCCAGTAGCCAATCCCTGCGAATAATCCTATAGTAGCAATGATCGGCTTTGCCAGTGGTACAACAACTCTTCCAAATACCTGATATTCATTTGCTCCATCAATAATTGCCGCTTCCGTAATTTCATATGGAATACTGGTTGAAAAATAGGATTTCATCAGCAGAATATAAAATCCATTTGTAACAAGTCCTGGGATTAAAAGCGCCCAGAAGGTATTTTTAATACCAAAGGTATTCGTATAATTCAGATATGTAGGAACCAATCCGCCATTAAACAGCATGGTTAAAAACACATAAAATGTTAATAGGCCTCTTCCCGGCAGATCCTTCTTCGATATGGCGTATGCCAGTAACGTTGTAATTGCCAGTGCTAATATCGTTCCCACCACAGTCAGTGCAATAGAAATACCATAGGCACGGATCACCGAGCTTCCTGTTTTAAAAATATATTCATATGCATAAAGGCTCAGCTTTTCCGGGAAAAAGGAATAACCGTTACGCACCAGAGTGTCATTGTCCGTAATAGAAGAAATCACCAGAAGAATCAACGGAACAACAGCACACAGAGACAGCAGGATCATAATTGCATGACCAATTATCTGAAATATTCTATCTTGTCTTGTTCTCATATAAACCTTGTATGATAATTAGGAAGTTAATTATCACATGTTTCCTTTCTTTTAATATCGTGGTTCAATACATTCAGATACTGTGGACTTTTGATTTTTCCCTGTAGCTTTGACTACTCGAAGGAGTGTATTGCCGCTACCTTTATCTGAATTGTTTATAGCTGGATGTTGCCGGAGTAATCCGAGTATTTATTTCCATCAAGTCTACGATGATAATCGCTGGGGGATATCACGGTATCAGACTTTAGAAAGAGAGGTACAACCTCATGATTTACGTAGGTATTGACATTGCCAAACTCAATCACTTTGCCTCAGCCATATCTTCTGATGGTGAAGAACTAATCAAGCCGTTCAAATTTACAAATGACAATGATGGCTTCCAATTGCTGCTTTCCAAGCTAGATCCTCTAGACAAGGACAGCCTCATCATTGGTCTTGAATCGACGGCACACTACGGCGACAACCTTGTTCGATATCTTGTTGCTAAGAATTACAAAGTGTGTGTGTTGAACCCCATCAAGACTTCTACTATGCGTAAGAACAACATTCGCAAAACGAAGACTGACAAAGTCGACACATTCATCATTTGCAAAACTCTTATGATACAGGAACCTCTTAGGTTTGTGACCTTTTATGATCTTAATCTGATGGACTTAAAAGCCCTTGGACGATTCCGTCAGAAAACCATTAAGCAACGAACCCGCTTAAAGATTCAGCTGACTTCTTACGTGGACGAGATATTCCCTGAATTGCAGTATTTCTTCAAATCAGGTCTGCATCAAAAATCTGTCTATGCGCTTCTAAAAGAAGCGCCAACACCGGGAGCTATCGCTTCTATGCATATGACTCATCTGGCTCATCTTCTCAAAGTGAACTCCCATGGACGCTTTAACAAAGAGATGGCTCAGCAGTTAAGAGTTCTCGCACAGAAGTCTGTCGGTGCCAGCGACAGTTCTCTATCTAGGTAACTCACACAATTCAACAAATAGAGTTACTCGATAGCCAATTAGAAAGAGTTGAAGCTGAAATGACGGAAATCATGAAATTCAATGATTCTGTCATTATGACCATTCCTGGTATCGGATATATCAATGGAGGAATGATACTTGGCGAAATCGGTGATATCCACCGTTTCTCCAGCCCCAACAAACTGCTTGCATATGCCGGTTTAGATCCTTCTGTCTATCAGTCAGGAAACTTTCAGGCTAAGAAAACCAGAATGTCCAAACGTGGCTCTAAAGTCCTCAGATATGCACTTGTTAATGCAGCTCACAATGCTGTTAAAAACAATGCCACCTTCAAGGCTTACTATAAAGCCAAGATGGCGGAAGGCCGGACTCACTATAATGCCCTTGGGCACTGTGCCGGCAAGCTCGTCAGAATCATCTGGAAAATGATGACTGACAACGTGGAATTTAACCTCCATTAAGAAGAGGTCTGGATACCTACATCATAGATTTGTTAAAAAGCGCCCACAGGGAGCCTTATTAAGGTTACCCATTTTTACCACGAAAAGATTTTATTAATTTCCAGCTAATTTAAGCTTGACTTTTCATAGCTGGTCTCCTAGAATAATGCACTTTCCGGATCAAGCTTTCGTACTATCAGATTTGTGACCAGTACAAGCACAAATCCAATTACCGACTGGTACAGACCGGCTGCGGCAGACATCGTGATATCACCCAGTTCCAGTAATCCTCTATACACATAGGTATCAATCGTATTGGTTACTGCATACAAAGCTCCTGAGTTCTGCGGAACCTGATAGAACAGGCCAAAATCCGAGTAAAAAATTTTCCCGACAGACAGAAGTGTCATCATAATAATGGTGGGCTTCAGTAAGGGGATCGTTAGACTGGTAATCTGTTTCCACTTTCCGGCACCGTCAATTTCCGCTGCTTCATAATACCCTTTATCAAACCCGACTATCGTAGACAGATAGATGATGCAGTTATAACCAATGGTTTTCCATAAGTTAACCAGTATAATAATGAATGGCCAGTATTTCTTTTCCATATACCAGGAAATAGGCTGCATTCCCATTGCTTTTAATACGGTATTATTTAAAAATCCATTTTCCGGTGAAAGGAATGCAAAGCAAAGGTAACTGACAATAACCATGGAAATCATATAGGGAAGCAGAATCATGGACTGATAAAACTTCTTCACCTTATGCCTCAGCTCCGACAAAATAATTGCTACGGCAACGGCTGCTATTGTGTTAATAATAATAAATGCCACATTATAGCAGATCGTGTTTCTGGTAATTACAAATGCATCCTTTGTCGCAAAGAGGAATTTGAAGTTTTTAAATCCAATCCAGTCAGAGCCCCAGATTCCCTTTTTTACATTATAATTTTTAAATGCAAGTACCAGTCCTGGCAGAGGCATATAATTATTTATAAACAAATATATAAGTCCAGGAAGAGCCATCAGGTACACCGGAAAGTACCTTTTAAACATTAATTGTGGATTTCTTTTCTTCTGCATTGATTTCACAGCACATCCCTCATTTTCTTATTACAGATTTACGTTGTTTTTTAAAAAGAAGGGACAACTGGCGTCCCTTCCTACAGGCAATACATTTATCAGCAGGTGATTATTCTACTCCGTTTGCTGCTACCCACTCATCAAGAGCCTTCTGCTTTGCTGCAATGTATTCATTTAAACCGGCTGCTTCCATCCTTTCTTCCATTTCCGGAATACCTACATCCGGATCAAGGAATCCAAACATAAGCTGTTTAATGTATTCATCATAAATGTTTGTAAGTGCTGCATATTCTGCTGCATATTCACTGTTATCAAAGGCAAAGCCCAGAGCCTTGGAGGTTGGCGCACTATTATTAAATTCTTCCATCTGATCCCAGAGATCCAGTGAATCTCCTTCCCAGATATGTGCAATAAACTGATTGGGCATTAGCCAGTTCATGGTGTGATAATATTCTGCAGTGTTCGCATCCACACCATCAGGAAACTTGATATGTCCATCTTCTGTCTCCACATAATCCACATCCTCTTCACCCCAGATGATCAGATTGGATAATACGGGATCTGTATACATGGCATTTAATAACTGCATAGCTGCAACCGGATCCTCGGTTCCCTGATTAATATGCCAACAGATATTGGTAATGCAGTCAGATTTCATGATATTGTCTTCACACTGGAACAGGATCATGGAACGGCCCATCTCCCCATCTGCCTGTGTTTTATAACCTGGTTTTCCTCCTGCCATCATGGACATACAGCTTCCTGCCTTTATTCTTGTAGAAAGGGCAGTATCATCAGTCAGGGAATCCTGGGAAATGTATCCGGCCTTGTTCCAGTCATATACCATCTTACATCTGTCATAGAACACATCACTGGTAAACAGGTTTTCAACAGTCAGACTATTTGCCGGATCAAGTAATACACCAAAATTATCTCTTCCCAAAAGATCAACCTTGGATCCCTGGTTAATTAAGTTGTCACCAGGCGCAAACACATCCTTATCCGGATATTTCTCATGAAGCTGTGCAAAAATATCCGTAATATCTGAGAAATCACAATGAACAATCTGTTCCCCATCCTGATATTGTGATTCATAATCATAACCAATTCCATCCAGATATTCCTGCCCAATCAGGAACGTAGCAGGTGAAACAGCCATATCACGCATATCCGGTAAACCATATAACGTGCCTGACACACGACATCCATTGACATAGGTATCTTTAATGGTATCAAGAATTCCGGATCCATAAGTCTGGATCAGCTCATCCTCTTCCAGATCATAGCAATAACCATCATTTACCGTAGTCGTAAATCCAAGAGGACAGGAATTGAAGATATCAATCTGTTCCCCCGAAGAAAGCATCAGACGAACATTTTGTGCATAAGACGCAGAATCCTGAACCAGAAGTTCTACATCAAGTCCAAGTGTTTCCCTGGTGTATTCACAAATTTTTTCCTGAACACGCTTTGTTCCTGCCGGTTCTCCGGTCCATGTGTAAAATGCAAATACAACTTTAGGGTACACCCCGGTCTTTTCTGCTTCCGCTTTTCTTTCTGCAATGGCCTGTTCCGCAAGGCTTGCACCGGCAACTGTAGTTTCATCTGTCGTGTCTGATGACTCCGTTCCTTCTGTGGGAGCTGTTGCAGAATCAGAACTGCTGCTTCCGCAGCCCGCTAACATGGTCATAACCATAGCAGCCCCCAGAATGAATGATAATAGTCGTTTTCTCATTTTGTTATACCTCCCTTATTCTTATTACATTCCATGAGAATTTATTAAGTGCACATTCAAGGGAATCGTCCTTGAACGTAACATCCTCCCTGGTAAACGGAGAAAGCACATGTGGATTCTCTTCACTGTTTGCATCCATCAAATTATCCGATGTAAGAATAATGTGCTCAATCAGCTCCATTTCTCCAAAATTTGCAGTATCTATGGTAAACTGCAGCTGTTCATCTGTTTTGTTTACAACAAATATTGTCAGCTCCTTCGTATTCTCGTGATAAATACATACCGACTCACATGCGGATACCTTCTTAAAGGTTGTTGTATCATAGGTACTTGCCTGTGTATTCTGTATTAAAACTTTACCGCGTCCGTAATGGGAACAATGCATAAATATGTAATAAGTTCCATTTACCCATGCATCTGCCCCATCCTCACAAATAACCATTCCTCCATTATTTATAAGAAGAGACTGGCAGGCAATTTTAATCCGGTCAGCATGCTGCAGCAGGGTAATCATGGATAAACCAAATAAAAGTGTTCCTTCCAGTGACATTCCAACCGTTCGGAGATCGCTTCCAAGCTGCCACTTATCATGCTTTTGACCATCATCATATTCCGGTCTTGGATAATCAATCACATTGTACTCATCTACAGATAAATACATCTGCTTCTCACTTCGTTTGATACCACGCACATAATCACATGCTGCAATCACTTCATTGATGTTTCTGTCAAACCTTTTATATAATTCCAGATAATCGCCAGGATCATCTGCATTATAGGTCGAATTATCATCAATCTCTCCCTGTGCCATATAGCGGTGTAAGGACAGATAATCGCAATCCTCATAAACCTGTTCCAGAACCAGTCTGTCCCACTTAAGATAAGTATCCAGCTGTGTTCCCGAGCTACCGACTGCAACAAATTCTGTATCTGAGTCCACTCTTCGCATAGCCTTGATGGCTTCCACCGCATCACGCCCGTATTGCTCCGGCTCTTTTTTACCAATGTTCCAGGGGCCGTCTACCTCATTCCCCACGCACCAGTAACGAATATTGTAGGTTTCCGAGTGTCCATGTCGGATTCGCAGGTCACTATAATAGCTTCCCTTGGGATAATTGCAGTACTCCACCAGATTGGCTGCATCAACAGCTCCCCTCGTACTTAGATTAACTGCCAGCATCAGTTCTGCTCCAACATCCTTTACCCAGGTTTCAAATTCAGCCAGACCAACTGTATTGGGTTCCTGCTGCTGCCATGCCAAATTTAATCTTGCCGGACGCTGTTCCACCGGTCCTACACTATCTTCCCAGAAAAAGCCACATACAAAGTTTCCTCCGGGATAACGAATCAAAGAAGGTCTTAATGCTTTCACCAGTTCAATCGCATCTTTACGGAATCCGTTTTCATTGGCTGTTGGATGATCCGGATTATAAATTCCACCATAGATAATGCTCCCCAGATGTTCTATAAATGTGCCAAACATCCTGTCATCTACAATATCTTTGCTAAGAAACTTTTTATCGATAGCTATTTTCCCATACAAGTTCTTCATTTTCCCCCTCCAGATATTTATTAGATAAATCAAAAATATTTTACTTTTTACATTAGTTATTATATAATAAATTTAAGCATAAAAGAATGTACTTTTCTTTGCATTCATTGTAATTTTCTTAGATTAAGAATGAATATGATAACCTCTTAACGGGTTTTCCAAAGGCAGGTGTTTTATGAAAATAAAATTTCACAATTTTCTTCCAATACAGCGGATTTATTCCTTTCTTTCACGTTCATCCATGCCCTCTATCCGTAAAATCTACCGGCATTGCTTAATTTTTCTTGTGACGTCCTTTATTGTCATTTACCTGGGATCTTCCTGCTATTATTTTGACATAATGAAAAACCAGATGTACCAGACGATCAAAGGATCTATGGATCTTTATAACGAACAGACATCCCGTGATCTGGATAAAACGATAATTTTTCTATCCGAAATCTGTACAAAAAACACGGAAATTTCGTATCTCAATATTACAGATAATGAATGGGAAACCTATGAATACACCATTAAAGTAAAACGTTTTCTTTCCTTAAGTAATCTGACATCACAGATCGGTGGCATGTTCCTTTATTTTGATTCCAAAGACCTGTATATTCCTCAGATCAACGGAAATGCCAGACAACCCTATCAACCTGCCTACGTATGTTCCGATTATCTTTCCGATCTGATGAGAAAATGCCACGAAAACAGCTCCTTTGATACCCTGGATTATTCCCGGTGGAATATCCATCATACTGGTGGCAATTATTTCCTGATCCATCTGATCCGCAAAAACGATATCTATGCCGGTGCCTGGATCAATATTGATACTCTGCTGTCCTATTTTACTGCCTCAAAAGATATCAACGCTTCTTATCTGTTCGTAAACAGCATGGGAACCCCAATCAATAACAGCGAATTCCGTGGCAGAAATTTTGATGCCGGGAAATCACTTACACAGCTAACTTACCTCCGTAATAACAAAAGGCTGCGATACCTTGTTGTTACCTCACAGCCAGCTTACTGTGACGGATATATCACCGCCCTGATTCCACATGAATATTTGTCCAGACAGCTGTCGCCTGTCATCCACATTTTTATCCTGCTGACCGCCTGTCTTATCTTATCCGCGCTGGGATTATACCTCGTAATGACCAAATTTTTTAATGCCCCATTACATATGCTGGAGCCTGCCATGCAGTCCCTGAAGGCTGGAAATTTTGATACCTCGATAGCCACCCGCTATCCCTTTGAAGAAACACAGAATATTATCGATACCATAAATAAAATGGTTTCGGAAATACAAAATCTGAAAATCCGTATTTATGAAGACCGCCTGTCCAAAAAGGATTTACAGCTGCAATATCTGAAAACCCAGATTGCACCTCACTTCCTGATTAATTGTCTCAATACCATATTTGTCCTGTCTCAGGATAAATCACAGATTGGAACATCTGAAAAGCTGATACATACCCTGTCTGATCATCTCCGGTACACTTTATCCAATCGCACCTGTGTACCTTTATATGAGGAAATAAATTATGTCAATAATTATATAGAAATGACGAAGCTCCGCTTTCCGGACAGCCTGACATCCAGCATTGATATTGATCCGCAGATCAAGGATGCAAATGTTTTCCCATTACTTGTGCTGATGCTCACCGAGAACTCCATTAAGACCAATATTGTCATGGGAGAAATGCTGACCATCGAAATTAGGGCGGAATTAATAAATGAAAATCCACAGCCGCAAATCCATATTACCCATATTGACTCCGGTACAGGATTTGATGAAAAAAGCCTCAGAATTTATAATCATATTCTTGATCATCCGGAAGTACGTAAAAACGGGTACAGCATCGGGATCTATAACATTGCATCCCGTCTCCGTCTTACCTTAGGTGAAAACAGTACGATTGTATTTTCCAATGAACTGAGAAAAGGAGCCCGGATTGATATTATTTTTCCTTATGTAAGGTACCGGTCAGCCGACAGTGAAAACGAAATGGAGGTAACAGGTAAATGAATATCTTAATTGTCGATGATGAATATTATATTGTTCAGGGAATTGTGAAAATCATATCTGAATCTTTTACGGAATTTGACTGTATTTATCAAGCATATAGTACTGAACAGGCAAAACGGATTATTGAAAAAGAATCGATAGATATTCTGATTACAGATATTGAAATGCCTAAGGAAACTGGTCTGTCTTTAGTTTTCTGGATCTATTCCAATGCATATCCCATAATATGTATGATTTTGTCCGGCCATCAACGCTTTGATTATGCCCAGAAGGCGTTAAAGCTTCATTGTGCCAGCTATGTTTTAAAACCTATAGATAAGACACAATTATGTGATGAAATCCGGCACGCACTAGAACTTAAGCAAAATCAGTCTCATCAAGAGTCTGCAGCTTCCATATCATCCATTGCTCCTGCTAAAACAGCTCAGGATCAGCTGGCAGAGGATGAAGACTTTATTTTCCGTGTACGAATCTATATCTATTCCAATTTATCTGATCCTGATCTGAACCGTTCTTCTATTGCAGAATATCTGCATATGAGTCCGGATTATTTATCTTATGTATTTCATCAGAAATTTAACCAGACTCTTAGTGCTTACATTACATCCATGCGCATTGATAAGGCAAAGGAGCTTCTTGAAAGAACCAACTGGGGAATGGATATTATTGCAGAAAAAACTGGATTTTCCAGCAGCTCCTACTTTCATAAACAATTCAAAAAAATAACCGGTATTACTCCGCAGCAATACCGGTCTGAATAAAATTTTTATTATCTATCGAACAGAAAACACTTTCGTACCGTGTACAGGTACTACGACGATTAATGCTTCCTTTCCGCTATGTAAAACCTCACCACTCCACAGCTCGGTAAATTCATAGGAATCCTTATCCGGCTCCCGTCCCGACAGCTCTTCCATATTCAAACAGATCTCCCGATCAGTATCACTGAGATTAAACAGTGCTGCCGTAATCATGCCGGTTTTTGTGCTTGTATTTTTCCAATCAGCCTCCCCATCTGATCTTCGCAGCTGTTCTCCCCTGAAGTCCTCGGAAAGTAACACCAACAGCTCTTTATTAGTGAGAAGACTCAATGTAAAATCAGCCATTTTGGTAAACTCGGCACCAATCATCAGCGGAGAACGGAACATACACCATAGTGTCATCATGGTCTTCTGCTCTTCCCTGGTAAACAGACAGTCTCTTTCTCCTGTCTCAAAGCCTTTACCGACCTTGCCGAGTGGCAGCATATCGCAATCCGGGAAACAGCCCTCTTTTACATGATCCTGCCATAGCTCACATCTCCAGAACATATTCTTAAGAAGCTCCCAGTTATCCCAGAAATCATCCGTGATACGCCACATGTTTGCATATCTGCAATACTGCCACGCACGGTCAATATGTGCAGGACCAGGGGAAAGGCTGAGTACAATTTCCCTGTTTGATTTCTGAATAGCCTTGTATAACATTTCGCTTTCATGCCATCCGGAAAAGCTGTCATTCCGATATATAAAGCTGTCACAGATATCATCACACTTAATAAAATCAACACCCCAGGAAGCATACATCTCTATCAGGGAATCATAATAGCTCTGACCTGCTTCTGTATTTCTCACTCCATACATATCCGGATTCCATCCGCAGATCGAGGACGGATCTGCCACCATGTCTGCGGTAAAAAATGTTCCTTTAACAGGAAGATGCTTTTCTGCTGCCGCACGTGGATACCTCTCATAATATGAATACCGAATTTTAATCCAAGTTCATGTACATAAGAAGCAGGTGTGTAAATCCGCTTCCGTCTGCTGATGACGGAAATCTGCCGGGACTGGGCTGAAAACGCCCAAACTCATCCATTACGTCATCTCCAAACGGAATGTACTGAAATTCTTTGCGTTTTGTTCCGGCATCATTGGAATACCATTCAATGTCCGCAACAATATACTCGTATCCGAATTCCTTCAAATGCATAGCCATATACTATGCATTCTTTTTTACCTGTTCCTCATTCACCGTAGTGTCATAATAATCATAGCTGTTCCAGCCCATAGGTGGTGTAATCGCAAACTTATTCTTGTTCATCAAACTTATACTCCTTTATCATTTTATGAAGATCCTCTGTTTTATCCTTTGCGCCGGCATCATTTGCATGACATGCCCAGTCAATCTTTCCACCTTCACACATCATAAAGAATCCGGTGTCATTATCCAATACTTCAATACCCTTTTGTACATAGCCAGATAATGCCCATTCTCCATCTGCACGATCCATATCATAATCCATAGCGTCGGAATCTGCCAGATGCTCATCCATCAGAATAACCCTTCCATCTTCATCCGTAACCGCTTCTGCATCAGCCTGTGTATAGATAACCTTGTATCCTGCTTCCGATCCGTCCAGTACTGCTCCTCCACGGTCTTCATAGTTATTGCTCGGAAGTGCCTTGACATAATCTTCATCTGCTATTGCTCCAAGATAGTC